>Ga0268284_1000044_pt1 | contig 121592 bp, 102 predicted proteins | sample saktaG_14_FD_190137 | JGI IMG/M metagenome (GOLD analysis project Ga0268284, IMG submission 190137) | Saline water microbial communities from Sakinaw Lake, British Columbia, Canada - sak_2013_06_06_40m | ecosystem: Environmental > Aquatic > Non-marine Saline and Alkaline > Saline ...
CTTGTTCCTTTTTATTTCCTGAATATAATCTTGTCGTTCTCATCCACCAGGTCAACAATGCCTACCACCAGGGCATCGACTGGTTTATTGACGGTGAGCGGGGTTTCCCTTGAAGGACTTCCTTCAGTGACCAATACCATTTCTTCATATCCTGCACCTACCACATCTAGTGCTACCAGGTAGTCGCCTTTTCGTTCGCCGTACGGATTGGTTTTATCGATTAACAGATAACGCGCACCTTCAATGCCATCATTTCTGGAGCTGCAGACTACGGTTCCGGATACTTTTCCAAAAATCATTTTTACCTGTTTTTCCGGTAAGTATATTTACCATCATTCTCAATAAAATCCACAATGGCAATAATGGCTGAATCAGATGGTTTGCCTTCGGTTACATCGGTATATCTGGCACTGCTGCCGGAAACGTAAAATACAATTTCACCCGATCCCGCTCCAACACTGTCCATTGAAACCACGAAGTCATTTTTACCCTTCATGGTAACCGGGTCAATCTTTTCGAGAAGTAAAAATTTTATTCCTTCTATTTTCTCCGCCTTATGGCTGGAAACGACGGTTCCTACAACCCTTGCCAAGATCATAATGGCCTGCGATTTATCATTTACAATTCAGGATCAATTATTTTTTCAAATTTCCCCTTCCAAGAGGCAATGCGCTGTCAACATTGGGATGCGGACGTGGTATTACATGAGAGGAAACTATTTCCCCAACTTTTTGAGCAGCCTGAACACCTGCATCCACCGCAGCCCTTACAGAGGCTACATCGCCGCGAACCACGGCAGTAACATACCCGCCACCTGTTTTTTCATAGCCGACCAGCTCAACTTTTGCAGCTTTGACCATGGCATCCGATGCTTCCACCATGGCTGTAAAACCTCTGGTCTCTATCATTCCCAACGCTTCTGACGTATTATCATTCATGTGTATTTCTCCTTTTTAATGATGGTTGATATTCCTATTAATAATCTTCCCTTCCGGATATTTCCGCCAGGCGTTTTTCCACGGTTGTTTTACATTCCAGAACTTCTGCTTCTTCGCCACCGATATAAACCCTCCCGAACTTTCCAAATCCCATCACATCAATGATGTTGATATGCGATGCTTTTTCAGCTTCATTGGCGGCGTAATAGGCATATCCGGCCGGTTCGACTTCAAGTACAAATAAAGTGTCGCCCCTCAGCAGCATCATCCCCATTCTTGTTCTGTTGATCAGCTGGGCATGGTGATCCGCTACATTTTTTATCAGCTGACTGGTGAGAATCCTTGGTTTAATTCTGTCAGAATCAAGTTTATCGATGGCTTTCAGCACAGCTTCTCCGGCCATCCTTGTATCGCCCTGACTATCGGAATGGACTTCCAGCATTCCATAGGCTCTTTCTACGACCTGCATTCCCGGGGTCACATGGGTAGCCTTTAAGGCAATGTCGGTAAGGGTGTTGATCTCTATTCCGGGAGCTATTTCAATGATACAACATGCCTGTCCGGCAACGGGCAGGTATCCTCTTGAAACAGTTGATAAATAGGAGGCCATCTGCAATTGCAGCGAATCCAAAAAGATGTATGTCCTTAAATCAATCATGCTTATTTCCCTTTCTTACTTGTTTTTCCACCCAGGGGCAATGCAATGTCAACATTTTCATGCGGACGAGGAATTACATGTGAGGACACAATTTCCCCAACTTTTTCGGCAGCCCTGATCCCGGCATCTACCGCAGCCCTGACCGCTGCAACATCACCGCGTACGATGGTCGTTACATATCCGCCACCCGTTTTTTCATATCCGATCAGTTCAACTTTGGCTGCTTTTACCATGGCGTCAGATGCTTCGACCATAGCAGTAAAGCCTCTGGTTTCTATCATTCCCAGGGCTCTCATTTCAAAATTTTCCATAATCTTTCCTCCGGATTAATCAAAATGATTGTAATTGTTTTTGAACGTATATATGCAAATGTAGTTTTTTTTATGAAATGCCAGCCAGGGCATTATAATTTGGTATAGGTCGCTGTTGCGGTATAAAGGGTAGCCCCGTCGTTGATGGTATAGTCCCAGCTTATTTTTCCGGTTGCGGTACTATAAATGCCTCCTCCGTTAATAATCCATCCATCCCCGATGGTCTGATCATAGTCAAGGGTGATGGTGTTCCCGCTGACAGAGGCTGCTGCCGGATTGCCGGAGCCACCCGGGTTTGCAAAATTCTGAATAAAAACCCCTCCTGTGGAACTTGGATCAGCGGAAATGGTGACTTCATAAGCAGATTTATGCCAGCTTTCGATCACACTCCATCTGCCTATAAATTTGACCCTAGCATCTGAATTGTTGGGACCCGTATCATCCTTGGTACATGACTGAAGCGCCAGGATAAGGAATATCAGGGAAAGAACCGGAAAGGCTTTAAATTTTTTCATGCTTTTCTTTATTAAAATAATAAACGTAGGCGCTGAAAATCAAGGTTGTCGAAAGTTGTGCCAAAATAAAAGAAAAAGATGATTCTTCCATCACAAATGCCCATGAAAAAAAGATCAGATAGGCCAGGTAACAACTCATTTTGCTGATCAGAATCGCGGAGATTAGGGAAACAAAGGTGTTTTTCAGCCAACGCTTAAAAAGAAAAAACAGGTAAACATTCAACACGAGTTCGCCGGTAATAATCAGCATTTTGAAGAATAACGGATGACCGGAAACCAGCAGGGAGAAAAGAGGAAGGGTCAAGGCAAGAAAGTAAGCGTTGTTATTTGTGCCATGGGCGAGTGAAAGGATAAGCATCAGCCGCATGGGTTCGATCATATAAACCGGGAAACTGACCAAATGAGCAATGGCCGGAATAAGGTATATAAAAGCCAGCGCTGAGATATCCAGTATTAAATTGATAAAGAATTCTTTCGATTGAATGGTAGTGGAAATGGATTTCATAATGGTTGGATTAATTAAAAACTGAAACTAATTCCAAGACTGGGCATTAAAGGTAACTGGTCAACCCTGGTATAAGATACCCTGTCGAAATAGAAAATATTTTGCTGGTTAAGGGCGTTGGTCACACTCAGGTTAATTTCCAGCTTCATGTTCTTTTTGAAAAAGAAAATCTTCTTAGCGTTTAAATCAAGACGGCTGTAATATGGAAGCCTTCCTTTATTATAATCTGAATACAGTATCCCAAGGCCTCCGTTGGTTGAACCTATATCTCCGTTTATATTATCAAAGGTTATCATCTCATAAAACCCTTGCGTCTGGGTAAAGGGGAAGCCTGATCCGTAATTATAGCGGATATCGATTTCCCAGTCAGATTTTTTACCCAAAAAACAAGTCCCGACAATATTCAGGTTATGGCGGCGGTCGTAAGGAGGAACATACGTACTCAATCCATCATCCCGGTGAATAAATCCAAGAGAATACGTTGCCCAGAAATGAAATCGCTTCCAGTCATATTTAAGTGAAACATCCACTCCTTCTGCATCGCCTGATTCAAGGACAAAGTCTTTTTTCAGGTAATCGGGAATGTTGGAATTTTCCGGTGAGTCGTTGTACAGTTTATTCCGGTTGAGAATGGTCAACTGGGGGTAATATTTATAATAACCTTCAATATTGACGGAAAGGTTTTTCAGAATATCCCATTCAAACCCAAAAACAACCTGGTCGGAACGCTGAAGTTTTGACTTGACTTTTTTTCCTTTGAATTCAACGGGCAGGGCATCCGGACTGGCAAGAAAACCGTAGAACAGATTCACTACATCCCGATCGTAAGTAGTACTGATAAGATTCTGGGAATACATTCCGGCGGCCAGCTTCAGGCGGAAGTTTTTAGCCGCATTATATTTAACGGCCAGACGGGGTTCAAAGGATAACTCCGACAAAGAAGCATAATACTGAAGGCGAAGTCCGGGTTCGATAATGAATTTTCCCGTGATCCATTTATATTTCACATAGGCGGCAACTTCTGTGGAATTCTGGGTATAGTCAATCCTTCGCCCGGTGGAATTGTAAAAATCAAGCACAGTCTGAAAACCTGAAAGTTCCAATCCATATTTCAGGGCATTCCTTCCGAAAAAATAAGTAAAATACAATCCGCCGTTAAAGCCTGCAATGCTACTTGTCCGGGGAGACCCGTTCGCTTCCTGGAAAACGACCTTATAATTGGAGTAAGCAAAATCGCCCTCTATGAGAACGGAACTTTTTCCAGGTATGGCGAGAAAATTTAACCCTCCTCCGTAAGCATCCCAGTGGTAATCAAGGGGGACCCTGATGATGCTGTCGTTTCTGTAATTGTTACCCCAGAGAGAGGATTTATCAGAAAAATTAAAGCCAAATAAATTTACCTTGCTTCCGTTTGGCGTATTGATAGAAATTTTCCCGTAGAGATCCAGGTAATTATAAGGCAGGCCGTTGGTGTCGATATAGGAGTAAAAAATCTTGGAACTTTGTTTCAGGTAAGAATTTTTAGCAGAAAGCAAAAAGGAAGCGCTGGCACTGTTCTCGTCTTTTTGTTTTACGATGGGGCCTTCAAGAAGCAGTTTTGCTCCGAAAGTACTGGCATCTATTTTTCCTGAAAAATGGTTTTTATTACCGTCCCGTGTGGAGATATCCATAACTGAAGATATTCTGCCGCCATATTCCGCATTAAAACCCCCGGTATAGACATCCACATTGCTAAGAATATCCACATCAAACACAGAGAATAAACCGATGGAATGAAAAGGGTTATAAACGATCATTCCATCCAGCAGCACTTTGTTCTGCACCGGAGGACCTCCGCGGATGTAAAGTTGTCCGCCCTGATCCCCGGTGAAAATAACTCCGGGAAGAATCTGCAGGTATTGTGCAAGATCAGGCTGCCCTCCGACGCTTGGAATCTGCTGGATCTCTTTGGGTGTGATCTTGATAATACTGGTCTGGGTCTCGGTCACTTTATTCTGATGAAACGCGGAAACATTGATTTCGTCAAGATATACGGTGGATTTGTTTAAATAAAGCTTCTTGGTAATAATTTCATTGGCTGTAATGGTAACCGGCATTTTAAGGGTGTCAAATCCGACATAGGTCACCATAAGGGAATAGTTGCCTGGTTTTATTTTGGAGATAACGAAGTATCCATTGGCGTCGGTGGTAGCTCCGACATCGGTTTTATAAAAGTACACGTTGGTAAAAAGTACCGGTTCTCCAGACTCCTGTTCATATATAAAACCACGTAAGGTTCCGTATTGACCAAAGACGTTCGTTTGAAGGATAAAAAAAATAATCAGGAAGAAAAATGCAGGGAGTGTCCGTATATTGAATTTCATGAATTCTGGTGTGCTTGAGTCTGTTTTGGATGCAAAGTTATGCAATCAGTACGAGGTAAAAAAGGAATTTCGTATTTGGAAAAAATTCTTACTTTTGTCCATCTTGAAAACATTCATACCAGACCATGCAGAAGTTATTATTATTGGGAGATGAAGCCATTGCTCAGGGAGCATTGGATTCGGGATTATCAGGAATATATGCCTATCCAGGGACGCCTTCAACGGAAATCACGGAATTTATTCAGCATTCGGATTATGCCCTTGAGCATAACATTCACAGCAAGTGGTCGTCAAATGAAAAAACTGCCATGGAAGCTGCGCTGGGAATGTCTTATGCCGGGAAAAGGGCCATGGTTTGTATGAAGCATGTGGGATTGAATGTGGCCGCCGACCCTTTCATCAATGCGGCCATTACGGGCGCAAATGGAGGGATTCTGGTGGTTGCGGCCGATGATCCTTCCATGCACTCTTCCCAGAATGAACAGGATTCACGTGTGTACGGGAAGTTTGCCCTGATTCCGATTTTAGAACCCTCCAATCAGCAGGAAGCTTATGATATGGTTCATTACGGGTTCGACTTTTCGGAAAAGTACAGGGTTCCCATACTGATGCGCATCACAACCCGCATGGCACATTCCCGTTCCGGCGTGACCCGGAAATCTGTGCGGAAACAAAATGAATGCGCTCTTCCTTCCGACCTCAGACAATTTGTTTTATTGCCGACCATTGCAAAAAAGCGCTACAAGAATTTACTGAAAGACCATGTTTCATTTATCGGGGAATCTGAAACCTCCCCTTTTAATAAATACCATGATGCCCCGGATAAATCACTTGGAATCATCGCCTGCGGCATTGCCTATAATTACCTTCTTGAAAATTTCTCAGGAGGAAAAGTTCCTTATCCGGTTCTGAAAATCGGTCAGTATCCGATGCCCCGGCAATTGGTTGAAAAACTGGCGGATACGTGTAAGGAAATCCTGGTGCTTGAGGATGGCTACCCTGTGATTGAAGAATTAATCAAGGGATATCTTGGCAGGGGATTAAAAGTGAAAGGCCGTCTGGACGGAAGTCTGCCACGGGATGGAGAGTTGAACCCCAACCTGGTAGCGGTGGCGCTCGGACTGAATGACACGGTCGGCTTACCCATTCCCGACCTGATGGTGGGCAGGCCTCCTGCCCTTTGCAGCGGATGCCCGCACATTGATTCCTATAAAGCATTGAACGAAGCCCTGGCCAGCTTACCGGCAGGAAGGGTTTTCTCCGACATCGGCTGTTATACCCTTGGTGCCTTGAAACCTTATGAAGCCATCAATTCCTGTGTGGATATGGGAGCTTCCATTACCATGGCAAAAGGCGCCGCCGACGCGGGAATGATTCCTTCCGTTGCCGTGATCGGAGATTCAACTTTTACCCATTCAGGAATGACCGGACTGCTGGATGCGGTCAATGAAAAATCACCCATCACCATCATCATTCTCGACAACGGGACCACTGCCATGACCGGTGGACAGGATTCTCCTGCCACCGGACACCTAGAAGCGATCTGTAAAGGTATCGGAGTGGAGGAATCCCATATCCGCATCCTTAAACCCCTGAAAAAATACCATGAAGAAAGTGTTCAGGTCATGATGGAAGAACTGGCTTACCCCGGAGTTTCGGTCATTATCCCGCGAAGGGAATGTATCGTTTCGATCGATAAGAGGATGCGGGATAAATTCAAGAAAAATCAAAACACATAGTAATGAAGAAAGATATAATCTTGGCTGGTGTCGGGGGACAGGGAATTATTTCCATTGCTTCCATTATTGGCTATGCCGCCCTGGAGCAAGGGATGTATTTAAAGCAATCGGAAGTGCATGGAATGGCTCAGCGGGGAGGAGATGTCATGTCGAACCTGAGGATTTCTCATGATGAGATTGCTTCCGATCTGATTCCTTTTGGCCAGGCTGACCTGATCATTTCTGTTGAACCACTGGAATCCCTGCGTTACCTTCCGTATCTTTCAATGCTTGGCTGGGTGATTACCAGTACACGTCCGTTCAACAATATTCCCAATTACCCGGAGCTGGAATTGGTTATGGCAGAGATTGAAAAAGTACCTCACCACATTGCACTTGATGCAGATGCGATGGCAAAAGAGGCCGGATCGGCAAAGGCTGCCAATACCGTGATTCTGGGGGCAGCTTCGCCTTTTCTGGGCATGGCTTATGAAAAACTGGAAGACGCGATACGGTTTATTTTCCGGAACAAAGGACAGGAGGTAATAGACCTGAATCTGATGGCATTGAAGGCAGGCTGGAATTTTTCTGAACAACATAAGTAATTTTTTCTTCATACCTTTGCCCGCTTTTTATATCTATACATTTTGAAAGCCATGAGGATTTTACAACGAAAGTTTTCCCATTATACCGAACCCCAGAAGGTTGAAAAGATGGGTATTTACCCGTTTTTCAGGATGATTGAATCGGATCAGGATACGGTGGTAAAAATGAAGGGAAAAGATGTTCTGATGTTTGGTTCAAACAGCTACCTTGGACTGACCACACATCCGAAAATTAAAGAAGCCGCCAAAAAGGCCATCGACAAATATGGATCAGGTTGTGCCGGTTCGCGCTTCCTTAACGGTACTTTAGATCTCCATATAGAGCTGGAACATAAACTCGCCGATTTTGTCGGGAAACAGGCAGCCCTGGTTTATAGTACTGGTTTTCAGGTGAACCTCGGCGTGATCCCTACCGTTACCGGAAGAAATGATTATATCCTTATTGATGAGCTGGATCATGCCTCCATTATAGAAGCAACGCGTCTTTCGTTTGCTAAAGTGTTGAAGTACCGGCACAACGACATGTCTTCACTCGAAAGGGTACTGAAAAGATGCGAACCTCACCGGGTTAAACTGATCGTGGTAGATGGCGTTTTCAGCATGGATGGCGATATTGCCAACCTCCCTGAAATTGTCAATCTGGCAGATCGGTATGAAGCAAGCATCATGGTCGATGATGCGCATGCCATTGGGGTGTTGGGAAAAAACGGCTCAGGAACTGCTTCACATTTCGGGCTCACCGATAAGGTTGATCTGATTATGGGAACCTTTTCCAAATCCCTGGCTGCTCTTGGAGGGTTTATCGCCAGCGATTTTGAAACCATCAATTATATCAAGCATAATTCACGTACGCTCATTTTCAGTGCTTCCTGTACACCGTCTTCTGCAGCAACTGTTTTGGCAGCCCTTGATATCATGAAAGACGAACCGGAACGGATGGAGCATCTCTGGGAGATCACCCATTATGCCATCAATGGATTCCGGAATCTCGGCTTCGACATTGGCCAGACGGTGACGCCCATTATTCCGCTTTATATCCGGGATAACATGAAAACATTGAAACTTACCCGCATGCTGCTGGATGAAGGGGTATTTGTAAACCCTGTCGTCTCGCCGGCCGTGCATAAGGACAGTACCCTGATCCGTTTTTCTTTGATGGCAACCCATACGAGGGAACAGGTCGACATTGCACTGGATAAATTTCATAAAGTCGGAAAGAAATTGAAGATCATACCCTGATTCAATCCTAATCCTGCATAATGGAGATCGAGATAAAAAAAGTATCCTCCCGACGGGATCTTAAAACGTTCATCGGGTTTCCATATCAGCTCTTCTCCGGAAATAAATTCTGGTGTCCTCCTTTACGGTTTGATGAAATGAATACATTGCGCAAGGATAAAAATCCTGCCTTTGACTTTTGCGAAGCCGAATACTGGCTTGCATACCGATCGGGGAAATTGGCTGGCCGTATCGCAGGAATCCTCAATCATAATGCAAATGAACGCTGGAATGAAAAGCTCGTTCGTTTTGGATGGATCGATTTCATTGACGATCCGGAGGTTTCCGGCAAACTCATTGAGACAGTACTGAACTGGGGAAAAGAGAAAGGAATGAATGGCATTCAAGGTCCCCTTGGTTTTTCCGACATGGACAATGAAGGCATGCTGATCAAAGGATTTGATGAGGTTGCAACACTGGCATCCATCTACAATTTTCCCTATTATCCTGTTCATATGGAGAAACTGGGATTTTTAAAAGCTGCCGACTGGGTTCAGTATGAGTTCGAAATTCCACCGTCAATCCCTGAAAAGGTTGACCGTTTATCGCAACTCATTCAGGAAAAATATAAACTTCGGGTGATCAAAGCAAAAAAAGCAAAGGATTTATTACCCTATGCTCCCAAAATGTTTCGCACCCTGAACGCGGCTTTCGGCGAATTATATGGTTTTACTGCTTTAACGCAAAAGCAGATGGATATGTATGTGAAAGCCTATTTTGGCTTCATCCGTCCTGAATTTGTTTCCTTTGTTGTGGATGAACAGGATGAAGTGGTTGGTTTTGGGGTTTCAATGCCTTCCCTCACAAAGGCCCTTCAGAAATGCAAAGGAAAGTTGTTCCCTTTAGGCTTTCTATATATTCTCAGAGCCATTAAAAAGAACGACATCATCGATATGTACCTGAACGGTGTACGTCCTGATTACCACTCAAAAGGGGTGAATGCGCTTTATTATAATGAAATGCACCGAGCCTATATCAAGCATGGCATCTCAAAAGCCATTACCAATCCGCAACTTGAAGAAAATGCCAAGGCGCTCACCATCTGGAAGAATTTCAACGGACGGCAACATCTGACACGCAGGTGCTGGATTAAGCATTTTTAGATACCCACCCCTGCCTCCCGGGAAACCGGGACAGGCTCTCCCTACCAGCAGGGAGGGGTTCGGAACCGTAAAAAATCAATTATGTTAAAAGTCCTAATTACCGGCGCCAGCGGTTTTATCGGCAGTTTCCTGGTGGAAGAGGGTCTCAAACGCAAATACAATGTTTTTGCTGCAATCCGCAAATCCAGTTCCAGAAGATATCTTCAGCAGCCGGGGATACGTTTGGTGGAAATGGATTTTTCTTCCACGGCAACCATGGTCACAACTTTATCGGAACTGAAAAACGAAGGGATTCACTTCGACTTCATCATTCATAATGCAGGGATTACCAAGACCCAGGATAAGAATGAGTTTTCCAGGGTGAATTTTCAGAATACACGGAATTTTGTGGAAAGCTTGATTCAAGCTGACATGGTTCCGGGTAAATTCATTTTTATGAGTAGCCTGGCTGCCTTCGGGCCTGGAAATCCTCAAACGATGCTGCCTGTCATGCTCACCGATGAAGCTAAACCCATTGAAACTTATGGGAGAAGTAAGCTTGAAGCTGAAAAATTTCTCACTTCCGTGCCTGATTTCCCCTATCTTATTTTTCGGCCTACCGGAGTTTACGGACCCAGGGAAAAAGACTATTTTGTCTTCTTTAAAACCATTAAAAGCGGATTGGAGCCATACATAGGCAGCAGGAAACAGATTCTTACTTTTATTTATGTGAAAGACCTGGCGAGGCTTATTTTTGACGCAGGAGAATCCACGGTTTCACAAAAAGCATATTTTGTTTCTGACGGAAAAGAATATACTGCAGAGGAATTTTCCATTATTACAAAGAAGCACCTTCAAAAGAAAACCTTGAGTTTTATTGTTCCTGCTGGAATTGTTAAAATTCTGGCTTATTCCATGGAGCACATCTATGGCCTCTGGGGTGCCATTCCTACCCTGAATACGGATAAATACAATGTACTGGCAAGTACAAACTGGAGATGCGAAACATCCCCCTTGCAATCCGATTTTAATTTCCAGGCTGCGTACGATCTCGATAAAGGAGTTAAAGAGGCACTTGAATGGTATCATCACGAAGGATGGTTATAAAATGAATGGGATAGAAGTAAAAAAAATTACTTCCCTTCAGGATCTTAAGCGTTTCGTAACGTTTCCTCATAAACTTTATGCTGGCAATAAATTCTGGTGTCCTCCACTTCATTTCGATGAAATCAATACCCTGAGGAAGGATAAAAATCCGGCTTTTGAATATTGTGAAGCCGCATACTGGATGGTTTACCGCAACAAGGTACCTGTTGGCAGGATTGCCGGTATTATCAACTACAAGGCCAATGAAATCTGGAATGAAAAGCTGGTGCGTTTCGGCTGGATTGATTTTACGGATGATCCGGAAATCAGCAGCATCCTGATAGAGACCGTTGCTGACTGGGGAAAAGAAAGGGGAATGAGCGGGATCCATGGCCCTTTGGGATTTACGGATATGGATCCCGAAGGGATGCTGATCGAAGGATTTGAAGAACTTTCCAGTCTTGCGGCCATCTATAATTACCCTTACTACCCGGCCCATATGGTAAGAATGGGTTTCCGGAAAGCCACCGACTGGATTCAGTTTGAGATCAAAGTGCCGGATGCAATTCCTGCAAAAGTCGAGAGACTGGCAGGAATCGTTCTTGAAAAATACCACCTGCATCTTTTAAAGCCACGGAAAGCCAGCGCCATCAGGCCATACGCAACGAAAATGTTTACCATGTACAATAAAGCTTTCCGTGATTTGTACGGTTTTGCTCCCCTTTCAACAAAGCAAATGGAACTGTACACCAAACAGTATTTTGGTTTTATACGCCCTGAATTTGTTTCCTTTGTTTTGGATGACAAAGAAGATATGATCGGATTTGGGATCACCATGCCCAGTATTGCCAAAGCCCTTCAGAAATGCAAGGGAAAACTATTCCCGTTCGGGTTTCTGCACTTGCTCAAAGCGATGCGGAATAATGATGTGGTGCATATGTATCTTGTAGGGGTCAGGCCGGATTACCAGGGGAAAGGCGTGTTGGCGCTGGTATATCACGAATTGAATAAAGTTTATATGGAAAAAGGGATAAAGCTTGCCCTGACCCATCCTCAACTGGAAGAAAATTTCAAAGCGGTTTCCATCTGGAAAAATTATGAAGGAAGGGTAAATATCAAACGACGCTGCTGGATCAGACCAATATAAAAAAAGGGGTGACGATTGATCACCCCTTTTTTTAAGATAAACGAGAAGTTTATTTTGCAGGTTCCCACCAGAGTTTGGTGGTCATGTTATCGCCGCCTGTTAAATCAGCAGCAGCAGCAGTCACACTGGCTCCGTTCACGGTATATTCCTGTTGCGGATAAGTCATACGCCAGGGAATGGTGGTGATCGAAATCAACGGGTTAAAGATGATGTCTGATCCATCTGTAGCAGTGCTTGAGATTTCTCCCGGTTGCAGCAGGAAGGATGGTTCACCGGTTCTTCTGTACTCAGCCCAGGCCTGATATGCCTGATTGAACAATGCCAGGTATTTATGGGTAAGGACAGTAGTTTTGGTAGGAGCTGGCAGAGCCGCCATATAAGCTTCCATTTCGGTGTTAAAATCAGAAACCTTGGTGGCATCCCATCCTTCGAGGGTAATGCAAAGATCTCTCCAGTTTTCGATGGAAGCACGTACTCCGTTTGTATAATGGGTTACGTCCCATGCATTTAATTCGGAAAGCATGAACTCAACCTCGGCATATTCCATGTAAACAACCGGAAATTTTGGATTCAGGATAACCGGAGCATATGTGGAACTGTAAGCAGCAGGCCCATAATAGCTGGGGCATACTTTTTTGGCCCAGTATTGCTGGGTCTGTCCGTCGGTCATACCGTAAGGCATCCCGATATAGGCACCACTTCTGGGCCTGGTATACATCTGCAAACGGGGATCGACCATTCCGGGAACTGCAATGGGATTGACCTTGCTATTCAGCGTATCATCCTGACCTTTGAGCAGATTAACAAGCGTTTTGCATGCCGTGAAGTCATTACGTGAGGAGGTCCACCATGCGTCATACAATGGAGAATTGTTCGGGGTAGCTCCGATATAATAGAACTTCGCGTTGTCAGCATTGGAAGTCATGAAGCCATCCAGGCCCACTTCTGCAACAATGGCGTTGGCTGTGGCATAAGCATCCGTATTCGACATACGCATGGCGATGCGGAGGCGAAGGGAATTGCCGAACTTCTTCCATAAACCCATATCTCCGCCGAAAACCACATCACCGGAAGTAAAGCCGGATTTTGCTTCATCAATCAGTGCAACTGCTGCTGCTAACTGAGACAGCAAAACAGGATAGATAGCTGACTGCTTATCGTACGTGGGAGTCGGAATAGGAGTTGGGGCATCGCCTTTAAATGCTTCTGAGTAAGGGATGTCTCCCCAGGTATCGGTCATGATCTGCATGGCCCATATTTTAAGGATCGTAGCAACGGCAATCTGGTTATTGTTATCACCATATGCGCTAGCTTTGGCCTTGGTATCTGCGTCGGTATTCAGGTCGATTACTTCAACCAGGTTTTTGATGTCATGATAAATAAGCCTCCAGTACTGGTTATTAACATTCTGACGAATGGCATAACGGTCTTCGGAAGTATAGTTACGTTGGCACCAGTATTGTGCATACAGCATGCTTTGACGGCCACCCCACCATTCATCATAAATGTCATCGCAAAGGCCTTTCATACCGGCAGTTAATAGTGTAGGAGTCGAAACCTCGGAAGGTTGATTGGGATTATCATTGATCTTGTCAAAGTTTTTGGTGCAGGAAGTAAAAAAGAGCACCAGAAACATCCCGAGTGACAGCTTTATAATTGTTTTCATATTTTGTTCCTCTTAAGATTAAAAGTTAAAGCCTATATTGAAACCAAAGGTTCTCGTGGACGGTAATCCTGCCCCTTCGATACCTTGAACGTTTCCGGAGCTATTATTCTGTTCAGGATCAATCCCCACCATTGCAGTTCCAAAAGTAGCCAGGTTTCTTCCGAAGAGACCAATTTTCAGGTTCTGGATCGGCCCGGTAAGTTTGGCGGGAATCGTATAGGATAAAGTAATTTCGCGTAATTTGATATAACTGGCATCCAGTACATTCTGTGCAGCAGGACCATCATAATGGTCAGTACACCAGGTACGTCCGTCAAGGACTGTTGTGTTGGCTCCTGTAACCTGTGCAGTTCCGTCGGGATTGTAAATGACGTTGCCATCCACATCGTAAGCGGCAGCCATGGCATCGATCACGATACCATTTTCACGGATTCCGTTTTCAGCTGTTTCTGCAAGAATTCCTGTATAGGTTCCCCAAAGCTTGGTAGTGGAGAAGAAGTTTCCGCCATGCTGAATGTCTAAAAGCACCCTCAGGTCAAAACCATAGAGTTTGAATTCGTTGCCAATACCCATATTCCAGTCAGGAAGAACGCTACCCAGGGCTTTTACGCCTGATTTCAGATAACGGCCGTCTGAGTCAACAACTTTATTTCCATTTTCATCATAAATGTAGTCGGTTCCCATAAGCTGACCATATTCGTCGCCAACCTTGGCATTCACAGAAATCTGGAAAGGACCAACGCCTAACTGCAGGTTGTCAATGCCGGGATAGAGTTCAACGACCTTGTTGGTGTTCTTGGCAAAGTTTGCAGTGATCGTCCAGTCAAAGATATTCTTCACGCGAACCGGAACAGCACTCAGGAATAATTCAAAACCTTTGTTCGTGATCTTGCCGGCATTCAGAACCTGGAAGGAGTAACCGGAAGCTCCGGAAACAGCGACAGGTATGATCTGGTTTTTGGAAGCCTTGTTATAATAAGTGAAGTCCAACCCTAAACGGTTGTTCAGGAACTTCAACTCAGCTCCGATTTCCCAGGAACGCGTCATTTCTGGCTTCAGGTTTGGATTGTTCAGGGTGGTGGGAAGCTGATACATTCCGTACGGAGGGAAATGGTAAGGATATCCATTGGCATCAAGGAAGTTGGCATAATTTAATGAGGTCCGGTAAGGATCGGTATCATTACCAACCTGTGCCCAGCTACCCCTTACTTTTGCGAAGGTCAGCCATTTCGCCTCCTTGATTCCGGGAAGTTCAGAAACAACCCAGCCCAGGGATACGGAGGGATACAGATAAGAGTTTTTATCTTTAGGAAGGGTAGATGACCAGTCATTACGCAGGGTTACATCCAGGTACAGCATGCTTTTCCATCCGAGGGATGCGCTTCCGTATAAAGAATTGATGCGTTTCCAGCTTTTAAAATCGCTGGCTACATTTGAAAGGGAATTGCTGACCGTATAAAGTTCAGGAATGAGCAATCCGCCTATGGTGGAAGATGAGTTCAGCTTATAATTGCGATCCATCATGTTTCCGCCAAAATTGGCATTCAAACGCCAATCTTTTCCAAAGGTTTTGTCAACCAGGAAAAGGAATTCAGCATTCAATTCACTGTTGGTACGTATCTGTTCGCGGTAGAAAGACTGAGAAGCGGAACCGATGGCAACACGTTCCTGTGTGCGGAAGACGTAATTATCAAGGTTCAGTTTGCCCTGAGCCTTTAACCAGCTGGTTATTTGCCAGGAAACACCCACATTCCCATAATAGCGGTCACGTTTGTCATTCTCGTAATTCATATTACGATCCCAGTAAGGATTGTTGGAATAAGCAGGCGTCGGATCATCCATGGAAGTACGGTTCCAGGAACGCTGGCTTCCGTCGGGATTGATATAATCTTTCTGAGCATACATATCAAGCTGACGCTGTCCCCATTGGTTGAAACGTTCTACAGGATTGATATCACCGTAACCGGTTTCTGAACGGCCTTTGGTTTTCGTTGAAATATAATTGATGTCGGCAAAGGCTTTCAGGTCTTTGGTCATGTTCACATTACCGCTTACACCCACGGTATATTTGTCGAGGGTTGAATTGGGCATGTATCCGCTGGAGTTAAATGTTCCAAGAGCCAGACGGAACTGAGCAGCCTGGCTGCCTCCCGTGAAAGCGATGTTGTTGGTCCATCCGAGGCCTGTTTTAAAAAAGTCCTTCACATCATGAGCCGGAGCTTTCCATTCGATGGATTTTCCGTAGTTTTCTGTATCCCAGGAATCAAAACTATTCCATGGACGATAATAAATAGGTTGATTGAAGTAGGGGCTTCCCAGGGGAACATCAATCCCGTAATTTTTCAGAAAATCTCCTGCATTGGTAGCATAGGCAGGACCAAAACTTTCGTCGATGCCATAATCCATACCAAGGTCGAAGGATTGATATGATCCGTCGGAAGCAGGAATTTTATAATAACCGGAATTGTCGGCATATGTTTTTACTTCCCAGGTAGCATCCAGTCCGCCATTACCTCCACCATAGGTGTTTTGATATTTTGGCAGATAGGAAACCTGCTCAAAGCTTAAGCCGGTATTGAATTCGATACCGATTTGTTTCCCTTTCTGAACGACGCCTTTTTTGGTTGTAATAAGGATAACGCCGTTGGCAGCACGTGAACCGTAAAGAGCAGCCGCATTGGCTCCTTTCAGTACGGAGATGGAAGCGATGTCATCAGGATTGATATCCTGGGCCATGTTACCATAGTCAAAACCGCCGGCACCGCGGGCGGTATTCACGGTATTAAAATCGCTGTTGTCTATGATGGTACCATCAATGACAAACAAAGGCTGGTTGTTACCGGAAATGGAGTTGATACCACGTATAAGGATACGGGAAGAACCACCCATGTTTCCGGAAGCAGCTGAAACCTGAACGCCGGCAACCCTGCCTGACAACTGGTTGATCACATTGGCTGAACCATCTGTCTGGAGAGAACTGCCCTTAACATCCTGAACGGAATAACCCAGCGCTTTCTTGTCACGGGTAATACCGAGTGCGGTAACGACCACACCTTCCAGCTCCTGGACATCCGGTGAAAGAATTACATCCATTACTGCGTCGGGACCCAGTTTTATTTCCTGGCTTTTCATCCCAACAAATGAAACCAGCACAACGTTTTTGTCCTTCGGGACGTTGAGGGTGAATTTTCCATCAACATCCGTAATTGATCCAACTGTTGTGCCTTTAACGAGGATGGTCGCGCCAGGAATTCCTGCGCCGTCATCTGAACCCGTTACCTTACCCGTGATTGTTCTTTGGGCAAGCGCAACTTGCGCCCCTATGAATAACATAAGAGCAAGGAAAATCGTAAATTTTCTCATGACTGTTGTTTTTTTGTTAGTAAAGAAGTGAATAATCAGATACATAAATTAAGATAATATTGAACAGCGCCTGACCATGCTCTTCAATATGAAATATATGAAGGTTACTTTTCCGTTCTCATCCTATTAACATTGCAATTTTAGTAATTAATTAATTAGTAAACAAAAAAAATTAACAAAAAATTTGCAATTTATTAACAGATATTAACATTTAATCAGTTGTTCAGAAAGTTAGGACGAATCCATAACAAAATCTAATAATACCGATCCTGAATTATCATATATCATACGCTGGTACTCAATTTTATCTCAACCGACGGTAAAACAATCCGAATAAAATAATTACAAGAATATAGACCCCCGTGAAAGCAACCCCTATCCGGGGCTGAATCAGTTGAAAAACAGCCATGATAAAGCATGGCAAGGCTAAAAGAAAATACCCCATTTTTTTAAGTTTCCAAAGAAATACGGTTCCGGTAAAAGCAGTTCCATGCAGCAATAGTCCGGCAAGTAAAAGCAGAATTATCTGGATTTTTGTAAAACCCTCCGATGGAAGGTATGTAATAACAACCTCAGAGATCCAACCTGAATAAAACAGGGCAATAAGAAAAAGAAAGAAAATCAGCAAAAAGTAAACAAAAGAAAAAAGGCATAAAACAGAAAGAAACAAAGTCCTTGGCAAAACAGCGTGAGGTTTCAATTCTTCCATATCAGCGCATGGTTTTCAGGTTAATGCTGTAGAATATAATGAAAGTGCCTGAAAGAAGCAGATCAGGCATGGAAGGTCCCTGCATTTTAAGGAAGTACATGGGAGCAATGATGATCAGAATCTGTGCGATCGTATAAACGTGAAATCCGGCCTTTTTCAGATTCCACATCATCAGGGCACCGGTAAGGGAGGCGGAATAGAAAAATCCCAAAGTCAGGAAAAGCGCAGGTGGCGACTCCAGGAGGGACTCCATCCCCGGAAGTTTGAATTTTTCTGCCACAGCCTGGGCTACGGAAGTAAACGTGTCATAAAAGGCAGCTGTCATAAAGCCTGAAAACAGGTTCATGCCGCTTCCGATAAAAGTCAGGATACAAAGAACGGTGAGTAACCTGGTCCTTTTGGGTTTGTCTTCGGGGGTAGGGGGGAGTAGTTGTTCTTCCATAATTCAGTTTTTACCCGACACCCCGCCCCTCCCTGCTTACAGGGAGGGGCGGGGGTGGGTACATTTTAAGCGTCAAAATGTGATTTATCTCCTATATATTCCGCTTTACCGAATCCAAGAATGGGAATGAAAATAAACCGGAAAAAGAAAAGCCCGACCGTAAACCCCGTTCCTTTACCGAAGTTTTTCGCAAGTCCATTCAGAATTACAATGTAAACGACCAGGTTTACGATAGGAATGAGCATCAGTAGAATGTACCACCAGGGTTTGCCTGCGATTTTTATCCCGATCAGGTAGTTATAAATCGGGATGATGGCTGCCCAGCCAGGCTCGCCGGCTTTTTCAAACATATACCAGGCACCGATAATTTCGATCACCGCCGTCATGATTGCAAAAATGATGATGGGGATGATCAGTGCCAGTAAAAAAGGCCAAAAAGGACAAGAATCTACCATTTCCATAATGTCAGTTTTTAATGAATGAATATAAAAAGGAAGCGCTTTGCTCCCGTGGTTTATTCAAGACTTCCGACAAGTTTTTCAACTTCCAGAAGGATTTCGGTTGATTTCACCAGTTCCTTCATCTTGTTGTGATCAGGGTAGAGGGGGCGGTCGATATCGAGAAATTCTACGTGTTTACGGATCACTTCCTTGGCCCTGCTGACTCCTTCGCCGAATGTATATTCACGGAAATCGAGTGCCTGGGCTGCAGCCATGAATTCAATTCCAAGGATTCCATAAGCATTATCAAGAATCTGGAAATTCTTCAGGGCGGTATTCATACCCATTGAAACAAAGTCTTCCTGGTCGGCTGCAGCCGGAATGGACTGTATAGAAGCCGGGGCCGAAAGAATCCGTTGTTCCACGATCTGCATATCGGCAGTGTACTGACTGAGCATCATCCCACTGAACATTCCGGCTCCTTTGGTCAGGAATGCCGGCAATCCCACGCTCAGGGCCGGATTGTTCAAACGATTCATTCTTCGTTCGCTCATCACACTTACCATCGTGATCACATATCCGGCCATATCCATGGGCACGGAAACCGGGGACCCCTGGAAATTGGCTCCGGAAAGCTGTAGATTTTCTTCAGGAAAAAAGATCGGGTTGTCTCCGACGCCATTCAATTCAATTTCCACCTGGGAACGCGCATAGGCCAGTGCGTCATGCGCTGCTCCAATAACCTGGGGAGTGGACCGCATCGAATAGGCATCCTGAACTTTACATTTGACTTTCATCTCTGCGAGGTCGCCGCCTTTTACACATTTCAGGATGGCAGCGGCGCTTCTTACAGCTCCCTTGAACCCACGGATCTCATGAAGCTTGGGACTGTAGGGCTTCATATTTGCTTTCATGGCTTCCAGCGACATGGACGCCGCAATTTCAGCCTGCTTTAACCAGTTATTGGCATCAAAAAGGAAAAGGGCGCTCATGGCGGTCAGCACATTGGAGCCATTGATGGTGGCAAGTCCGTCGCGGGCCATTAATCCGGGAACAGGAATTCCTGCGGCATCCAGTGCTTCTTTGCCTGGCATTAACTTTCCCTGATAGTAGGCATGTCCTTCACCCATCATGAGCAGGGCTATTTGCGACATGGGGGCAAGGTCGCCGCAAGCCCCGACAGAACCTTTCTGGCAAACGAAAGGGGTTACCCCTTTGTTGAGCATATCCACCAGGGTCTGGGTAATTTCAAGCCGCGAACCTGAATTTCCGTGGGCATGAACATTGATACGTCCCAGCATCGCACCGCGAACCCAGTCGAGCGGCATAGGGTCGCCAATTCCGGCAGCATGATTATATACCAGGTATTTTTGAAAATCCCTCACCTGGTCGTCATTCAATACCATTTCAGAAAACTCTCCGATGCCGGTGTTAACGCCGTACATGATCTCATGTGCCTGAATTTTCTTCTCGAGCATCGCCCTGCATTTATGGATGCGTTCAATGGATTTTGGATCCAGTTCAACTTTTTCATGGTGGCGGGCAACGTTTACAACGTCTTCAATGGTCAAACCCGCGCCTTTAATAATAAGTGTCATAATTTTCTTTTTAATGTATTAAATGGGAGAACTATAGCGGGTGAGTTGGTGAGCTGGAGAGCTCGCGAGCTCACTAACTCGCCAATCACCAGCTTTTTCTGCCCCGATTATCATGCTGCGGGGGCTTAGAATAGCCGTGACCCAGGTATGTTTGACGTTTTTTCTGATCATAACAGTATTTGAATCATTTCATCCGGTGAAAGGACACGTTGTTCTCCGGATTTCATATCCTTTAAGTTTATCTTTTCCGAGGCAATCTCATCTTGTCCTGCAAATACAACGAAAGGAATATTTTTCCGGTTAGCATAATCCATTTGTTTTTTTAACCTGGAAGCTTCGGGATATATTTCTGCAGGAATCTCTGATTTACGAAGAGCAGCCAGAAGCTGAAGGCCATATTTTTCTTCTTCCGGGCCAAAATTCAGGATCAGCACCTTTGTTGAAGCCTCCAATGTATCCGGAAAAAGCCTGAGTTCTTCCATGAGGTCATAAATACGGTCTGCCCCGAACGAAATTCCCACGCCCGACATATCCGGGAGACCAAAGATTCCGGTCAGATCATCGTACCTCCCGCCTCCGCACAGGCTGCCCATGGCGACATCCCTGGCTTTGACTTCCATGATAATGCCCGTATAATAATTCAGACCCCTTGCCAGACGGATATCAAGTTCAAATCTGTTTTTTAAATTCAGTGCTTTTAAATGATCCATCACAATGGAAATCTCCTCCAGGCCTTTAATCCCTGTTACAGAATCAGTAAAGAGTTTTTCAAGTATCGCTTTTTTCTCTTTTATTTTACCTCCCATTGCCATGATAGGTTCCAGCAGGAGGATGGCATCCTCTGAAAGTCCTTTTGATACAAGCTCTTCCCTGACTTTTTCAAAGCCGATTTTATCTAACTTATCAATTGCCACGGTAAGGTTGGACATTTGTTCTGAAGCTCCGATGGATTCAGCAATGCCGGCCAGGATCTTACGGTTGTTCAGTTTGATGGTGACCGGAATTCCCAAACGACTGAATATTTCGTCGGTAAGCTGGACAATTTCAACTTCATAAAGCAATGACCGGCTTCCGATCACATCCGCATCACATTGGAAAAACTCTCTGTATCGGCCCTTTTGAGGTCGGTCGGCACGCCATACCGGCTGGATCTGATAACGTTTAAACGGAAACGCCAGTTCATTCTGGTGTTGCACCACAAACCTTGCAAAAGGAACGGTCAGGTCATAACGAAGTCCTTTTTCAGTAATATGACGGGTGAAAGCATTCAAATCCGGCATCTGCAATCCGCCTTCCGTCATCCCAGAAAGGTAGTCTCCGGAGTTCAGAATTTTAAACAGCAGCTTATCGCCTTCTTCCCCGTATTTTCCCATGAGCGTGGAAAGGTTTTCCATGGCGGGGGTTTCAATGGGTTGGTAAGCATAAACCCTGAAAACATTGCGGATAATATCAAAGATGTAGTTCCGCCTTGTCATCTCTGAAGGGGTGAAATCGCGTGTTCCTTTTGGTATTGCAGGTTTGCGGGAAGACATAAAAACGCTTTGTGCAAATATAACAAGATTATGGAATAAGTCAGTGTTCAGCTCCCGACTTGTCTTAGCATATTCCCAACTTATAAAGGATCTCCTCAAGGTATTCCCCTGAAGAAGGGTCTCCTTCCCTGGGGGCCCAGGGGGCAAAATTTTTATCCGCTATCGGACCATAGGGGCCATCTTTGACTTCGTATGCTACAGTGCCGGGATCGAGCGCTATGATGGTATGGTAAGTTTTTTCCTGGATCTCTGTGCCAAAGTTTCCTTTTGCCGGATCAAGAATAACATGATCATGGATGTTACCGGCTGCATCGAATTCAATCACGGCGATCCTTCCGCGAAGTGCGAAAAATACTTCCCTTTTATCGGGGTCTTCATGTTTATGAGGCTGGATGTAGGAAAGGGGTTCCATCGCATTGAGCAGTCGCTGCAAGCTGTCGGAATACTCCCTGTGAAAATTGTAATTTTTCCGCTTCCGGGGAGAATTCTTTGCTTCTGCGGAAACCTGGTTTAAAAGTGTGCTATCGATTCTGATCATAAAAAAGTGACAAGGTAACAAGGTGACAAGGTAACAAAGTCTGTAACTCGCCAGCTCACTAACTTTTCAGGCTTTCAGTTTCTTGTATTTGATCCTGTGCGGGGCATCATCCCCCAGGCGTTTTTTCTTGTTCTCCTCGTAGTCGGAATAGGAACCCTCAAAAAAATAAACCTGTGAATCGCCTTCAAAGGCAAGAATATGGGTTGAGATACGGTCGAGGAACCAGCGGTCGTGGGATATAATAACGGCACATCCTGCAAAATTTTCCAGGCCTTCTTCCAGCGCCCTGAGCGTGTTTACATCGATGTCGTTGGTAGGTTCGTCAAGGAGTAACACATTGGCCTCCTCTTTTAAAGTCAGGGCAAGGTGCAGGCGGTTTCTTTCCCCTCCTGAGAGAATTCCGCATTTTTTTTCCTGATCTGCTCCGCCGAAATTAAAACGGGCTACATAAGCCCTGGCATTCATGGTGCGGCCGCCAATCTGGATATTTTCTGCTCCCGCTGAAATGACCTGGAAAACTGTTTTTTCCGGATCAATGGCCGTATGGCTCTGGTCCACATAGCCGATTTTTACCGTATCACCTACCCTGAAGGAGCCTTCATTGGCTGTTTCTGAATTCATGATCATGCGGAAAAGGGTGGTTTTCCCGGCTCCGTTCGGACCGATAACGCCAACAATCCCGGCGGGAGGTAAAGAAAAACTCAGATGTTCAAAGAGTAGTTTATCATCAAAGGATTTGGAAACATCTTTTGCTTCGATGACGAGATTTCCCAGCCGGGGTCCATTCGGGATAAACAATTCAAGGCGTTCTTCTTTCTCTCTCACATCTTCGTTCATCATTTTTTCATAAGCATTCAGACGTGCTTTCCCCTTGGCCTGACGAGCTTTGGGTGACATCCGTACCCATTCGAGCTCACGTTCCAGGGTTTTTCTCCTTTTTGATTCAGTTTTCTCTTCCATGGCCAGCCGGCCGGATTTCTGTTCCAGCCAGGAAGTGTAATTTCCCTGCCAGGGGATTCCTTCTCCCCGGTCGAGTTCGAGTATCCAACCGGCCACATTATCGAGAAAATATCGGTCGTGTGTGATGGCAATAACGGTGCCTTTGTATTGCTGCAAGTGAAGTTCAAGCCATTGAACAGATTCCGCATCCAGGTGGTTCGTGGGTTCATCCAGAAGAAGAATGTCGGGTTCCTGAAGAAGCAATCGGCAAAGCGCGATCCGTCTGCGCTCTCCTCCGGAAAGGTTCCTGACAGGAAGATCGGGTTCGGGGCAACGTAATGCATCCATGGCCCGTTCAAGCTTGCTGTCAAGCTCCCAGGCTCCATGATGATCCAGACTTTCGGTAAGCTCTCCCTGACGCCTGATGAGTTTTTCCATTTCCGATTCACTCATGGGCTCCGCAAACCGGTTATTTACTTCTTCGTATTCTTTCAAAAGGCTGACCACTTCCTGTGCACCTTCTTCCACGATCTGGCGTACGGTTTTTGATTCATCAAGCTGGGGATCCTGTTCGAGGTAACCCACCGTATAACCCGGAGAGAAAACCACCTGTCCCTGAAAAGATTTTTCAACCCCGGCGATGATTTTCAGCAGGGTCGATTTTCCGGAGCCGTTTAATCCGATGATTCCAATTTTGGCTCCGTAAAAAAATGACAGGTAGATGTTTTTCAGAACCTGTTTATGAGGTGGGAAAATTTTTGATACCCCCACCATCGAAAAAATAATCTTATGATCGTCAGCCATACAGATTGATTTACGATTAGGTCGATTGACGCCTGCCTACCGGCAGGCAGGATTTACGATTGAAAAATTCCTGCATTCCTGCATTATTGCATGAGTGCATTGATTTTATCGGTCTCTTTTTCCCAGTTGAAATTCTGCAGCACGAATTCATGGCCGTTCCGGGCTATCTGACCAGCCTTCTCAGGGTTGGAGAGCAGCATCAGAATATGATCGGCATATTCTTCCGGTGTCCGGGCAACAAGGATATCTTCGCCTTCTTTTGCTTTCAGTGCCTGAAAAGCCAGGGGCGAGGTGATGCAGGGAATGTTCATCGCCATGGCTTCAAGGATTTTATTCTGCAGGCCGGTGCCTATTTGCATGGGGGCAATGAAAATACGGGCTTTGGCATAGCATTCGCGCATATCGGGAACCCAGCCGCTGACTTCAACATTTTCGGATTTTAACACCTGGACACGCAAATGTGGATTTGCCCCGGCGATCAGTAAACGTATCGCCGGTTTTACTGAAAGGACCCTGGGCAGAATCTCATTCACCAGGAATTCAGCGCTTTTAATATTTGGGGGATATCCCATATTTCCTGTAAAAACCAGATCGAACTTCTTTTCCCTCAGGATGGGTTTAAAAAATTCAGTATCCACCCCGTTTGCCACTACAAGAATTTTTTCCCGTTCGGGATGAGGGATCAGGTCGCGGTCAGGTTCTGAAATGATAATTTTATTATTAAAAGCATCAAAGCAGGATCGTTCATATTTTAAAAGACGGTTGTATTCTATTCTCAGAAACGGTTTCAGGTAGAAAGAAGAAGTAGCAAGCCTGCGCTCCACGCCTTTTGAAAAAACATCCTGGTAATCCAGGGTTTTCGGAATGGGGATGTTTTTAACATATTCGGCAACCCGGATCAACTGACAGAAAATATGATCCGGTTTATATTGTTCAATTAATTTATTAACCTGCCGGGCAGATTTTAAATTATAGAAATAACCAACCTGTAGGGGTTTATCAGAAAAAAGGGTTTTAAAAAGGTTGAATAGAATGGTGATTTTCGAAATCGGAATAACATGAACTGCTTTGACATATTTTTTTAATACCGTAATGGCCTCATCGTGCATAAACCCGTCATTCAGTGCACAAAGTATGATTTCGTGGTTCTTCGAAAGTTGCTTGATCTGGTGGAAAGCCCTTAGTTTATCACCTTTCTCGGTGGGGTATGGGACGCGTGGTAGAAGAAAAAACAGTCGCATGAAGGTAGCTTGAAGTAAGCAAAAGTATAAAAATCCGGCTTATCCCGGGCTTTGTTGATAAAATCCTGTCAATTTTTCAATGATTCTGTTGCTGTCATATTCTTTCTGTATGAGCTTTCTGGCCTGTAAACCGATTTTATCACAAGTTTGCTTATCGCTGACGCAAACAGAAATCATCTCAAAAAATTCACAGGGAATATTGGCCAGGAGAATATCCTGGTGATTGGTATAATGAATTCCTTCAGCGCCCAGACAGGTGGAGATAACAGTTTTTCCGGCTGCCATGGCTTCTATGATCTTTACCCGAATCCCGCTTCCTGAAAAAAGAGGAACCAGCATGATGGATTTGGATTGAATGAAGGCAATGGCATTTTCAACTTCCCCCACCACCACTACATTGGGAAGATTCAGGCTTTTCATCCAGGGTGGCATTTCCCTGCCAGCCAGGTAGTATTTTAGAAGGGGGAACTGTTTATGCACATCCGGCCAAACGTTCAGGAGAAACCAGCGGATGCCTTCCTGGTTGGGGATCCAGTTCATTGAACCCAGAGAGAAAAGAGAAGGAAACTCCGCATTTCCAGCCTCCTCCATATATTTTTCAGGATTCAGTCCAAACGGAATGGCGGCAACAGGAATGGGTTTGTCAGAAAAAGAAGATCGGAGCATATCTCTGAAAAAATCAGCATCCGTGGGTGTGATGGCTGCAATCCCGTCGAGCTGTTGCAGGATGCCGTACTCGTATTTTTTCAGGGTGGAAGCAAGATGCCGGAGGTATATCTTCTTCAGGGGGTTTTTACTTTCATCGGCGATTCTTGACCAGATGAGGTGCTCAATGTTATGGGCTCTGAGGATTATTTTTGCACTGGAATATTTCCGGATATCCGTAATATAGGGACCCATGAACAGGGTTTCCAGCTGAACAATATCATAGGTTTCCGATTGCAGGCAACAGACCAGTTTCCGGCTGAACGCTTTGGAAATGAAACGTTGAACATGGTAAGATTCGCCGGTAAAAAGATTCAGGAAAGCCGGAATCAATCGGATCCTCAGGTCAAGATCAACCAGTTCCAAACCGGTAGCATCAAGGTAGGAGGCAGGGATCCTGGTGAAATCTATCTTATATTTATAGGAATTTACGGCCAGTACCTTCACCTGGTGCCCGGCCCTGATCAGGCCGTCGATCAGCATGCTCATGGCCATAGGGCCTCCTTCTTTGGCGGGCCAGGGTGATTTATTGCAGAGGAACAGGATTTTCATATGCGCCGTTCTCCGGAAAGAGGGTTGAATTTTTTAAAGAAACGGATCCATGCATCCAGATCAAACAGGGAAGCATCATTGGTTGCTTTATAGGTCAGAAAGATTCCGATCGGTAAAAGGACGGCTGAGGCAATCCACATCCCCTGCCAGGCAGGCAACTGCCCTTCGGCGGTGTACTTTTCGCCGATAAATGAAATAATCCAGAACAGGATGAAAAAAAGTGTGGAAATCACCGCAGGCATACCAAGTCCTCCTTTCCGGATGATGGCACCGAGGGGAGCGCCAATGAAAAACAGCAGGAAGCAGGCAATGGAAAATGAGAATTTTTTATGATAAACGATCTGGTGGTGATGGATCAATTTTTCTTTGGAATATAAGTTATCCTTGCTGTAATCAAGGTTTTGCCGGGTTGCCAGGGCAGAATTCCGGGCCGCCTCCAGGATGGGATAACGTTCTTTTACCTTGAAATTGGTAATCACATCTGGTTTGAATTGAGGCAGGGTATCAGTCAGCTTCGACTTCCTGTGGTCCAGACTGCGGTAAAAAGGCAGGTTGTCCATATAACTCTTTTCGAAAGATTGTCTTTCGGCCAGGAGCTGAGCCTGTATTGAGTCAATCGAATGATCCAGCTGCCGGATGTTCTGCATCTCGTAATTCTTTTTAAACAGGTTTTCATCTGTACGGGTAAGCTGAAAAGCAGAAAGATCGAAAAGTTGCGATTGCTCGTTGAACCGTGTACGCTGGAACGGACGGTTAACCTCATTATCCCTCAGGTCGATGCGTTCTTCGTAATTGGTGCCATTGTATAGGCGGAAAATGAGAAAACGCTTATCCTGAGTCAATTCCATCTTTCCCCATTCGGCGGTGGTCATGGAATTATTTCCAAGATGTTTGCTGTGATCATAGATCATAATGTCGTGAATGGTATTCCCGTCCTTGTCTTTTTTCCCCACCCGGATCACATACCCCTCTATGCCGTTATAAAATACTCCTGCCCTGATGTTAAAAGCGAGTTTTTTTTCCCTTACATCATACAGGAGTGAAAGAAATTTAAGATTTGCCTTGGGAAGCACCACATTTGAAAAATAAAAAGCAAGCCCGCTGATCGCGATGGACACGATGATGAGGGAACGCATGATACGGCTTAGACTGATCCCGGCCGCTTTCATGGTCACCAGCTCGTAATGCTCTCCCAGGTTGCCGAACATCATCAGTGAAGATAAAAGTATTGCAAGGGGCAAAGCCAGCGGGACAAAAGTGGAAGAGGCATAAAAAAGAAGTTTCACAATAATGTACCATTCCAGTCCTTTTCCAACCAGGTCATCCACGTATTTCCAAAGGAACTGAAGGAGGAGGATGAAAAGGGCTATGAAAAAGGTCATGACCAGCGGTCCGAGATAGGATTTAAGAATAAAAACATCCAGTTTTTTCATGGTGAAGTGACCTTCTGATGCAAAGATAATGAATAACGCGAAAGGATTAATTGTATTTTTGTATCCGTGATTGCCATTAAATCTTTGCAATGATGAAGTTGATTGAAGTCACAGACCGAAAAACAAGGCGACTGTTTCTGGATATGGTTGGATTGATCTACCAGGAGGATACCGTTTATGTACGTCCGCTCGATCAGGAAATAGAAGCGGTTTTTAACCCGGGTAAAAACAGTTTTTTCAGCCATGGGAAAGCCATTCGCTGGATTTTGGTTGATGATCATAACAAAGTGATCGGAAGGGTGGCCGCATTTATCAATAACAGAAAGGCCTATACATTTCCGCAGCCCACCGGAGGCATGGGCTTTTTTGAATGTGTCAATGATAAATCAGCGGCTTTCATGCTTTTCGACCAGGCGAGGAATTGGTTGGCTGAACAGGGCATGCAGGCAATGGATGGACCGATAAACTTCGGTGAGAATGATGTTTTCTGGGGTTTGCTGATCGAAGGCTTTACCCATCCGGGCATGGGCATGGGCTATAATCCGCCCTATTACCGGGAGTTTTTTGAATCCTACGGTTTTCAGTTTTACTTTGAGCAGGTTTCCAACCACCTCGACATGACCAAACCTTTCCCGGAACGTTTCTGGAAAATTGCCGAATGGTGCATGAAAAGACCGGAACTTCATTTCCGTCACCTGATCCTGGATCAAAAGGAAAAGTTTATCCGTGACACGAAAGAGATCTACGATGATGCCTGGCGGTTTCATGAGAGTTTTACCCCCATGGACGAAGACACCCTGCTGAAGGGACTGGAAAAGGCAAAATCTTTTGTCGATCCTGAGCTGATTTGGTTTGCCTATCACGGTGAAGAACCCGTTGCTTTTCTGATCATGTTTCCTGACATCAACCAGATCATCAAACGCCTGAACGGAAAGCTGCATTTATGGAATAAAATCAAGTTTCTATGGCTTCGGTCAAGGAATACCATTACCAGGGCCCGTATTGTAATTATGGGTGTTAAACCAAAATATCAGCGTTTTGGAGTTGAATCCGGGATTTTCTGGCACCTTGATAAGCAGATGAAAAAAAGACCTCATATTACGGAGGTTGAATTATCCTGGGTCGGCGATTTTAATCCAAAAATGCGCGCCCTTCATGAATCGGTTGGCGCTGTTTTTGCAAAACGACATGTCACCTATCGTAAACTGTTTTCCGGAGAAGGTGAAATCCAGCGTTCCACCTTTATCCCAACCGACACGAAGGAGAGATCTTTGAAACAGGAATAAAAAAAGGAGGATGCCTTTCGGGCCGCCTCCTTTTTTTGGAAAAACAATTAAAGCTTAGTTCACAATCATCTTGTTGGTAAATTTCTGATCGCCTGAAGTAACGTTAAGGAAATAAACGCCCGGTCTGAGGTTTGAGTTATCAATGCTCAGTTTATGGGTGCCCGTCTGAATTACGCCGAAATCTTTCGAGGAAACTTTCTGACCTGTAACGGAAGTAATGGTTGCATTCACATTGCTGTTTTTCTCAACCGTAACATCGAAGAAAGTAGTACCGTTGGAAGGATTGGGGTAGCATGCAGAAACCTTGCTGCCGGAATTCACGTTTTCATTGATCCCTACAGGGAAGCCCGTCATTTCAACACCTTTCACAAAGATATGGTAAACCGGGTTGTCGGCGTTCTGACCCGTACTGGTGATATTTTCGACAGACACCGGAATTGTAAAACTGCCGGGAGCGGTTTCTATGGAAACCGGGGAGGTGAAATTAAAAAAGGAAACACCCCAGAGATCGGATTGGTCGGTAATATTGACCGGGCCAGCCATATACCCTGAGGTTATCTCATGGCCAAAAACAAAAAGGTCGGGATTCAGATTGTATTTCTGGGTTCCCCAGAACTTATAATCAGAATCTCCCCAGGTGGCAAATACAACGGTTCCGTCATATGAACGGGAAGCCTGCAAACGGTGATCCCAGGTAATATTGGCTGAACCGGGAGAAACGTACCATGATGCAGTTGCATCTACCTCATCGGTCCAGACCGTATCGATGTGATGGGCATGCCAGTTGTCAGAGGCATCCTGCCAGACTTCGAAATAATTATTGTCGGCATCGAACGAAGCCGTACCATAGGTACGGGTCCAGATATAGGTGAGGGAATCAATATCTGCACTGGCAGCGCCCCGGATACAGGCAAAAATATGCGGTTTTCCAAGGGCATCCACAGCCATATCCATTTCGGTAAACATCGGTTTAAAAACGTTGTCATTCGACCCGATCGGAAGGATCCAGTCTGTAATTTCAGAAAGGGTGGAAAAATCAAAATATGGCGTCTGTACCCAGGTTTCGCCCCCGTCGGTTGATTTGAATACGATGGGCACCCAGGATGGTTTGTCATCCGGACGGTCATCGGAACCACGGACAAATACATAACCTACGCTTCCGTCGTTGTTCCATGCCATATGGGCATCCCCGAAAAAGGTGATCAGGGTATTATCTGTTTTTCTGGTAATCACGTTATCAAGACTGATATCGACATTGGTCCAGTCAACCGTATTCGAGGTATTGTACAACCCATTTTTAACCTTAAGGGTGGAAGAAGTATAGTCGCCCATGTAATCATCCCCGCAGAAATGAACCCTTCCGTCTTCTGTGGCGGTAAGGCCCTGAAGGAGGGCTTCAAGGTTGGGATTTGCTTCGATCTGGTTATCCAGATCGCTGCCGTCATATTTTACGCTTACCTTATAGGTGTTGTTCCAGGAAGTGCCATCGGTCTGGGGACCGGTCATGCAGGCATATAAATTATCTACACTGGTATTTCCTGCAGGGTTATGAATAACTCCGGAAGGGTAGCGGTGACGGGTTCCGTCAACGATCCCGGTTTTTCTTAACCAGGTGCTTCCCTGATCAGTAGAAATGGCGTAAACAAGGTCGTTCCCTGTCAGATAAGTCATAGCCGGGTAAACGGTTGAATTATTTCCACGGTGGGTTGCCATCAGGGCATTGAGGGTATGGTCATACCACAAACAGGTTTGTTCCTGGTAAAGCATGGTGTATGCATTGATGGAGGATCCGAATCTTACGGTGTCAATACCGGTCCGGACCGACTTTGGCCGGTTGGTTTGCACAATGGCAGCCACGGTTGAATTGGGTGCCTTATTGTCAATCACATATTTGGCTGCCGGATGTTGTGTTTTTGCATAGGGCACTGCTTTTAAACCCAAATTCTGAGACATTGCTGAACCCATGAAAGCAAGGGCCGTTACAAAGAGAAAAATTTTTTTCATTTTTTTGATTTTTTGTAAAGAAATTAAATAAAAAAACAAAGCCGTCCTTTCGGGGACGGCTTTGTTTGAATTTAAACGACCGTCAATTAATTTACGATCATCTTGTTGGTAAATTTCTGATCGCCGACCGTGATGTTCAGGAAATAAACACCGGAGCGGAGGTTAGCGTTGTTAATGCCGAGTTTACGGGTGCCTGTCTGAACTACGCCGAAATCTTTCGAAGAAACTTTCTGACCTGTAACGGAAGTTATGGTTGCATTCACATTGCTGTTTTTCTCAACCGTAACATCAAAGAAAGTAGTTCCGTTGGAAGGATTGGGGTAGCAAGCAGAGACTGTGCTGCCGGAATTCGTATTTTCATTGATTCCAACCGGGAAATCAAAAGTCACACCCTTTACATTAATGTGGTAAACAGGGTTGTCAGCGTTTGATCCGGTACTTGTGATGTTCGAGATATTCACGGGAATTTCATAACTCTCAGGAGCCAATTGTACGGCAATCGGAGAAATAAAATGGTAGAAGTTAATCCCCCAGATATCGGATTGATCGGTGATGTTGGTCGGACCAATTTTTACATCTGTGCCCACCACTTTATGTCCGAAGATGAACAGGTCGGGATTCAGGTTGTATTTCGGGGTTCCCCAGAACTTATAGTCAGAATCTGACCATGTGGCAAATACTTTGGTGCCGTCATAGGAACGGGAAGCCTGAAGCCTGTGGTCCCAGGTAACATTTCCAGTGGAGGATGTATACCATGAAGCGGCAGTGGTGAGATCATCGGTCCAGCAGGTGTCAATATGATAGGCATTCCAGTTGTCAGATCCATCCTGCCACACTTCGAAATAATTGCAATCAGCGTCGAAAGAGGTTCCTCCATAGGAGCGGGTCCAGATATAAGTAAGGGAGTCAATATCTGCACTTGCTGCTCCGCGGATAATTGCAAATACGTGGGGTTTGTCAAGGGCATCAACCGTAAGACCAAAATCTGTAAACATGGGTTTGTAGGTAACATCATCCCCGGTTGGCAAGATATTATCAGTAATCTCCGTAAGGGTTGAGAAATCAAAATAAGGCAACTGGTTCCAGGTGGCTCCGCCGTCAACAGATTTGAAAATAATAGGCACCCAGGACGGTTTGTCATCCGGACGGTTATCGGAACCGCGAACAAGAATATAACCTACGCTTCCGCTGTTGTTCCAGGCCATATGAGCATCGCCAAAGAAAGTGATCAGGGTATTATCGGTTTTCCTTGCAATGATGTTATCAAGGCTGATGTCAACACTGGTCCAGTCAAAAGCATTGGTTCCATTGAATTCAGCATTCCGGATCATGAGGGTAGAAGAGGTATAGTCGCCCATGTATCCATCGCCGCAGAAATGAACCAAACCATCTTCGGTTGCGGTCATTCCCTGGCGGAGAAGCTCGGTGGTAGCCAGTGGGTCTGTTTTTACATCCACATTGGTTCCGTCATATTTTACGCTTGTTTTGAAAGTGCTGATCCAGCCTGCGGCATCGGTTGCAGGACCGGCCATTACAGCATAAGAATTGTTGATGTCGGTGTTTCCGACCGGGTTGTGAATAACTCCGGAAGGATAACGGCACATCATGGCATTGGTCACCCCGATGGTCCCGGCTTTCTTGGTCCAGGTCAAACCCTGATCGAGTGAATAATTAGTCACCAAGTCATTACCGGTCAGATAGCTCATTTTGGGATAGACGGTGGAATTATTTCCACGGTAGGTGGCCATCAGCGCGTTGAGTGTATGGTCATACCAAAGACACCTTTGCTGTGCTATGAGCAGGGTGTAAGCATTTTTGGAAGAGCCGATCCATGTGGTATCAAGGGTGGTGCTGGTGGATTTCGGACGGTTTGTCTGAACCTGAGCGGCAACGGTTGAATTCGGAACGGCAATGTCGAGGGTGTTCACCGTGTACGGCTGGGCTGTTTTACCATACGGCACGGCTTTTAAGGCTGATTTTTGCGCCATGGTGGTTCCCATAAATGCCAGGGCAAAAACAAAAAGTAGAAATGTTCTCATCATTTTTTGGTTTTTGGGGTTAATAATTATAGTTGAATATGTTTCCTGTGACAAAGATAAAAACTTTTCGTTAAAAAAGAGAGTGAGAATGAAAAAAATCAGAAAAAATACCTGGGAATCCTTTACTTTTGGATTCTGAAACAGGAAAAACAATGTTTTTTACAGAGACTAAAAATCTGATTATCAAAGAAATAAAGCTGGAGTTAAAACAGAAATATGTTATTAACGGAATCCTGCTTTATCTGGTTTCAACCATTTATGTCACTTATCTGGCTTTTGACAACGTAATTACACCGGAAACCTGGAATTCCCTTTTCTGGATTATCCTGCTCTTTGTGGCTGTGAACGGAATTTCCAAGAGTTTTGCCCAGGAAAGTCCGGCCCGTTTCCTTTATTATTACACCCTGGCCAGCCCTCAGTCGGTCGTGGTGGCAAAAATAGTCTATAACCTGTTATTAATGGTTATTTTGTCTTCGCTTTCCTTTCTGTTTTTCTTGTTGCTCATGGGAAATAAAGTGGTAAACATGCCCCTTTTTATTCTTGCCCTTATTCTTGGGAGTCTTGGACTTTCTTCTATCCTTACAATGGTAGCTGCGATTGCTTCCCGGGCCAGCCAGAATTTTTCACTCATGGCCATCCTGAGTTTTCCCATCGTCCTTCCACTCCTGGCCACCCTCATGAAAATTTCAAACGCTGCCTTGAACGATGCGCAGTTTGCCGGAAATGAAGGTTTTATTGTGATCCTGATCACCATCAATCTGGCCGTTGTAATCCTGGCGTATGTATTATTTCCGTACCTTTGGCGCGATTAATTCAATTAGGAATTAGGAATTAGGAATTAAGAATTATTTATCCTGTTGATGATGGTAAGATACTACTGGTGGAAGGTGCTTGCAGGGATTCTTCTGCTTTACGCGGTTATTGCCGGATTCATTGTTTCTGTGCCTGAAACCATGATCCTTCAGACCATGCGCAATCTTTTTTACCATGTCGGGATGTGGTTCGGAATGTTTGCCATGCTCATCACCTCCTTTATATACAGTTTACGATATCTGCGGGGATTCAGGGAAAAGGAGGATATCCGGGCAGTGGAGGCAGTAAATGTCGGAATGATGTTTGGGATGCTGGGAATTATCACCGGAATGGTCTGGGCCAATTATACCTGGGGGGTTCCCTGGGTGAAAGATCCAAAACTGAACGGAGCCGCGGTGGGAATATTTATTTATCTGGCTTACCTGATTCTCCGCGGCTCGATCGACGATCATCAGAAAAGGGCGAAGGTTTCAGCGGTTTACAATATTTTCGCTTTTATCCTCTGGATCGTTTTTGTGCTGATACTTCCACGGCTTTCAGGTGAAAGCATTCATCCGGGCAGGGAAACTTCTCCGGTTTTACCCATGCACCTCGACCCGGGAATGCGCTTCGTTTTTTATCCGGCTATGCTTGGATGGATCCTGCTCGGATTCTGGATACTGGATATCAGGGTGAGGATCAGGAAAATCAAATTAACAATGGAAAACTGGTGACATATGGATAGTTACGGAAAAATTTTTATAGTCGTGGCGGTGTTGGCCATCATTCTGACCGGAATTTTTATTTTTCTTTTCTTCATTGACAGAAAAGTCAGAAAGCTTGAAAAAGAAATTGAGGGATATAAATTACTGGAAAAGAAATGAAGACCATACACATCGTTCTGATCATTATCCTCGTTGTAGCCATCGCAGTGGTGGTCAGTACCATGACGGATTCTGGTACCTATTCCGATTTTGCCCAAGCCGCTAAAAATCCCGGAAAGGACTTCCACATTATCGGGAAGCTTGACCGCAGTAAACCAATTGAGTATGATGCAGTGAAAGACGCCAACCGCTTCAGCTTTTATATGATCGATGAAAAAGGAAATGAGCATCAGGTCATTTATAACAATGCCAAGCCACAGGATTTTGAGAAATCAGAGAAAGTGGTCATCATCGGCTCCATGAAAGGTGATCACTTTGCAGCTAAAAGCCTGTTGCTTAAATGTCCGTCGAAATACAACGATAAACAAGCGCCCACCAAATTCGGGAATAAGGAATTTAAATAATGGCATTCAAGTCCCTGCAGCATTTCATTACTGTCCTGGAATCGGCAGGAGAACTGGTCAGGATCCGGGAGTTTGTTTCCCCGGAACTTGAAATTCCGGAGATTGCAGACCGAATGGTAAAAAACGGGGGAAAAGCCTTGCTGTTTGAAAATAACGGAAGCCAGTTTCCTTTGCTGATCAATGCATTCGCTTCAGACCGCAGGATCTGTACCGCACTTGGAGTAGAAAACCTGGATGAGGCTGGAATAGAGATTGACCATATCCTGAAAGAATTCCTTGGACCAAAAAACAGTTTCCTCGACAAACTCCGGATATTACCACTGTTAAAAAGCCTGTCTTCCTGGATGCCGAAAGTTATTCATGGGAAAGCGGCCTGTCAGGAAGTGAGAATGACTTCGCCCGACCTTACCCGGCTTCCGGTACTTACGTGCTGGCCGGCCGATGGCGGACCTTTTATTACCTTGCCTTCTGTACATACGAAAAGCCCCCTTACGGGCATCCGCAACCTGGGGATGTACCGCATGCAGGTTTTTAGCCCCGACCTGACGGCCATGCACTGGCACCTTCATAAAGGAGCGGCAGCCCATTATCAGCAGTATAAAGAAATGGGAAAACGAATGCCGGTTGCCGTGACCCTTGGAGGAGACCCCGCTTATACCTACGCGGCTACCGCTCCCTTGCCGGAAGAAATGGATGAATATATACTGGCAGGTTTTCTCAGAAAGAAGAAAGTGGAACTGGTCAGGTGTCTTACAAATGAACTGGAAGTTCCGTCAGATGTGGATTTTGTCATTGAAGGATATATAGATCCTCTGGAAGAGCTTATCCTGGAAGGACCATTTGGAGACCATACGGGATTTTACTCCCTGGCTGATTATTATCCCCGCTTTCATGTGGAATGCATCACCCATCGGAAGGATGCCGTTTATCCGGCAACCATTGTGGGAATCCCGCCCCAGGAAGATGGCTGGATCGGGAAAGCTACGGAAAGGATATTCCTTTCACCTCTGAAAATGGCGGTGGTACCTGAATTACTTGATTTACATATGCCCCCGGAAGGGGTATTTCATAATATTGTGCTGGGGAAAATCCGTAAACATTATCCCGGACAGGCCATAAAAGTGATGAATGCATTATGGGGGGCCGGACAGATGATGTTCAATAAAGTGATGATCATTACCGGTGATGATACGCCCCTTACCGATTATTTCGCGCTGGCAAGGATTATTTCTGAGCAAGTGGATCCCCTGAACGACATCCACCTGATCAGGGGGCCGGCAGATATCCTGGACCATTCAAGCAGCGAATTTGCTTTCGGGAGTAAAATGGGAGTGGATGCAACCCTGAAATCGGAACGTCCCGCAAACCCTGACACCCCGGGGATGAATATGAAGGTAGACCTGGAACAAATACAAAGCGCTTTCCCTGAAATTCTGACCATAGATACCGGGCTTATTGAAAAAGGAATTTCTGTGCTGATCCTGTATATTCAGAAAGAAAAAAAACAACATATCCGACAACTGGCAAGGGAAATTGTTGAGCATGACTGGATTCAGCAGGTGAAATTTATTGTTTTCATGGATTCCGTCGCTTCTGATTCCGGTTATTCTTCTGTTGTCTGGATGGCTGCAAATAATATGGATCCGCTCCGGGATTGTTTTTATATCACTAATACAGGCGGAAAACCCTATCTGGTTCTCTTTCTTGATGGAACACGCAAGACAAAAGACATGGATGATTTTACAAGGGAATGGCCGAACATCCTTGTGATGGAAGAATCGGTCATTGCCGAAGTGGACCGGAAATGGAATTCCTATCAGATCGGCTCCTTTTTGTCTTCCCCCTCACTTGTTTATAAGTCGCTGGTAACCAACAGCGGAGCTGTGAATCATTAGATTTGATTTCATTTAGGAAAAGTTTTGTACTTTTGAACGTTAAAATTTCTTTGCATGAAACATCCTTTACGCCTGTTCATTTTTATCCTTAATGTTTTCCTCATTCCCACCCTGGCCTTTGCCCAGAACCCGGTTATCAGTGGAAAAGTCACGGACGAAAAAACCTCAGAACCCTTACCTTATGTGAATATCGGTATCAAGGACAAATCGGTGGGTACTTTTTCTGACAGCAACGGGGCCTATCGCCTGGAACTTCCCAGGGGAGATTACGATCTGGTGATTTCCTATGTCGGGTATGAGAAAATGGAGAAGCATGTCCATGTTGACGGAAAGAAATCGCCGGTCATTGATTTTGTGCTTACTGCCATTTCAAAAGAATTAAGTACGGTGGTGGTATCCGCCTCCAAGTATGCCCAGAAAATACAGGAATCGGTAAGTTCAATAGAAGTTTTAAAACCCAGGATTATTGAAAGTTCCAATATCCACTCCATCGACAAGGCGCTGGAACATATGCCGGGGGTTACCATTGTGGACAACGAACCACAGATAAGGGCGGGCAGCGGTTTCAGTTCCGGACTGGGAAGCAGGGTCATGGTTCTCGTGGATGAAATACCTTTATTGCGTGGCGATGCAGGCCGCCCCGAATGGGGCCTGATGCCGGTTTATGGAATAGATCAGATTGAAGTGGTGAAAGGTGCTTCTTCCGTTGTTTATGGTTCCTCCGCGCTCAATGGAGCAATCAACGTACGTACTGCCTGGCCTAAGGATGATGCAGAAACGAAGATCAATACTTTTATCGGGATGTACAGTAAACCCGAACGCAAATATGCAACCCCATGGTCGGGAATGGATCCGCTTCAGTATGGATTAACCGTTTCTCATTCCCAGAAACTCGGGAATATCGACCTCATTGGAAACATCAGCTATTTCAATGATCAGGGATATATCGGCGCCACGCCTGAATCAGCCATTACAGATCCCGCGCAATCGACTACCGGTGCCTATAACCGCTATATAAAAGCAGGTTTTAATACCCGGGTACGTTCCAAAAATGTCCCTGGTTTGCATTATGGTCTCAATGGTAATTTCATGTATACCAAGAATGCTCAGGTTTATTTCTGGTTAAACGGGGATACCAACTTATACCGGCCTTATCCGGGAGCGATTTCCAACTTCACCGTGTTTACATTTTATGTGGACCCGTATGTGAAATATTACGGTCCGAAAGGAGGCACCCATATGCTCAAGAACCGGGTGTTTTACAATAATACCGATGCCAACCTCGATCAGTCGAATATGTCGGTTACCCTTTACAACGAATATCAGTATCAGAAAAAATTCTCCAAACTGGGCGACCTTATCATCGTAGCCGGAATTATGAATACCTATGCTTATGCGTTCGGCAAGGTTTTTTCGGGCAAACTGGCCCCCGACAGTACCACCCGCCTGGGAGAAAACGGCACTTTCTGGTCAGATAACCTTGCTGTATTCGGGCAGATTGAAAAGAGATTCTGGAAACGGCTGAATGTTTTGTTCGGGTTCAGGTATGAGTTTTTTCACCTGGAGGATCTGACCCAAAGCAAACCGGTATTCAGGGCCGGAATAAACTATCAGGCCGGGAAAGGCACGTATCTTCGCGCTTCCGTTGGTCAGGGCTATCGTTTCCCCAGTATCGGAGAACGCTATATTACAACCAATGCAGGGGGGTTCGGCTTTTATCCCAATCCCAAACTTCAGCCTGAAAACAGTGTAAGTGTAGAAGCAGGCCTCAAGCAGATGTTCAGAATCGGTAAATTTTTGGCCATGGGCGATGTAGCATTTTTTTATGAAAGCTATGATAATTACGTAGAATTTAATTTCGGGATCTGGGGCCGCGATGATACCCTTTCGCATAATATGGGCTTTAAGTTCTTTAATACAGGCCCCGCCAGGATTTATGGTATAGACGCCACCATTGCAGGACAAGGGGAGATTGCCCGGAACCTGAATCTTTCGGTTATGCTGGGATACACTTATTCTATCCCACAGGCGCTCGATACGGGGTATGTTTTCTACAGGGACCGCGTTTTCTGGTTAAGCTATAATACCACTTCCACAGATAAGTCAAATAATATCCTGAAATACCGGGTTCAGCATCTGTTTAAACTGGATCTGGATCTGACCTTTAAAAGGTGGGCAGGTGGAGTGAGCGGTAAATACTACAGCTTCATGCAAAATATTGATAAGTTTTTTTACGATTATGACCGGCCCGGATTTTTTAACACCGGCATCAAAAAGTACAGGGAAGAAAATGATAAAGGTACTTTTATCATGGACGTGCGTCTCAGCTATACCCTGCATAGTTTTAAACTATCCGCGATTGTTAACAATGTGCTGAACACCGAGTTTTCCCTGCGTCCCTGCACCATTGAACCACCACGGTTTACAACCCTTCAAGTCATTTATACCATTTAATAACACAAATCTAAAAAACCATGAAAAAACTACTCTTTGTGATGTTTACCTTTTTTGCAGTTCAGGCCGGAATTGCGCAATCTGTTCTTCCGAACGGAGATTTTGAAAACTGGACCCAGGTGGGCGTAGCTCCTGCCCAGATATGGCAATTGGACGGAGGTTTCTGGGGAACTTTAAATGAATTGGTTCTGCTGCCGCCTCCTTCAGGCCCTGCAACGGTTTTCAGAACAGATACCTGCTATTCAGGCCAGTATGCCGCAAGAATGACATCCAATCTGATGGTATATCTTCCATACGATATTTTTCTTCCGGGTCTGCTTGGAACCGCCCAGCTGGATATGATACATGGCACCATTCATTTAGGGAAACCCTGTCCGGCTTGCAAACCTGAACGCTTAAAAGGCTTTTATAAATTCAAACCCATGAACGGTGATTCCTGTACCGCACTTCTCGTTGTTTCAAAATGGAACACTACCGACAATAAGCGTGACACCATTGGTTATGTACGCGGTAATTTTAAAAATGCAGTGGATACTTATACTGCTTTCGATCTCCCGGTCGTATACAGAAATAACGTCCTGGTTCCCGACACCATCACCATTCTGCTGGTTTCCAGCGGTGGTTTCAGTGTGACCAACCTCATGGGCGGAGTCGGACAGGTGGGCAGTACCATGTGGGCCGATGCGGTGACGGTTGATTATGCAGCCGGTATTCAGCAGATTGCAGGCCGGGATGTTGCCGTGAATACTTTCCCGAATCCTTCTTCAAACCTGATCACGGTGGAACTGGGAGAAAAACTGAATCAGGGAATCATGGAAGTATATGACGTCAATGCAAGGCTTATGGCCACTTTTAACCTGCCCGAAATGAAGAATTCAATCCGGGTTGGCAGTTTTGCAAATGGCATATATTTTTACAAAATACTGGATGGTAAATATTTTCTGAATTCAGGATCATTTACCGTTAAAAAGTAGCAACTAAAACACAATTTTTATATGATAGAAGTAAAAAGTTCACAAATGGCTATGGATCTCGAAGACAAGTTCGGGGCTCATAACTATCATCCATTGCCGGTTGTCCTGTCCAGGGGAAAAGGTGTTTTCATGTGGGACGTGGAGGGCAAACGTTATTTTGATTTTTTATCTGCCTACTCTGCCGTCAACCAGGGCCATTGCCACCCGAAGATCATAGGCGCCCTGATTGAACAGGCCCAGACCCTTGAACTCACCTCCCGTGCCTTTTACAATGATGTCCTTGGGGTATATGAAAAATACATCACCGAATATTTTGGATATCAGCGCGTGCTTCCGATGAATTCAGGGGCAGAAGGAGATGAAACCGCACTGAAAGTTACCCGGAAATGGGCCTATAAGGTTAAGGGTATTCCTGAAAACCAGGCTAAGATCGTTTGCTGCCAGAACAATTTCCACGGACGGACGATTACGGTTATATCCATGTCAAACGATCCGGAGGCCCGTAAGGATTTCGGACCTTTTACCCCGGGGTTTATTTCCATTCCTTACAATGATTTGAAGGCGCTGGAAAAGGTGCTGGAAGATCCGAATGTCGCAGGTTTTCTGGTAGAACCCATTCAGGGCGAAGCCGGCGTTTTTGTTCCTGACGAAGGCTACCTGAAGAAAGCGTATGATCTATGCAAGGCAAAGAACGTCCTGTTCATTGCAGATGAGGTTCAGACCGGTATCGCCCGTACAGGAAAACTTCTGGCCTGTGACTGGGAAGGAGTGCGTCCGGATATTCTTATTCTAGGCAAAGCCCTTTCGGGGGGCGTTTATCCCATCTCCGCCGTTTTGGCGGATGACGAGATCATGCTGACCATCCATCCGGGTGAACACGGGTCCACTTTTGGCGGAAATCCAATTGCAGCAAAAGTTGCAATGGCAGCCCTGGAAGTTGTCCGGGAGGAAAACCTCGCCGGGAATGCAGATAAAATGGGAATCCTTTTCCGTGAAGAACTGAGAAACATCCATTCGCCTTATATTGAACTGGTTCGCGGTAAAGGTTTGCTGAATGCAACCGTGATCAAACCTTTTAATGGTAAAACAGCATGGGATGTTTGTCTGAAAATGCGCGACAATGGATTACTTGCAAAACCGACCCATGACCATATCATTCGCTTTGCCCCTCCTTTGGTGATAAACGCGGAACAGGTCCATGAAGCGGTGGAAATTATCCGTAAGTCACTCAAGGAACTCGCATAGAATGTTTTCTTGATATAAAGCCTCCGCTCATTGACAACGGAGGCTTTTTTTTATTTTAATAATTAAAAACAGCTGGGTTATGAAGAAACTGATTTTGATCTCAATTATTTTAACCGGTATTTGTGTTTATAACCGGCCCGCAGTATCCTGTACCAACCTGATCGTTACCAGGGGAGCCAGCAAGGACGGATCAGTGATGATCACCTATGCGGCTGATTCCCATACGCGTTACGGGGCGGTTGCGTTTTACCCTGCCGCTGATCATCAGCCGGGAGAGATGTGTCAGTTGTATCATTATGAAAGCGGGAAGTTTTTGGGAGAGATTCCTGAGGTCGCGCATACTTATTCTGTCGTTCAGTTCATGAATGACCAACAGGTTGCGATAGGGGAGACCACTTTCGGCGGACTGGATTCCCTGAGCCGTCAGCCGGGATCTTTCCTGGATTACGGTTCTCTCATGAAAATTGGGCTGCAAAGGGCAAAGACCGCAAGAGAACTGATCCACGTCATTACTGAACTGGTCGCAAAATATGGTTATGCCAGTGGCGGAGAATCTTTCGCGATCTCTGATGCCAATGAAGCATGGATCATGGAGATCATCGGGAAAGGGAAATATGAGAAAGGCGCGGTCTGGGTAGCCCTTCAGATCCCCGACGGTTATGTGAGCGGACATGCCAACCAGGCAAGAATTACAAAATTTCCTTTTCAGAAGGCCAATGTCTGGGATAATCCCAAACAAACTTGTTTTCATGCAGCCGACGTAGTCAGCTTTGCCAGGGATCATGGTTTTTATACCGGCGGAGATTCAGCATTCAGTTTTGCAGATGTGTACAACCCGGTGAATTTTGTGGGAGCCAGGTTTTGTGATGCACGGATATGGTCATTTTTTCGTCAGGTAAATCACGACGTTGCCGCCAATCCTGCATATAATGAGTATGCTGAAGGAAAAGTCAGGCACGAAGGAATTTATGCCTCGAACCGCATCCCTTTATGGGTAAAACCCGATCGCAGCATAAGCCTCCATGAGGTGATGGGATTTATGCGTAACCATTATGAAGGAACCCCTCTTGAAATGACCGGAGGTCTTGGAGCAGGACCCTTCCATTTACCCTATCGCTGGAGACCCATGGAATTTACGATCGACAGCGTCATGTACTTCAACGAAAGAGCCATTGCCACCCAGCAAACCGGTTACAGCTTCGTGGCGCAGTCAAGAAGCAGTTTGCCTGATCCCATCGGGGGTATTTTCTGGTTTGGAGTGGACGATGCCGACGGATGTGTGTATGCTCCTTTGTATTGTTCGGTAAAAATCATTCCCCGCGCTTATGCAACCGGCAATGGATCCATGATCGAATGGTCTGATAATTCAGCCTTCTGGACTTTCAATCAGGTTAACAACTGGGTTTATACCCGGTATGATATGATTCATCCCGAAGTGGAAAAGTATCAGCATGAGCTGGAATCAAGATTTCTCAGGGAAACAGAAATCGTGGATGCCCGGGCTTTGGTTTTATTTAAAGAAAGTCCTTCGGCCTGCGTGGATTTCCTCACCGATTATTCCGAATATACGGGTAATCTTCTGGTAAGCAAGTGGAAAACTTTTTATCAATATCTCTTCATGAAATATATGGACGGGAACCTGAAGCAATCGGCCGACAGGAACCTGCTTGATAATGGCAATGGCAAGGGAATTCCTCGAAGGCCCTCCCATCCCGGATACGGCAAAGACTGGGAAAGGCTGATGATGCAAAATACCGGAGAAAAGTACAAGGTTGTTGAAAGGTAACAGGGTAATAAGATACAATCTGGGTCAGAAGCTTGCAAATAGTTTCAGGTTGAACATTCTTGGTGTAAGGTAGTTCGGAATGGCGTATTCCCGGCCTGAAATATCCTTCACCCAGAGATAAGAAACGGTATTGCTTATCTGGAGAAGATTGAATATTTCGAGCGACAGCCACATGGAGTTGAAAACCCTTAAAGGATTTCTTGCAGAGAATTTGGTTCTTTCGCCGATGAGTTGTTTTGAAAGCCCGATATCTACCCTGCGATACGGGGGGATTCTCAGGGTTTGGTCTTTACGGGGAGAATTGGGCGCCCCGAAAGGAAGTCCGGTTCCATAGATCAGGGTCAGATTGACTTTCCAGGTGGGAAATTTTGGGATATAATCCTGAAAAAAAATGGCCAGGTTTAAACGTTGGTCGGTGGGACGGGGAATCCAGGACCCCTGAAAATATTCCTCTGTTTTCATGATGGAAAGGCTGGCCCAGGATTCAGCTCCTTTAACAAATTCACCGTTCACACGAAAATCAATACCGGTGGCATAACCATGGGCGTCGTTGGTCCCGTAATAACGGATCTGCATATTATCCACTTCATAGGGAATAAGGTTCTGGAGATATTTATAATATACTTCTGCTACAAATTTAAAAGGCCGGCCCCAGGCTTTGAAATAAAGGTCACTGCCTGCAACGATGTTAATGGCCGTCTGGGCTTTCAGGTTATTAACCAGGTTCCCTGTCAAATTGGTCATTTCACGGAAAGTAGGAGGCTGGGAATAATATCCTGCCGACAACCGGAACACCGTTTCTTTTTTCCAGTGAGGCTTGAATGAAAAAGTAGCCCTGGGATTCAGGCATACCTGGTTGTTATAATCATAATAGAGGGCACGCAAACCAGCGGTCAGGGAAATATCATTTGAAGAGTTTTTGAAAGTCCAGGTGTTCTGGAAAAATGCAGTGAAGCGGTTGGTCGTCAAAGTGTAATTTACTTTCACCACATTGGTAAGCAGCAAAGGATCGTGAGGAGGATAAATGACGCCCAGGGAATCGCCCGGACGGGGAAGGGAATATCCGGCTGAATCCTGGAGTTCCCATTCATTCATGCTGTTTTTAAATAGATCATGCTCATATTTCAGTCCCCAAACCATCATGCTTTTATTTTTCTCCCAGTAACCCCGGTGTTCAATGTTGAAAACAGTTCCGTCGAGATAATTTCGGGCATGTTCAAGGTAAGCGCCAACGCCCAGTATTTCAGTAACCTGTCCATTCCCGGACTGCTGAAAGGTTTCAAGTTTGCCTAACCAGTATTCCCCGGAAATATCATAGGTTTCGGCTTCATGGGTCTGATAAACGGATGAGATGATTTTCAGGCGGAGGTTCTGATTGGGTTTATAGGTAAGGGTAAGGGCGGCAAGCCAGTTCTGGTAACGGTCAACCTCCTGCCCGTCAAAATAGATTTTAATCTTATAAGCTTCATCCAGGGTTCCGAAACTGGTTTCACGGGTTTCGGGGATCAGCTTATAGGAATTGTTGGAATAAGTTCCGAAAACGGAAATTTCCCATTGCTTCGTAATGTCATAATTAAGCATGCCCTGGACGTCAAAAAAGCGGGGTTTGTAATTCCCTTTTGTATCAAGGGATTTGAGAAAGTAGGAATTGGTTTTATACCGAACGCCCATCAGATAGGAAAATTTCTTCCCGATCAATCCTTCCAGATGGGCATTGGCTCCTAAAAGACTGATGTCAAAGGAACCTGCAAATGCATTGGGTTTTTTATAACGGATATCGAGTACGGACGACATCTTATCCCCGTATTTTGCATCGAACCCCCCTGCTGAGAAAGAAATACCCGAAACCAGGTCGGGATTCAGGAAACTTTGTCCTTCCTGTTGTCCTGAGCGTACCAGAAAAGGACGGTAAATTTCAATATCATTGACAAATACCAGGTTTTCATCATAGTTGCCGCCCCTGACGGAATATTGGGAGCTGAGTTCATTCCGTGAGGATACGCCCGGCATGGTTTTGATCAGATCTTCGATGCTGGCATTGACGGTTGGAATGAAATTAACGGTTTTCGGGTCAATCCGGCTGAAAGTATTGGTGCGCAGCTGTTGATCCCTGATTTCAATGGAATTAAGTTCCCTGGAAGTTTGAACCAGTTTCAGGTTGATTTCTTTCTTTTCCCCCTGTTTGAGGAATAAGTGTACGGAATCTGTTTTATAACCGATGAATGAGTATTGAATGGTTATTTCCTGGTTCGCCGGCACCATCATTTCAAACCAGCCGTTCTTATCCGTAGTAGCGCCCATGGGAGTTCCTTTTACCGCCAGGTTGACATATTCTATGGGCTCATTGTCGGCCGAACTGACGGTTCCCGAAAGCTTTACTTGTTGTGCATAAAGCTGCAGGTTGAAAAAAAGTAAAATGACAATTCCGGTGATTTGCAGTTTTTTCAAGATGAGCTATTTTAGTCGTTCTTCCTGTGATTTGAATTTTCCTTCTTTCCAGGCTTTGATAAATTTGGCCCAGGCAAAAGGGTTAAAAATATTAAAAGGTTGCTGCTGACCAAAGTAATACAATTTACTGGTTTGGTTTTGAATATAATTATTATAATTCATCTGGGCATCCATGGGGTAATTTTCGGCCCGCATCCGGATATCAAAGGCTGCCAGGTTTTTTCTTGCGATCTCAATTTCATCATCGGGTATTTTTGTTTCGATGAAAGCACGTTTGAAATCTTCAAGGGTAGGCCATGGGAAAATAAAAGCAGCTGCAAGGGTGAGGGTGTCAGCCGTCATCAGCTGAATAAGAGAGTATCTGTTCTTGGTGATGCTGTCGGGAATTATGAAGGATACAGGTTTGTATCCCAGTGCATCAAAATGAACGGTATCATTTTTATGGGCTACGAATGAAAAATAACCGTTTGCATCGCTGGTGGAACCTTTATGTGATTTTGTAACCAGGACTTTGGTAAAAGGAACGGGATTAAGGCTGTCGGCAGTAATCGTAATACCCGAAAACTGCACGAGGTTTGCATCAGAATCCTTTTGCTGGGCCAGGGACAAGTTACTGAACAGAAAAGCAGGGAGGAGCAGAAGGTAAAACCGGTGTTTTTTCATTCAAGGGGTAAAAGAATGGCTAACTATAAACGAACTTTAAAGGCTTTTATTTCCTGAGATTATGGCAAAAAAAATGCTGTTACGGCAAGGTAACAGCATTTCAGTTCAATACAATTTCTTTATTTATTCAGAAAACCTTTTTCCCTTGCTTCCCGGATGCAGGCATAAATACCTTTTTTATTGATGGTTCTGAGGCCGGAAGTTGACACTTTCAGGGTGATTTCGCGGTCTTCTTCCGGGATGAAGAATTTTTTTGTCTGAAGGTTCGGACTGAATTTCCGTTTGGTCTTATGGTTTGAATGCGATACTTTATTCCCGCCTATGACTTTCTTACCCGTTATTTCACAAATCCTTGACATTGTTACAGAGATTAGAATGCTATTTCAAAATGGAGTGCAAAGATAGGCCATTTATTTTAAACTACAAAAAGGAATGAAAATTTTTACAATCAGCGAGGTATCGTCGTAGATTTTAATATTTTCTTCCTTAGCATATTCATGGCTTGCAGTGCGGTTCTGCGGATATTCCGGTCGCGGCTGTCGCCAAAAAGAAACTTCTGCGCAAACACTTCATCCGGACTGGCAATCCCTATCCAGATTGTTCCAACGGGTTTGTCGGTGGTTCCGCCATCTGGTCCGGCAATGCCGGAGGTGGAGATTACATAATCCGCATTTAACCTGCTCTGCGCTCCAATGGCCATTTCCTTCACCACGGCTTCGCTCACAGCTCCGAACCGAAGGAGGCTTTCAGGGTTAACGCCCAGCAGTTTCTCTTTGGCCTCATTGGCATATGCAACCACCGATCCTTTAAAATAGCCTGAACTTCCGGGCACAGTTGTAAGCAAATGCGCAATATAACCTCCGGTACAGCTTTCGGCGCATGCAAGGCTTGCTCCTTTTTCCGTAAGCAGGCGACCCAGAATCCCTTCCAGGGTATCCTGATCCGTTCCGAAGATATAATCCGGTATCAGCGCTTCCAGCTTTTTAACTTTTTTTTCCACCAGCCCCCGGATTTGAGCATCATTTTGTCCCAAGCCTGTCAGCCTGAGCCTGACAATACCCGGCTGGGGAAGATAGGCCAGCCGGATGGATGGCGGTAATTCATTTTCCCATTGTTCAATCTGAGCTGCCAGAAAGGATTCTCCAACGCCCTGGGTGAGAACTGTTTTATGAAAAATGGCAGGAGTTTTGAATAATTTTTCCAAGCGCGGAATGATTTCCAGCTCCATCATGGCTTTCATTTCAAAAGGAACTCCGGGCATGGCAACAAAAATGGTTTTTTTACCGTGGTTTCCTTCGGTTTTTTCAAACCACATTCCACGGGCTGTACCCAGGGTATTTGGAATTCCGGTGCATTTCTCAGGCAATTCGGCCTGTTGCCTGTTTAATTCAGTTACGGGATAACCCCTGCGCCCGAATATCAGTTCAATGTCACGGTAAGCATCCGCATCAAACACCAGCCGGGTTTCGAAAAACTCACAAAGCGTGGTTTTTGTGATGTCGTCGCGGGTAGGTCCTATGCCTCCTGAAATGAGGACAATCTCGGCTCTTTTCTCCGCTTCCTCCAGTGCATGTTTGATCTCTTCATGCACATCCTCAATGGCCCTTATATTTCTCACCCTGAAACCGGAGAGACTCAGCTGTTCAGCCATCCAGGAGGCATTGGTGTTCACGACCTGCCCGATCAGCAGTTCATCTCCTATATTGATGATTTCAACATTCATTATACTTCCTCCTTCAATCGGGTATTTAATTCCCTCACTGCGGTGAGACTTTCCATTAAACCGGGGATGTAATCCGTGGAAGCAATGAAAGTCCAGATATAGGCAACGATGGCATATATTTTTCCGGTGGAGAAATTATCCACATCCACGGCGATAAAAAGAACACCTATGAAAATAAAAAGCAATAAAATTTTGATGATAAGATAATCAATGGAGCTCCACCGGGCTATTTTTGAATGGGGCAGGATCAGGTTGTGGTAAAACTGATTGATTTTCGAGATATCCCCGGTTTCCACCACCCGGTATTGTTCTTCACGGGTATCGTGTAAATCTTTCTGAAGGGTGACGACATTTTTTCTGTAAATATTGTTGATCACGGCAATGGGAATGATAACCCCAAGTCCCAGTGCGGCGATACGCCAATCATAAAAAAACAGGGCGATGATGGCTCCGAATGTCGCTGAAATCTGCCAGGTAACTTCAGGCAGGCGTTCCTTAAGAAAAACAATGTACTCATTGGCCAATTCAGCCCTGGCAAACGTTTTGGAGGCAGAATGGCCTTTCGCAGCAGAATATTTAATAACACTGGTAGCGGTGTCGGCGTAAATACGGGGATAGATCGTCCCGCTGTAAAAACGGTGCAGGGTCCCCCCGGCCACATTCAGGAGATATATCATAACCCAGATCAGCAGGGGAAGCATGAGGTTGACTTTTTCCTTCGAATAATATTTATTGATCAGCGCATCCAGTAAATTCCCGAAGAAAGTAGGTTCGATGATCCATGCAATATTTTCCAGAAGCACGAAAGAAAGTACGATTGCAATGGGCAACTTGAATTTTTTAATAACCTGTAGAATCGTCATAACAAAAGGAAAGAATCGTCAAAATTACCAAAAGATCAGGTACCTTCGCAGGGTTATTAAAATTATCATTCATGAAATACAGGTGTTTCCTGTTGCTTTGCCTGTGTGGAATACTGGCAGGCTGCGGAAAACGTGAAAAGGCTGAAAACATTTATCGTTTGTACGCCGGAAAAGTGAAGGGGTATGACCTATGGATCGTAGATGGATATAAGGTCAGACAAAAGGTTTACAAGGAATTTCTGTATGGAGGAAATGAACAGCGCTATTTGTTTGTTCCTCGGGGAGAAATATGGATCGATCATGCGATCTCCTGTGAAGAATATGAAATGACCCTGGTTCATGAACTGAATGAGCGGCATCTGATGGCAAAATTTGGCTGGTCCTACGAGCGTTCGCATGATTCATCACTGGCTATAGAATTGGTGCTCAGGCAAAAGTATGAACAGATTTGCAAAGGGCATGAAGCAGGAATTAAAAAAGTTTCACCTACCGATCATACCAATAAAAAGGAAATTTCCTTTTTACCCGATAGCATAAGAATTGAAAGCATATACCGTATTCCCATGGGTCATCGGGAAGGTTGTTCGGTGTGGATCGTGGATGGTTACCGGGTCAGGAAAAACATTTTCCCTGATTTCGGATTTTCCGGGAATGACCTGAGTTGTCACTTCATCCCTTCCCATGAAATCTGGATCGACGGTCAGGTTTCATGTGAAGAAACGGAATATGCCATCAGGGAGGAACTCCAGATCCGCCGGCTTATGAATGCCGGCATGGAATACAGTGATGCATACGAAACCGCTGTGACCGATAACCATCGCCTTCGCGAGTTAATGACCAAAAGGATCAGAAGCCATGCTGCGCTTGCAATACCTGATCCGCCGGAAAGGGATTCCGGCATAGCCGATCCGGCTGAGCCGTAACGCTAAGGATTTTTACGTAACTTTGCAAAAAATATTTTTCATATGACAGCACTTGCTGAACCGGATCTGATTGTCAACGCTGACGGGAGTGTTTACCACCTTTGCCTGAAACCTGATCAAATGGCCGACACCGTGATCGTTGCGGGAGATCCTGACCGCATTTCGGAAATCTCCGAACATTTTGATTCCGTGGAATGCCGCATCCATAACCGTGAATTTAATTCCCATACCGGCATTTTCAAAGGCAAGCGGATTACTGCTTTGTCGACCGGAATCGGGACCGATAACATCGACATTGTGATGCATGAACTCGATGCCCTGGCTAATTTTGATCTTAAAGCAAGAGTTCCAAAGGTGAAAAGGAAGTCACTTGACATTATCCGCATCGGAACATCCGGTTCTATACAAGCGGATGTCCCGGTCGATAGTTTTGGCCTTTCCACCCATGCACTGGGACTGGACAACCTGATGTATTTTTATAAGAATACCGATTCCATCATCGACAAAGAACTGACGGAAGCATTTGCAAAACAGGTGAACTGGCATCCGGGTTTATCAAGACCTTATTTTGTAAAAGGATCTGAACGCCTGGTAGATCTTTTTGCTCCTTTTGCAGTAAAGGGTATTACCGCTACAGCCCCGGGATTTTACGGACCTCAGGGAAGGTTCCTGAGGCTTGACCTGACCGATCCCGATATGATTCAAAAACTGCAGGGGTTCCGTCATAAAGGACACAGGGTGGTAAACTTTGAGATGGAAACTTCTGCGCTTTATGGGTTGGGCGCATTGATGGGACACAATATGGTGACCATTTGCGCCCTGATTGCCAACCGCGCAAAAGGCGACTACAATGCCGACCATAAGACGGTCGTAAAGGAACTTATCGAACTGGTATTGAATCAGATCGCCGCCGGATGACCGAGGTGAAGGAAAATACTGCCCTGAAAGCACTTATTAACTTGCTGGATGAACCCGATGAGGACAATTTTTCTCGTGTCAGGGAAAAGCTTTTTTCATTTGGGACAGACGCAATACAGCCCTTGAATCAGGCGCTGGAAAATTCTTTTGACTCCATATTACAGGAACGTATCCGTGAAATTCTCGGAAAAATTGTAATGGATCAGCTTGCAGGAGCGTTTTCGGCCTGGGTGAATTTTGGGTCCTCTGATTTATTGATGGGATATCTCCTGGTTTCTTCTTGTGATAATTTAGATCTTGACAAAGAAGCCCTTATCAGTAAGGTTGAACAAATCAGGATGGATGTTTGGCTTGAGCTCAATGATAACCTGACGGCTCTGGAAAACATCAAAGTAATGAACCATATTTTGTTCGAAGTCCACCATTTTGACGGGAACCGGAGCAGTCAAAACAGTTCCGGCACTTTCCTGCTCGACAAGCTGATGGAAACACATAAAGGCAATCCCTTATCGCTGGGAATCCTGTACCTGGTGATTGCACAACGCCTGAAACTTCCGGTTTACGGCGTAGATCTGCCCCAGCATTTTATTCTTGCCTATCTTTCTGAACCCGGAATCGTCAATCCCACATCCGAAGATGTACTGTTTTATATCAACCCGTTCAACCAGGGTTCTGTGTTTACACGCCGGGAAATAGAACTGTTTATCCGTCAACTGAAAATCAAACCTGAATGGTCCTATTTCACTCCATGCAGCAATACCAGTGTCATCGAAAAACTGCTTGTCAACCTGATTCTTGTAAATGAAAAATCCGGTGATGCTCAAAAAAACCATTATCTCGAACGTTTTCAAAAAATTATTGAAGGAGAATAAAATGAAAAAAGTTTTATATTCAATCTCAGCCATTCTGCTTTGTTTCATGCTTTCAAGCTGGGGTTTCAAGGGACACAATAAGATCAACCAGGGCATGGAGTCGACCCTTCCATCCGGGCTCTCTTTTCTGAGGCCTTCCTGGACCCTGATCGTAACCGTGCATTGTTCTGATGCCGATGACCGCAAAGACATCGATCCGGATGAAGCGCCCCGGCATTATATCGATATTGATAATTACCCTGAATTTGTTCAGAATGGAGTCATATCCCAATACTTTGATACTGTGGTTCAGCAGCATGGGCTTTCATGGGTGATTGACCAGGGAATTTTACCCTGGGCAACTTTAAATACTTACGATTCTCTGAAAGCAGCATTTCTGAGGGGCGACTGGACTGCATCAGCCCTTTTTGCAGCCGACCTGGGGCATTATTTAGGCGATGCGCACATGCCGTTGCATATTACCCGGAATTATAACGGGCAATACTCCGGGCAGTCTGGAGTTCACTCCCGGTATGAATCAAAGATGATCAACCGGGTGATCGACCAGATTGTTTATACTCCCGAGGCTGCTCAGCAGATAGCCAATGTAAGGGGATTCATTTTTTCAAACCTTTATGAGAACTATCCATATGTGGACAGTGTGCTTTTAGCCGATCAGTATGCTCATGATGTAACCGGAAGTTATACCTCCACCGCTTATCTGGACACGCTATGGTCTAAAACTAAGAACTTTACGACAGGTCTTTTTTCACATGCTTCCTATTCACTGGGCTCCCTGATCTATACAGCCTGGGTGGAAGCCGGAAGCCCGGTTTTCTTTCCAAATGCCATCGATGAACTGTCTGATCTGAACCAGACAAGGTTCGTACAAACGTCTCCCAATCCTTTCAGTGAATCAACCCGGATCAGCATTGAAAGTCCGGAGCCAAACACCCTTGCCACACTGGAAATCTATGATTCAAGGGGGGTGCTGCTGGATACCATATGGAATGATGTTCTTCCCAAAGGTCGTTCAGAAATCGTCTGGAAGGCAGGGGAACTGAATGCCGGAATTTATTTTTGTGTCCTGAAAGCAAACGGGCATATCAACACAAGAAAGATTTTGCTGGCAAAGTAAGTTCCGGAGGGTCAGTTTAAAGGATCAAACCTGCAATAAGCTCCAGGTCGGAGGGCTGAAGGCTGCTTCCGGAAGGAAGACATAATCCGTTTACAAAAAGTTTTTCTGAAGTGCCGTTCACATAGGCCGGGCATGCTTTAAATACCGGTTGCAGGTGCATGGGCTTCCACAATGGACGGGAATCAATATTTTCCATCTGAAGTCTGATGCGGATGCTTTCACGGTCAAAACCGGCTTTCTTACGGTTGATCAGAATACAGCTTAACCAGTAGTTTGAGAAATACCTTAAATCAGGTTCTGTTTGAAAACTGATTTCCTCCCGGTCTTTTAAAAGTTCGCGGTAGCTCCGGTTGATTTCCCTCCTGACCGAAACCCGGTCCTGGATGACCTGGAGCTGGCCTCTTCCGATCGCGGCAAGGATATTGCTCAAGCGGTAATTATATCCGATATGGGTGTGTTCATAATGGGGAAATTCATCCCTTGCCTGGGTAGCCAGAAAACGGGCAGTACTTACTTTTTCTGCATCAGAAGAAACGAGGGCGCCTCCTGCGGATGTGGTGATGATTTTATTTCCATTGAATGATAAAATGCCCATCTGACCAAACGAGCCACAGGCTTTTTCTTCAAACCGGCTTCCCAGGGCTTCAGCAGCATCTTCCACAAGTGGGATTTCGTATTTTTCTGCAATGGAGCATATCTGATCCATCCGGGCCGGCATGCCATAAAGATCGACTACCACAATGGCCGCAGGCTTTTTTCCTTTTTTAATCCGGTCAGTGATGGCTTCCTCAAGGAGTACCGGATCCATATTCCACGTTTCGGGTTCACTGTCGATCAGAACCGGTGTGGCTCCCAGGTAAACAATCGGATTCACGGTGGCAGAAAATGTAAAACTGGAGGCAATGACTTCATCGCCGGTCTTCACCCCAAGCATCAGCAAAGCCAGATGAATAGCGGCTGTTCCGGAAGACAAAGCGGCCACGTGCGGCACGGCGAGATAAACTGATAATTCTTCTTCAAAAGCGTCAACCATCGGACCAAGCGGAGCCACCCAGTTGGAGGCAAACGCATCATTGACATATTGCTGTTCCTTCCCGCTCATATGCGGGGGCGACAACCAGATTTTAGTACGCATCGATCTTTTTTCTGATGAGGGTATAATAAATCAGTTTCAGGTCTTCAGCCAGTGAAAATTTTTCAAGATATTTCAGGTTGATCCTGACCTTGTCGGGAAAGATGATCAGATCATTGTATTCCTTCGGATTGTTCACACCTGCGAGGATTTCCTCTTCATCAATATATTTGAGCGTCGCCGGACCGGTAATACCGGGTCTCAACTGCAGTATCCTGCGGTCTTCCCCCTCCAGTTTATCCGCATAACCGGGAACATCCGGCCTGGGCCCGACAAAACTCATCTTAGCGGCAAGTACATTAAAAAGTTCGGGAAGCTCATCCAGTTTCCACCTTCGAAGGAATGCGCCTTCCCTGGTGATCCTGCTGTCGTGGAGGGCTGTGATGGTGTTTGCTATTTCGTTGGGCACCATGGTTCTGAATTTCAAAAGCACGAAAGTCTTTCCTCCTTTCCCCACCCTTCGCTGACGGTAAAAAACCGGGCCACCGGATTGGCCGGCCAGAATGATGAGCGGAATTAAAAGAAACAGGGGAGATACAATGGTAATGGCAAGCAGGGCGAAAATTCGGTCGAAAAGGAATTTGACGAAATATCTCATAAATGAGGGCTACACCCCGCTTTATTTTTGCGTTTTCAGGAATCCCGAAATGTTCGATTCAATCCGCTGAAGCATATCGGAGGTCTCTCCGCGTATAAATTTTTCACCCGTGATGCCTTCGTACAATTCAATATAGCGATCTGAAATTTCATTCACCCAGCTTTCCGTCATTTCCGGAACCTGTTGTCCTTCCCTGCCCATGAACCCGTTGGCCATCAACCATTCACGCACAAACTCCTTGGAAAGCTGGCGTTGAGGCTCACCTTTCTCCTGCCTTTCATCATATCCCCTTGAATAAAAATACCGGGAAGAATCCGGGGTATGGATCTCATCGCAGAGATAAATCTTTCCATCGGGACCTTTTCCGAATTCATATTTCGTATCCACGAGGATGAGTCCGTGTTTTGCCGCGATTTCTGTTCCGCGTTGAAAAAGCCTGCGGGTATAATTTTTTATCTGTTCGTATTCTTCCTTTGAAATGAGATTTTGACCGATGAGTTCTTCTTCGGTGATGTCTTCATCATGCCCTTCCATTGCTTTTGTGGTAGGGGTGATGATGGGCTCCTGGAAACGCTGGTGTTCCTTCATACCATCCGGGATGGGAACACCGCAGATCCTGCGCTCTCCCTTTTGATAGGTTCGCCAGGAACTTCCGGTCAGGTAACCCCGGATGATCATTTCCACCGGGTAGATCCTGCAGAAATGCCCGATGGTCACATTGGGATCAGGAGAAGCAATTTTCCAGTTGGGGCAGATATCAGCGGTAGCATCCAGGAATTTGGAAGCGATCTGGTTCAGCACCTGGCCTTTATATGGAATGCCTTCCGGCAGAACCACGTCAAATGCGGAGATCCGGTCGCTTGCCACCATCACCAGCAAGCGGTCGTCAATGTTATATACATCACGAACCTTTCCTTTGTACAGGCTTTTCTGTCCGGGAAAGGTAAAGTTGGTTTGTTTCAGTACATTTCTCATCGTTCAGGGCTTTCATGCAAAAATACATTAAAAATTATGATTTGGTGTCGTGCAGCTTGCTTGGATTACCGCTCCTCACCATAGGCATTGATGATCCTGCCTACCAGCTTGTGCCGGATAATATCGGAATTGTCAAGATAAATGAATTCGATACCGGGTATGCCTGTCAGGATTTTCTGGGCATGAATCAGGCCTGATACCTGGTGCCGCGGGAGATCGATCTGAGTGATGTCTCCGGTGACAATAAATTTTGCAGAAGCGCCCATGCGGGTCAGGAACATTTTAAGCTGGCTGGGGGTGGTGTTCTGGGCTTCGTCGAGCAATACAAAGGCATTGTTCAGGGTCCGGCCACGCATGAAGGCAAGCGGAGCGATCTCGATGACCCTGTCTTCGAGGTACTGAAGAAGCTTCTGGGTAGGAATCATATCGCCCAGTGCATCGTATAAAGGCTGAAGATAAGGGTCCAGTTTTTCTTTCAGGTCTCCCGGAAGGAATCCCAGGTTTTCGCCGGCTTCCACCGCCGGACGGGTGAGGATAATGCGCTGGATTTCCTTGTTTTTCAATGCCCGTACGGCCAATGCCACTGCGGTATAGGTCTTTCCGGTACCGGCCGGGCCGATGGCAAAAACAAGATCGTTTTTTTCGCTGCTTTCGACCAGCCTGCGCTGGTTTGACGTTCTTGCCCTGATAAGCATCCCGTTTTTTCCATGAACCAGCACTTCGTTATTGCCTTCGGGTGTGGCAACCTGACCAGAGCCTGACGTGATCTCAGCTCCAAGCAGCATTGAAATATCATCCTTTGTAAGTCGTCCGAATTTTTCGAAATGAAGTACGATGAAAGAGAATTTCTGTTCAAAATCGAGGAGGTCGGTTTCCTCTCCCAGGGCTTTCACAAAATTATCACGCGAAAGAATTTTAAGTTTGGGAAAGAAATTTCGTATGACGTCCAGATTCTGGTCATTGGGACCAAAAATATCAAGCGGATGAACGGATTCTATACTGATTATTTTCTCACTCATGAAAAAGATGTACCTTTGAATACGCAAAAGTACAAATAAATCAATGGCCATCATTACGCTGACCAGCGACTGGGGACAAAAAGATCATTATGCGGGAGCAGTTAAGGGAGCGATCCTGCGTCAGTTGCCCGGCGCAACAATTATTGATATTTCCCACCATATTCCGGCCTTCGACCTGAACCAGGCAGCTTTTATCGTACGTAATTTTTATCGCGATTTTCCGGAAGGAAGCATCCACATCCTGGCTGTGAATACCGAAGCAGCCATTGAAACACCTCACACCCTGGTGCTTTACCGGGGACATTACTTCATCGGAGCCGATAACGGAATATTTTCACTGATTTTCGATGGGAAGCCTGATCGGATCATCGATCTTGATGTCATTCAGGATTCGGATTATTTTACCTTCCCGTCGCGGGATGTGTTTGCCAAGGTTGCCTGTCATGTCGCAGCCGGAAAACCGCTGGAAGAACTGGGTCATGAAAAGGAAAAGGTGGTTTCGAAAATGGCTTTTCAGCCGGTCATACAAGGCGACCTGATCAAGGGCAAAGTGATCTACATCGACAATTATGAAAATGTTTTTACCAACATCACTGAAAACCTGTTCAAGGCGCAGGTGAAAAACAGGAAGTTCATCCTGACTTTCCGATCTCCTTCTTACCGGATTACGGAGCTGAGTAAATCCTACCAGGATGTGAATGAAGGAGAAATGCTGGCCTTATTCAGTTCAAGCGGTCACCTTGAAATTGCCATCAACAAAGGCAATGCCAGCAGCCTTCTGGGTTTGAAAATGGACCAGGCGGTGACGGTGGAGATACTTTAAAATATTCCAAACCCCATCTTTCCCTACAACCATGATATGGAAAAATCAAAGAACATAGCCCTTGTGGCACATGACAACCGCAAGAAAGACCTGGTGGAATGGGTGGAATTCAATTACAAGACCCTGCTGGGTCATCAGTTGATCTGTACCGGAACCACCGGAAAACTGGTAGAGGAGACCATTCTGAAAAAACTCGAAAGTGAAGAAGAAATTGAACAGGGAATCATTAAATTAAAATCCGGTCCTCTGGGTGGAGATCAGCAACTGGGAGCCATGATTTCAGAAGGAAAGATTGATCTGCTGATCTTTTTCTGGGATCCCATGCAGCCTCAGCCACATGATGTGGATGTGAAAGCCCTGCTGAGGATCACGGTGGTTTATAACATCCCAACGGCCTGCAACCGCTCCACCGCAGATTTCCTGATCTCTTCCCATCTGCTTAAAGAGGTTTATAAACCCAAACTGGTGGATTATTCCCGTTATATTTCACGCATGGTCGATTAAAGTACGCCGAAAAATGGTAATTTTGCAGGCTTAATCATCCAAGGCATGTTCACGCTTTTTAAGAAAGAAATCAACGGATTCCTCAATTCCCTCATCGGTTATGTGGTGGTCATTGTTTTTTTGCTGATGATCGGGTTGTTTCTCTGGGTCTTTCCCTTGCAATTCAATCTGCTTGATTTCGGGTATGCCAACCTCGATGGCTTGTTTATCCTGGCGCCATTTGTCTTTCTTTTCCTCATTCCGGCCATTACCATGCGGTCATTTGCAGATGAAAAGAAAAGCGGGACCCTCGAATTGCTGATGACACAGCCTTTGACCGACCTTCAGGTTATTCTTGCCAAATATTTTGCCGGGATGGTGCTTGTTTTATTTTCATTGCTTCCCACATTAATCTATTATTTTTCGATCTATCACCTCGGTTTACCCCCGGGAAACCTCGATGCAGGAAGTATCTGGGGATCGTACCTTGGTTTGCTGTTCCTTGCGATGACCTTTGTAGCCATTGGGATCTTTGCATCCTCGGTCACGGATAACCAGATCGTATCCTTTATCATCGCCCTCGTGCTTTGTTTCTTTTTTTACATGGGATTTGAACTGATCTATACCTTCATCCTTTCCGGAAGCGCCGGACTAATGGTTGAATCGCTGGGAATCAATGCCCATTACAATTCCATGAGCAGGGGCGTGATCGATACCCGCGACCTGGTCTATTTTCTGAGTATGACGGTATTCTTTATCATGCTTACGAAACTATCTCTTGAAAGCAGGAAATGGTGATCAATAAAAAGAAAAATATCCGACAGTTGAACATCACCCGCTTAATACTGGGGGTAGTGATCATTTTGCTTGTTAACATCATTTCGGCTTTCATCTTTACACGGTTTGACCTGACCGCTGAAAAGCGTTATTCTCTTTCGCCCGCGACAAAAAAAATCCTGAAAAACCTTAAAGAAGTGGTTTTTTTCAAAGTCTATCTGGAAGGAGACCTTCCTCCCGGGTTCCGACGGCTTTCAAATGAAACCAGGGAAATGCTGGATGAATTCAGGGCTTACAGTGACAATATACAATATGAATTTGTAGATCCTTCTGCCAATCCAAATGCAAAAGACAGAAATGATGGTTATCGTTTGCTGATGGAAAGGGGTTTGCAGCCTGCAGACCTGAGGGTCAACAAGAAAGGACAATCTTCCCAGCTGATCATTTTTCCTGCAGCCATGGTTTCACATAAGGGAAACGAAGTCCCGGTCCAGCTTTTAATGTCCCAGCTTGGTCAGGATGCAAACCTGGTACTCAACAACTCTATTCAGGGATTGGAATATAACCTTGCCAGCGCGATCGAAAAGCTTTCCACCAGCGTCAAGCCCCGTATTGCTTTTATTGAAGGACAGGGAGAACTGACCTCCCTCGAAACCATGGATATTGAAAAAGCGCTTTCGGAGTATTATAATGTCGACCGGGTGACGATCGATCACAAGATCAACAGCCTTGGCATTCGCTTAAAAGCCGATTCCACCCACGACAGGTTTGTCAATAAATACAAAGCCATCATCATTGCAAAGCCGTTGAAAACTTTTGACGAAAAGGATAAATTTCTGATAGACCAGTTTATTATGCGTGGAGGCAGGGTTCTCTGGCTGGTCGATCCTGTTTTTGCCAGCATGGACAGCCTGGGGAAATATGGGGCCACCATGGGCATTGTCAATGAGATCAACCTGGAAGACCTGCTTTTCAACTATGGAGTGCGGCTGAATACAAACCTGGTAATGGATATGAACGCGCTTCAGATTCCGGTCAAAACCGGTCAGATCGGGAATCAGCCGCAGTTTGAATTTTTTCCTTTTTATTATTTCCCCGTATTGACTCCGGTGATCAGACATCCCATTGTCAACGGGATGAATGTGCTGAAAACGGAGTTCATCAGCAGTCTGGATACCGTTTCAGCTCCCGGAATTAAAAAATCGGTACTGATGACGACCTCTCCATATTCAAGAACGGTGAATGCCCCGGTGTTTATTGACCTGGAAATACTAAAGAAGCAGCCCGACGAGCGAATGTTCAGCCAGGGACCCCAGGCTGTCGCGGTGCTGCTCGAAGGCGATTTTACTTCTGCTTATCTTTACCGGATTCCGCCTGCATTGTCGGGAAATCCCGACCTCGACTTCAGAGGGAAAAGCAAACCCACGAAAATGATCATTACCGGTGATGGAGATATGATTAAAAACCAGTTCCAGGTTTCGAAAGGATATGCTTTGCCACTGGGATACGATCAATGGACGCGTCAGACATTCGGAAATAAGGAATTTATTCTGAATGCCATCAATTATCTTTGCGATGATTCGGGACTGATCTCGGTTCGTTCGAGGGAACTTAAACTGAGGATGCTGGACTCCACGAAAGTTGCCAACCAACGTCTGTTCTGGCAGATTTTAAACATTCTCCTTCCTGTTGTGCTGGTACTGGGCTTCGGGCTGGTAAAATTCCGGATCCGGAAAACGGTTCAAACCCGGCCCCGGCGTATAAAATAATCCCATTAATCTTTTTTGAAAATCATGAAGAAAAACAAGTACATCCTGATTTTGATCTTTATTCTTGCAACGCTTGCCCTGGTTTTAATATTAACACAATCAAAATCCACTTTTAAAAGGGCTTTAAGTGATTTTGCAGTGGAAGATACCAGTACAGTCACGAAAATATTTATGGCCGATAAAAACAACAACACGGTCAAGCTTACCAGGATGGAACCCGGAAAATGGGTGGTCAATGATAAATATCCTGCCCAGAATCAGGGGATCAACCTGCTCCTCAAAACCATGCTTGAACTTGAAGTAAAACAACCGGTTGCAGCTGCCGCACATGACAATATCATCAGGGAACTGGCTGTGAATTCGGTGAAAGTTGAAATATACCAGATGGGTTATCGCATTCACATTTTTGATAAGCTGAAATGGTTTCCCTATGAAAAACTGAGCAAGGTATATTATGTAGGCGGAGCAATTCCGAGTAACCTGGGCTCTTATATGCTGATGGAAAATTCCACCGTCCCCTTCGTGGCATTTCTTCCGGGTTTCCGGGGTTTCGTATCTCCCAGATATACTCCGATTGAAAAAAACTGGAGGGATTATACCGTGTTCAGAAACAGCATTCCCGAGATTGAATCCATCCGCATGGAGTTTCCTTCCGACCAGGGAAATTCCTATGAGGTAAGAAGAGCGGGAGCGCGGCAATTTTCTTTGAACTCACCGGGCAGCAATACGCCGGTCATTGATTTTGATACCCTGAAAATTCTCAATTTTCTTTCCGGATTCCGGAACCTCAATTTTGAGGCGCTGCTGAACGACATGGATCCCGTTAAGAAGGATTCCATCCTGAAATCAACGCCATTCCTTATCATTTCGCTGACCGATACCAATGGGAAAAATAATACGATAAAAACCTTTCATATGGCAAACCTGGCAGGGCATATGGATTACAATGGCAAACCTCTGCCCTATGACCCGGATCGGTTGTATGCCCTTGTGAACAATGATCAGGATTTTACCCTGATACAGTTTTTTGTGTTTGATAAAGTGTTAAGGCCAAAGTTTTATTTTCTGAAAGAAAAGCTGCCCACCAAAAAATGAAAAGGGATGCGCTTATTTATCTTGCAGGCAGGTTTATTCCCGCATTCGCGAGCATTGCCATCATTGTACTTGCTGCCCGGTTCCTGGGCCCGGAAGAATACGGAAAATATTCCCTGATCCTTTATACCGTATTAATGGCGGTAACCCTCAGCTTTCACTGGATACAGGTCAGCATTATCCGTTTTCTTTCGGGTATGTCGCGCGAAACAAGCCTGGTTGTTGGACGTTTTTTTTCCCTCGCCATGATCAGTTCCTTGCTGTCGCTGGTGATGGTTTTCCTTGCCGGAACCCTGTACTTTCACCTGACGGGAATCGAACTGAGCCTGGTATTGGTTTTTACTTTCCTCAGCCAGATTTACCTGATGCATATCGCTATTTACCAGGCCTATCACCGCTCAATACGTACCGCGGTTCTGGAAGGCACGGAACACCTTGTCATGCTGGGCGTTCTTCTTTGCGGAATATTTTTATTTCAGATGAAGTCGTTCAGTCTGATTTTCATATCCATGATACTGGGACTGATTTCAGCAGAGATCCTGAGGGTCTTCATCCGTATTAAAGGCTTATACAATATTGATCTGACAAAGGTTTACTGGGATACCCGGTTTTCCCGAAAAGTGTTTGAGTTCGGGTTCGGATTATCCTTATGGCTTTTCTTTTCGCATGTGCTTTTTTCAGCCGACCGATTTATCATTAAAGAGTTTTATGGATACCATGAAGCCGGAGTTTATTCAGTGGCTAAAGACCTCTTGTTTAAAATTGCCTCCTTTGCCTGCATGCCCTTGGTTTTCTCTTATCAGCCTAAAATCCTGGAACGCTGGAATGCCCGCAGGTACAAGCAGGCTTTGGGGCAAATAAAGGAAGCGCTGAATTTTGAAATCCTGGTTTTTGTCATACTCTTTGTTGTCCTGATGATCCTGAAAGAGAAGATCTTCAGAAACATCGTCCATATTCAGGTGGAACATTTTAAAATAGAATTTCTGTTTCTGGTTTTTTCCGCTTTCCTCTGGCAGACTTGCTTGTTTCTTCAAAAACCCCTGGAATTGCTATTTCATCAGAACGATTTGGTCCTGGTCCTTGGGTTTTCTGCATTGGCCAATATCCTTGCTAATTTATACCTGGTTCCCCGTTTTGGCTATTTTATCGCAGCCCCGGTCATGCTGGGAACTGTTTTGATTTATTGCATTCTTGTTTTTCTATTGTCTTACCGGAGGGTAAAAAGAAAGGCCACCCTTTCGGATGACCTTTCAGAATCAACATGAACAATAGGTAGTTAAACAAGTCCCTGGGCCATCATGGCATCGGCTACTTTTACGAAGCCACCAATGTTGGCGCCTTTTACATAGTTGATATAACCATCAGGTTCGGTTCCGTATTTCACACAATTCTTATGAATGTTGATCATAATGGTATGTAATCTCTGATCAACTTCTTCACGCGACCATGACAGGCGCATCGAATTTTGCGACATTTCAAGCCCTGAAGTGGCAACGCCACCGGCGTTGGCTGCTTTGCCAGGACCATACAGGATCTTCTTTTCGAGATAAACCTCAATGGCGTCAGGTGTGGAAGGCATGTTGGCTCCTTCAGACACGCAGAAACAACCGTTATTTACAAGTGCCTTTGCATCATTGACATCAATTTCGTTCTGGGTTGCGCTGGGTAATGCGATGTCGCATTTAACTTCCCACGGGCGTTTGCCTTCAACGAATTTGGCTTCAGCATACTTGTTGCAATATTCCTTGATACGGCCACGTTTCACATTCTTCAGGTGCATTACGAAAGCCAGTTTTTCAGCATCGATGCCTTTGGGATCGTAGATGTACCCTTCGCTGTCGGATAAGGTTACCACTTTGCCACCTAATTCAGTAACTTTCTGTGTCGCATACTGGGCCACATTTCCTGAACCGGAAACGGTGACAATTTTACCTTTGAAATCAAGACCGCGGGTCTTCAGCATTTCTTCTGCGAAATACACCTGTCCGTAACCGGTAGCTTCCGGACGGATCAGGGAACCGCCCCAATCAAGGCCTTTACCTGTAAGAACACCCGTGAATTCATTCCTGAGACGTTTGTATTGTCCGAACATAAAGCCGATTTCACGGCCACCTACGCCGATATCACCGGCAGGGACATCGGTATCCGGACCAATGTGACGCTGTAATTCGGTCATCAGACTCTGACAGAAACGCATCACTTCGTTGTCGCTCTTTCCTTTGGGATCAAAATCAGATCCACCCTTGCCACCGCCCATGGGTAAGGTGGTCAGGCTGTTTTTCAGCACCTGCTCGAAAGCAAGGAATTTCAGGATGCCCAAGTTTACCGTCGGGTGAAAACGCATTCCGCCTTTGTAAGGACCGATCGCGCTGTTCATTTCAATGCGGAAACCCCGGTTGATCTGGATATCTCCTTTATCATCCAGCCAGGGAATACGGAACATGATAACACGTTCTGGCTCGGCCATCCGCTCCAGGATCTTAGCCTGTTTGTACTTGGGATTTTCTTCGATGAAAGGGATCAGAGATTCAGCGACTTCCAATACAGCCTGATGAAATTCTTTTTCTCCCGGATTTTTGGCAATCACCTTGGCCATAAATTCGTCGAGCAGTTTTTGATACATGTCGTTCATAAGAGTTTTTTTATTTAATTAATAAGTGTGTTAAATTTTTCACAATATTACATAAATTATCAATTCAGTATTAAAAATATGAAAAATTATTTTTATAATTTATTTAATTTCAGGTTTATACGAAAAATACGTATAATTAATACGTGTTTCTCGTAACAGGAATAAGTAAAATACATAATTTCCTGAAGCCGCATTTTATTTTTTTTCTTAGGAAGTTTTATGCTAATTTTGAAGGCTCCATCCAATTTGCTCATGTCGTCTGCTGAAGAAAAACCTAAGGGGGCTTTCCATCCCGGATCTGTCGATTTTGAAAAGCTCATGTATGAGAACCGGGAAAGGCTGAAAGAGCTTACCGCCATTAACGATACAGCAGCAATTCTGAAACAGAATAAATCGATCTCTGAATCTCTTTTTGAAATATGTCAGATACTACCCCAGGCATGGCAGTATCCCGAATCGGCTGTAGCCCGTATCCGGTTTGATGAAATGGAGTTTGCCAGCCCCGGATTTCATGAAACCCCCTGGAAGCAGGAACAGGTTTTTGAAACCATTGATAACATGAAGGGGCTCATGGAGGTCTGTTACCTGAAGGAATTTCCGGAAGCCTTTGAAGGTCCGTTCCTGAAAGAAGAAAGAAACCTGATCATCAACCTTGCCAGCCTGATCGAGGGATACATCAATGGAATCAAGGGAAGAGAAGGACATTATATCACGCGTGAGCGTCTGAAAGAACTGACGGCCATCAACCAGACCACCAGCATACTTCGCACCGGAAAGCCAATAGAGGAAGCCCTCCATCAGATATGCCTGATCCTTCCGAAAGCCTGGCAATATCCCGAATTCGCAGTATGCCGTATCCGGTATAATAATATTATTCTGAAAAGTCCCGGATTCCGCGAAACACAATGGTCGCAGAAACAGGCGTTTGAAACCATCGACAACCAGGAAGGCTTTATTGAAATATGCTATACCAAGGCTTTTCCTGCCTCTTTTGAAGGTCCGTTCCTGGAAGAAGAACGTCACCTGATCATCAACCTGGCAAATCTTATTACAGGCTACCTGAACAGCGTAAAAGGGAAAGCCTTTCTGACGAAGACGATTCATCATGCCGATACCGTCATGAATACGGGTGAAGTAATTCCGGTGAAATACAGCCGGCAGTTGCTTCAGACATTTTTAAACCGAACCAATTATAACCGCGATATTTATCATGACCTGATGCCTTTCAAGGTCAAGGAAATTCTCCTTGTAGCCAATTTATACGATGCCTACAGCATCGAAAAGGAAGGTCGTTTTTCGGAACATGTGCTGGGAGAATTTTATTCGCTCAGCCTTAGCACCATGCCCCGTATCACCGGGGTATCCACCACGGAGGAGGTCATGGAACAGCTGAATTCAAAGCATTATGATCTCATCATTATCATGATTGGCACGGATAAGCAGTTTCCGGTTGAACTCAGCCAAAAAGTGAAGGCACAGTACCAGTATATTCCTGTTTTCCTTTTGCTTAACTCCAATACCGATATTGCAAATTTTGAAGCGGTTCCGGAAACCCTCAGCTGTATCGACCGCGTTTTTGTCTGGAACGGAGATTCCAAGATCTTCTTTGCCATGATCAACTACCTGGAAGACAAGATCAATGTTGAAAATGATACTTCCATCGGAATGGTAAGGGTGATCCTCCTGGTAGAAGACTCCTCGAAGTATTATTCACTTTACCTCCCGATGTTGTATAACATTGTCCTGGAGCAAACCAAGAACATCATAGAGGATGTGACTACGGATGAATTATACAGAATCCTCCGGCTCAAGGCCCGGCCAAAAATTTTACTGGCCTCCACCTACGAAGAAGCGCTGTATATATTTAACAGGTATAAAGAATTCATGCTATGCCTGATTTCTGATGTGAAGTTTAAAAAAGATGGTAAGCTTAATTCCACCGCAGGTTTCAGTCTTGTAAAGCAAACGCGTAAAGAAATAAAATACCTCCCCATCGTCCTTCAGTCCTCCAATAAGGAAAACAGCCAGATGGCTTATGAACTGAAAGCTTCCTTTATCTCCAAAAATTCTGAAACCATCCTGCTCGAATTCAAGAGCTTTATCACCCATTATCTTGGATTCGGAAATTTTATTTATCGCGACAAGGAAGGAAGCCAGATCGCCGTTGCCAAGTCGCTCAAGGAATTTGAAGAATTGCTGAAAACCATCCCTGAAGAATCCCTGCTGTACCACGCCCGTAAAGATCATTTTTCACTCTGGCTTATGGCAAGGGGGGAAATACAGGTGGCTAAAATTCTCAACCCGGCAAAAGTCACCGATTTTAAAGACCCCGACAGCCTGAGGGAATATCTGATCAACGTGATCCAGCATTTCCGGAATGAACAGAACTTGGGGAAAGTCATACCATTTGAAGAATCTTTCATATCGGATGCAAGGAACATCCTGGCACTCACTGAAGGGGCTTTGGGCGGAAAGGGCAGGGGACTTGCATTCATCAACACCCTCATTTATAATTACGATTTCTCACAGCATATTCCCAATATCAATATCCTCACGCCCAAGACTTCGATCGTGGGAACCGATGAATTCGAATATTTCCTTGACCGGAATAAGCTGAGGGAAAGGGCGCTATATGAGCATGATTACAACCTGCTGAAGCAATGGTTCGTGGAAGGAAAACTTACCGAGTCGCTGATCCGCAAGCTGAAACTTGTTATCCAGGAAATCACCAAACCCCTGGCGATCCGCTCTTCGGGCTTATTTGAGGATTCCCTGAACCAGCCTTTTGCCGGCATCTTCGAAACTTACCTGATCCCGAACAACCATCCGGATCCGAAAGTCAGGCTGGAACAGCTCATGAATGCTATCAAACTGGTTTATGCCTCGGTTTATTCGCCCATTGCCAAAGGCTATATTGAAGCAGTCAATTACCGCATTGATCAGGAAAAAATGGCCGTAGTGATTCAGGAAGTGGTTGGGCATCAGTATGAGGATGTATTCTATCCGCATATCTCAGGGGTGGCGCAATCCTATAATTATTATCCCTTTGCCCATATGAAACCGGAGGAAGGCTTTGCGGTCATTGCCCTCGGACTGGGCCGGTATGTGGTAGAGGGAGAAAAAGCTTTCCGTTTTGCACCCCAGTACCCGACGCTTGAGATCAACTCCCCCAAAGACCAGTTCACCGGGTCCCAGGTTTATTTTTACGCAGTAGATCTGGCTAAAAAAAATGTGAACCTTCTGGAAGGAGAAGATGCCGGTTTAAGGAAGCTTTATGTGGATGAGGCGGAAATTCATGGAACGCTGAAACATTGCGCTTCAGTTTATTCGCTTGAGAACAACCGGATTATAGCCGGCCTTCGTGAAGCGGGTCCCAGGGTGGTGAACTTTGCCAATATTCTGAAATATCAGTACATACCCCTCGCTAAAACCATTGAAGTGGTGCTTGACGTGGTGGCTGAAGCCCTGGGTTCCCCTGTCGAAATAGAGTTTGCAGTCGACCTGAACAAGGATGCTGAAAACAAGGCTACTTTCTATCTTCTTCAGATCAAACCTTTGATCGGTAATGCAACGGATTTCGTGGTGGATATGGATAAGATTGAAAGGGAAGAAATTCTGCTGTACAGTGAAAAAGAGATGGGAAATGGGCTTCTTGAAGAGATACATGACGTGGTATATGTAGATCCTGAAAACTTTGATAAAGGGAAAACCGTTGAAATGGCCGAAGAAATGGATCGCATCAATTCGGAAATGGGAAAAGAAGGAAAGAAATACATCCTGATTGGTCCCGGCCGCTGGGGAACCCGCGACCGCTGGATTGGTATTCCTGTTGCCTGGCCGCAGATTTCAAATGCCAAAGTGATCGTTGAAACCAGTCTTGAAGGTTTTCCCCTCGATGCTTCTTCCGGTTCTCATTTCTTTCATAATGTGACCTCCATGAATGTCGGCTATTTCTGCGTTCAACCCGAATTGTCGGATAGTTTTATCCGTTACGATGTACTCCGGGAACAAGAAAATCAAAGAAAAACCACTTATTTCAACCTGGTCCATTTTGAAAAACCACTTACGGTGCGGATGGATGGGAAGAAACGTATTTCGGTGATTACTTTCTAAACTCAAAATAAATTACGATGCGTATTGCAAGACTGAAAACAAATGAAACGGTGGCCGGCGGAAGTGAAGCCGACCTCACCCTGCTTGATCCGCTGATCAGGAGATACAAAGGAAAGAAAGGAAATGTAATCCCCTTGCTGCAGGGCGCCCAGGAATTATACGGCTTTATTCCCGGGGTGGTTTTTGAAAAACTTTCGCATGAAACCGGCATCCCCCTCTCGGACATGTTCGGAGTAGCAACGTTTTATGCCCAATTCCGCTTGAGCCCGGTGGGGAAACACATCATCAAAGTTTGCCATGGAACAGCCTGTCATGTACAGAATGCCGTTGAGATCACCGAATCCCTGGAGGAATCGCTTAAAATCAAGGATGGACAAACTACCGACGACCGTTTCTTTACCCTTGAGTCGGTCGCCTGCCTGGGATGCTGTTCGCTTGCGCCTGTGATGATGATAGGCGACCAGACCTATGGAAAACTCACCGGAAATGAAGCGGTCAGGATTGTGAAAAACATCAAACTGGCGGAAAATAATTAATTTTCAAATCCTCAAATCATTTATATGGTTACAACTGTTACAGTCGGTCTTGGAAGCTGCGGTATCGCTGCAGGTGCGACCAAGACCTATGAAAAGATTAAAGCGCTCAGGGACTCTGAAAATCTTGCTTTCGACCTGAAAAAAACCTCCTGTGTCGGTATGTGCTACCGCGAGCCCCTGGTCGAAATTACCGATGAAACCGGAACCTATCTGTATGGTGAAGTGGATGCGGACCGTGCGGTTGAGGTCATAGAAAAGCATATAAACCAGAAGGATCCCATCCGTGATTATATCGTCTATACCGACCTTTTCGATGCACCTGAAAACGACTTCCTGAATTCCCAGGTGAAAATCGTTTTAAGGAATTGTGGCTACATGGATCCGGAATCCATTGACGAATATGAGCAAAGAAACGGATACGGAGCTATTAAAAAGATAGCAGAGGAAAAAACCAGCAGGGAGGCAGTCATAGATACCATCCTCAAATCGGGCATACGCGGGCGAGGGGGCGGAGGATTCCCGACCGGCATGAAGTGGAAGTTTGCCCATGCCAACAAATCCACGGAAAAATATGTCATCTGCAATGCAGATGAAGGCGATCCGGGCGCATTTATGGACCGTTCCGTTCTTGAAGGCGATCCCCATTCCGTGCTGGAAGGAATGATCATTGCCGCCTTTGCCATTGAAGCCAACGGCGGGGTTATCTATTGCAGGGCTGAATATCCCCTTGCCATCAAACGACTGAACATTGCCATCCGCCAGGCTCACGAAAAAGGATACCTGGGTAAAAATATTTTCGGTATCCAAGGATTTGATCTTGATATTTATATCAAGGAAGGAGCCGGGGCTTTTATCTGCGGTGAAGAAACTGCTCTGATCGCTTCCATTGAAGGGGAACGGGGTATGCCACGCCGGCGTCCTCCATTTCCTGCAGTATCAGGTTTATGGAAAAAACCTACCAATATCAACAATGTTGAAACCTATGCCAATGTTCCATGGATCATCCTGAACGGGGCGGAAGCCTATGCGAGTTACGGGACTGAAAAAAGCCGTGGCACCAAAGTGTTCGCACTGGCAGGCAAAGTCAGGCGGTCGGGGCTGGTGGAAGTTCCAATGGGAATGACCATCAGGGATGTGATTTTCAAACTCGGCGGAGGAATAAAGAATAACAAACGGTTTAAAGCCGTGCAGATGGGTGGTCCTTCGGGAGGTTGTATCCCTGAATTCCTCTCCGATACCATCGTAGATTACGATTCTGTGAATGCTACCGGCGCCATCATGGGTTCCGGAGGAATGGTCGTCATGGACGAAACGACCTGCATGGTTGATGTTGCACGGTTTTTCCTCGACTTCACCCGTAAAGAAAGTTGCGGAAAGTGTACTTTCTGCCGAATGGGCACCAAACGTATGCTGGAAATCCTGGATCGCATTACGAACGGGCAGGGAAAGGAAGGAGATATTGAGAAACTGGAAGAACTCGCTTACCAGATAAAGGATAATTCACTTTGCGGTTTGGGACAAACAGCCCCGAATCCGGTACTCACCACCATCCGCTATTTCCGTGACGAGTATGAAGCACATATCATGCATAAAAAATGCCCTGCAAAGGTTTGCAGGCCTCTGCTGACCTATACTGTGGATCCGGAGAAATGTACCGGCTGTATGGTTTGTCTTAAAAACTGCCCCTCGGAAGCGATTACCGGTGAACGGAAACAGGTTCATCTGATCGATCAGGACCTCTGCACGAAATGCGGTGTATGTTTTTCAAAATGTAAATTCAATTCAATTATATTAAGCTAGTGAGCTAGCGAGCTGGAGAGTTGGCGTGTAAATGAACTCACCAGCTTACCAACGAAAAAACTAATAAATATGGCTGACAATACTTTAAATATCTTTCTCAACGGAAATATCGTGAAAGGCTTTCACGGCGAAACCATACTCGAACTCTCCCGAAGGCATCATATTGAAATACCTACCCTCTGCAACGACGACCGCCTGGAACCCTTCTCGTCCTGTTATGTTTGTGTGGTTGAAGTGGAAGGCATGCGCGGGCACCAGCCTTCCTGTTCCACAAAACTGACTGAAGGCATGAAGATCATCACCGATAACGAAGGGATAAGGAAATCACGTAAAATGGCACTGGAACTGATGCTTAGCAATCATTATGCCGATTGCATCGGTCCCTGCAAACAAACTTGTCCGGCAGGTGTGGATGTTCAGGGCTATATTTCACTGATTGAAAAAGGGCTTTACCATGATGCCGTTGCACTGATCAAGGAAACAAACCCGCTTCCTGCGATTTGCGGACGTGTCTGCGTAAGACCCTGCGAAACGGAATGCCGTCGCAACCTGCTCGATGAAGGAACTGCGGTTGGGATTGATTACCTGAAACGCTATGCCTCCGACATTGACCTTAACTCCCCCGATAAATTTGTTCCGGCCGTGAAGACTTCCACCGGGAAAAAAGTGGCGGTGATCGGAGCCGGTCCCGGAGGCTTGTCGGCCGGGTATTTCCTGCAGACAGAAGGACATCAGGTTGATATCTTTGAAGCCGCACCGAAATCAGGAGGCTGGCTGAGATATGGAATTCCGGAATACCGTCTGCCCAACGACGTCCTCGACAAAGAAGTGAAAAACATCACCGATCTGGGTGTCGTTATAAATTACAACCAGCGGCTTGGCGATAATATCCTTTACCGGGAGATCAAAGATAAATATGATGCCATGGTGCTGACCATAGGTTCCCAAACAGGAACCGGTGTGGGATGTGAAGGAGATGATGCCGGGAATGTGTTTTCAGGAATAGACTTCCTTAAAAACATGGAAATGACCGGACAGCACCATGACTTCCGGGGGAAGACCATCGCGGTGGTCGGCGGAGGTAATACGGCCATGGATTGCTGCCGTACTTCCATACGCTGCAATGCCGACAAGGTTTACGTCATCTACCGTCGGACTGAAAAGGAAATGCCTGCCAATCCCATCGAGATCCATGAATCGAAGCTCGAAGGTGTGGAATACCTGTTTCTGACCCTTCCCAAAGCCATCAACAAAAATAAAGTGGGAGAAGTGGAGTCGATTACCTGTATCCGGATGGAACTGGGTGAGCCGGACGCTTCCGGACGTCGTCGTCCGGTGCCCGTGGAAGGCTCTGATTTTGAAGTGAAGGTGGATTATGTGCTGGCTGCAATCGGACAAAAGACCGATGTGAATTTCATCGATGATATCAATGCTTCCGCTACAGACGGAGAATTAAAAATCAACAAATGGGGTGATATTGATGCCGGCAAGGCAACGCTACAAACCGGAATTCCTTCGGTTTTTGCGGCTGGCGACGGGGTGACCGGTCCTGCTACGATCATTGAAGCCATTGCCCAGGCGAAAACAGCTTCGGTCAGCGTGCATCAGTATCTCATGGGAAAACCCATTCAGCCGCTGAAAAAGACATTTACCAGCAGGAAAGATCATTTTAAAAAGCAGAAAGCGGAAGAATACCTGGGGAAATATACCAGCCAGAAGCGGGAGGAAATGCCTACCCTGCCCACCGATGCCCGTTTCAATTTCAGCGAGGTGGAATTGGGTTATACCGGGAATGAAGTGGCACTTCATGAAACCGCGCGTTGCCTGGAATGTGGTTGTACCGCCTTTTTAAACTGTGACCTTCAGAAATTTGCCACGGAATACAGCGCAGAGCAAAAAACCTACGAAGGAGAATTCAAGGAATTTCAGATTGATTTCCGTCATCCTTTCATTGAGATTGACAACAACAAATGTATCCTTTGCGCCCGATGTGTGAGGATCTGCCGGGAAGTGGCCGGAGCCAATGCCCTGGGTTTGATCGACCGCGGGTTTGACACTTATGTTGCTCCCAGCATGGGCAATGCTTTGCAGGATACTCCCTGCGAATCCTGTGGTTTATGTATTTCCACCTGCCCCACCGGAGCGATCACCGAGAACGTTTATTTCAAACCGGGTCCTGTTAAAACGACAGAAGCGGAAACCATTTGTAACTATTGCGGGATTGGTTGTGCCATCACCTTGCATCAGAAAAACGGTTTTACGATGGGCGTTACCGGAAAACAGGGACCTGTGAATACCGACGCAAACCTGTGTAAGTATCCTAAATTTGGCTATAATTACCTGAATGACACCAAACGCCTGACAAAACCAATGCTGAAGGTTAACGGTAAATTTGAGGTCATTTCTTTTAAAGAAGCATATGAACTGATAAGTGCCAGGATCCGGTCGGTGGCTGCGGATAAAAATGCTTTCTTTGGTGGCGCAAGGCTTTCGAATGAAGAACTTTATCTGATCCATAAGCTCGCCAGGGCTGGTGCAAAGACCAACAATGTGGGCAGCTTCCATTATCTCGGAAGAGGAGAAGGTTACCGGGCAAACTGCGAACTCAATGCACACCTGCATGAGATCACTGACGCCAGCAGGCTATACCTGCTGGGAACCGAGATCAATCAGGATCATGCCGTGGCCGGATTCATGGTCCAGAATGCACGCCATCGAAAAAAGACTCCGGTTATCCTGGTTACTTCAAAGGAAAATAGTTCCATGTCGCATAAAGTTGACAAACAACTGACAGTAAGATCCTATTATCATTTCGTTAAAGCCTTAAATCATTACCTCCTGGCAAATGGTTTGGAGAATGCCTTATTCCTTCGCGACCGGGTAGAAGGCTTTGAAGGGTACAAAACGCAGTTGATGAAAGAAGACTTCAATGAACTGGTCAAAAAATCTGGTCTTTCTGGCGAAGAAATTTCTGCTTTTGCCCGGGCGTATAATGATGAAATCAATGCCATTCTGATTTTCTCAGAAAAGGAAATTTCGGGGAATACGAGCAAGGAGATCTTTAACCTGACCAGGATCACCGGCAAACTGGGGAAAACTGCAAACGGACTGATTGCCCTGAAGGAGAAGAACAATTCCCAGGGTGTGTTCGACATGGGCGTGAGTCCGCATGATGGTATCGGCGGACAGGAACTGGATGCAGCGGATTACCGGGAACGCCTGAAAACAAAATGGAACCTGGATGAAATTGCGGGAAGCGATACAAAATGCCTGCATGGACAGCTTCAGGATGGAAATATCAGCAACCTCTTTATTTTCGGAGAAGACCCATTGGGTTGCGCCATGGACCGCGCCGACATGGAGAAAATCATGGGCAAAGCATCCTTTACTATGGTCCAGGATTATTTTATGACCGATACCGCTCTGGCTGCCGATTTGGTATTACCTGCCTCTTTCCCGGCCGAAACGGGTGGAACTTTTACCAACTCCCAGAAAGTAATCCAGGAATTCGACCAGTCAGCCACAACATGGATTGAAAATAACTCGCTTCAGCAGTTGAGCCGAATGCTGAATGAATTTGGTCTGACATCAAGCGAGCAGCCTCATGATATTTTCATGGAAGTGATCACCCTCTTCCCGGAACACAAGGAACACGGAAAACTTCAGATGCAGACAACCACCGAAGATAACAACAAACGTCATTTCGGATATGGCTGCGATGCCCTGGTAAAACGTTTCGACGAAGAATTCGAGCAAGCTTTTAAATCGTAAATCCAAAATTGATATCCTAAAACGTCAATCGTATGAAAACCTTTAATAATATAACCGAAATCCTCGATTTTGCCATAGGAGAGGAACAGGCTGCCATTGATTTTTATCTGCATTTGGGCGAAAAATCAAAGACTTCCCAGATTAAAAAAGTGTTCCAGGAATATGCCGGAGAAGAAATGAAGCATAAGGCAAAACTCCTGGGTGTAAAAGAACAGGGAGTCATCACACTAAAGGAGGAAAAGGTGAGAGATTTGAAGATTGCTGATTATCTGGTCGATGTGAGGGCAGCGGCTGATATGTCGTATCAGGATGCATTGATCCTGGCCATGAAAAAGGAAAAAGCGGCATTCAAACTTTATACCATCCTGGCCGAACGTGCCGAAGAACCGGAAATCAAAAACCTGTTTTACATGCTTGCACAGGAAGAATCAAAGCATAAGCTTCGCTTTGAGCTGGAGTATGATGATTACATACTGAAAGAGAATTGACATTAAATATCCCAGGCACACACATGCTCCACGCCATTGCGATTGCCAATGGATACATCGTCGAGGCTGATTACTTTTTTAGGGTAATGATCTTTAATCGATTCCAGGTTTCCGAATTCACGCTTGATAACCTTTTCGTCGGATAAAAGATAAGAAACCTGAAGATATATTCTTTCATTGCCGGATTCGGCAATAAAATCAATCTCCTTGTCATGCCAGGTACCCACGAAAACATCGAATCCTGCAGACAAATAGTGAAGGAATACCATATTCTCGATGTTTTGTGACAGTCCCGTATCCATTCGGGTCATGGAATAATTCCGGAATGCCAGATCATTCAGGTAATACTTTCTCACACCAGCGAGCAGCTCCTTTGCTTTGATATGATATCGCTGAGCCTCATGAATCAGGTAAGCCTGTTTAAGGTAGTGGATATAATTTGAAATTGTTTCATGATTGGCCTTAATCTTTTGGGCATTAAAATAGTTCACGATATTGTTTATAGAAAATAATCTTCCGGTTTCGCTGACCATATAATTAAAGAGGTTTTCCAGGAGCCATGCATCTTTGATATGATGCCGCTGAACAATGTCACGAAGCAGGATCGTATCACGCAATGATTGGGTATAATGTGCCCTTATCTCTTCATCCCCGATATGCAGCATTTCAGGTAATCCGCCACTTTTCAGATATTTCAGCATGGATTCACGGCAGGGTTTCAGATCATGAAACCCGGAGAATTCATGAAATGAAAAAGGAAAAACAGTAAATGAAATATACCTGCCACTAAGCCAGGTAGCCAGTTCACCTGAAAGCAAAGTGGCATTTGAGCCTGTAATAAAAACCTCAGTCTCTTCAGTCAGATTTTGTGCATATGCATTGATTACTTTTTCCCATCCTGAAACCGATTGTATCTCATCAAAAAAAAGATAAATCCTCCCGTTGGGCTTCAGGGTCTTCTTGTACTCTTTGATCAGGGCATATAGTTTAATGCTATCATTCAACGTAGAAAATTCAAACCATTCCATGTTGATGTAACATATGTTAACAGCATTGACTCCCCGGGATATAAGCAAATCCATGATCTGTCGCATAAGGTAACTTTTACCACAGCGCCGCTGACCCATGAAAACTTTTACCAGGGATGAACCAATAACTTTCTCTATTTTATTCAAATAAGTCTGCCGGTGGAAACCCGTTTTAAGAACACCTTGTTCCCAGGGATTATATTTTTTTAACGCATCAAAATATTCAGACATAACCGAAACTTTCTACAAATATAATATAATATTCAGGTTAAATTGAATATTTTATAAGAAATAGCTTCCTGACTCATAAAAAAAACCGGCTTTCGCCATTGGCTACTAACAGGGTTTTTGAACACATTATTTGGCCCGGAAACCGGGCGCAGGAAACCAGCCGGTTCAGTGGTAGCTTTCCGGCCATACCTTTTGAGCTAGGGGACAAGAACCAACCGGAAACCCAAAAAGTAGAAGCGGTAGTCGGGTAAGTTGAAGAAGCGAAACGAAGCGCGACAGTACTGAGCGAAGTTGATCCAGCTGCCGCCGCGAAGCACGCGGTTGGAGCCCGATGAAGGACCTTTCGGATTTGAGGCTGGACAAATCGCGTAATACTCAGCCTTATACCAGTCGCTGCACCATTCCCATACATTTCCGGTCATATCGAAGATCCCCAGTTCATTGGGCTGTTTCTGACCAACCGCATGGGTTTTTGAACCGGAATTTTCCCTGTACCAGGCTACCTCGTCAATAGTGTTACTTCCGCTGTATGTGTATCCCCTGCTCTTATTTCCACCCCGGGCTGCATATTCCCACTCTGCCTCGGTAGGCAAACGATAGGTTTTTCCGGTTTTTTGATTCAACTTCTGAATAAAATCCTGAACATCATTCCAGGATACATTTTCAACCGGACAATTATCACAGTCCTTAAATCTGGATGGGTTATTGCCCATGACAAATAACCAAAGTTTTTGGGGCACTTCGGTTTTTCCAATATAAAAATTGCCTAATGTTACCGGATGTATTGGTTTCTCATCATCGCTCTCGTTGCTTCCCATCTGGAATGTACCGCCCTGAACCAATATCATTTCATGGTTGAGACTGGAAGCAGCTTCGGCTGAAGCGGCAATATATTTCTTTATCTTGCTCACAGCCATAAGCATTTCATCGTACTTTTCCTGGTCATACCCATTTTCCGGTGTCACCTGAAAAAATTTGTTCAGTGCAGTATCAGCCTGCAACCAGAGGGTTTTATTGTATTGATCGCTATTGCCCAGTGCCATCAGCGCCTTTACCTTCAGGTACTGGATCCGGGAATTGGTCTTACCCAGGTTTGTTGCAGCATCTAGTAAATAGTCGAGACATTCTTTATACTCTCCTTTGCCGAATGATTCATCGGCATTCAGCATGGCTGATTTTGCAAGGATATCTTTTGACTGGGACTGGACAAACGTGATACTGCTAAGAAGCAGAAGGGTTGCAAAGATTGTTTTTAATCTCATAGGGGTTATTTTTTTGATGTTACTTATTCCAGAAATCACTGCTTTCTTTTGGTTTAGCGGGGGAATTGGTTTGTTGAACAGCATCCTTATAATCTTTGAATTTAAAATTGAAATTATTAACGGTAAGCCCTTCCTGTTGGGCTGTCTGGATCAATTCCTGCTGTCTTGACAAGGCAGTATTCTGATCGGTAAAAAAACCTACCAGTTTATACTCTTGTGCATTGGTTGCAGATTTCAGTTTGTTATCCATATCCGACTTAAAAGGCCATGAATTATCACTTGACTTTCGTATGGGGAACAGGCTGGAGAAGGAGACCTTATCTTTATCGGTCCTAATGATATAGAAATAATAAACCTCTGTCAGATCTGCGTTGTTGTATTTACTTGGCATAGTATGTGCCGGAATGATCACTTCATAATAATTTACACACTTTTCAATGCGTTCAGCTTCAATCCTACGATTCTCGGCTTCAATTCTATTGTTTTCCTCCTCCCTGAGTCTGGCTTCCTCCGCTTCCCTGATTCTGTTCTCTTTCTCAATCCGCCTTTTTTCCAATCGCTCCTCCTCTTTTCGTTGTGCATCCGCTTCCTCTGTCAACCTGGCCTGCCTTCTTGCCAGCATGTTGGCCTCTCTTTGCTCCGGTGTTCCATATACCGCATTCTCAATAGACTGATAGGCGTCTTGCCTCAAATTTTCAATAGCCTGGCTCTGTTTTAACTGTGCTTCATAATTTTCTTTTGATTGCTGATTACGCCTTGCATTTTCAGCCTCCTGCTTTTGCCGTTGCTGGGCTTCGTAGTTTTCCCGCTCCTGCTGTTGTTTCTTTCGTTGAGCTTCGTAATAGTCTCTGATCTCCTGCTTACGCCGTTCGCTTGCTTCGGCAGTATTATTTTGATTTACGGTTGTAGCCTGTTGTTGACGGGTTTGATTTTGAGCGTTTGAAGAAGATGTCGTGTTACTTTGATTTGCTGCAGTTTTATTCCCGGTAATATAAATTGCAGAGGATGGTTGAGGATTTGTTGGATTTTGAGTCGCTGGAACTTTACTTGTTTCGTTCCAGAAATCATCCTGTTTTTTCGCAGGCTGTTGAGCAGCAATAATTTTATCAATCTTTTCTTCAATTTTATAATCCCTCGCGGAAGTCGATGAAATTCTGGCATTGACCACCCCAAGGCTGGCCAGTTTCGGAAGAAAATCAGCATCCCTGAGACCTAGTGTTTTGATGATGCTGTATGTTTGCCCTAAACACCCAAATCCATCCTAACTGATCACATTATCCAATGAAACATTTCCAAGACGTAAGCTCCCTTCATAAATGTCTATGCTAAGGTCGGTCTCATCTATCGAGATAGGCCCGAAAGCAGTTTTACCAATATCGGCTGGACGGTACTTCTTTCCTTTATAGTAGTAGCTTAGCGCTTGTGCTTGTTTTTTATCTAATGTGATAGCCAGAGACGCTTCACCTCCGCAGTTTGTAAACTTGCAACGGAAAGGGACTTTAAACTCAAAGCCGTCCTTTGAAGCATCACTCCAGGTCAAGGTGAATTTCATCAACTGCTGTGCATGAAGAACCGGCATTGAAAAGAGCATTATTCCGGCCAACAGCAATAATTATAAATGATATTCTGAGGATAAATTCATGGCTTTCGTAAATTTAAGGGTTCGGTTGGTGAAGGGTGACCATTGGGGTATAGATTTAAGAATCAGTAGAAAAATCTATTCAAATTTAAAAAAAGATATCAATAACCTAATTGGCTAATTTTTTTTTTAAATAAATTTATCAGGAAAGATTTCTATTTTTGACCATAGAAAGACTTACCCCATGCCCGGAACAAAAAATGTCCTGAATCCAAAGAAGTATTATTTCATTGAGACTTCATTCAACCTGATGATGAAACAGCGGATCTACCAGGTTCTGCTGATTTCCAGCACTTATGATTCCTTTATGCTGGAAGAGGATGGCCGCATTGATGAAACGATCTTCATGGAGTATGTCTCCCTGAACCTCCGTTATCCGCCCCAGTTTATCAAGGTGACTTCGGAAGAAGAGGCCTTTGATGTATTGGAGGATAAACGCATTGAACTGGTCATTTCCATGCTGAACATCGAAAAAGCCGATACTTTCGACCTTGCCATGCGGATCAAACAGAAATATCCGAAGATCCCCATCGTGGTTCTGACGCCTTTTTCCCGTGAAGTGAACCTGAAACTGATGGAGAAGAACCTCAGCGCCATCGATTATGTATTCAGCTGGCTTGGAAATGCAGATATCCTTCTGGCCATCATCAAACTGATCGAAGACAGGATGAATATAGACCAGGATGTCCAGCAGGGGGTACAGGCAATTTTACTGGTGGAGGATTCCATCCGTTTTTATTCAAGCTACCTGCCCAATATATACAAGATCCTGCTGAAACAATCAAAAACCTTCATGACGGAAGGTCTGAATGAACACCAGAAAATGCTCCGGATGCGTGGCCGGACAAAAATCCTTCTGGCCACAAACTTTGAAGAAGCCATTGCCATGTGGGAGAAATACAAGAATAGCCTGCTTGGCATCATAACCGATATCAGTTTCATGAGGGAAGGGGAAACAGATAAAACGGCCGGGATTAAATTCGTGGAAAAGATTCGTGCTGAGGATGAGTATATGCCCATATTGTTCCAATCAACGGATACTGAATATGAATCCCTGGCCCGGCAGCTAAAAGTCGGCTTTCTGAATAAACTTTCAAAAACCTTATCCATTGAGTTGCGTAATTTTATCAACGAGTATTTTTCTTTCGGAGATTTTATCTTTATCGACCCCAATAACGGAAGAGAAATTACCAGGGCTTTCGACCTGAAATCACTGCAGGATAAGATTTTTGAAATCCCGGATGAGTCGCTGAACTATCATATGAAGCGAAATCATTTTTCGAAATGGCTGAATGCCAGGGCGCTTTTTCCCATAGCCGAGATGTTCAGGGAAGTATCGGTCACCGCTTTCAGGGACGACATGGATGAAGCCAAACGCTATCTCTTCGATTCCATTACGGCTTTCCGCATCAATAAAGCCCGTGGAGTCATTGCCGTTTTCGACAGGGAACGGTATGACGAATACCTTCAGTTTGCCCGCATCGGAGAAGGTTCTATCGGAGGGAAAGCCCGTGGACTGGCTTTTCTCGATTCGCTGATCAAGCGTAACCGCCTCGCCGGCATGTATGAGGATGTGGTGATTTCCATTCCCCGTACCGTGGTCCTCGGAACAGATGTATTTGATGAATTCATGGAAGAAAATAATCTCTTTGAAATCGCCCTTTCCGATCGCAGCGATCAAGAGATATTGTCACGGTTTGTAAAAGCAAGACTTCCGTTCCGGATCCATGAAGATCTCTACACTTTCATTTCCTGCGTGAATAACCCGATTGCCATCCGTTCTTCCAGCCTGCTTGAAGATTCGCATTACCAGCCCTTTGCCGGGATTTATTCCACCTACATGATTCCGAATATCAAGTTCAATGAAAGGATCATGATCGAAAAGCTGAGCGAAGCGATCAAAAGCGTGTATGCCTCAGCCTATTTCAAAGACAGCAAATCATATATGGCTGCCACCCTGAACATGGTTGATGAGGAGAAAATGGGAATTGTACTCCAGGAAGTTACAGGCCGGCAATATGGCGATCGTTTTTACCCTGCGGTTTCGGGCGTGGCAAGGTCGATCAATTTTTACCCGATTGCACCCGAAAAGCCTGAAGACGGAATTGCAAATATTGCTTTCGGTCTGGGGAAATACATTGTTGACGGGGGATTGGGAATAAGGTTTTCACCAAAATACCCGAAAAAAATATTACAGCTTTCTTCCCCGGATCTTGCCCTGAGTGAAACCCAGAAAAATTTCTTTGCCCTTGATTTACGGCCCGAGAGTTTTTCTCCCAATACCGACGATACGGTCAACCTTCTGAACCTGAGAATAAAAGATGTGGAGGAAGATATGGCGCTGAAACTGGTCGCCTCCACCTTTGATTACGACAGCCATCAAATCAAGGAAGGAACCATGCTTCCCGGAAAACGCATCATTACGTTTTCACAATTGTTGAACCATGGCACCTTCCCGCTTGCAGAAATTCTGCAGCAGGTTTTGGAAATAGGGCAAAGGGAAATGAACAAGCCGGTGGAAATAGAGTTTGCAGTGAACCTCGACATGCCCAAGGGTGAACCGAAGGTTTTCAGCCTGTTGCAGATCAGACCCATTGCAGGCCGGGATGAAACGGTAAACATTAAGCAGGATTCCGTTCATCCCGAAAACACCATCCTGATATCGAAGATGGCGCTCGGAAATGGGATCGTGAAAAATATTAACGATTTTGTCTATGTGAAACCCAGCAACTGGGATGCTTCAAAAAGCACTGAAATCGCCCGCCGTCTGGAAATGCTGAACGATAAATTCCTTGCCGCAAAGAAAAATTACGTACTCGTTGGTCCAGGACGCTGGGGTTCGAATGATCCCTGGCTTGGAATTCCTGTCAAATGGCCACAGATCAGTGCAGCAAGGGTCATTGTGGAATCCGGACTGGAAAATTACCGGATCGATCCCAGCCAGGGTACCCATTTTTTTCAGAACCTTACCTCTTTCAGGGTAGGATATTTTACCATCAACCCCTATATCAAAGAAGGATTTTATGATCTGGACTTTCTGGGGAAACAAAGCGCCGCATTCGAAGATGAATACATCAGGCATGTGCAATTCGACAAACCTATCCGCATCGAAATCGACGGAAAAAAGAACTTCGGAGTGGTGTATAAACCATTGCTTTCAGGTTTTCGCACTGAAAACAATTAAATGAGAACCGCCCCGTATTGCTCGGCTGACATCTCTTAGTGGCCGTTAAAGTTATAATTTCCTTAATTTTTCTGTAATCCAATTATTGATCTGTTCAAAATTCAATTGACCTTGCGCTATTTTGATGACAAATTCGAATTTTTCAGATTGGGACGCACTGTATCAAAGCCATTGCTTAAAAGATAGTATCTCATTAGAACATACCCAATTCTTTTGTTTCCATCAAGAAATGGGTGATTTGAAATTAGGCTTTCAATAAGTGCTGAAGCTTTTTCAGCTGGTGAGGGATAAAGATCTTTTTGATCGAAAGTCATAAACGGCCTGTTAACGGCCGATTCGAGTGCGTTATAGTCTCGAACTCCATTGGTGCCCCCAAATTTTTAAATGAGAATCTCATGAATATTAATGACTTCTTCGATCTTAATCATTTTGCAAGCTTTTCAAGAAGTTCCTGATCTTCTTTAAAAATCTGTTTTAGATGCCTTAATGAATCAAAATCATTTTTTGACTTATTCTCGACTTCTTTTAAATAGCCCAGGATATCATCAAGAAAATCATCCGGAACTTTCTGGATAACTCGGTTGATCTCTTTTCTTAAGTCTTTGGTTGTCATATACAATGTGTTTATACAAAGATACAAAATATTTTTTCACACCCCAGTGGTATGTCTCAAATGGACACTAACGTAGAGCCGGCAAGCACAGTGCGTTTATTTTAAGAATAACTTGTCATTCCGGTGTGTGGAAGCATTGTGCGAGCGGGCATGTTATGTGTGGCAGTGTGTCCTTCGCTATCACAGGGTACTAAGATATGAAAGTTCTTTGAAAGTGATAGCAAAACTCTGATCGAGATGATAGACTGTATTTTGGACTGGAAACGAGCCAACCCCTGAACATAAAAGGATAATGTTGGATGGCCTCACGTAAGGAATGAATAAAGGCAGACCTATTGGTTAAGACGTTCAGGCGTATTTGCCAAACCGCCTTGTGGTGCTGGTTTAAAGAGAAAAGGCAACCGCCATTCAAAGTGTTGTATCAGAAGTTCGACTTTTTAGGATTCACTTTCAAGCCACGGATGATCAAAGAAAGTGGCAAGATGAGATTGGGGTTCACACCAGCTATTAGCCAAAAGAACATAGCCCGTAAAAGTGAGGAATTGTTCAGAATGAATATTCATCGCTGGGTTCATTTTCCTTTGACGAGCTAAATCCTTTCTATTTTCAATTTATCACTATCGTATCTGTCTGTCGTCTGTCTTTTTACACCTGTTGCCAACAGCCATGTAAATTTAATGATCAGCATCGTATTTTTTATAAAACATCAAATCTAAGTAATATCCATATCATAAACCAAATTCAGGGAAATATTTTTCACGTATGAAACATTCTGTCCAAAAAAATATTTCAGGTTTTTTTAAGAAAAATCTAAAAAAATATCTATATTTGTTAGATTACTGAAACACTTGAACTACCATGCAATGAGGATGAAAAATTATTTTGGCAAATTGATTTTTAATTCCCTTCCCGGTTTTTTGAATACTTTTCATCCACCCATTGCCTAAGCTTCCTCTGACCTTCGTCTATCCTTTCACTTTTTATCCATTAAGCAAACCCAACTTTGACATGCTGTAAACACCCTGTGACCTGATCACTTTTTTTTATTAACAACCCTACTACCTTTTACCCCTTTCCCGGATTAAGCAGAAAAAACTGCTATGTCATACACAAAAATCTGGGTGCATGCTGTCTGGGGAACAAAGGGACGGCATCCCCTCCTTTCAAATGGATTTCGCCAGGCATTTCTTGATCATTTAAAAGAAAATGCCGAAAAAAAAGACATCGAAATCAGTATGGTCAATTGCTGGATTGACCATGTTCATTGCCTGATTCGCCTCAAACCCGATCAGAATGTTGAAGAAGTGATCAAAGGAATTAAAGCAGAAGCCTCTCATTGGATCAACGGGAATCACCTGGCCGAAAAAAAGTTTTTCTGGTCAAGGGAGTATTATGTAGCCTCCGTCAGTGAAGGGAACCTGAACGGAGTGAAGCAATATATTAACGGTCAGGAACGACATCATACCCACCGCACTTTCAAAGAAGAGGTTGCAGCCTATTTTGAAGAATTGTTAAACCCTAAATAAATGCATATGAAAAACAAAATTCTGGAACCCGGAAGGTATTATCATATATACAACCGGGCCCGCAATGGAGACCCCCTGTTCGATAATGATGAATCGTACAAATTTTTTCTCAGTTTGTACAAAACACATATCGTACCGGTTGCCGACACCTTCGCTTACTGCCTTCTGAAAGACCACCTGCACATTCTTCTCCGTATCAGGGAAGATTTCAGCGGGAGTATTTACCGCCCTTTCGCGGTGCTCTTCAACGCTTACACCCGGGGATATAACCGAAAAAACGGAAAAGAAGGCCGGCTTTTTCAGTTTAAGCTGAAACGCATCGAAATCCGGAAAGAGACTTTTTTTCTGGAAATGGTCCGGTACATCAATCAGAATGCAAGAAAACACCGGGCAGCGGAAGCGGCATGCAATTACAGGTTTTCCTCATACAGGGCGACGGTGACACTCAGTGAATCCCTGATACGGAAGGATGAGCTGATGCGTCAGTTTGGAAGCCGTGAAAACCTGATTCAAAACCTGGCCACGGAGGTCGATGAGAAAAAGCTCAGGCTATTCCTTCTGGAAGATTGATCTCCGGTTTTCTGCAGTAAATTTTTCTGCTCATTAAATGAAAGATTTTACCTTGAAGCAGAAAGTTCCTGTATCTTAGCAGTGCATGAAACATTTCCGGTATTTCCTGTCGGTTTTTCTTCTTTGCTTCGGGTGCACTCCGCTGCTCGCACAGAATTTCATCAGGGTTTCAGGCCGGGTTACAGATGCGCTGAAAGCAGTCCCGCTCCCGTTTGCATCCATTGCGGTTGCAAATTCTAATCTTGGAACGGTTACCAACGATGAAGGAGCCTTTCAGATGAACATACCTTCCGCGAATATCAATGAATATTTACTGTTCACCTATTTAGGATACCAGACCCGCAAAATCGCGATTACGGAAATGACCGGACATGAGGTTTCAATCGGGCTGCAACCTAAGCCCCTGGAATTATCGGAAGTTGAAATCCTGGGATTGACGCCCCAGGAAGTGATCAGACGGGCCGTGGAAAATATCCCCTCCAATTATGGCAAAGATTCCCTCATCCTGACCGCATATATCCGCGTTCAGAAAACAGCCAACCATAAACTGGCGGAATATACCGAGGCCATCGTTGAGGACCTTAAAGACGGCTATTACCTTTACCGGAGAAATGAAATGGATGATAAATTCAGGCGTTCAAACCTGCCTCATCTGAAAAAAGGAAGGGTAATTTCCGATACCTCCCTTGTCAATGCCCTGGAGGAAACTGGCAAGGATGCCACCTGTCTGAGTTGTAATTTCAAGGAGGACCTGGTGGAATTTTACCCCCGAACCGTGCTCGACGAGAAGGAATTCTCCAACTATGATTTCAGAATGGAGGAAGAGGTTAATCCTGATGGCGGAAAGTATTATCACATCGCCTTTGATCAGAAAGCAAATCTGAACAAGTCGCTCTGGAAGGGAGAGATCCTGATTGAATCTGTCGGTTTTGCAATATGTAAAATCAGCATGAAACCCAGTTTGAGAGCCTATCCTCATTATGAAAAAACAAAATACCGCCACAGTTTTTCCATCATGGGAACATCCGGCTGGATCAAGGAAATGCCCATGGGTGAAACCCAGGTTACCTATAGCAGAAAAGGAGAAAAATACTGCCTGAATACCATTCGTAATGATTACCTGATCATTTATACCAACCCTCAGACCGGGATCCGGTTTAAAACAAGATATAGAAACGATGTGGTGGTGACCGATATGACAAGGGATCCGGAAATGATCAGAAATTTCAGAGGAGATAAAACATTGGGCATTGGCCAGAGATGGGATCAGATCGCAGGTCCTCCGGATCCGGAATTCTGGGCAGGATTCAATTACCTTCCCATCGAAGAGAAACTCAGACAGGAATTGTCGGAAATTCAAAAATAAACATGATGTTCAGCATCCTACCGGCATTCAATAATCCATATTGTACTGTATCACCATCTCCATGCTGTTAAGCTCCAGGGCCACCATGTTGCCGAATCCTTCCCTTCCTGAAATATAGGGCCCGTTATCGATATCGATGAATTTGTAATACTTGTTTTTAACGGAAAGGGTGATCAGTTCCATATTGACCGGCACATGACCGTGGATGATCCGTCTGCCACCGATCTTTTCAGGAATGATCGGATAATCGCGCAGCCAAAGCATGGCCCTTTTATCTTCAAAAGGATCTTCGTTCTTGAAGTTCAGTCCTGCATGTACAAGGACGAAATTTTCCAGGGAAGCGAAGTAGGACAGTTCCTTCATCCATTGGATGTATTCAGGGGGAATGTCTTTGATGCGGCTCACTTCGAAACTCTCCAGGGTAGACTTTCCCCCGATGTTCATCCAGGCTTTGTGTTTGCGGTTCCCGAAATTATGCCACCAGGAGTTCTTTGCCTTTTGCTCTGCCTCATACAATTCGACCATAAAATCCTCATGGTTTCCTTTTAAGGGAAAAACATTGTATTTTTCTTTCTGAAGATTGCGTATGAAATCAATGACTCCTTTGGAATCCGGGCCACGGTCGACGTAATCGCCCAGGAAATAAATTTCATCAGACCGCATGGGACGTATCAGTTCATCTACCATTGAACTGAGCGTTTTTATGCAACCATGAACATCAGGGATTACCCAGCGCTTCGCCATATTGCGGATCTTTATTTTTTCTTTCCCTGGTTGGCCACCTCTTCCATCAGCTTTTGAATGACCTCAGGATCGCCCAGGAAATAATCCTTCTGAAGTTTCATTTCTTCATCAAATTCGAAAACATAGGGAATGCCGGTGGGCAGGTTCAATCCGACAATGTCTTCATCGGAAATATTCTTCAGGTGTTTCACTACGCCCCTCAGGCTGTTGCCGTGAGCCGAAACCACAATCTCTTTATGTTTTCTGAGATCAGGTTCCATATGGTCTTTCCAGTAGGGAACAATGCGCTCTACCGTGTCCTTCAAGGCCTCCGTAGCAGGAATATCGTTAGCGGAAAGATCACGGTAACGGTGATCAAAACGGGGATGGCGCGGATCATTGTCTTCCAGTGCCGGTGGACGGATGTCATAGCTTCTTCTCCAGACAAGAACCTGCTGATCGCCGTATTTCTCGGCCATTTCCGATTTGTTAAGGCCTTGCAGGGCTCCGTAGTGTTTCTCGTTGAGTCGCCAGGTCTTGTTTACCGGGATCCAGAGCAGGTCCATCTGTTCCAGCACCAGCCATAAGGTTCGGATGGCCCGGGTAAGGTATGAAGTATAGGCAATTTTAAAATCAAATCCTTCCTGTTTCAGTACCTTTCCGGCTTCGATGGCTTCACGGATGCCTCTTTCCGAAAGCTCCACATCTGTCCAGCCGGTAAAACGGTTTTCCTTATTCCAGGTGCTTTCACCATGTCTGATCAAAACAAGTCTGTACATGTGTCAGGGTTTAGGTTATGTTGCAAAAGTACAAAATAGTCTTTATTTTTCCTACCTTTGCTACCTTCCAAAGCCATATCCTATGAAGATCTACAAACGCATCAACAACGTCCTTGGATGGATGGTGTTTGTCATTGCTTCCACCGTATATATTCTTACCTCCGAACCCAGTATGAGTTTCTGGGATTGCGGTGAATATATTGCAACGGCATTTAAGCTCGAAGTAGGACATCCCCCGGGCGCTCCACTCTTTCAGTTGCTGGGTCGTTTTTTCTCACTTTTCGCTTTTGGTGATCTGTCGCTTGTTGCCCGAATGGTCAATACGATGTCGGCTTTGGCCAGCGGTTTCACCATTTTATTTCTTTTCTGGACCATTACGATGATTGCAAAGAAAATCGTTGTAAAACAATACGGAGAAATCAGCGGCAGCAGAATTTATGCGATCATGGGAGCAGGGCTGGTTGGCGCACTTGCCTACACTTTCACCGACTCCTTCTGGTTTTCGGCAGTAGAAGGTGAAGTGTACGCCATGTCTTCCTTTTTCACGGCAATTGTTTTTTGGGCGATTTTTAAATGGGAGGAAGTGGCAGATGAAAAGCATGCCTATCGCTGGCTGATCCTGATCGCCTATCTGATGGGTCTTTCCATCGGGGTTCATTTGCTCAACCTGCTGGCGATACCTGCCATTACTTTTGTTTATTATTTTAAAAAATATCCCAAACCAAACTGGAAAGGGATGGTTCTTACGGGGATACTGTCCATTATCATTCTTGCTGTGGTGATGTACCTCATCATTCCCTGGATCATTAAACTGGCGGGTTTATTTGAACTTTTCTTTGTGAATACCGTCGGATTGCCATTCAACTGGGGATCGGTAATTTATTTTGCACTGCTCACAGGCTTGATCCTTTATGGATTATACTATACCCGGAAGAAAGTAAAACCACTTATGAATACCATCCTGCTGGCTTTTACTTTTATTCTGATCGGGTATTCATCTTTTATGCTTCTCGTCATTCGAAGCAATGCCGATACGCCCATTGATGAGAACAATCCCGAAAATGCCATGTACCTCTTAACCTACCTGAACCGCGAGCAATACGGCGACTGGCCTTTACTGAAAGGTCAGTACTATGATGCACCGGTAATCGACCGGCAAGACGGAAATCCGGTATACGATAAAGATAAAGCTTCCGGAAAATATATTGTCAAGGATAAAAGGGAAAGGGTTATTCCGGTGTATGATCCTCGTTTTACGACCATTTTCCCACGGATGTGGTCCCAACAGGAAGAAAGACATGCAAAAGAATATGAACGCTGGGGGAAAGTCAAAGGGATCCCCATTGATCTGCAGTATGGCGACCGCAGTGAAACACGCATCAAGCCTACTTTTGGAGAAAACCTGACATTTTTCTGGAATTACCAGCTGATACATATGTATTACCGTTATTTCATGTGGAACTTTGCCGGAAAGCAGAATGACATACAGGCTCCCGGAAATAAAATAGAAGGGAACTGGGAAAGCGGAATTCCTTTTCTGGACAAAGCCCGTGTAGGACCCGATCTGAAGCCTGAAAGTTTAAACAGCAAAGGCCAGAATCATTTTTATTTTCTGCCGCTTATCCTTGGTTTGATCGGTATATATTTTACCATCCGTAAGGATTACCGAAGCAGCATTGTCATTTTTCTTTTATTTTTCATGACCGGTTTAGCCATTGTTTTATACCTGAATCAGTATTCTCCCCAGCCACGGGAAAGAGATTATGCCTATGCGGGATCATTTTATGCATTCGCGATCTGGATCGGTCTCGGGATTCTCCAACTGACCGATTGGCTTGGAAAAATAATAAATGTGAAACTCTCTGCAATTCTGGTTACCCTGGCGTCACTGCTTCTTGTACCTTTTATCATGGCACAGCAGGGCTGGAATGACCATGACCGTTCGGGCCGTTACACCGCACTTGCCATGGCCGAAAACTATCTGAATTCCTGTGCTCCCAATGCCATTTTATTCACCAATGGCGATAACGACACATTTCCGGCCTGGTATGCCCAGGAAGTGGAAGGAATCCGCACCGATGTGAGGATCGTGAACCTTAGCCTGCTGAATATGGATTGGTATATTGATCAGATGAAAAGAAAAGCCTATGATTCCGATCCGGTGCCTTTTTCGCTCACCAAAGACAAATACCATCAGGGCAACCATGATGTTACCTACCTGATCGAGGATCCGGGAATTAAAGACACTTATATCGATGTGCGAACTTTATTCAATATCATCAATAAAGATGAAAATAAACTGAAAATGAATACCAGCCAGGTCGGACTGATTGACTTCTTTCCTTCAAAAAAATTCATGGTTACCTATGATTCCTTGGCGGTTTTAAAAAACGGCACAGTCCCTCCGCGACTGGTTCACCGGATGGATACCATTCGCTGGGAGATCAACCGCCAGGCGCTGGAAAAAAATAACCTCATGATCCTCGACCTGCTGGCCACGAATGACTGGAAACGTCCGGTTTATTTTGTGACCACCACCGGAACCGATACCTACATCGGACTTGAAAAATATTTTCAGCTTGAAGGGCTGGCTTACCGCCTGATACCGGTCAGGTCAAGAAGCCAGGACGGGCAGATAGGCGAAATCAATACTGCGGTGGCTTACGACAATCTGATGCATAAATTTAAGTGGGGCAATGTCAATAAACCAGGCATTTATATTGATGAAACCAATGCACGTTTGTTGATGAGCGTACGTAATCTGTTCAGCCGTGTTGCAATGGGTCTTATACAGGAAGGAAAAACAGATTCCGCAAAACAGTTGCTTGACCGTTGCATGGAGATGCTCCCGGATCATGTGCTTCCCTTCGATCTTTATATTGCTCCGGTGGCACAGGGGTATTATAAGGCAGGTGAAACAGCCAAAGGGAATGAGATTGCAGGTAAAGCCGGTCAAAATGCGAAGGAAGAATTGGCTTATTATTTCTCTTTTCCTGATAAAGACCTGAAAGATATGGATATGAATATCCAGCAATCACTCTATACTTTGCAACGCCTGACGACCATCACGAAAGAAGCAGGACAGGAAAAACTGTCAAAGGATGCAGAAGATAACCTGGCGAAATATTACAATCTGTACGTAGAGAAAGTGTATCAAAAATAATCGGATGCGCGCAGTTCGGCCCCCCTTTTTTTTCAGGCTACTGAGCCCGAAACTCTGGACATGCGAAATTCCCGGAAGGGAAAAGGTCATTTACCTGACTTTCGATGACGGCCCCGTTCCCGAAGTCACGCCTGGAATACTTAAAATCCTGCAACAATTCGGTATCCGGGCTACCTTTTTTGTGGTGGGCGATAATGTTCGCAAGCATCCTGACCTTTTCAGCGAGTTGATTTCTGCAGGGCATTCCATTGGAAATCACACATTTCATCACCTGAACGGCTGGAAGATATCTCCTGCTGCATACGCAGAAGATGTCTTCCGTTGCAATGAGCTGGTAAAGACAAATTTATTCCGTCCTCCTTATGGCCGCTTTACCCCATCCCAATACCTTCTCCTGCGGAAACATTTTAATTTCATCCTCTGGTCGGTGTTAACCTATGATTTCGATCCGCATCAAACTCCGGAATCATGTCTGAATGCGGCAATTTCAAATTCCGGTCCGGGTTCGGTGGTGGTGTTTCATGACAGCCTGAAGGCCGCCGGAAATGTGATGTATGCACTGCCCCGCTTTCTGGAACACTTTCAGGGAAAAGGTTACCGGTTTGAAGGATTGAATTATAAAGCGCCCTCATCGGCAAAGCTATAAAATCCGTTTTCTCCGATGATCAGGTGATCAATCACGGCCACATCGAGCATTGCCCCCGCTTCTCTTATTTTGCGCGTAATCTTAACGTCGGCTTCACTGGGCTGTACCAGTCCCGAAGGATGGTTATGTCCCAGGATGATGGATGAAGCATGATAATCCAGGGCAATTTTAAAGATCTTTTTAGGGTCGACCAGGGTGCCTGCAATGCCTCCTTCGCTGATACTGCATTTCCGTATGACCCGGTTTCCCCTGTTCAATAAAATAATCCAGAATTCCTCGTACGGACGGTCGCCGATGGTGCTTTTAAAAATTTCATAAGCGTCTTTACTGTTGGTGATCTTTTCCTTCACAAGTACGGCCGCTTCATTTCTGCGTCGTCCCAATTCCAGCGCCGCGAGTATCGTAATGGCTTTCGCTTTTCCGATTCCCCTGACTTTTAGCAGCTCGCTGACCCCAAGCCTCGATAATTCCACCAGGTTGTTGTTGATTTTTCCGAGGATGACTTTTGCCAGATCCAGGGCTGAATCCTTTCGGTTGCCAGAACCGATTAACAGGGCGAGCAGTTCGGCATCACTCAGCGAATGACGGCCTTTCAGAAGCAGTTTTTCCCTGGGCCTGTCATCTTCGGCCCACTGTCTGATGGTGATATGTGGTTTATAGCTTTCCATTTTCGTTTCCTGCTTAATCCGGTTTAACCCCAAAAGGTAATACCCTGATAAAGGAAAATTATTAACAATCGGATGAACCTGCATTTCAGGTTTTCAGAAACACTTAACTTTGTCTACCGCATAAATACCCATATCGGATCTTTGTGCCCGGCCTCCAATTTAAAATTCATGATCGGCAATCCCATTCTTGAACTCCAGCGTGTTGATTCCACCAATGTTTATGCCAATACCCTGCTTGAAACCAGCGAGCTGGCGGAAGGAACGGTAATCTGGGCACATGAGCAGTTTGCTGGGAGAGGGCAGCATGAAAACCACTGGGAAAGTGAAGCAGGGAAAAATCTTACTTTTTCAATTATTCTTAAACCTGACTTCCTTGCACCCGAACGGCAGTTTTTATTAACCAAGGTTATTTCGCTCGGTATAGCCGATTTTATTCAGGCCACCCTTTCCGGAACTCCCATGGGGCAGCAACCATTATCTTCCGGCATCAAATGGCCCAATGATATTTATATCAATGACCGTAAAATTGCCGGTATTTTAATTGAAAATAAAATCCTGGGCAATGCGATTGAAACCTCAGTTGCTGGGGTCGGCGTGAATATTAACCAGACCAGGTACGCCTCTGAAGTTCCGAACCCGGTTTCGCTGGTTCATCTGCTTCACAGGGAAATGGAACTGAAAGCTTCTCTTCAGGTTATTTGCAAGTCAATCGACCATCGTTACCAGATGCTCCGGAATAATAATACGGAAGCGCTTGATTCTGCATATCACAATAAACTCATTGGATTCATGAAATGGAGGAATTTCATTTGTGAAGAAATGACGCTGGAAGGCCAGATACAGGGGGTCGACCTCCTGGGCCGGCTGATGGTAAAAACAACAACCGGCATCATCCGTGTATTCAGCCATAAAGAAATAGAATACCTGTTCTGATCCTTTTCCTGATTATTTATTGAAGCGTTTCCCGAACGATAGACTTACATATAAAGTGAGGAAAAAGCTTTGTTTCGACCGGTAAGCCATAATGGCGATCGGAATGGGTGAATAATCCAGGGTGCCTCCGACTTCGAGGGAGCTGATTTGTTTGTTTTTTACACCAAACTCAAAGTCAAGACCGGTTTTTACATAAAGGCCCGGATGTACGCCAAGCTGAAGAATGCCGGTCAGAAAGGAACCCCGCCCGTAAATATTGTCGGGATAATGAATTTCCGGATTATATTTTTCTTCCGAAATTTCATAATTTGTATTTCCGCTGTTCAGATGAATGATATTAAGGTAGTATGGCTTCGTGATCCCGAGAGAGAGACCGCCATAATAGAGCCAGGCTACCTGTACGCCTCCCCAATAGGGTTTCCTGTTTAAAATATGCTGCTGACCGACTCCGCCCCTTAAAAAAAACACGTAATTATATTTACCGTAAATATAGGATTTGGAATCAGAATAATAGGGATTGATAATCCGGTATTCCTTGACCGATTTATAAGTGGTAAATTCAATTTCCCACATAAATTGCCTCAAAGCAGTAAGATTTTTCCCCCTCCTGAATTTCAACCCCCAGCCATTGGTATGGAACAAAGCCCCAAGGCTCCATTGCCTTTCAAATAATACATTGTCGGGGGTCGTATCGGGTTCCGCCTCCATCTGAGCGCTGGCAGTAAAACCTCCCGCAAAGAAAAACAGAAGGATTAAACCGAAAAGGTATCGCTTCATAGAGACATTTTAAAAAGCAAAGGTAAGAAAGAAAAAAAAATGGGAGGTTTGTGCCTCCCATTTCAAAGAAAATAATGTTAAAATATTTTCAGCGCCGCTCAATTTGATATCTTTGTCTTTCACCATAAGCGGCACAAGACCGGTTTGAGGCGCAGGAAGTGACGATACCTAAAACAATAACAGCCAGTAAAAAATACAGAGTTTTTTTCATAATGTCAGGTCCGGATTTTTATTGATAATTTGATGCAAAGAAAGTGGTTTTTAACTATATGAACAACTAAAATCAACATTTATTGTGTAAAGTTATCAACCTGAGATAGTTTATAACCTAATATGCAGACCATAAATCCAAATATTGAAGCAAGCTGGAAACTATTATTGAACGAGGAATTCGGGAAACCTTATTTTTTTAACCTTAAAAGTTTTCTGGTTGAAGAAAAAATCAGGCACCGTGTATTTCCTCCGGGATCATTGATTTTCAACGCTTTTAATCATACTCCTTTCGATAAGGTAAGGGTTGTATTGTTAGGTCAGGATCCATACCATGGCTTTGGCCAGGCGCATGGATTGTGTTTTTCAGTGCCGGAAGGGATTCCAAAGCCGCCCTCTCTGATCAATATGTTCAAGGAAATTGAACAGGATCTTGGAATCGCTCCACCTGCACACGGGAACCTTACAAAATGGGCCGACCAGGGAGTATTGCTGCTCAACGCCACCCTGACCGTCAGAGAAAACCAGGCAGGCTCACATCAGAATAAAGGCTGGGAAATTTTCACCGATGAAGTGATCAGACAACTTTCCGGGAATAAAAAGGGTCTTATTTTTGTCCTCTGGGGAAACTTTGCCATTGCAAAAAAAGCCATGATAGACAAATCCAGACATGCTATCCTGATTGCTGCACATCCGTCGCCCTTGTCTGCCAACCGGGGATTTTTCGGATGCAGGCATTTTTCACAGATCAATGATATTCTGAAACAGAGGGGAGAAAAGGAGATAGACTGGAAGCTTTAATCAATTATCAGGAATGAGAAGTGTAAAGCGGATTCCGAAGGTGATTTTTAACTTGCTGATCCTGATTTCGATCGTCCTGGCGCTGTATGCATGTTCCAAAAAACAAAATGAAAATCATAAATATGCCGGGACCCCGTATCAGATTGAAATTCCCAGGTATTTCCCCACACAGTTGAATATTCCGGAAGACAATCCAATGACCCTGGAAGGAGTGGAGCTGGGAAGATACCTTTTCTATGAGGGTAAGTTATCGGGAAGGACTCAACCCGATTCTATGATGAGTTGTGCCACCTGTCACCTCCAGTCCCATGGTTTTGAGTGTGGTATCGATCATCCTAAATATACAGGGGGGCATCCTTTCGGGATCACCGGCATCCTGACTCCCCATTTTATGCTTCCCATGATCAACCTGGCCTGGGCCAATCATGGATTTTTATGGAGCGGATCAGTCCATACGGATAATCCTGATCCGGGGAAAAGAAACCTTGAGGACCTTGTCTGGATGGGAATCGTTGCTCCGCATGAAATGAACGGAGATACCACCCGATCGAAAATTATGATCCAGCAAACCAAAGGGTATCCTGAACTTTTTCTCCGGGCATTTGGAAACAGTACGGTGACCGCCAGGAATATGGGAAGGGCCATTGCCCAGTTTATCCGGACCCTGATATCGGCAGACTCAAAATTTGACAGGTTTTTGAGCGGTGAAACGACTTTGAATGAAGATGAGCGCAGGGGATATGTTCTGTTCATGACCGAACAGGGGGCAGATTGTTTTCACTGCCACGGAGGTGAAGGTAATCCGCTTTTTACCACCAATCAGTTTTATAACAATGCCAAAGATTCTGTTTTCACGGATTCCCGCGATCATTTTTCAGTCACCGGAAATATAGCCGACATTGGAGCTTATAAAGCACCGACCCTTCGTAATCTAATCTTTACCGCTCCCTACATGCATGACGGACGGTTTAAAACGCTTGAAGAAGTATTGGACTTCTATAATTCCGGACTCGTATGGTCTCCGTATATCAGCCCCCTCATGCACCACATGAATCAGGGAGGGGTGCGTCTCACACCGGCTGATAAAAACTGCCTTAAAGCTTTTTTGCTAACCCTTACCGATAGCAGCTTCATTGTCAACCCTGCTTATATGAAACCATTAAAAATGCCCGGCGAATGATACAATATCCAAATGCAAAAATTAACCTCGGGCTGAATGTCCTCTCACGCCGGCCCGACCATTTTCATGAAATTGAAACAGTGCTTATCCCGGTAAACCTATGCGATGCCCTGGAAATTATTCCTGCTCCGGATAACTCCTTTGAATTTTCTTCCTCTGGTTTGTCTGTCCCGGGTGAAACATCCGACAACCTTTGTATCCGGGCCTTTCAGCTGTTATCTGACGAATTGAGTGAAAAAGGGAACAAGACACCTCCAACCAGAAATAAAGGAAAACACGGTCTTGCTCCGGTAAAAATACACTTGCATAAAATCATTCCCATGGGGGCAGGGCTTGGAGGAGGAAGTTCGGATGGGGCTTTTACTTTAAAAATTCTAAACGAATTATTTGAACTCGGGCTCTCCTTAAAGCAATTAAATGTTTACGCAGGACAACTGGGAAGCGATGCAGTTTTTTTTATTGAGGATAAGCCTGTTTTTGCTTCCGGAAGGGGAGCGTTGCTGACAAACTTCAACATCGATCTTTCAGGATACCATCTCGCTGTAGTCAAACCTGATATCCATATCGCTACTGCCAAAGCCTATTCCATGCTTTCCCCCAAAAAGCCCGAAAAACCCCTGAGGCAGGTCGTCGCACAACCCATGGAAAGCTGGAAGACGGAACTGGTCAATGATTTTGAAGAAGCAATATTTGCTGAATTTCCCATCATCCGTGAAATAAAACAGAAACTTTATGAGGCAGGGGCTGTCTATGCATCTTTGAGCGGAAGCGGATCCGCTCTGTTTGGCATTTTCGGGGAAACCCCGGATATAAAAGATTTCTTTCCTGATTGTTATACCTGGGTTTCAAAATTCTAAAACGGATTTATCCTCTATTTCGGAGCTCTTTTCAGCATGATCAAAGCGATGATGCCGAATATAACATTGGGCACCCATACTGCGAGGAGCGGAGGAAGATCGCCGAAGGTCGCAAAAACCGTAAAAATCTGCATGAAAAGGATGTAAATAAAAGTAAGGGCGAGGCCAAAACCCAAATGAAACCCGATTCCGCCCCTGACTTTCCGGCTGGAGACCGATACGCCAATGATGGTCAGGATAATGGTGGCAAAAGGAAATGCAATCCGCTCGTACTTTTTAACCTTGTATTTTACGACATCCGGATCCCCCCTCAGCACTTTTTTATTAATATGTTTCCTTAAGGTCATGTAATCCATGACCTTAACCTCTTCAATGTCTTCAGTGAAATCGGATGGAAGAAAAGGGAGCAGGGTATCCAGCTTTTTTCCTTTGTGAAGGGATTCATCGATCCCGTTTATGGTCCGGGTAAAATAATTTGAAATGATCCAGTGTTCATGGATGCTGTCCCACTCCAGGCGGTCGGCCTTGAGTTTATAGATGAGTTGCCGGTCCTGGAACTTCTCAATGGTGAATTTCCATCCCGCATTTGTATGGGTGTTGTAATTTTCAAGATAAATAAAGGTTCCCGGACTGATCTGTTTATGTATGTTCTGATCGCTGAATTCCCTTGGATCGTTGATGTACTGTTTTTCAAAAGCAAACATCCCGCGGTTGGTATAGGGAATAATAAAATTGGCAAGAAAAAATGACAATAACCCGAGGACGATTGCCGAGATGAAATAAGGAAAAAGCATACGGCGAAAACTGATACCGCTGCTCAGGATAGCGATGATCTCGGTATCGGATGCCATGCGTGAGGTAAAGAAAATGACCGCAATGAATGTGAGAAGGTAACTGAAAAGATTGACGAAATAGGGAATGAAATTAAAATAGTAATTAAAGATGATGGCTTTTAAGGGAGCATCATGTTTCAGAAAATCATCTATTTTTTCAGAAATATCAAAGATGATTACAATAAAAATCAACAAAATCAGGGTAAAGAAGAATGTCCCCAGGAACTTCCTGATAATATAGAGGTCGATCTTTTTCATCTTCTCCTCATGAACTGGTTCACCATTTCATTTTTCCAGGTTGAGAAGTTGCCGGCGATGATATGAGCTCTTGCTTCCTGCATCATCCAAATATAAAAACCAAGGTTATGGATGGTGGCAATCATGGCGGCAAGGATCTCCCCTGAAATAAAAAGATGCCTTAAAAAGGCTTTGGTGTATTGAATATCTGCAAACACGCTTCCGGTCTCGTCCAGGGGAGAAAAATCATCCTTCCATTTTTCATTCTTGATGTTGATGATGCCTTCGCTGGTAAACAACATTCCATTTCTGCCGTTCCGGGTCGGTATCACACAATCGAACATGTCGATACCCAAAGCAATGCTTTCCAGGATATTTGCGGGAGTTCCAACTCCCATGAGGTATCGGGGCTTCAGATCAGGAAGGATGCCGCAAACCTCCCGGGTCATTTCATACATCATTTTTGCAGGCTCTCCCACAGAAAGGCCGCCTATTGCATTTCCCTCCGCTCCCATGCCTGAAATATATCCGGCCGATTTCTCTCTGAGATCAGGATAAACACTGCCCTGAACAATTGGAAATAAGGTTTGTGAATAACCATGGGGACATGCTGTTTTCTCAAATTGTTCCATGCATCGACTCAGCCATTTGTGGGTGCGTTTCATGGATTTTTTTGCATAATCGTAATCACAGGGGTAAGGCGTGCATTCATCGAAAGCCATGATGATATCAGCCCCGAGTTCCCGCTGAATGTCAATAGCCCTTTCAGGAGTAAAACGGTGTTTTGAACCATCAATATGTGATTGGAATACAACGCCGTCGTCCGTAAATTTCCGGATGTCTGAAAGAGAATAAATCTGGTAACCTCCACTGTCGGTAAGGATCGGTTTATCCCATCCGGTAAAACAGTGTAAACCTCCTGCTTTCGAGATAATATCCACACCCGGTCTTAGAAAAAGATGGTAGGTGTTGCTGAGCATGATCTGCGAACCCACTGATTCCCTTAAATCCCTGATATGAATTGCTTTTACAGCTCCGGTGGTGCCCACTGCCATAAAAGCAGGCGTGTCAACCTTACCATGGTCGGTGGTTAACTTTCCGGCACGGGCCGAAGAGGCAGGATCGCGGTGAATGATGGTGAAGTCCATCAATTTTTCCACAAAGGTAAATTTTATTCACCTAATATGAATAACTTTGCCCTCTAACCCTGTTAAATGATGTTAAATGCCTGAATCATTGATCGATTTCCGGTTGATCCCCTGGTCGCTCTTCCTTATCTTTTCCATTGCATTTTTTCTTCAGGTAATATTTTACTGGGTAATTTTCAACCGATTGGGTCGTTACAAGACGGAAAATATCTCCGTCAAACCCGAAGGGGTCTCCGTTGTGATCTGTGCCCATAACGAGTATGAACGTTTAAAGGAAAACCTCCCTGTTATACTGGAACAGAATTACCCCGAATTTGAGGTGCTGGTAGTAAATCATACCTCTGATGATGAAACTTCATTCTTGCTTGCTGAGATGGAAAAGCAATACCCGATGCTGAAAACCATTGTGATTAAAGAGGATCTGAATTTTTTCAGCGGAAAAAAATTCCCACTTTCCATTGGTATCAAATCAGCCAAATTCGACCGGATTTTACTCACGGATGCTGATTGCTGCCCCTCCTCGAATGAATGGATATCAAAAATGCAATCTGGCTTTTCAGCAGATAAGGAAATCGTTCTGGGTTACGGTCCCTATCGCCCTTACAAAGGGTTACTCAATAAACTGATCCGCTTTGATACTGCCCATATTGCGATACAGTATCTTTCCTATGCCCTGGCCGGCTTGCCTTATATGGGGGTCGGAAGAAATCTTGCCTATGTGAAAAAATTGTTCTTCCGGCATAAGGGATTTATCTCCCATTATAAAATACGATCGGGGGATGACGACCTTTTTATAAACCATGTGGCTAACCGGAAAAATACTGCCATCATGGTGGATCCGGATAGTTTTAATTTCTCTGATCCAAAACAGACTTTCGGAAAATGGATTACCCAGAAAAAACGTCATCTCTCTACCTCCCATCATTATAAACTCAGGCATCAGATTCTGCTTGGATTTTATGCGGGAAGCCTATGGCTTTTTTATGGTTCGCTGGTTTTATTGCTGGCTTTTCATTGGTCTGTCTTCCCGGTCATCGGCCTTTACCTGCTACGCTTGTTCACTCAGTACCTCGTGTGGTCAGGGTGCATGCGACGGCTTAATGAAAAAGATTTAGTACCTTTCTTGCCGTTTTATGAGATCATGATGTTATTGCTCAATTCCGGACTTCTGCTTTCGAATATTTTCCGCAAACCCCGTCAATGGAAATAAACGGACATCTCACCGAAAAAGCCCAACGCGATTTCAGACTGGTTCAACAGGCGCGGGATCATGGCGATCAGAAGGCATATGCGGAATTGCTGAATAATTACCGGGATTCCCTGTATTTCATGATGCTTAAAATGACAGGTAATCCAACGGACGCGGAAGACCTCACCATAGAAGCATTTGGAAAGGCATTTAAAAACCTGGCCCAATATTCCACTGCATACGCCTTCAGCACCTGGCTTTTTAAAATTGCCGCCAATAACTGTATCGACTTTCTGAGAAAAAACCGTCGTCTGCAGTTTTCCGAGGGCACTTTCAGGGATGAAGATGAAGAAAAAACGGATTACCCTTCCAATATTCCATCAAACACCCTCGATCCGGAGGAGAAAATCATTGAAAAACAAAAGATCGCCCTGATGCATGACGTCGTTGAAAAACTTAAGCCTCATTACAGGAACCTTGTGCAACTCAGGTATTTCAGCGAATGGTCTTATGAGGAAATTGCAACCGAACTCAATCTTCCCATTGGAACTGTTAAAGCCCAGCTTTTCCGTGCCCGTGAATTCCTGTACCAGGTGCTCCGGAATGCGGAGGAAAAAATTTAATTATGGAAACCAGAGATTTTAAGAAAGCTGTTTTGCAAGGGATACCTGACGAGATTCCTGAGCTACTGCCCTATGATGTTACCGTCAACCATGCCCCGGTCCGCAAGGATACATTGAACAAGGAGGAGAAAAAGCTCTCCCTGCGAAACGCTTTGCGTTATTTTGATAAAAAACACCATGCCGTCCTTGCTCCGGAATTCGCGGAAGAACTGAAAAAATCCGGAAGGATCTACATGCACCGCTTCCGGCCCGCCTATTCAATGTATGCCCGCTCCATCCATGAATATCCCTGTCAGTCGGTACAGGCCGCAGCCATCATGCTGATGATTCAGAATAACCTGAATCCCGAAGTGGCTCAGCATCCTTATGAACTGATCACTTATGGAGGCAATGGGGCAGTTTTCCAAAACTGGGCACAGTACCTGCTAACGATGAAGTACCTGGCTGAAATGACGGAGGAACAAACCCTGGTGATGTATTCCGGTCACCCGATGGGATTGTTTCCCTCTCATAAAGACGCCCCAAGGGTGGTGGTAACAAATGGAATGATGATTCCCAATTATTCAGGACCGGATGACTGGGAAAAATACAATGCTTTGGGTGTTACACAATACGGACAGATGACGGCAGGATCCTATATGTATATCGGACCCCAGGGCATCGTTCACGGCACCACCATCACCATTCTGAATGCTGCCCGTATGAAAAGCAAGGGGAATATTGCCGGAAAGGTATTCGTTTCTTCCGGTCTGGGTGGCATGTCAGGAGCCCAGGCCAAAGCAGCGGTAATAGCGGGTGCAATCGGAGTGCTGGCAGAGATAAATCCGGAGGTAGTCAGGAAACGTCATTCCCAGGGATGGGTCGACGAAGTTTTTACGAATCTGGATGATCTTGTTTACCGCTTACAGCTTGCAAAAAATAATAAAGAAGCGGTATCCCTTGTATACCAGGGAAATATCGTTGATTTATGGGAAGCATTTGCTGATAAAGAGCTGATGGTCGATCTTGGGTCTGATCAGACTTCACTCCATAATCCCTGGGCTGGTGGGTATTATCCGGCCGGATTGTCTTATGCGGAATCCAATCAGCTCATGGTGAAAAACCCTTCTGCATTCAGGGAAGAGGTTCGGAAATCCCTGAGGCGTCAGGTTACCGCAATCGGAAAGATGGTTAAAAACGGAATGTATTTCTGGGATTACGGCAACGCGTTCCTGCTTGAGGCAGGCAGGGCAGGAGCTGATGTGTTGAATCCGGATGGTAGTTTTATATATCCTTCTTATGTTCAGGATATTATGGGGCCGCTTTTCTTTGATTACGGATTCGGCCCTTTCCGCTGGGTTTGTACTTCCGGAGATCCCGGTGATCTTGCCATTTCCGATACAATCGCTGCAAATGTAATGGAAACCATAGCGGAGCAGGCTCCGGAGGAAATTAAGCTTCAGATGCGCGACAATATTCACTGGATTAAAGAAGCGGGGAAAAATAAGCTTGTGGTGGGTTCCCAGGCCCGGATTCTTTATGCTGATTGCGAAGGCCGGACAAAAATTGCAGCCGCATTCAACGATGCCATTCAAGATGGAAGAATTTCTGCCCCTGTCATCCTGGGACGCGATCATCATGATGTATCAGGAACAGATTCACCCTATCGGGAAACCTCAAATATATATGACGGATCTTCATTTACAGCCGATATGGCAATCCAGAATGTGATCGGCGACGGCTTCCGGGGAGCTACCTGGGTTTCCATTCATAACGGCGGAGGCGTCGGATGGGGTGAAGTGATCAACGGAGGGTTCGGGATGCTGCTGGATGGGAGCCAGGATGCTTCCAGAAGACTGCATTCCATGCTCCACTGGGATGTCAATAATGGCATTGCCCGCAGGGCCTGGGCCCGCAACCATGAGGCAATTTTTGCCATACGCAGGGCCATGGAAGTAGAAAAAAAACTAAAGGTCACGCTGCCAAATCTGGTGGATGAAAACTTAATATCCGGACTTTTTTAACGCACGAACTCACCTGCTTACCAATTTTTTTCCTTCAGCACCTGGGTCATTATGACGCTGTCACCATCATATTGCAGGGTTTTGATCGTTCCGTAATTATTGTTGAACCAGGTTTCAAAATATCCGGATAAGCCTCCCGAATGGAGGGGAATAAATTCTTTGGTCATTTTCACACATTTAAAGGTTCCGACCGGGACCGTTACCTGTGTATTCATTGAAATAACCCTGGTAATGATGGAATCATCGGGAGTGACCGTAATATAGGTTTTCCCGAGCCGGGCATCAATGCTGAAACTGATCTGGCAATCCGTATAAAGAGAATCCATGTCGGGCATCTGTCCGTATTCAACAGGCGTGATAAAACGGTATATCCGGTTTGAGGAAGCCGGCTTAGGGTTGCTATAAGTAACGGATTCCCGCCATACTCCATTCCCCAGTTCTTTCATCACTTCCTGAGTCATCTGGTAATCGGTACCGGACGTATCGGTGATATCATAAATCAGGCGGCGCCCGACTGCAGCCATGGTTAAAAGAATGGTTGTATCCGGAGCCAGGTTAATCCTCCCCATTGTTCCTACAATATCTCTGGGATGTACTTCACAGAAAGTTCCGCCAAAACTCAAACCCAAATTATTGGTATTGATCAGATACGCGGAGCCACTCACACTCCAGTCGGGGCAATTTGCATTTTTCCGGATGCTAAAAAAGTAAAGACCATTAAAAAACTGCTGGCCATCCATGATTAAGAGGCCATCGGGCGTACTCATGTAACCGGTCAGATTGGTATTGTTGCTGAAAGCGGCCAGAGAAACCCTGATATCACTGACCGGTCCTTCGCTGGAATAAGGCAGGGATCCTTTCCACTGTCCTGTGAAATTATTGATCGGAAAAACAGGATTGGGTTCAGGATCATAACCTTTAACACAGGAAAATAAAATCAGGCTGATTAAGGCCGCCCAAAGTAGCAAACGGGAGTGAAGCATGTTCATTGCAGAATGAATTAATTTCCGGTCACGAAGTTACAAAAAAATCTCAAAATTTGATTTATCCATTTAATTTCCATAAATTTACGAATGAATTAGACCATAAAAGCATTCATTGTAAAATAAGCAGTATATGAAAAAGTTAACCTTTTTACTGGTCATTTCCACCATGCTCCTGATGAATTCATGCAAACAAAAAACGGCATTGCAATATCCCGTTTCCAAAAAAGTTGACACCATTGATAATTATTTCGGGGTTAAAATTTCAGATCCCTACCGGTGGCTTGAGAACGATACTTCCAGTGAAACCGCTGAATGGGTGAAGGAACAGAATTCTTTAACCTTTGATTATCTGTCGAAAATACCCTATCGGGATAAAATCAAATCAGAGCTTACCAGATTGTGGAATTACCCAAGGTTCGGAGTCCCGTTTAAAGAAGGGCCATATTTTTTCTTTACGAAGAATGATGGCCTGATGAACCAGGCGGTTTTATATGTAAGAAATGGTCTGAATGGAGAACCCCGGGTGTTGTTGGATCCAAATAAACTGTCTGCGGATGGAACCGTTGCATTGTCAAGTTATTCCGTTTCCCATGGCGGAAAATACCTGGCTTACAGTATTTCAAGAAGCGGAAGTGATTGGAATGAAATCAGGGTTATGGAAATAGAAAACAGCAAGGTATTGCCTGATAGCCTGCGATGGGTAAAGTTTTCCGGCATGTCATGGCAGGGAGATGGATTCTATTACAGCCGGTATGATGAACCCGGAAAAGGAATGGAACTGTCAAAAAAGAATGAATTTCATAAAGTATTTTTTCACAGGGTTGGCACGCCTCAAAAGGAGGATATACTGGTTTACCAGAACCCGAAATACCCCCTTCGGAATTATGGAACAAAAGTCACTGATGACGAGCGTTTTCTGCTGCTTTATGAATCTGAGTCTACGAGTGGAACAGCATTATATTACAGGGATCTTGACAAAAAGAACATGCCATTTAAGTTGCTGGCCCCTGGTTTTGAATATGAATATGATGTGATAGACAATGTGGGCGGAAAACTTTTAGTTATCACCAATTACAAAGCTCCCAAGAGGAAGCTGATCATGATGGATCCCCTCAAACCGGGACCCTTCGACTGGGTTACCATTATTCCTGAGCGGGATGATGTCCTTGAGTCTGTCACCATAGCAGGTCAGGTTCTGGTTTCAGAGTATATGCAGAATGCAGTTTCCAAATCATTTATATATAATCTGAACGGGAGGTTTCTGTTTGAAATGAACCTCCCTGGACTGGGGACGCTTGCCGGTTTCAGCGGAAAGAAAAATGAAAATACGGCATTTTATGGTTTCACCTCCTTTACCTATCCTTTGACCGTTTTTAAATATAACGTGGTTAAAAATTCATCTGAAATATATACCCGGCCCGAAATTGGCTTCAATCCGGAAGATTATGAAGTGAAGCAAGTGTTTTACAGCAGCAAGGATCAGACGACCATTCCATTGTTTATCGTTCATAAAAAGGGGATATTCCTGGATGGAAAAAATCCGGTCTTATTGTATGGATATGGGGGGTTCAATGTCAGCATGACGCCCGGGTTCAGGAGCAGCCGTCTGGTTTTTCTTGAAAACGGAGGAATCTACGCGATTGCCAACCTTCGCGGAGGAGGGGAATACGGTGAGGATTGGCATAAAGCAGGTATCAAAGACCGGAAACAGAATGTATTTGACGATTTTATCGCGGCAGCAGAATACCTCATTCAGGAAAAATATACTTCAAAAGACCACCTGGCAATTTCCGGGGGCTCGAACGGAGGACTGCTTGTTGCGGCTTGTATGCTGCAAAGGCCTGAACTGTTCAGGGTGGTCATTCCACAGGCCGGTGTGCTGGATATGTTAAGGTACCATAAATTTACCATTGGCTGGGCCTGGGCTTCCGATTATGGCACCAGTGAAACGAAAGAAGGTTTCAATTACCTGATCAAATATTCTCCCCTGCATAATATCAAGGCAGGCGTTGATTATCCTGCAACGCTTGTTTTTACTGCTGACCACGACGACCGTGTCGTGCCTGCACATTCCTTTAAATTCATTGCAGCTTTGCAGGCATGTAATAAAGGGAAGAACCCGATCCTGATCAGGGTCGAGACCAAGGCCGGACATGGAGCAGGTATCCCAACCTCCAAGGCCATAGAGGAATCAACCGATTTCTGGGCTTTTATTTTTTACAACCTTGGGATGAGATCGCCCGAATGATCTGAATTATTTTTTCCACTCAGGGGATGATGGCCATCATCCTTTTTTTTATTTTTTTTGGTTCATGCAACCATCATTACCATTACGTTGTCATAACTTATAGATCAACTCGTCTGGCCCGGGTCGAAAAAGTTATTAACAGGGGCATTACCTTTTCAGTTTTCCCGGATTAAACAACAAGTATGGGCATCATGGCATTGAATTCTTCAGATGATACAATCATCAAAGGGCTTAGGGAAAAAGAATCTTCCAGTATAAAAATACTATACAAGGAATATTTTCCTTTGATCCGTTCAATTGTTCAAAGGAATTCTGGTAATTTCCAGGATGCTGAAGATGTTTTTCAGGATGGATTGATTGTGTTATTTAGACGGGTACAGGTCCCATCATTTACCTTGCAATGCAGTTTAAAAACATATTTTTACGCAGTCTGCAAAAATATCTGGCTGCAGCGGTTGGAGAGAAAGTACAGATTGCTGTACCAGGCCGATTTAGAGGTGCATGAAGACATGGAAGCCTATTCGGCAGATTCCAATAATCTGAAAGAAAAAAACCTTGAGAAAATGAGATTATACCAGCATCATTTTTTGTCCCTTCCTCAGGACTGCCAGTCCCTTCTTACTTTATTTTTCAGAAAAATCCCCTTAAAAGAAATTTCAGTGATTTTAGGATTAAAGGATGAAGCTTATACAAAAACCAGAAAATATTTATGTAAAAACATGTTACGCAGAAAAATTTTTAATGATCCAAATTGTCAACAATTTATTGAATATGATTGAAATTTTAAAAATGGCAGAATGGATTGATCGTTATAATGAGGGCGATCTTTCCACCATCGAGCACCGACAGTTTTCCGAGATGATTTCCCGACACCCGGTTCTGAGGGCAGAAGTGAAACTGGATCAGGAAATTATCAGGATGATTGAGGATGAAGATGTCCTGGAACTGGTCCAAAAACTGGAAAAAATAAGGAAATCTCCGGAAAAATCAATGCATGGATATTCATTTTTAATGCTGGCAGCGTCCATCCTGGCGCTGACCACCATCGGATTGTTTACATTATTATTTATCCATACCCGTGATGAGCCCTATTCAATGATGGCCCGGGATGAGAAGCCTGTACCGGCTCGTCCGGTCAGTTCCGGAAAAACTTTGCTTTATCTGGATCTTTCCAAAACAACGAAACGGATTTCACCTCCCGCTTGCAGAGAAATGGCTAAGAACCGTCAGCTGATAGCCAGGTATCAGCCCCTTCCTGAACTTGAGCTTTTAATAGGTTCTTCTATAAGGGCAGATGCATTCCATCTCTTTTCTCCTAAGCCCAGGTTAAGTCTGCCGGGCGGTTCAACGATTCTTTTTCAATGGGATCCTGTTCCGGAAATTTCAAACTGCAGCCTGGAGATTATTGACAATACCGGAAAAGTGTTGTCAACCATATTTTTACCAAATGGCGATCGATTTGTACTGGATACCGATTACTTGGGGAAAGGACTTATATACTGGAAACTTATCATGGATGAGGAAATCATTTCACTTGGAAGTGTCACATTGATGTAGCTTGAAAATTCATAAATATGGAAAGTAAAATAAATGCTCCGAGGTTTTTGGTCTGCCTGATCGTTATATTTCAGGGGCCCATGATGAATGCACAGTTTGTCGCCCATGACGATTCTTTGCAAACCTCCGCCAACACGGATCTGCCTGATTTGATGAACCGCCTTTTCGGGATTGCTGAAGGAAAACTTCATCATTGTTTTTTTTCATCCGGCCTGAGTTTCTATGGGATTTCAGAAATTCCTGTTATTCAGGAAAATCTCGGACCGGAAGAAGTCATGTTGGAGTATAGTCTGACAGAAACCCATATGACCATTTTCATCATTTCAAAAGCGGTATTTTCAATTCACCAGCAAGCCCTGGGACCTGAGTTCTGGAAAACCATTGCAGCCTTTCGAAGGAAAATAAGACTGGCTGATTTTCAGGAACTTGTTTCGTTAAGTCACAAACTGTATTTGGTTCTGGTAGCCCCTGCAAAACAGGTTCTTCAGGGGAAAAAGCATCTGATTGTCATTCCGGGCAAGGAATTGCTTAGTGTTCCATTTGAAGCACTTATTGTTGAAAATTGTATGCTTGGGAAGATCCCCCAGTTTAATCAGTGTCACTACCTGATTCTGGATTTTGAAATCACTTATCAATTTTCAGCCGGGCAATGGATAGAAGCCCGATACCGGCCTCCATGGAGCGCCGGAAAAGAAAATGCTTTTCCGGAAATTGATTTTGCAGGATTTTCACCCGGAAGTTACCAGAACCCGGCCATTAATCCTTTGCCATTTGCGCAAAAGGAACTGGTATCCATTGCTGAATTATTCAGTCAAAAAGGCCTTACAGCCTGTCTGAGACTGGAAGCGTGTTCGAGTAAAGATTTGTTTAAGGAAATCTCAGAAAGATCCCGAATCATTCATTTTGCCAGTCATAGCCATTTTAATCATGACCATCCCGAATTTAAAGGGATCGTTTTCTGGGAGTACCAGCCTTATTCCGGCATACTCACGCCGGATAACGGTATTCTCAGTGCCGGCGAAGTTGAATCATTGGCGATAAAGGCTGATCTGATTGTCCTGAATGCATGCGCTTCCGGATCTGTTTCCGATATGGATAACGTGCGCGTGATCTCATTACCCCTGGGATTTGTACAGGCAGGTGCAAAAAATGTTTTATCAACTTTGTGGAATGTCACCGATCGCCTTGCAAATGAGATCATGCTTGGTTTTTACAGAAAATGGCTTTCAGGAAAAACTTTCAGTACAGCTTTAAGGGAAGTAAAACTCGAATTGATCCGTTGCCGGGAAACGGCCCTCCCAACAATCTGGGCGTCCTATATGCTGATCGGCCAATAGATGGTCGCAACGAACCGGCAATTGCAAGCTGCTTTTACTTTGCAGCGATCGTTTCAATTTCAATCAGAGCTCCCAAGGGTAACTTTACTACTGCGTAAGCGGCCCTGGCGGGTGGGTTTTCAGGGTAATATTTTCCATAAACCGCATTCATTGCAGCAAAATTATCCATGTCGCTTAAAAGACAGTTGGATTTTATAACATCTTTAAAAGAATAACCCGCTTCCTCCAGAATAGCTCCGATATTTTTCATCACCTGTTCGGTTTGTTCGGTGATTCCTCCTTCGGCAAACCTACCGCTAAGGGGATCAATGGGAATCTGTCCGGAGATAAACAACATGCCATTGGTTTCGACAGCCTGACTGTATGGTCCGATTGACTTGGGCGCCTTATCGGTCGAAATGATTTTTTTCATCGGTTGGTTTTTTGGTAACAAAGTGCATAATTAATCTGCGAAATCGCGGAAGTCTTTCTTTTTGTTTAATTTCAGATCCTGGAGAACGGAAGCTTTGACATTGATGGAAAAATTCCAGCTTTGCTGAGCTCCTTTTGGCACCCATCCGAACCGCATCTCCCAGCAATGAAGGTCGCGGTAGATATCAATGGAAGTGTAGGAAAGCTGTCCGTTGACGAAATCCCAGCCGGATGTCAGGCTGATTTTCCATTTTGGCGTTATGTTAAGCTGACCGCTGAATCCCAGTGTCTGAACAATTTTCCCGACCCTTTGCTTGCTTCCGGCGTCGTAAGCTTTGGCATACCGGAAGTTATAGATAATATTAAAGCTCCAGGGAATATCAAAATCCACATAATAATCATAATAATCGATGACGTCCTGTCGCTCACGTGGGGTGCCTTTATCCGGAGTTTTCTTGCCTTTCACCTTATCAGACGACAGACTATAGGTAAGTCCAATATCCCAGGTGGTATTATCCAGGTGAAGAAGACGGTGATGGGCTTTCCACTCGGTGACATTGATGCGACGGTTCAAAGAATCATGGGCATAAATATCCCAGGAACTGGAATACTGTATCGTAAGCCCCTTGATAATAGTGCTTCTTCCGCTCATTGTCAGGGGTGACCAGTTGAGCGAATCTCGGGCCAGATCATAGGAAATCCGGAAAGAAAGATCGTCGATCAGGGGGATTTTTCTATACCCGTTGATGGTGTCTTTCCGGTTACGCACTTTCATCTCCAGATTATTACTCAGAACAAAAGAAACCAGACCGGATTTTTGACCGGGAGGCCCCCCATAAATATTATTCTGAAAAATGGAATAACGTTCAGGATTTCTGGTATTGGTGTCATTTTCAATATATCTCCAGTATCCCATTGATTTGGAGCCCCAGTTCGGAGTATAGGAAAAACTCACGGAAGGAGTCAGCATATGCCTGATCGCGACAATGGGCCCCTTTTTGAACTGGTACATCCCGTATACCCTGGTGTTCAGAGAGGAGGACACATTGAAATCGAAAGCATTTGCAAATCCGTAAACGGTATCTGTTTTATAATAACCGGGGATCGTATCGGTTGCCGTATAAACGGTATCCTGAACATATCGTTTCCGGATGGTCGAAAAATACATACGGTCAACCATGTTCAGGGAGTTGGTCCAGTTAAAGAATTTCAATACCCTGAAGGTACCGCTGATCGGGATGCTGTGCCGGATTCCGTTTTTCAGTTGTTTTGACCAGCCGGGCTTGAAGATAAGGGTGTCGTAGGTATTGTACTGGTTTTCCATGTCCAGGTTATACTTTGTACTGATCTGCTCATACCACCGGAGTTTCCCAACCGGAATTTTCCGGCGCAAGGGATAGAACTGGTTTACGGAAAAAGAGATCTGAGGCAGGGTGACATTGAATACTTTGGTAAGTGTATTCTGACTATGCCCGAAATTCAGATTCAGGAAATACTTACCTGCAAAATTGGTAGAGTAGTTGACACTTGACTGGAAGGTATTGCTAAGGTAGGCTTCCGTGCTTGAGGAAGGGTTATACTTATTGAAAGAGTTGCTTACGATGTTGACATTGGCGGAGAAACTGCTGTGTGGCCGGGCTTTGGCATCCTGGTTATGGGTCCATCTCACCCTGAAATCATTGGATTTCTGGTAGTCGGGTGCGCCCACTTCCCCTACGCGGTTTTGGGCATAGCTGAGGTTAAACATGCCATTGTAGTGATAGCGTTTATTATAAGTAAAGGTTGGTTTTAGAGCCCAGCTTCCACGGGTATAAATATCGCCCTGGATTTTCAGGTCCATATATTGGCTGATGGCCCAGTAATAGCCCATATTTTCAAAGAAAAAGCCTCTGTTATTTGATTCCCCATACGTAGGCAGGAGGATGCCGGATCGCTGTCCCGACCGGTTGGGAAAGAATCCGAAAGGGATCAGCAAGGGAGTGGCTACGTTGGCAATTTCCATATAAGCAGGTCCGGTAATGACTCTTTTACCCGGGATGATTTTTGCTTTATTGAACCGGAAAGCGAAATGCGGATTTTCTTCCAGGTCGCAGGTTGTATAAGATCCGTCTCTGATATATGTCACATCATTTTCCATCTTTTTAACGACCGTACCATGCAGGTATCCTTCATCCTGTTTTGTAAATACGGTGTTGATATACCCACGCTTGGTGGTGAAATTATAATGGATTGTTTTTGATTTAAAAGTCTGGCTTCCCTCCGTAAACTGCGGGACCCCCTGATCCTTACCGGTGGAATCGGGCTCACCTTTTGCAAAGACCAGGTTTTTCGGAAAATCGATTTCAACATACGCTGCTTTCAGGCTGATATCCTGGTATTTGATATCAGCTTCATTAAAAAGATAAACCATTTGCGATTTGATGTCGAACCGGAGAGAATCTTTGGAAGAGTAATCAACTTTGGCTTCGAGCCTGGTTTTGTTTGCTGATTGATTTTTCAGGCTATCCCCTGTTGATTTGACTATAACTGAAAGTGAATCCGGCTTTCTTTGTCCGGTCGTATCCTGGGCCTGGAGATCGGCCAGGGGCCACAGGAGGACAAGGAGCAAAAAAAGCGATAGGAATGAAGTGTGTGTTAATAATTTCGTTAACAACTTCTTTTCTGAATTCCAGGGTTAATATTCTATCTTTGTTTTGAAATCAAATTCAGAATAAAAAGGCGTTACAGACCGTTATTCTTTAGGTTTCAAAACTAATCAAAAATATCGAGATTGTTGTTTTTTTTAAGATACTTTAACATACAACTGAAGCAAATCCGGCTATGGACGGGGGTTTTGATAATAATTACCGGAATCTGCTTCAGCATTTCACCCTTGTATGCCCAGAAACGGAATATGATCCGGAAAGTGGTGATTGATGCCGGTCACGGAGGGCATGATCCCGGAGCGATGGGACGTACTTCAAAAGAAAAAAATATCAACCTGGGCATTGCGCTGAAGTTAGGGAATATGATACAACGTAACCTTCGCGATGTCAAGGTTATTTATACCAGAGATAAAGATTATTTTGTTGAACTTGATCGCAGGGCCCAAATAGCAAATGACAATAAAGCAGACCTTTTTATATCCATACACTGCAACGCCAATCATCAGAAATCATTAAAGGGTTCTGAAACCTATGTGATGGGTTTACATAAATCCCAGGCCAACCTTGAAATCGCAAAACTTGAAAACGCTTCCATTCTTCTCGAATCTGATTATTCAACCCGTTACAATGGTTTCGATCCGAATTCGGATGAATCGTACATTATTTTTTCTCTTTTTCAGAATTCCAATCTTGATCAGAGCACTGAATTTGCCGCTGAGATCATGGATCAGCTTGAATCCCGGACAGGTTTGAATAACCGTGGGGTTCGACAGGCCGGATTTATGGTATTGTACAGAACGACCATGCCCAGTGTACTGGTTGAATCAGGGTACCTCAGCAATGCCTCCGAAGAAGCATTCCTCGTCTCCGATAAAGGACAGGAATATATTGCAACCGCGCTTTATAAAGCTTTCAGGAATTTTAAAGAAAAAATTGAGAACCCGGGCGAAACAGCATCAGTCCTCTCAAAATCGAATATCCAGAAACGTGAATCAACCCAGGTTGTGAACCCTGCTTATGATAGTTCTCCGGCACCCAGGAAGGAAATTCCGGTCAAACGGAAGGCCGGAAACAACCTGTCCTACCGTGTACAGATCCTTTCATCCAACATGGAACTGGGAACTGGATCACAAAAATTTGCGGCATTCCGGGATGTCAGGATGTATAAGCATATGGGAATGTATAAGTATACCGTAGGGGATGAAGCCTCTCTGGCCGCTGCACAAAGGCTTCTATCAAGCGTGAAACGAAAAGGAATCAGGGATGCATTCATTGTAATTTTCAGGGAAAACGAAAGAATCAGTGAGAATGAGGCAAACCGTTTGATGGGGAAGCCGGGTAAATAATAATTTTGTATGTTTGTATAAAACAAACCGCCTTGAAAATCCGGAAAGAATTTAAAATTGGGATTGTTTTCGTGATTGCAACCGCAATCCTGATCTGGGGACTTATGTACCTGAAAGGTATCGAGTTGCTAAAGCCAAGCCGAACTTTTTATGCGGTGTACGACCATGTAAACGGGCTGGTGGTTGCCAATCCGGTTTCCATTAAGGGCCTTCAGGTCGGACAAGTCAAGAAGGTTTATTTTGACACCAGGAATCCCTCGAAGATCATTGTAGAACTTTATATTCTGGGCGATTACCCGATTCCACAAAATTCCTATGCACGCATTTTCAGTTCCAGCCTGCTCGGTTCCAGGGAAATAGAGATCATACCGGGAGATTCACGCATATTGGCCAAGGATAAAGATACTTTATTCGCTCAGACAGAAGCTACGCTGGGAGAAGAGGTCAACCGCCAGATTCTTCCCCTGAAAAGAAAAGCCGAAAACCTGATCAGTTCCATCGATACGGTAGCTACGATCATCCAGCAGGTTTTAAATAAGAATACCCGCGACAATCTTGTTCTGGCCATTGAACATGTGAAACAAACCCTTGAAAACATTGCCCATGCAACCCATAACCTCGACACCTTGATTGAATCGAGGAAAACAAACCTGAGCGATATCATCCTGAACGTGGAGTCGATCAGCGCAAACCTCAAACATAATAACGATAAAATCACGAATATCCTGAATAACTTTTCCGATATCAGCGACTCCCTTGCCAAAGCAAGAATTCCTTATACCATTGCACAGGTTAACAAGGCAGTGGGCGACCTGGATTCCGTTTTACTGAAAATTAACCGGGGAGAAGGAACCGTTGGACAGTTGCTGAATAATGAACAACTGTATAAGGAAGTTGAAAAAGCTGCCAGGGACCTGAATTTGCTGCTGGAGGATATCAAGGCGAATCCGAAAAAATACGTGAAAGTCTCGGTATTCTGACCGCTCCTTGTTGAAATCCCTTAAGGGGAGCAAGCTTTACCAAATAAAAATATCTTCTTTTGATGCAGGCCGCTGATCGTCCAGCCAAATGAAATTTTTAAGCTTTAAGTCGTAAGGCGACATGTCTTTTTCAGGATACATGGTTGCCTGAGGACGGTCGATGTAAGTGATGGTTTTAATGGCATTTTTATCCAAAAAAATAAGCATATCGCTTGCAACTGCTTTATTGATACCGATCAGGGAGCGGTCTTCTTCCCTCACATAATAAATCGTTTCCGCATTTCCAAGGACATTGACCTTATACATTTCACGATTTCTGAATTTGGAAAAAATGTTCCTTCCTTTGATCTGGTTATATTTATTGCTGTCGTCCAGGGAGATGATAAAAGCTGAATTGTAAAGCTTCATGGAATCCGGCTGCCCGTTGAGCAGGGTCAGGGTGATGGAATCGGCAGTCAGCTGGTTTTTCCCTGACCAGATCACGGGATCATGATACATGGTCATGGCTGAATCGAGTGCATGGTACACCAGCGAATCGGCTTTTCCCTGCATATCATCCCTGAAAAATTTCACTTTAAAAAAGCAAAATACATTTTTAATGTTCTGAGCCGTGTCGAAGGTAGCCCTGACCGTATCGGAATGCATGAACAGGGAATCTTCCTGATCAACCATGATGACCATGGCGCTGTCGGTCATGTAAGCAACTCCCTTTCTTCGTTGAAGTTCTCCGTAATTCCCCGTCAGCATAACATTCTGTGTGGAGTCTTTCAGCATGGCATGTTGGAAGGCCTGCCCGAAACCGTTTGCTCTTTCGTAATAAATGCTGTCGCCGGTCAGGTACTGGTCTTCGTGATAAATTTTTGACTTTTCGCAAAAACGCGCAATATCATTTCGCGTATCATACCAACCGTTTTGACAATAAATGGAATCCTGTTTGTTTTTGCTGACAATATTCGAAGGTCCGTAGAAATAAGCAGTTTCAGTAACGGTTTGATACATCAGGGTGTCTGAATGCATGGTGTAATCAGGATTGATCAGCAGCACTTTGTTCTTAAAGAAAAACTCTTTCAGGTCCGTATAATAATATCCATGCTCGCTGACCAGGATGTTTTTGTCATTGACGATCTTTCCCCAGTAGTCATAACGGGCAATCCGGGTATTACGGTCATAAATTACGGTATCGGAAGTCAGGATGGTTTGGTTATCGATCAGTCTGACATTGCTGTAAATCCGGGCAATTTTTGTATTTCCGTTGTATTTCGCGGAATCCCCGTACATGTTCAGGGTGTCGCTGATGCGGATACGCACATTACCGAAAGCAAGCACGCTGTTCTGGGCATCATTCATGTATGCGGAGTCACAATACAGGTTGGCGCTGTCGTGCGTGAATTTTACATGGCCAATGATACGCTGAACATCCTGTTTGAAATCTTTATTATACTCCCAGGTATTGGCGCTGTCGAGATTGATTTTCGTGTTTTCCTGGGCGGATAACAGATAAGAAATTGAAAGGAAAAAGAAAATGAAGGCTGACCGGATCACTGACATGGATTACTTCATAATGTATTGCAAAGCTATGAAATATTGGCGAAATCCTTTTCCATGTTTAAGAAATCCCTAATTTTGGAGTCTCCTTACCACTACTCCGCTTCATCATGAAACAGAAATTTGACCCTAAACGCAATTACAACGACACCCGTAAAGCCGTAGGATACGTAACCCGAAAGAAAGCAACCCGTAAAGATTACAACCGCATAGGTTTTATGTCGGGACTTGAAGTGCACCAGCAACTCCTGACCAGAGAGAAATTATTTTGTCATTGCCCGGCAGGTCATTATCAGCGTGCCAATGATTTTGATGCTGAACTGATCCGCCATATGCGCCCCACCTTGTCAGAGCTGGGCGAGTATGATGGCACAGCCCTGATGGAGTTTAAAACCAGGAAAGAGATCGTGTACCGGATCAAGAATGAAACCGCCTGTACCTATGAGGTGGATGATACGCCCCCTTTTCCTTTGAACAGGGAAGCCCTGGATATTGCCATAGAAATTTCCCAGCTGGCCAAACTTAAAATTGTGGGAGAAGTTCATATTACCCGCAAGCAATACCTGGATGGAAGCATCCCGACCGGATTTCAGCGAACAGCCATCATCGGGGTGGAAGGGGAGATCCCGATAAAGAATAAAAAGATCCGGCTTATTCAGCTTAGCCTTGAAGAAGATTCCTGCAGGGAAGTTTCAGATATTGGCCATACACGTATATACCGCACCGACCGACTGGGAATGCCCCTGATCGAAACAGTTACTTATCCCGATTGCACCAATCCCGATGAAGTGAAGGAAGCCTGCGACTATATCAGGTTCCTGAACCGGAGTACTGGGAAAGTCAGGACCGGGATCGGAGCCGGAAGGGAAGATGTTAATGTAAGCTGTACCGGGGGGACAAGGGTGGAAATCAAAGGAGTTGCCCATACCAGATGGATACCGGAACTTACCCATAATGAATGTTTCCGCCAATGGTCGTTGCTTCATATTCGTGAACTGCTTCAGGAAAAATGTCCTGATCCGGGAAAATGGAAAATCCAGCATCAGCAACTGAATTTTTATTTATTTAATTTTCCCTGTTCTTCCATCGCGGAAGCGGAACAGAAAGGATATCCGATCATAGGGGTTAACCTTCCCGATTTCCAGGGAATACTCTCGCATTTCACCCAGCCCGGAAAAATGTTCGCCGATGAAATCAGTGAACGCCTCAAGGTTGTTGCCTGCCTGGAGCAGCCAAATATGACCCATACCGAAGAAAGGGAGCCTTCCATTGCCGAAAATGACATGGATAAGATCAGGGCCATCCTTAAAGCGAAGGAAAATGATGCCCAGATCATATTCTGGGGACCGGAAGAGGATATTAAAACTGCGCTTGAAACCATTGAAGAGCGATGCCGGATGGCTTTTTCAGGAGTTCCCAATGAAACCCGGAAATCATTTCCGGATGGCAGTACCATCTTTGAACGTGTTCTTCCGGGCGCCGACCGTATGTATCCCGATACAGATTCAAAACCTATTCCGCTCGCCGACTCCCATATCAAGCAGCTGGCAAGGAACCTGCCTTCGGATGTGACGGACCGTTTTCAGCAGCTGAAAAAATGGGGGATACCGGAAGATACTTATTCGTATATTTTTATCAAGAACCATTATCCGGTGATTGAAAAGATTATCAGTGAACTGAAAGTACAACCTGTTCTGGCCGGAACTTTCTTTGGTCATTACCTGAAATGGGTGGAAGGTCACTTTGAGTGTCCGGTTACTTTTAACTTTTCGCTTATCTACGATCTGTTCAAATACATGTTGGCGAACAAGCTCAGCCTGGAGTTGATGAAATTGATGATCCCGGTGATTTACGAGCATCCGAAGATGGATTTTGAATCCGTGCTGACCAGCATCCGCTTCAAACGGATATCAAAAGAAGAGATCCTGTCGCATATTCCTTTTCTGAAAGAAAAATTCAAAACTACCGGCCGTTCACAGAAACCGGGCAATGCAGAGAACTGGATCATGGGGCAATTAAAGACAATGGCTGTAGGAAATATCGCACTCAATGAACTCAAAAAAGCAATCGCAGAAAACTAAAAGCAAGGTCGAGATGTCAGAAGATTTTTTTCAGGGATATAAAGGAGCCTCTCTGGAGGTGCTTAAAAAATATAACGTCAGGGTTTGGGGGCAATCAGAAATTGATACCACACGGGGTCCTTTCAAGGGGACGGTCCTGCCCCGTTCAGAGAATGATGACGACCAGCATATCGTTGTTAAAATCCCAACAGGTTATAATATTGGGATTGACATTGCCACCATCACCGGGATGAAGGAAACGGGATATAAAAAAGCGGTGTACAAAATCCCCGAAAAGGAATTTCCTGTCACCCCTGGATTGCCAAAAGTGAAGCTGATCGGAACCGGAGGAACCATTGCCTCCCGTCTCGACTATCGCACCGGGGCTGTGATTCCGGCATTCTCTCCTGGTGAGTTGTATGGGGCTGTTCCCGAACTGGCCAGCATCTGTAACCTTACCACTGAAAAGATTTTTGCGGTTTTCAGTGAAAACATGGGCCCCGAGCAGTATAAGAAGCTTGCCATCACCATCGGAAAAGAGATTGAGAACGGGGTAGACGGAATCGTGGTAGGACATGGAACCGATACCCTGCACCATACCGGCGCAGCCCTTACCTTTATGGTTCAGAATTCGCCGGTACCCATTGTCCTGGTGGGTTCCCAGCGGTCGTCAGACCGCCCGAGCTCCGATGCCGCCCTCAACCTGATGCATGCCACCACCGCGGCGGGTCATGGCGACATCGCAGAAGTGATGATCTGTATGTTTGGCCCTACTTCTGATGAATACGGTTTTCTGCATCGGGGAACACGGGTGCGTAAAATGCATTCATCCTATCGTTCCACTTTCCGCACCATCGGCGATATTCCCCTGGCCACTGTGACCCGGAAAGGCGTGGTTCCCCTGAAACCGGTTTATAATCACCGCCGCAAGGACCGCGATGTGATCATCAAACCTTATTTTGAGGAAAAAATTTCCATTGTATATTATTATCCCAATATGCAGCCTGATATCATTGATTCGCTGGTGGATAATGGGTACAAGGGAATCATTATTGCCGGCACCGGGCTGGGGCATGTCAACAAACCCCTTTACCCTGCCATCGAAAGGGCTGCAAAAAAAGGAGTGCATATCTTTATGACCGTGCAAACCCTCTGGGGATATGTGCATATGTTCGTGTATGATACCGGCCGCGACCTGATGGCTAAAGGCATTGTGCCTGCTGAGAATATGCTTCCGGAAGTGGCTTATATCAAACTGGGCTGGGTATTAGGACAAACCAGCGATCCGGAAGAAGTGAGAAGATTGATGCTTACGCCCATCAACGACGATATAACCCCCCGTGAGCCTTACAACGGTTACCTTATTTACCAGGGCGGAGTGCCTGAAATTGAAGAATTCATCAGGAAGGTGCATAAATAAGCTTCTTCAATTTGAAGGGATGTAGGTTCGGATCGGTTTATAGAACATTGACGGCCGCTCATTTTGCTCCTTTGCCAGGTATTTTTCCAGCCAGTTCTGCTGTTCTTTTGCATTTGCAAGCGCCTGTTGGCATGTTTCATCCAGGGAAGAGATGTTGGCGGATGCCACCGGGTCAGAAAGGATGATTCCATGCAGTATACCAAGCGACGCCCTGAATCGGACAACTGCAAAATCAATCATTTCACGGATTTCTGCATCGGGTTTTACGGGTGTAAACTTCTGGTTCCTGTATTGAATGAAAGCATTGAGGGAACTGATCCCTGTATTGTAATCTCCAACGGCTGCATTGTATTGCCTTACGGTAACGTTTTGCTGTTCGATTTCCAGTTCCTGAATGAGAAATCTCAGGCGGTCCCTGACCAGGTTATTCTTCGTTCCATTGTTCTCTATTCTTCTGATCGTTTCCCGAACCTGGGCAATTTTATCCAGTTTTTCATAAACTGTAATGGAATCCTGAAAATTGAACGGGGTTCCGGTTTTTTTTAACAGGATTTTTCCTTTTGAGAATTCTTCCCTGCTGACAGGATAAGGAAGAAACTGCCAGAGATAATCGAAAGGCATATGGGTCTGGATCAGATCCGCCGGACGGATCATAAAGTAATCATTGTTAAACTGTTTGATAAATTTTCTTTCACTGATGTAGCCGGAGCCCCAGGTCGGATCGAACATATACCAGGCTTCTTCCAGTCTGGCTGCGCACCAGGAATGGGGGATCTGATCAATGGAGCCGTTTTGCCGCGTATAGCCTTCAATAACATAACAGGGGATCCCGGTTTTTCTGCAAAGTTCTTCAAACAGGGCGGAATAATTTTCGCAAATGCCTTTCCGGGTTTTCAGGGTCTGGATTATTTTCTCATTTTCCGCTGTGTCATAGCTTATAACCAGCATTCTCCCGATATCATAGGAAATGTGGGTGGCGATCCAGGTATAGATGGCCCTTACCTTTTCATGATCGGTACTGAAGTTGTCAAGGATGTAAGCCGCGATGTCTGCGGTGTTGGAAGTCAGGGAATTCTGAATCTGTCTGGCTTTCAGATCGGTCAGCGTATAAGGATTCCCGGCCTGCTGAGCCCTGAGATTCATGGTTCCTGTAAACATGAAGATAAACAGCAGGCCTGAAAAATGAAGGTATCGGCCTTGAAGGTTCAGCGTTTTTATCATGCAGTGAGCTTCAGATAAATCTTACGCTAAACCTGGGAAAATATTGTTTTGTCTGGTAAATAGAAAAATATAAGGGTTTTATCAGGAAACAGGTTGTACAGATATGGTTTGTTTTTAACTTTGATAAGCGGAAAAAAGAAAAGGCGACCCGAAGGCCGCCTTAGATGTTTTCACAACGGAA
>Ga0268284_1000048_pt1 | contig 115723 bp, 108 predicted proteins | sample saktaG_14_FD_190137 | JGI IMG/M metagenome (GOLD analysis project Ga0268284, IMG submission 190137) | Saline water microbial communities from Sakinaw Lake, British Columbia, Canada - sak_2013_06_06_40m | ecosystem: Environmental > Aquatic > Non-marine Saline and Alkaline > Saline ...
TGGTTGACGGCATCTTTGCCCTTATTTTCTTTTTCACACATCCCAAGACCATTCACAGATGGTGGGTCTTTGCAGAGGGCATAGCCGGCATCCTGGCGGCGGTTGTGGTGTTTCTCTGGCCGGGTATGACGGCCGTGTTCCTGCTGTATTTCATCGCATTCTGGGCGCTGATCACAGGTGTATTCGAGATAATCTACGCTATCGGCCAGTGGAAGACTCTGCCGGGTAAGGGTTGGATATTGACCGGCGGCATACTTTCCATCATCGTGGGTTGCATATTGCTGGCCAACCCGGTGGCAGGCGCCCTGGCGCTGATGTGGGTCATCGCCTTCTACCTGGTGCTGTTCGGCATAATGCTGATAATCTTCAGCTTCGTACAACTTGGAAAGGGCAAGTCGGCTGCCACCTCTACTGCATCTTAAGCACGGTTCAATCTGAGATTTATGTGAGACGGGTGGGCAGATCGATCTACCCACCCGTCTCATCCAGCGTTGGAAAACCCGGTATATGGTCTATTAGTAGTGTCTCCCGGAAAATATTTCGGCCCGTGCTATAATTGGCCTGAGGATGAGTCATGGCGGAGGCCCTGCTCTACGATAGACTGGACGATCAGCGGGTACGCTGCAACGTTTGCCTGTGGCGCTGCCTGATCAATCCCGGCAAGTCGGGAGTCTGCGGCGTGAGGCGCAACGAAAACGGGTCCTTGCAGTTGCTGAATTACGGCATGGTTTCCTCGCTTGCCGCCGACCCCATCGAGAAAAAGCCCCTTTTTCACTTCTTTCCCGGCAGCTCCGTGCTCTCCTTCGGCACCGTCGGCTGCAATTTCCACTGCATCCACTGCCAGAACTGGGAGATCGCCTGCGTCGAAGATCCTGCCTCTGCACGGCACAGGCTGAGGGAGATAACCCCGCAGGAGGCGGTTGGAATGGCCGTGAAGAACGGATGCGCAGGCCTGGCCTGGACCTATAACGAGCCCACTATCTGGTTCGAGTACACGCTCGATTCGGCCCGGCTGGCGCATGAGAACGGGCTTTACACGGTATATGTAACCAACGGGTATATGACGCCGGAGGCACTGGATATGCTCGGTCCCTATCTGGATGCCTGGCGCGTCGACGTCAAAGGCTTCTCCGACAGGCTTTACCGCGACCTTGCAAAGGTCAGGCACTGGCGTAAAATACTGGAGGTGGCGGAAAGGGCCAGGCACAAATGGAACATGCACGTGGAGGTAGTGACCAACCTCATCCCTTCGATGAACGACGACGAAAAACAGCTCTCGGAGATAGCGGCCTGGATCAAGGAAGCTCTGGGCGAGCTCACACCCTGGCATGTAACCCGCTTCCATCCCCACCGCCGGCTGTCGCACCTTCAGCCGACCGGGCTGGCGACGCTGGAGAAGGCGTACGATATCGGGCGCCGGGCTGGCCTGCGCTTCGTCTACCTGGGCAATGTGCCGGGCCATGCATACGAGAACACGGTCTGCTATCAGTGTGGGACTCTGGCCATCGAGCGGACGGGTTACAATATCAGCGTAAAGGCGGTCAAGGGGTCTTGCTGCGCCGTATGCGGAGCGGACCTGAATATCAGGAACAGTCTCAGAAAAGGGGTGAAAGGATGATAAGGGAAGCCGCTGTGGCCGGTCAATTCTACCCGGGCCGGCCGGGGGAACTGAAAGAAATGATCGGGCAGATGACCGACTCAAAGGCGGACAGGAAAGAGGTCATCGGCGTCGTTTCACCGCACGCAGGATTCATCTACTCCGGCCCCGTGGCAGGGGCCGTCTTCTCGGCTATAAAATTCACGGATACTTTTATCATCATTGGACCGAACCACCGCGGAATGGGTAAACCGCTGAGCATCACCACCGGCGGAAGCTGGAAAACACCCCTGGGCGAAGTTCAAATAGATTCCGGCCTGGCGAAGGCCATACTGGCGTCCTCAGCGGGGCTCGAGGAGGATACTCTGGCGCACTGCTACGAGCATTCGCTGGAGGTGCAGCTGCCCTTCCTGCAGTATTTCAAGCCTGATGTGAAGATAGTGCCCATTGTGCTGGCGCAGGCTGCGCCGCAGGTCTATCGGGGTATAGGCCGGGCCGTAGCCGGGGTGCTTAAATCCAGGAGCGAGGCGGCGGTGATAGTGGCCAGCAGCGATATGACGCACTATGAGCCGCACGAGAGCGCTAAGGCCAAGGATAAAAAGGCTATTGAAGCCATACTCAGCCTGGATGCGGAAGAGCTGGTCAGGCGCATAGGCAGGTATGATATCAGCATGTGCGGCTATGCCCCTGTCATCAGCCTGATCACGGCGGCGCTGGAGATGGGTGCTGGCAGGACGGAGCTGGTCAAGTACCAGACCAGCGGCGATACCTCGGGGGATTACACCAGCGTGGTGGGGTATGCCGGAATAATAATCGGCAAGTGAGAGGTGCGAAATGAGGAAAGCGATGCATCCTTTAGCGCAGCTGGCCATGGAGGCTGTAGAGGGCTATGTCAAAGGCCGGCGGGTAGTGCAGCCCGGTGAGCTCGTGCCCGAAATGAAGGAGCGGGCCGGCGTGTTTGTGTCCCTCAAGAAGCACGGCCAATTGCGCGGCTGCATCGGCACTTTTGAGCCCACACAGTCCAACGTGGCTGAGGAGATTATCCAGAATGCCATCTCATCATCAACCGGGGACCCGCGCTTCAGCCCGGTCAGGCCGGACGAGTTAAACGATCTTGAGTATAGCGTCGACGTGCTCACACAGCCCGAGCCGGTGGAGGGCGAGTCACAGTTGGACCCAAAAAAGTACGGGGTAATTGTGATGGCCGGGCGTCGCAGGGGACTGCTGCTGCCCGATCTCGAGGGTGTGGACAGCGTGGATAAGCAGATCGACATCTGCCGCCAGAAGGCGGGGATATCCCCGACGGCGCCGGTCAAGCTCTACCGCTTCCAGGTCACGCGCTACAGGTGATTAAGCGGTTGCCATACCAACAGCTATCTGTTATGGTATATACCAAAGGTATGTGTCAGTCTTTGCAGCATGATGGCAGTTCCGAGGCTGCGCTTCGCTCATTCAATCTTCCCCGGAGGCGGTGCGCATGAAGCTGGTAGTGATCGGTATCGGGGATTGCGGCAGCAACATCGCTGCGGAGTTCGTCAGGCTGGGAAGCAGGGCCAGGGCTGAGACCGGCGTAGATGTGATCGTGCGGTCCTATGCTATCAACGATGATCAGGCCGGACTGGCCGCCTTGCGCAAGGTGGGGGACAAGTTGCTCACCATCCAGATGCCGGCCGCCGCAGCTCCCGGCAGGGAATCGGAGGTGGGGGCAGAGCTGATGCGCGCCAACGGCGACCGCATCATCGCCACCATGCGCGCCGGCGAGTTCTTCGAGACTGATGCCTTCATGCTGGTGGCTTCCAGCGCCGGCTGCGTGGGATCAGGCGGTATCTCCATCCTCGCCAGGAAGCTCAAGGAGCGCTATGTCAACAAGCCCGTGTATGCGCTGGTCGTGCTTCCGTTGACCGCAGAGGGAAAGGTGCCTGCCAGTGTGTACAATACGGCGCTCTGCCTTAAATCCATCGATAAGACGGCCGACGCGGTTTTCCTCTTCGACAACGAGAAGGTCATGTCCGAGGCCAGCATCAAGTCGGCAGCCTCCAACGACGCTCTTAACCGCGAGATAGTCGCGCCATTCTTCGACCTGCTGCGCGCCAGCGAGAAGGTAGACCAGAAATTCCTGGGCACCAGCAACATCGGCATCGGCGACATCGTGCAGTCGCTCAACGGCTGGAGCGCCATCGGCTACGGCAGGGCGCAGATATCCCCGGCGGGGCTGACCCTTTTCAGGCGCGGAGACCACTTCGAGAGCAAGGGCGAGGAGACTATTAAAGCCATGGAGGCGCTCAGTTCCGCCCTCAGCCATTTCTCGATACAATGCAGGCTGGAGGACGCCCGCAAGGCGTTGTATCTGCTGTGTGTGCCAGGCAAGAACGCCAATATCAATATGGCGCGATCGGTGGGCAACCGCATGCGCGAGTTGACCAATAACGGCGAGGTGCGGGGCGGCGACTTCTATGGCGTCAAGGACCACGCTTCCGTGACCCTCATCGCGTCGCGCATCACCTACCTGGACAAGGTCAAGGATTATTACGAGAGGGCCTCGGCCGCGGTCGAGGAGCTCAAGAAGAAAGAGACGCAGACGCCATGACCCTCTTCGACCTCGGCTCACCCGGCCTGAAGGGTGACACGGGCGCCGGGCCGGCCCCGGGGCCACTGTCAAGCGATTCCATGCCGCTGGCGGCGCGCATGCGCCCGCGCAATTTCGCCGAGTACGTGGGGCAGCAGCACATCATTGGCGAGGGCAAGGTGCTGCGCCGGGCCATCGAGTCAGACCAGCTGCCTTCCATCATCCTGTGGGGCCCGCCCGGGAGTGGCAAGACAACGCTGGCCCAGGTCATCGCCAATGTATCCAGCTCGTATTTCGTTCCCATGAGCGCCGTGACTGCGGGTGTGGCCGACCTCAGGCGGGTCATCGACGAGTCCAGGCGAAGGCGCCGGCAGACGGGCCAGCGCACGATACTCTTCATAGACGAGATACACCGCTTCAATAAGGGCCAGCAGGACGCCGTCCTGCCCTACTTAGAGAACGGAGAGGTCACATTTATCGGCGCCACCACAGAGAACCCGTCCTTTGAAGTCATCTCGGCGCTGCTCTCGCGCTGCCGTGTTTACACGCTCAACGCATTGTCCGATGAAGAGATTACCACTATCGTGGACAGGGCGCTTGCGGACGGTGAAAACGGGCTGGCCGGGCTCAAGATAAAGCTTGCCGGCGATGCCCGGCAGACACTGGTCACCATGGCCAACGGCGATGCGCGTGTAGCCCTCAACGCCCTTGAGATGGCCGGACAGGCCGTCAGGCCCGGGGCCGACGGGATGCGGCCGGTAGAATTGAAGGATATCGAGGAATCCCTGCAGAAGCGCGCACTGCTGTATGATAAGACGGGCGAACAGCACTACGACCTGATATCTGCCCTGCATAAGACCCTGCGCGGCTCCGACCCCGATGCGGCTTTATACTGGCTGGGACGCATGCTGGAGGCGGGGGAGGACCCGCTTTATATCGTGCGGCGGCTGATACGCTTTGCCTCGGAGGACGTGGGCATGGCCGATCCCCAGGCTTTAGTAGTCTGCGTGGCCGCCCAGCAGGCGGTGCACTTCGTCGGCATGCCCGAGGGCAACCTGGCGCTGGCCCAGGCCGTGGTTTACCTGGCCACCGCGCCCAAGAGCAATGCGCTTTATACGGCCTACGGGCGGGTACAGAAAGACGTGGAGACCACGCGCAACGATCCCGTGCCCCTGCACCTGCGCAATGCCCCCACGGGGCTGATGAAAAACCTGGGCTATGGGAAGGGCTACAAGTACGCCCATGAATACGAGGGACATTTCGTGGAGCAGCAGAACCTGCCGGACTCGATGAAGGGCAAGCGCTATTATTTTCCCACGGAGCAGGGCTTCGAGAAGACCGTGCTGGCGCGTCTCAAAGTGTGGTGGGGCGCCAGGATGGAGAAAAAGGAATGAAGCCGCAGCAAATCGTCTTCCCCTGCGGTGAGCTTAAATTGGAGGGGCTTTTTTACAGCGTCGAAGCGAAGGAACCCGTGCCGGCGGTCGCCGTCTGCCATCCCCACCCGCTCTACGGCGGCTCGATGCACAACAATGTCACCTATGCCATAGCCGACGCGCTGGAGAAATCCGGCATAGCCGCGCTGCTGTTTAATTTCAGGGGAGTGGGCAGGAGCAGGGCAGTCATGGGGGCGGCATCGCGGAGCAGGAGGATGTAAGGGCCGCCTTGGACTGGCTGGGGGTGGCTAAAGGGGTGGATGTAGGCAGGCTGGGCCTGGCGGGTTACTCTTTCGGCGCCGGTGTGGCCTTTCCGGTCGGTTGCCGCGACGCACGGGTGATAGCCATGGCGCTGGTGTCGCCTTACTTCGAGATTTCCCCTTTTTCGCTACTCAAAAGCTGCTCGAAGCCCAAGCTTATCTTAGGTGGCAGCAGGGATGACATGGTGCCGGCGGAGGACGTTGAGACGTACGGGCGGGAGGCCGCGGAGCCGAAGAAGTGCGAGATTATCAAAGGTCCCGATCACTTCTGGGGTGGCTATGAGCGGCCTATGGCGGAGAAAGTCGCGGGCTTTTTCAAAGACGTTTTGTAGGATAGTCTGCCTACCAGGATCGCCTATTGATGTCATTGCGGTCCTATTTTAACCTGTCATTGCGAGCGAAGCGAAGCAATCTATCTAATAGAAATCGTGCTGCCATGGGATTGCCGCGTCGCTGCGCTCCTCGCAATGACAAGTTAGGGAATATACCCCTTGCTCTGCATCTTGCGCAGCCCCTCGTTGGCCGCCTCGATCATGTCAGGGTCGGTGGCGACCTGTATCACCTTCTTCAGGTCGGCAGCCGACAGTTCGTAGTAGCTGTAATTATTATTCGTCATGGCAGTGACTTCGTAGGCGACAGCCCGGTTGTAATAGGCCTCCGCAATATTAGGATCGAGCTGTATGGCCTTGTTAAGCGCTGTAAAAGCCTCCTCCACGTCGCCATTCACGAGCAGCATTTCCCCCAGGGTAACGTAGGCGTGTGCATAGTTGGGGTCCAGCTCAACCGACTTTTTAGCATCCTCCACGGCATCGGTCAGCTGCTGTATGCCTCTTTTTGCGACGGCCCGCTCCAGGTATATGCCGCCGGCGTCGTAGCGGAAGGGGTCGAATGAGGAAGAGGTTGAGCCGGCCGGTGGTATTAGTACCAGTGCCCGGTTCAGGTCCTCCAACGCCCGGTCGAATTGTTCGTTGGCGTTATACAGGTGGCCGCGGTAGAAATAGGCCATGCCGTCGCTATCGTCCATCTGTATGGCCTTATTGAGGTCGTTGAGCGCATTCTGGCTGTCTTTGAGCTCGATATAGAGGAATCCGCGTAGTTTGTACGCCTCGGCCATATCGGGGTCGATGGCCAGGGCGCTGGTGAATTGTTGTACTGCTGCTGTTACATTGTCCGTGTAGACGTAGATTTTACCCCGGTAATTGTAGGCCGGGGCCAGGTTCGGGTTGATGGCCAGCGCAGCATCCATGTCCGCCAGGGCGTTCTTCATGTCGCCTTTGGCGTAGTAGGCCGAGCCGCGGTTGTAATAGGCGTCGTAAAGTTTGGGATTGAGCTCAATGGCCTTGCCGGCGGCCTCGATGGCCTTGTCCCACTGTCCGTTTTGCACGTAGAGCCAGCTCAGGTTGGTATAGGCCATCACGGCGTTTGGATCAAGTGAAACGGTCTTAACCAGGTCGGCAGTGGCCTGCTGGTATTGCTGCTTGGCCAGGTAGGCGAAAGCGCGGTTCTGGTAGTCGTCTGCCCGGGTGGGGTCGAGTTGTATGGCCTTGCTGAGATCAGCAATGGCCAGGTCCCATTCGGCCCTGGCATTGTAAACGGCGCCGCGATGGGTGTAGGCGGCCACCAGGTTGGGATTGTGCTCGATGGCTTTGGAGTATTCGGCGATTGCTTCCACGAACTGGCCCTGGTCGTAATAGGTATCACCCTGCCTGAGGTATTCGGCGCTGGGGTCACCGCAGGACGTAAGCGTCAGGGAAACTATAATTATAAAAGCGATCAGGCTGCCCAGTTTTTTCATTGAGTAATCACCTTCCAGTTAATAAACTCCGGCGGGTAGCATAATATGCCCGATCCCCGGACAAGTGCCAACAATCTATATAGCATAACAAATATTGCTTTTACTGGGAAAAACAATCGTGGAGGTCCTGCTATTCCACAGGTAGCTTGTGCGAGGCCACCAGCTTATCGAGCTGCCGGTGAAGCTCCTCCAGCGTTCCTGAATTATCTAAGCTGTAATCCGCCATGGCCTCTGCCCTGCCGATCTGGAACTCCTGCTCCTCGTTCCTGTCCTGCTCATGGAAGGCCTCCCAGGTCAGCGGGTCGCGCCGCTCGCCGCGCAGGCGAACGCGCTCAAAGCGTATTCTGGGATCGCTGATATCCACCCTGGCCAGTATAAAATCACCGCCGAACATCTCCTTCATCACTGCCACGTCTTCCGGTGACCGCACGCCGCTGATCCCAGCCACCTTCCAGCCCTTTTTCACGATCTCCTGAGCCGCCATGCGCACAAAACAGCCCCTGCCCATCTCGGTGAAGCAGCGCTTTGAGATGGCCTCCAGGTTCTCCCTGGTGCCCTCCACCCCCTCCTCCTGCGCTATCTGCCGGACGATGTCTCCGGTGGAGATGAAGGGTACGCCGTACCTGTCGCGCAAGTACTTGAGCACCTCGTCCTTGCCCGACCCGATATCACCCACGGCGCCGATGACCTTCATCGATTGCTATATTAACATGCTGTAGTGATGATGTGTTAGAAGGGATCAATAAATGGATTAAAATCGATATATTATTGGATTAACAATATTTTCGGCTTCAGTTCCTCAACCACTAAGACCCATCATATAATTATAGATCCTCAATCTGGCCTATACAGAAAATCTGATTAAGTACGAAAATCAATTCTATCAATTTCGAAATCAAGGCGTTCGATAAATAACTTCTCTGACCAGGTGCTGATTTCATCGAGAGCTGCATCCTCAGCAGCATCCTGGTTGGGAGCTTCAACTTTCATATTAATTGTTCCCTTGTATGTTATGCTTACTATGTATTTCATCTCTCCTCTTTCTGCATCCTAGTGTGATTATTCGGCAAATGGAAATACATTTACCTCAGAATACGTCTACCAGTTATTTCCATTTGGTAATTACTCCTACTTCAGGGTGACTTTTCAATAATCCATCTTTAAAATCTTTAAAGTATGCTGATGATATCTCCTGCTGGGGATTAAATAGTACAATAAAAAACAGTGAATAATGCCCATCAGCTGTATACCTTATGGCCTTATTCATACAATCATCGCAGCCTCTTTTGGAAGTAGGACCCTTGACCTCAATTGCTATATGTTCAATGAGTATATCCGGTTGAGATGATCCCCTTCTCTTATTGAATTTAGATTGGATAAATTTAGCTTTAAGATAAAAATAAAGTTCATTATGATACCCTTGTTCCTTACTATATTGCCGACTCGGTTCGAACCGAGTTATTTCATTCCATACGTTTCGACTAAATACATCTTTCATATTTGCTGGTTGCCAAGTCCACTCGCTTATAGTAGAAGTAAATTCTGTCGCATTTAAATTATTAGGTATAAAGTGGACAATAATTGAACGCATAGATTGGATAATCGTGGAGCAGAATCGCCAGAACCGGGGTGATACTAATAAAATGCCAATGATTAAAAGAGAGCCAAATAACAAGACTACTTCAACAGGAGAACGTCTAATGAATATTTGAATTATCCATGGTAAGACATAGATATAGACTATGAGTACAATCAATATAAAAGTCAGTACAAAGATCAGAAAGCGGTCGAGAAAATGATTATTACCAGGCATAGAGGTAATCCAATTTTTTACTGATTTGAATGCTGATTTTATTGAATAATTGAAGCCCTGGCGAAATTTTACTGAAAAGATCAAACTTGCTACGATGGCGCAAAATAACAAGGAAACAACGTATAAAATCCAGATGTTCTGAGTTAAGAATGAATTTATGAGCGGCATCAGTATGAATATTGATGCAAGAGAAAGATCAACGACCAATAGAATAACGATGAGTATACGACGACTGTTAATATTCCTGATGCTGACAGGTTCAGCTTGAAATTCGGGGTCATTATATGCTTTATCTTTAGGTATGTATTCAGCTTTGTATTTCGGGCTATTGTAGGCCTCATTTTTAGGAATGTACTCAGCTTTATATTTAGGTGTGTCAATGGTTTTATCTTTGGGTATGTATTCTGGTTTATAAAGTGTTTTTTCTAACCACTCTTGATGATATCGATCTCGCAACACGGGGTCTTTAAGGACAGAATACGCAGTATCTATTATACGCATAGCTTCCACAGCAGCGGGATCATTATTTCGGATAGGATCGTATTTATTAGATAATTTCTTATATGCTTCTTCAATATCCTCTGGCTTAGCCAATGGATTGACCCTGAGAATCTCGTAGTAATCTTCAAAATAAGTCATCAGTTGATCAACTAAATCGGTATATAGAATATCAATATGAATTCAGCATTCTTTCAATAGCTGCAGTATTGGCGAATTTACCTTCATCCAAATAACCTTCTTCGCTTCGTTTTTTAATGTTTCTTTTGATAATGTTACTGGCAATCATCTGCTGTGATGAAGAAAAGTGTATTTCATATCGGTGAAAAAATGCAACGTTGTCCGGGTGGGTCAAAGGTAGTGGTTATTGAAAGGTTGAAAAAGATGAAAATGAAACCGTTACAAGTTGTAATGGTTTGAAGATGAAGGAGATAGACGGCATACTGTTCACCACGGCTCACGATTGATCAAATTGATTATTTCTTAGCCGTGCCTGTCCGTTCGTTAGTTATTCGCTTCATCTCATCAAACTCAATATCGCCAGGAGTAATTACTTTTACACATGAATTTGAAATAAATTGATCAAAGATATTAAGGGTTATCGTGGCAGTAAGATCATTCATTTTCTCTTGTGTAAGTGGAGCCTTTGAAAATTTAAAAATACAAAATGCCTCGGGAAGAGCTTTGAATTGTTCTTTTACTTTGTCTTTAACCGCGGACGTTCTATCAGCTTTCCTATCGCAAACAAGTTCTTGAGCGATTACCTGAAATCGTTGTGCGCTTTCACTTAGAGCTAATTCAGTGCGTTCCCTGGGTGTTAGTGCTTCCTTTATCAGTGTTCTTATTAAAGTTGAAGGCCCCATTCCCTTTGATGATGCGAGATCGCGTAGCCGTGTCAACTCTTCTCCATTCAGACGAATTGTTAAGAAGGAGGAGCGCTTCTGTTTTTCCTTCTGGATTTCAGCCGGATATCCTTCATTCAACGGACTATGAGATGCCCAGTATTTATCTTCTTCCTCAATACTGCCAAACCTGGGGTTGGGGTAAATCTTCTTTTTCTCTGCCATAATAATCACCAGCTTTTCTTTAATTTATAATTATGTTTCTCACTTTCAGTCATATCGTATGCCGTGACCGATCGAAAGATATGGTCATATAATCTTTCTAAAATCAATTTAATATATCTACCGGCTGAGCTTTGCCCGTATAAAACATATCTTCCAAACCTGCCTTTGACTGCTATATGTGGATTAAAACAAACGTCCTCGACCTCTGTAGGATTAATCCCATGACATGCAGTATGTTCTACATCATCTTCGTTCCATTCAAGCGAGATTATTTTCATCTGCATATATAATGTAACACAATGTAACACATTATGCAATAATTTCTCATGTTTGGAATTTTAATCTGTAAACATAGTAGAATAACCGGACTTTCAGCCAGAAGGAGGCACGTTTTGGACATTTTGGATGCCATCAACAACCGCAGGAGCATACGCGGATTCAAGAAGGACCCGGTGCCCAAAGAGGTGATACACAAGGTGCTGGAGGCCGCCGTGCGCGCGCCCTCTGGAATGAATACACAGCCCTGGGAGTTCGTGGTGGCCTCCGGCAAGGCTCTGGACGAGATACGCGAGGAGTGCGGCAAGCTGTTTAACGAGCATACCATTCCCACTAACGACATGCTGCGCAATCCGTACGAAGGAATATACCGGCAGCGCCAGGTTGACCTGGCTATTGAGATATTCAAGATCGTCGGCATTAAACGCGAGGATAAGGAGGCACGGCATAAATGGATGCTGCGCGGGATGCGTTTCTTCGAATCCCCCTGCCAGATCGTGATCTGCGCCGATAAGGAGATGCATTATCACCTGGATATGCTGGGAATCGGCGCAGTCTGCCTGACCATTGCCCTGGCCGCCCTGGAGTACGGCCTGGCAACCTGCATCGCCGACCAGGGCATTTTATACGACCAGGTCTGGCGGAAATATGCCAATATCCCCGAGTCCAAAAGGCTGGTGGCCGGGATCACCATCGGCTACCCCGACCCCGGCTTCCCTGTCAATGACATGGTCACACCGCGCGAGCCGGTGGACAAGATAACTACATGGCTGGGATACTGACCTGCTTTAAATAACCAAGGAGGTTGAGAAATGGGCGATATTAATAATCTGCCGGAGATAAGTCCGCAGCAGGTAAAGGACGCCTTTGCCTTCACCGACGAGGTGGTCGAGGGATACCCGGGCCGCCTGACCGGGACTGAGGCCTGCCACAAGGCCGGCCGCAGGATCGGCGAGGAATTCGAGAAATTCTGCGATCCCGGCTCGGTTAAAATCGAGGAGATCACCACGCACCCCCTCAGCTTTCTCAAGTATATCCCCGGCATGGTCGTGCTTTATTTCGCCTGCATGCTGCTGCTTTACTTCGTACCCTCCCTGGCCTGGGTTTCCTTTGCCGGCATGGCTCTGGGCCTCTTCGTGTTCTACGGGCAGTTTCTGGTGTATTGGCACCTGCTGGACCCGCTTTTCCCTAAAGCAAAGGGCTACAATGTCTATGGATCGATCGAGCCGTCGGGCGAGGTCAGGCAGCAGGTCATCGTCTCAGCCCATCATGATGCGGCATACGTATTCCAGATACTGGATCGCCTGCCCAAGCTGTATTCGCCGCTGCTGGCGGGCGGGGTTTTGCTGCTGGTCATAGGCCTGCTGGTAACACTGGTGGCCGGCGTGCTCCTTTGCTTCGGCATCACCCTTCCTCAGTGGGTGGCGCTGGTGCTGATCATACTGGGCGTCTTCGAGCTGCCCTTCCTGGTCTTCACCACCAACGAGGTGGCGCCGGGGGCAGGCGACAACATGATAGCCGTGGCCGTCGCCGCCGGCATCGGCAGGCTTTTTGGCGACGCTAAGAAAGCGGGGAACAACCCCCTCAAGCATACGCGGCTGATCATCCTTTCCTTCGATGCCGAGGAGTGCGGGTTACGCGGCGCCCGAGCCTGGATCAAACGCCATCTCGAAGAGCTTAAAAAAACCAGGACCTACGCGCTCAATATGGATACCATATATAAGCTTAAGAGCCTCAACTTCTTCGACGCCGACCTCAACTCGACGGTCAAACTCTCGAAGGAGATGGCGCAGCAATGCGTGGATATCGCGGGGGCACTGGGCTATAATGCCTTTATCTCGCGCATGTCGCCCGGCGGCGGCAGCACAGACGCCGCGGCCTTCGGCGAGGCCGGCATCGAGGCAACCAATCTCTGCGCTATGAGCTTCATGGTCAAGGATTATGACCAGAACTGGGTATATCATACTCACAACGATTTCAGTAAATATATCGAGCCGGAGGCCGTGGAGGCCTCGCTCAAGGTGGTACGGGAGTACATCCTGAGGAAAGATTCAGCCGCGTAGATTATTACAGCCCTGCATGCGTATAAATCCTGCTCAAGGAGTGATTACTTGCAGCCTGGGGACATCAATTATCTGCTTTATCCTGAATCGGTGGCCGTGGCCGGCGCCTCGGCCAGCCCCGACAAGTTCGGCTACCGCGTCCTCTTCAACATAGTCAAAAGCGGGTTTGAGGGACGGGTCTGCCCGGTTAACCCGCGCGAGGACCGTGTGCTGGGGCTGGAATCCTTCCTGTCCGTGGCGGATATCCCGGGAGAGGTCGACCTGGCCGTCATCACGGTGCCCACGGCCGGCGTGAAACAGGTCATCCAGGATTGCATACGCAAGGGCGTTAAGGCAGCCATCGTGATCACCGCCGGCTTCTCCGAGGTCGGTGGCCAGGGCGCCGTGCTTGAAGCCGAGATAGGCGACATTGCCCGCCGGGCGGGATTGGCCCTGGCCGGGCCTAACTGCGTGGGTCTGATCAGCACGCACGCTAAACTCTACTGCCACATGATGCCGGTCTACCCCTCCAAAGGCTCGATTGCCATCGTGGCGCAGAGCGGCAGCGTGGCCGATATGATAGCCAGCCAACTCGGCGATCGCGGACTGGGCATAAGCCACCTCATCAGCGCCGGCAATGAGGCCGTGCTGCGTGTGGGGGATTACCTGGACTGCCTGGCCGGGGACGACAAGGTTTCGGTCGTACTGGCCTACATCGAGGGTATCAGGGACGGCCGCCGTTTCATGCAGTCGGCGAAAAAGGTAACGGCCCGTAAGCCGCTCATCGTATTGAAGGCGGGAGGCACGGCAGCCGGTGCGCGGGCAGCAATGTCACACACGGCCGCGCTGGCGGGCGACGACCAGATCATTAATAGTCTTCTGCGCCAGGCCGGCGCCATCAGGGTAGACGATATGGACGCCATGGTGGATGCCGCGGCGGCCTTCAACGGCCAGCCGCTGCCGCGGGGCAACCGCGTCGGCATCATAGCGCCGGGAGGTGGCTGGGGAGTAATGACCGCCGACGCCTGCACGCGAAGTGGGCTGGAAGTACCTCCGCTCGACCCGGCCACGCTGGATAAATTGAACTCCGTCCTGCCCCCCACCTGGTCGCACGGCAACCCCGTGGATACGGTAACAGGTGTGAAGGGAGATGCCACCGGGATGGTGCAGGCGCTGCTGGAGAGCCCCGCCATCGACGGGCTCATCGTGCTGGGCATAGTGGCCGGCGTGCAATCGATGTGGAAGTATATCGAGGCCGGGGAGGGAGGCGGTGTCATGTCGGACGGTTTCGCCCGCGGGGCCGTGGAGAATTTTGAAGGTTACTACAGGGAGATGATGGTGCTGAAAGAGCGCTACGGCAAGCCCCTGGCCGTGACCTTCAGCCTGCCCATGAAAGCGGAGGTGATTACTGAGGCGGCGTCCAGTCTCACCCGGGAGACCGGCACGACGTGCTATACCTCGTTCACACAGGCCATCAGGGCCTATTCTGCGCTGAGCAGTTACGCGGCGTATTTAAGGGACTCCGATTCGCGAAACGGGCGGGTTTAAAAGCCCGTCCCTACAAATCAACTAACCCGTAGGGGTGTACCTTCAGGTGCACCCGTATTAATTTCAATACCAGCCGTCGTACTCGTCGCAGAGACGGTAGACGATCTCACGTCCCCGTGGCGAACTGCCCCACGTGCCGAAGACCGTGCGCGGCGCGCGGTACAACTTAAAAAGAGCGCGCACTGCTGAGCGGAAGGCCGTTTCGTCCCCGCAGGAAACCGTTATAACTTCCTGGCTGACCTCCTCGATGGCGCTGTTCATGGTTTCCTCGCGTATGACATCGCCGTCAACGGTGCGGCCTTTATTGATGATAGTATCCAGAGAAATGATAGCCCCGGTCTCCCGGGCGATTTTATCCAGGTCAACCTGCCTTATGGGGTTGGGCGGGTTGGTCACGGGATCGAGTGGGAAGTATCTCAGCACGGCAATCAGCTCATCCATCAGCGCACCTCCCCTGCCCTGCGGTCGATGTCGAGGAATTCCTTATATTTTACCCTTTCCTGCTTGAGCTCCGGCCATTTGCGTATGAAATAGTCCTTGGAGGGCTTGATCTCGTATGTGACGTGGCGGTAGAGGCTCTCGAAGGCGAACCTGTGCCACTTGAGCTGCTCCTGCGGGAAAACTACTTTGATCTTGCCATCCACGATGCTCAACCTGCCGCGTATGGCGCAGATGCCGCATTCCACGGTCTCGTTATCGCTCATGATGCGGATGTTACGCTCGTGGCAGACCGGGCAGACGCCCGGATCGCCCCTGTAGGAGTGGTCGCCTGTCTTCACCGCGTGGGCCACTTCTTTACCGATCCTGCGTGCCTTCTCCCGGGCCAGGCTATCGCCGGCTGTCTCGCTCATGGCCTGGATATGTATCAGCTGCTTATCGATGATGTGCATGCCCAACTGGTGCAGCACGATGGTGGGCTGCAGGAAAGCATATGATGTCCAGCCGCGCGTGGCGTAGGGTACTATGATGGCGGCCGGCTTGCCTATCATTTTTGAGGGACGGCTGGAGAGGATAAACAGCCGGTCGATGAACTGCTTGACCACCGCCTCCACCTCGAGTATATAACAGGGCGCACCCAGCACCACCCCGTCAAACTCATACATCATGTTGAGCAGGTAGTCGTGGCCGTCCCTTTCTTTGTGCTTGCAGTCTTTGCCCAGGAACATGCAGACGGCATCACCCTCGCAGGGCAGGATCTCGTAGTTGGTCCACCTCACTATATCGACCTCGGCCCCCTCCTCCTGCGCTGCCATCAGCGCTTCCTTGACCAATATCTCCGTGTTGCCCAGTTTGCGGCAACTGCCCACGATGCCCAGTATCTTCATGTCCCTTACCTCCTTTATCGATTGTGCCCGTAATACCGGGCGGGCTTGAAAGCCCGCCCCTACAAATCAACTAACCCGTAGGGGCGTACCTTCAGGTGCGCCAGTAAGCGGACAGGCCTTCAGGCCTGTCCCTACAATACCAGTCTGAACAGCGGACGGGCGATCTCACCTGCAGAGTACCTGTCACCGGCGAAGACGGCAGGCCCCTCCATATGCACCTTCCTGCCCATGATGTCCATGCTGGCCTCCTCCGGCTTGAGCCCGGCGATGCTGCCCATGACCCAGGGGCCCTCGTCCAGTTCCACTATTACAACTATATAGGGCGCCTCGGACTCCCGGCCTTCGGCGGCAACGTAGTTGACGGTGAATGTCTGGATGGCGCCGCCGCCTTTCAATTCAATGGCCTCTAAATCCTGGCCGCCGCACCTGGCGCAGACCAGTCTCGGCTGCGCCGACACTTCCCCGCAGCCGCCGCATTTAAGTCCGCTCAGCCTGCCCTGCTTGAGATTTTCATTATATTCTTTAAAAGATAGTCTAGCTTCCACTTTACCGCTCCGTTACGTTTTAATTACCAGCCGCGCTTGAGTATTATGTTGCACAGTGTGCCGCCGTCCCCTCCCAGCGTGTCGAGCATTCCAACCTTGACTCCCTCCACCTGGCGCTCGCTGCACTCGCCGCGCAGCTGTCTGACGATTTCGAAGGCCTGCGCTGCGCCGGTGGCGCCCACCGGGTGGCCTTTGGATTTGAGACCGCCTGAGGGGTTAACGGCTATCTTTCCTCCGATTTTAGTCTCGCCCTTTTCCACCGCCAGGCCGGCCGTGCCGTAGAGGAAGAAGCCCAGCCCCTCCAGTGCGATCAGCGCGGCGATGCTGAAGCAGTCGTGCAGCTCGACCACGCCGATGTCGCGCGGTCCCAGGCCCGACATTTTATACGACTGCTGCGCTGCCAGCTCCCGCGACCTTATGCGCGGGAGAAATTCCTTCTGGCTGAGCAGGCTTCCTGCCGAGGCCTGCCCCACCCCGGCTATCAGCACCGGCTTTTTGGTGAGCTTCCTGGCCGCCTCTTCCGAGGCTATTATTACGGCGGCCGCCCCGTCCGTAAAGGGGCAGCAGTCGGCCAACTGCAGGGGCGAGGCTATCACGGGGCTTTTACGCGCGTCCTCCAGCGTCAGCTCCTTCTGGAACTGTGCCTTGGGATTGCGCGCCCCGTAGTAGTGGGAGTTGATGGACACCTGGTAGAGCCGGTTCTTAAGCGTCTCCAGCGGTATGTTGTACCTTCTTGAGTAGAGGTGTGCGAGCATGGCGAAGACGCCGGGGAAGGTCACCCCGGCGGCATATTCGTAGCGGCTGTCGCTGGACATGGCGAAGGTACGCGTGGCCAGCGGGGTGCCCATCTTGGTGGCGCACTCCGTCCCGCCGGCCAGGACGATATCGTACTGTCCCGAGGCCACCCAGATGAAGGCGTCGCGGATGGCGGCAGAGGCCGAGGCACAGGCGTTCTCGTACCTGTTGGCCGGTATCCCCGCCAGCCCCAGATAGTCCGCCGCAAAGGCCTGCAGTTGGGCCTGCCCCTCCTCGAAGTCGCCGAGGTAATTGCCTATGAAGAGGGCTTGCACCTGCCCGGGCTTGACTCCACACTCGTTTATAGCTCCTGCGGCAGCCTCGCCGAAAAGCTCGACCGCAGTCCGTGGTTGCTTTCCTGTAAATTTGGTCATGCCGGCGCCCGCGATCACCACTTTGCGCATGTGAAACCTCCTGGTTTTTGATGCCCGGCCCGGCCGGGGAAAACAGGCTATTGTAACGCTTCGGATAGGGTGGCTGCCATCTCGCCTATGGCCTGCCCTGCCTGCGGCAGCAGCCCGGTGAAGGACAGGAACCCGTGTATCATACCATTGTACCTGTGCGCCCCGCATGATATTCCTGACGCTAATAGTCTGGCCGCGTAGGCTTCACCCTCGCTCATCAGCGGGTCGAACTGGGCGGTTATAACCAGCCCGGGGGGCAACCCTCTGACATCGCCCGCCAGCAGCGGGGAGACGTAAGGGTCAAGCACTTCGGCCGCTTTATTTATATAGAGTGGTGTGACTTGTTCGATGATGCTTTTGGTCAGGTAATAGCCACTGCTGTTCAGCCTGTAGGATTCCCTGTTCAGGTTCGAGGCGTCCACTGCCGGGTAAGCCAGCGCCTGGAAGCGTATGGACGGTCCTCCCCGGTCACGGGCCACCAGGCATATTGCGGCGGCCAGGTTGCCGCCGGCGCTGTCCCCCGCCACGGCCAGGCGGCCGGGGTCTCCGCCAAAGGAGCTGGCCTCAGCATGGGCCCACCTCAGTGCCGCATAGACGTCCTCAACGGCAGCCGGGAATTTGCTTTCAGGCGCCAATCGGTAGCCCACCGAGATTACGATAGCCGCGGACCGGTTGGCCAGCTTGCGGCAGATATTGTCGTGGCTTGCGATGCTTCCCACCACCCAGCCGCCGCCATGCATATAGAGTATGACCGGGAGTCCGTTTTGAGCAGATGGCCTGTAAAGCCGGACTGTCAGTCCATCGCGCAGTCTTATGTCGGCAGTGCTGAAGACCCTTTCCCTGCATCCGGCGGCCAGGCGGCTGTCACGCTCTACGGTGCGTCGGTTGGCCTCGGGGGAGAGTTTAAAGTTGTAGAATTCCTTGTTGATCAGCCGCATGCCGGCCAGCATCACGGCCACGCGGGGGTCCGGTCTACCTCTTTTTTGACTCATATTCAGGTTTCCGGCCGGCCCTAGCGGTGTATAAGTCGGCCTCCAATGTGCTACTATTATAGTATATGGTTACAATCACGCGCACGCTGCTGTCCCGGCGCCGCAAATAAAATTCCGCAGGAGTACCTCTTGTCCCCGAAATTCCGTGAAGATATCAGAAATATAGCTATTATTGCGCATGTCGACCACGGCAAGACCAGCCTGGTGGATGCCCTGCTCAAGCAGAGCAAGGTATTCCGCGAGAACCAGCAGATGGGCGAACTGATAATGGACCGTAACGCGCTGGAACGCGAAAAGGGCATCACCATACTGGCCAAGAACACGGCCGTGATGTACCGCGGCGTCAAGATCAACATCATAGACACCCCGGGACATGCCGATTTCAGCGGCGAGGTGGAGCGCGTGGTCAATATGGCGGACGGCTGCCTGCTGCTGGTCGACTCGGTGGAAGGGCCCATGCCCCAGACCCGCTTCGTGCTGCGGCAGGCTTTCGAAAAGGGACTCAAGCCCATCGTAGTCATCAACAAGATAGACCGCGAGAACGCGCGCATCACCGAGGTGGTAAGCCTTACGCAGGACCTTTTCCTGGAGATAGCCACCGACGCTGGCCAGCTCGATTTCCCGGTCCTGTATGCCAGCGCCCGCAACGGCACCTGCACCACTGACCCGGCTGTGGAGGGAACTGACATGGTGCCGCTTTTCGAGGCTATACTAAAACAGGTGCCCCCGCCGGCCATCGATGACGGCCCCTTCCAGATGCTGGTTTCCAACCTCGATTACGATAGCTACAAGGGGCGCTTCGCCATCGGGAGGGTGCACCGCGGCAGTGTCAAGTCCAAAGATATTCTGGCAGTGATCGGCGCCGACGGAGAGCCGCGCAAATACGAGATAGACGACGTCTTTACCTTCATGGGGCTTACCCGCTTGCCCGTGGAAGAGGCCTCGGCCGGCGAGATAATCTCTATCACCGGCCTCGAAGAGGTCAGTATCGGCGACACCGTGGCCGATCCGGAGCACCCCGATGCCATGCCGCGTATCGAGATCGGCGAGCCGACCGTCAAGATAACCTTAGGGGTCAACAGTTCCCCCTTCGCCGGGCGCGAGGGCAAGTACTGCACTTCCCGGCAGTTGCGCGAGCGTCTCTACCGCGAGCTCGAGGTCAATATCAGCCTGCGCGTCGAGGATACCGACAGCCCAGACCTCTTCCTGGTGTCGGGCAGGGGCGAGCTGCATTTGGCCATACTGGTGGAGACCATGCGCCGCCAGGATTACGAATTCGAGATATCGCGTCCCGAGGCCATCACCCGCGAGATCGGAGGCAAGCTGCAAGAGCCGGTGGAACAACTCATCCTGGATACGCGCGAGGACTATATCGGCGTGATAACCGAGATGCTGGCCAGGAGGCTGGGCAGGATGACCAATATGCATAACGACGGGCGCGGCAACCTGCGCATGGAGTTCCAGGTGCCCACGCGCGGCCTCATCGGCTTTCGTAGCGCCTACCTGACGGCCACCCGCGGCGAAGGGATTGTGAACACGCTATTTTTAGGCTATGAGCCATATGCAGGGGAAATATCCTCCACCCGCAGCGGCGCACTGGTGGCGGCTGAGGACGGTGTGGCGGTGACCTATGGCCTGAACAACGCCCAGGAGCGCGGCATCACCTTTATCGATCCCGGCACGCCGGTTTACGAAGGTATGATAGTGGGCATGAACTCGCGTCCCACCGACCTGGCCGTCAACGTCTGCAAAGAGAAGAAGCAGACCAATATCCGTGCCTCCACTGCCGATATCGCCGTCAGGCTGACACCTCCGCTTAAAATGAGCCTGGAGGAGTCGATGGACGTTATCAACGCCGACGAGCTGGTGGAGGTCACACCAAAGAACATACGCCTGCGTAAGCGGCTGCTGACCATGAACGAGCGATTTCGCGCAAAGAAGGCGTCGGAACGCGCGGAATAGGCGTTACCCGGATTTATTCCACGGGATTAGAGTTAATTCCACCAGGCCGGGAACATCGCCAACTTCTGAGCCGAGTCATGGCCGAAGATAACTTTAGCGTTGTACATGTCGGCTATACGCCTGATTTTTTCAACGCTCTTTACGTAATCATCGAGATTGATGGCGGCCCCCGGCAGTTTGGCCGGTGGACCGTAACTCTCGGCGGTGTAAACAGCATCGCTGGCTATGATAATATCGCCGGTCTTTTCCGTCTCGATCCTGGCGCCCATCTCACCCGGGGCGTGGCCGGGGAGGAAGAGGAGGTGTATGCCGGGCAGCAGGTCGTAGTCCCCGTCAATGACCAGCCAGTTCAGGTCCGAGAACTGAAAATCGGTGCCAAGGTAGCCCGCATAGGCCAGATCGGAGCGGTTGGTATATACCGCCGACATAGCAACATGTGCCTCGGATTTCTGGATAACTATTTTAGCCTTGGCGCCCCTGAATGTGGAGAGTCCTCCGGCATGATCGTAATGAAGGTGTGACATCACAACGTAATCGATGTCCTGCGGCGTAACTCCTACCTCTTTCAGCTTATCCACCATGAAACTCGGTCTCACATACGGCAGGAAATCGTTTAGCAGACCCCAGGTCTGCTTGTAATCCGGGCTGCAGCCGGTGTCAAACAGTATCTTGCTTCCCGAGGCGGTCTCGATGTAAAAACCGGGGATGGGAAACACGAAGGGCTCGGAGGGTTTATCCGCAAAAAACAGATTTGTTAGTCCCTGCTCCTCGCCATAATCCAGGCAGGTGATCTTACAGTACCGTGACTCTTTTCCCATCGATTTCGCTCCTTATGAAAAATTCGAATCATGCCGCTGTGCCACGAAATGTTTCATATCTCTACATAGTATCGCTCGGCCTCCCTCCCTACCCGGTACGCGGGCAAATCAAACAGGACTCCCTTAATTCTTAAAATGTCCGGTTATATAGTCGACTATATCAACGGTGGATGTGCCCGGGCCAAAGACCGCCTCCACCCCGATTTTCTTGAGCTTTGGAATATCCTCATCGGGGATGATGCCGCCGCATATAAAAAGGCTGTCTTTCTTACCTTTTTTGGTCAGACCTTTAATGATCTCGGGGAACAGCTCCATGTGTGCTCCGGAGAGAGAGCTCAGTCCCACGACGTCGACGTCTTCCTGGATGGCGGTTGTGACGATCATCTCAGGTGTCTGGCGGATGCCGGTGTAGATCACCTCCATGCCGGCGTCCCTCAGCGCCCTGGCCACCACTTTGGCGCCGCGGTCATGTCCGTCCAGGCCCAGCTTGGCTACCAATACACGTATCTTCTTCGTTTTCTCCATGTTTTATCCTATTTCTTAATACAGAGTTTTACCAGGCCGGCGATATTATCCAGCTTATCCAGGTTCTCGATGGCGTTTTTAAGCTCGGCCGTCTGTTTTTTCGACAGCGTACGGGTGGCCTGCGCCTCGAAATTGGAGATCACGCGCTCGTCGTTCATCACTTCGAGGTCGTCCATCTTCTCGTGGATTATCTTACCGCCCTTGAGCGTGACGGTTATCTCGCATCCCTGTTTCTTGGGATAGGCACCGGAGATGGCGTCGTCGACGTCCACTGTGGCAAGGATAGTCAGCCTGTTGACACGGGGGTCCGAGAAATTTTCATAATTGGACTGAGTTAGTTCCTTGAAAACGAAAACGGCGGCCACCGAGTACTGCTGGCTCATCTTGGACTGTGCGATATCCGTGAACGGACCCTGGTAATCCAGTCCGGGGAACATCTTGCCCATAGGGAATGTTTTGATAGCAATTTTCTCGATTGCCTCCAGATCGATATCATATTTGTTTACCATCCTGAGGGCCAGGGCAGCGGATGGTTGAGTGTACGCGCAGGCCGGAGCCGGTTTGCAGAATACTTTCATTATCTCGAAGGATTGGCCAAGACCCTCGGTGATTTTCTCGGCCAGCGGTTGTTTCCCGTAGGTATTCCAGGCACCCAGGAAGCCCTCCAGTACCTGGTGCGACGCCTTTACCCCCTGTTTACCCAGCAGCGCAGCCGAGATGCCGTTTCTGCAGGCGAATCCGTTTTGATAGACCAGTTCATGTGTGCCCTCCAGCGCCCACTGCATATTGCCGCAGGACAGCGTGCCCGCCATTCCGAGTCCGTTGACCATTTGTTCTTCGTTCAGCTTATACAGTTTGGCCGCCGCGATAGAGGCGCCGTACGGCCCGAACATGCCGCTGGGGCGGAATTTCTTGGAGAAATCGGGGGAGAGCATGCTCATTCCGATGCGCCCGGTGACATCGTAACCGAGAACGATGGCAGTAATAACGTCCTTTCCGTTGCTGCCGAGTTCCTCGCCAACTGCGAATGCCACTGGTATGATCATCGAGCCGCAATGGCAGGATGAGTCGGCGTGCATATCCTCCTGGCCGGTGCTCTGTCCGATGACCGAGTTCACCAGGGCTACCTCCCAGGGCGGCCCTTTGATACCGTCCACGAAAGTGGAAGCTTTGCCGCCGAGCTTTAGATCCTTGAGGTAATTGGGGGCGGGCGCGATCAAATCCTGGCGGCGGCCGGCGAAAGTGCAGGCCAGCGCATGGAAGACACAAATCTTGACCTTGTCAACCACCTCTTTGGGAAGATCTTCGTACTTTAACGAGGCAGCTAATTTCGCCATGGCCTCTGTCACTGTAACTGCATCACTCATAACACCGCTCCTTAAAGTTTGCAAAAGTCCTTATATTATTATAATGTTATAATAATAAATTGTAAATAGCCTGTAAAGCGTATAGTTGTTATAACAATTGCTAAAGGAATTCCTGTATAATATTGTAGTAATAATATGATGATATCTATCGGGGAAGAGAGATGTTAACCAGAGAAAAAGGGGTGCCTCTCTATTACCAGCTGGACACCATACTGAGAAAAAAAATACTATCGGGTGAAATAGCACCAGGGGCTCCCTTTCCAACTGAAGATCTGCTGGTGCAGCAGTACAATATCAGCCGCATCACAGTGCGGCAGGCGCTTTCATCTCTGGAAAAGGACCGTCTGATTATACGTAAGCAGGGGAAAGGCACCTTTGTGGCGGAGAAAATTGAAAGGGCCGAATTGCCCAAGCTTTCTGGCACCGGGAACGACCTGGTCGACATAAATTCTCATGACTCCAGGCGTATTAAGATCATGACCAAAGTCATCGGGTTCTCCAGGCTGCTGGCCAATAAGACCATCACCGATTACCTGGGAATCCCTGAGGGCAATGAGATTATCCGTGTCGAGCGGGTCAGGCTTGCCAACGAGAAGCCGCTGTATCATCTGCTGAATTATCTTCCGATAGATATAGGTGAAAAGCTAAATGCTAAAGCATTAAAGAGCAAGACACTTACCCATCTCATGGAAACCGACCTGAAAATTTCTATAAAAAGGGCTGTTCAGACTATTGAAGCTGACATTGTCGATAGTTATATCGGGCCTATCCTGGATGCCCGCGAAGGGGATCCCTGCTTGATTTTGAGAAGGGTGGTATATGAAAAGGACGGCAGGGCTATCGAATATTTAGTAGCCACATTCAGGGCTGACAGGTACATGTACACCAATATGCTTTTGAGGCACAAGAAGGGCAAGGGTTACGAGTGGCTTAATGCAGAGTTTTCCAGGCCGGCACAATCCCGCCAGCCCGGCCCCAGCGACCCCCTGATGAACGAATATCTCCCTTCCTTTGTACGAACTTAGCCGATAACTCCCACGATTGGTCGGCACGCTTACTGTAAACAGGTAATGGTTGCCGCCCGCAATGGTCGCGCAGTCTGCTCCCCGACCAAATACGCGATATTTATACAAACGAGATTATTGACAAGACCACTTTGTTGTTATATGATGAATTAAAGTAAATATGATATAACAATAATACAATATAACATTAGTATCATGTTATTCGTAGATTTCTAACTTTTCTCTGGTTTATATCCATCAGTTTGTGCGGATTAAATTAATAGTAAGAGGGAGGTAACAAGGACAATGACGAGGTCAAACAAGGTAGCTGTGATCACGGGAGGAGGACGTGGTATCGGCAAGGGTATTGCCAGGATATTTACCCAGAACGGCATCGACGTGGTGATAGCCGGCAGGAACTTCGAGAAGCTGGAAAAGACGGCGGCGGAGCTGAAATCATCCAAGGCAGAGATATTATGCGTCCAGACGGATGTATCGGTTCAGGCGCAGGTGGAGCGCATGTTCGATAAGACGCTGGAAAAGTTCGGCAAGGTGGACATACTGGTCAACAACGCGGGCATCGCCGAGCCGATGGCGCCTATCACGGATATTGATATGAAGCTGGTGGACGACATCGTAGGCATCAATTTTAAAGGTGTTTACTACTGCGCCCGCAGGGCGGTCAAGGAGATGAAGGCGCAGAAAAGCGGCAACATCATCAATATCGGCTCGGTTGAAGGGCTGATCTCTTTGCCGGGTATAGCCTACGGCCCCATGAAGGCCGCAGTGCACAGGTTTACCAAACTGCTGGCCAGTGAGCTGGCCGCCATCCCGATCCGGGTGAATTGCATCTGTCCGGGGCTGGTCCTTACCGAGATGATGGAAGAGCTTTCCGACCGCGATGTCGAAGTGTTTCTGGTACATATCCCCATGCATAAGGCGCTGGTTCCCGATGATGTGGGCAAACTGGCCTATTTCCTGGTATCCGATGACGCCAGATATATCACCGGCTCCATAATCGCGGCTGATTCGGGCATCACCGCTGCCACGACAGGACTAAATGTTTTGCCGGGTGTTGAAAAATGGATAAATGCCGCCGTTGCCTGAATTAAGACTGGCCCCGGTTAAACAAGCGGCGATTATCCGACAATATGAGGTTCTAAATTAAATGGGAGGTGTAAGTTAATGGCAAGGTCAAATAAGGTAGCTGTGATCACGGGAGGAGGAAGCGGTATCGGCAAAGGTATTGCCAGGATATTTACGCAGAACGGCATCGATGTGGTGATAGCCGGCAGGAATTTAAAAAAGCTGGAAAAGACGGCGGCGGAGCTGAAGTCATCCAAAGCAGAGATATTATGCGTCCAGACGGACGTGGCTGTGCAGGCACAGGTGGAGCGCCTGTTCGACAAGGCGCTGGAAAAATTCGGCAAGGTGGACATACTGGTCAACAACGCGGGCATCACCGAGCCGATGGGGTCGATAACCGATCTCGATATGAAGCTGGCCGAGGACATAATAAACATCGATTTCATGGGCGCCTTTTACTGCGCCCGCAGGGCCGCTAAAGAGATGAAGGCGCAGAAAAGCGGCAATATCGTCAATATCGGCGCGACTGAAGGGCTGGTATCCCTGCCCGGCGTGCTCTATGGCGCGATGAAGGCCGCTATATCGCAGTTCACCATAGTCCTGTCGCGCGAGCTGGCCGCCGTCCCCATCCGGGTCAATTGTATCCGCCCGGGAGTGGTCATTACAGAGAAGACGCAGGGGCTCTCCAGCAACGACCTTGAGGCTTTTCTTAAGAACGTCCCCATGCATAAAGCGCTGGTTCCTGATGATATCGGCAAACTCGCTTATTACCTGGTCTCCGATGACGCCAGATATATCACCGGCGCTGTTGTTCCGGCTGATGCGGGCGTCTCCGCCGACGGCGGATGGTTTGCATTCGGTCTTTAAATCCAAACTAACAATACAGGAGGAGCCTCATGGATCTGGGTCTAAAAGGTAAGGTTGCGATTGTGACCGGCGCCGGCCAGGGCGTTGGCGAAGGGATAGCAGCGACTCTGGCAAAGGAAGGGGCCAAAGTCGTGGTGAATGACTTTTTCCAGGAGCGTGCCGACAGGGTTGCCAAAGACATAGTTGCCGCAGGAGGAGAGGCCATTGCACTGCAGGCGGACGTATCGGATTTCGACTCGGTAACGCAGATGGTCAAAAAGGCCATGGATAAGTTCGGCCGCATCGATATCCTGGTGAACAATGCCGGAGTCCCGGCGCCTTTGCCGGAGGGCGACTCCCCCTCATCAATGGATAACACGTTCGATAAGGTGGACCGTGCACTCTGGAAGCGCTATGTCGATGTAAATATATATGGTGTAATGAATTGCACGCGGGCAGTGCTCGACGGGATGATCAGTCAGAAGTACGGGAAGATCATCAATATCATCTCCGACGCCGGCAGGATCGGTGAGCCCAGGCAGGCGGCGTATTCCGCCAGCAAGGCCGGCGTAATGGGTTTCAGTAAAGCGCTGACTAAAGAGGTGGGTAAGCATTGCATCAATGTCAACTGCCTGGCCCTCGGCGCCGTGCCGCACGCGGGCCTTGACAATCGGAGGATAGGAATGATGGTGAAGCTGGGCATGACCGAGGAGCAGGCCAGAGACACCATTAAGACCATCAGGGAAAAAGCCATGAAACTGTACCCCATGGCCAAAGGGCTGGGGCGGTTTGGGACGACGACGGATGTGGGCAATGCCGTCGCTTTCTTTGCCTCCGACGCCTCTGTTTTTATCAGCGGGCAGACTCTGAGCATCAGCGGGGGCTATACCACGGTAGGCTAGCTGGATGCAATTGGAAATAAGTATATGGTGCTAAAAACCCGGCTAACTGAAATACTGGGGATAAAGTACCCGATTATCCAGGCCCCCATGAACTGGGTCAGCGGCGCCGACCTGGTGTCCGCCGTAAGCAAGGCGGGCGGCCTGGGCACCCTTGGCCCCAATGCCGGTCAAAAAGTACCCAGCTTAGATCCAATCGAGGTGAAAAGGCGACTGGTTGCCCAGGTACATAAGGTAAGGAGCCTTACCGACAAACCTTTTGCTATCAATATAACGGCAGCAACCAATCCGCTGTACAAGCCCTTTGTGGATGCTTTTATGGAAACAGCTGTGGAAGAACATGTAGCGGTTGCTATCGTGATTATGGGTTCTCCCAGTATATATACGGCTAAGCTTCACGACGCCGGAGTAAAGGTGTTTCATTGCGTCACCAAGCCGGAGCAGGCAATAAAGGCCGAGAAAGCAGGTGTTGATGGAATTATAACAGAGGGCTTCGAAGGCGGAGGACACCTTGGCACAGAAGACCTGACGACAATGACGCTGGTGCCCCAGGTTGCCGGGGCCGTTAAGCTACCTGTGGTAGCAGGCGGTGGCATAGCAGATGGCAGCGGGCTGATGGCCGCCCTCTCCTTGGGCGCCGAGGGTGTCTACATGGGAACGCGTTTCCTGGCGACATTGGAAAGCGACGCCCATCCAAAATTCAAGGAGGCGGTGGTTAAGGCTGAGGGGGCCTGTACTATAACACACGGGACAAAGATGGGAGGTGGAGTGACCCGTGCTTTGAAAAACGATTTCATCAGTAAGTATCTTGAGGCGGAGCTCGCGGGAGCTACAGCGGAGGAACTGTATAAGCTATATTCAGACTATCAAAAAGATAATGATGGCTTTGCAGGCCTGGCAACCTACAGCCGGATATATCACTCGCTTGTGGATGGAGATATGGAGCAAGGGGTGCCGGTTGCAGGCCAGGTTAGCGGTATGATTGCCGAAATAAATAGTGCAGCACAGGTTATCGACAACATCATGGAAGAGGCGCATCTGATACTGGACAAGCTTAACAGGGTTGGTCTGTAGGACTGTGCCGGTTGATGAATAAAAATAAAGGGGAATGTGACATATATGGAATCGGCAGCTGACACCAAAAAGGCATACCAGGTAACCAAGGGCCAGGCGGCCAGCATACTCATCGTGATGACCGTCCTGTATCTTAATCAACTACGCGGACAGGTCCATCCTGTCGGTGGTGCTGCAGCAGATCAAGGTATCGCTTAATATCTCAGACACCGAACTGGGCGTGGTGCAGTCCGTTTTCAGCGTCGGCGTCGGTCTATTAACCATACCGATCGCCTGGGTTGTTGACCGCTGGAGCAGGCGCAAGGCGATCGCCATAATGGCCCTGCTCTGGAGCGCGGCAACCTTTGCCACCGGCCTGGCCAAGAACTTCGTCGGCCTGGTGATTACGCGCGGATTTGTCGGGCTGGGTGAGGACGGCTTCAGCACCAGCGGCTCTGGGTGGCTCTCCCTGGTATATCCCAAGGCGAAGCGAGGCCTGGTAACAGGCATCTTCGGCATTGGCTCAGTGCTCGGCACGGCGCTGGGTATGATACTGGGCGGCATCATCGTGGTTAAGACCGGCATGTGGCAGATGCCGTTTTTCATCTTTGCTATCCCCGGATTTATCTTCGGCATATGGGCTTTTTTCCTCAAGGATTATGCTTCTGTTAAGAGCAAGGGGGAGTCAGGGCTGAGCAAAGAGTACCTGTCGAACTGGATCAAGCTCTTTAAGACCAAGTCGTATACCTTTACCACCCTAGGACAGCTCTGCTTCGGCATGGTTGTTTTTACCTGGATCGGCTGGCTGCCGGCCTTCATGATACGCGCCTATAATTTGGATGCGGCACAGGCGGGTACGATAATCGGTGTAATCGCGATTGTGGCCGTGGTTGGCTCACCGATAGGCGGCTTGATAGCAGACCGCTGGCAGAAGAAGAGCAGGGGCGGGCGCGGCTACATGATGGCGCTGGTGCAACTCATGATTTTCCTTGCTCTGTCAGTCATCGTCTATTTGTTCGGCACCATCACTATGCCGGTCCTGATAGCCCTGCTGGCCGTGCAGATGATATTTGTGGCCATGGTGAACCCGCTGATTTTCTCGCTCATGACCGATGTCGTACCTGCGTCGCACCGCATGGCCGGACAGGGCATGATGGTCACCTTCGTTTATGCTGCCGGCGCCGCGCTGGGTCCCTGGATCGTGGGCGCCGTTTCCGACTCCGTCGGCGGAGGCGCCGCAGGCATACGCGCAGGGTTCCTAGCGCTGCTGCCGGTAATGTTGTTGGCCGTGATCTTCTACTCTATCAATTCCAAATTTTACCCGGATGACAGCGCGCGCATCAGCGACCAGGTGTATTCGGAGAAATAGTCCACAGGTATGCACGTCGGAGCGATCTAAATACTCTGCAAAGCTTCATCGCCGGCAAGTAGGATTGCTTTATAAGGAAGGCGGCATGGTGTAGCTACATCGTGCCGCCTTCACTTTCAAACCAAAACTGCCTGATTAGAATAAATTGGATTTCTTCTGCGTTCCGAATACCTTTCTCAGCACGTCGCACATCTCGCCCAGTGTCACATAGGCTGCTGCGCAGTCGATAAGGGCAGGCATTATATTTTCGTTGCCTTCGGCTACCTTTTGCAGCCGTTGCAGGCATTGCGTGACTCGCTCGCTGTCCCGTTTGTTCTTGAGCGCGGCCAGGCTTTTCTTCTGGACCGGCTCGACTTCGGATCCGACCCTGTGCAGGGATATCTCCGGTGCCTGAGAGAAGTATTTATTCACACCGACCACGACCCGTTCACCCTGTTCGATCTGCTTCTGGTAATTGTAGGCGGCTTCCTGTATCAGAGCTGTCTGATAGCCGGATTTTATAGCGCTGGCCGCTCCTCCCAGTTTCTCTATTTGCTCAATGAACTTATTGGCCTCGGCTTCCAATCCGTCGGTCAGGCTCTCCAGGTAGTAGCTGCCGCCCATGGGGTCAACCACATCGGCGACGCCGCTCTCATCTGCAATGATCTGCTGTATGCGTAGCGACTGCGTGGATGCTTCCTCGGTCGGGATGCAGATGGCCTCATCATAGCTGGCAACTGCCATCGACTGGACGCCCCCCAGCGCCGCTGCCAGCGCCTGTATAGTCGCGCGGGAGATGTTATTGAGAGGTTGCTGCGCTGTGAGAGTGACTCCACCTGTCTGGACGTGGGTACGGAACATCAGCGACCGCGGATCTTCGGCACCGAACCGCTCCTTCATGATCCTGGCCCACATGCGCCGCAGGGCCCGCAGCTTGGCGACTTCTTCAAAAAAATTGTTGTGAATCTGAAAATGCCAGGACAGGCGCGGAGCAAATGAATCGACGTCCAGGCCGCGATTTACAAGGGTGTTGACGTACTCGATGGCATTGGCCAGGGTGAAGCCGATCTCCTGAGCTGCGGTCGAGCCCGCTTCGCGGATGTGATAGCCTGAGATGCTGATGAAGTTCCAGCGCGGCAGGTACTCGCTGCAGTGCTCGGCTATATCGGCGACCAGCCTGAGCGAAGGCTCCGGAGGGAAAATGTAGGTATTTCGGGCGATATACTCCTTGAGGATGTCATTCTGTACTGTCCCGTCCAATTTGGCCAGGTCTATGCCCGCCTTCTGAGCCAGGCATATATACATGGCGAGCAGCGGAGCGCAGGTGGCATTGGCTGTCATGGAGGTGCTGATTTTATCCAGCTCGATATCTGCAAACAGCACTTCCATATCCTCTAACGTGTCCACAGCAACGCCTACTCTCCCCACTTCGCCCCGGGCATACAGGCTGTCCGAGTCGTAGCCGAGCTGTGTGGGCAGATCGAAGGCAATGCTCAGTCCCGTTTGACCTTGTTTGAAAAGATGGTGAAACCTCTGGTTGGTATCACGGGCACTCCCGAACCCGGAATACTGGCGCATGGTCCATAACCTGCCGCGATACATGGCGGGATGTATACCCCTGGTATACGGGTACTGTCCAGGGTAGCCCAGGTCACGGTCGTAGTCGAAATCGCCCAGGTCCTCCGGCGTATATAATGCCTCCAGTTCGCCTCCCGAGCTCGATTTATATAAGGCCTGGCGGGATTTGGTAACTTTTAAAGCCGGATTGAGCACTTTCTCAATCCATTCTCTTTTACTGCTCATATTCACACCTGCTCCGTTTTCCGCATTGACAAATCAAAGAATGTATTATAGAATTCTGCCATCAATGTATTAATAATATTACAATATAACATTATTATATTAAATTAATTCGAGCCGGGTCAACAATACTAACAAAGATTACAGGGTGGAAGCCAGTTTTTAATAGTTGCGCAACTTAAACCAAGAAATAGATTTTATAAGGGAGAGATGAGTATGTCAGAGAGATTATTCACAGAAGCGGAACTTCAGGAGCTGGGAACCGAGACAGTCGACCTGGTCGAGCGGGCAATCGATGCGGGTGATCTGCAGAAGGCCAGGAAGCTGAACCGCCGCCAGTACAAGGAGTTTTTCTCCATGCATGAGGGGTTCCGGGATTGGATCGCCACGTTGATGAGCTATGTCTATAACCGCATGGGAGACGAGGCCCTCTACGAGGTGCTGCACGAGGTCTTCAAAGATTTCACGATCCTTGCGCAGATATACCGGGCTGAAAGCATAAAACGGCAGGTGCAGATGCTGGCCGCCGGATTCCGCGGACACCTGACCAAGCTGCAAATAGAGGAGGACGACGAGAAGGTCACGGTTATGATGACGCCCTGCGGCAGCGGAGGAAGAGCCGTGCTCAACGGTATCTATAATCCTCCCAAGAATTTGGCCAAGGTGAAGAAAGCCCAGAGAATGACGTTCGGCCGGACGGATGTCCCGGTCTACTGTGTGCACTGCGCGCTGCAGGACATCATACCCATGGAGGAGACAGGTTATCCCATCTGGATCATTGAGCCGCCGGCGGAGTTCGGCAAAGATCCCTGCCGCTACATGATATACAAGGACCCTGACAAAATACCTGCCAAATATTACGAAAGGTACGGCCTGAAAAAAACCGCCAAAAAGGCGTGAACTCATATTGAACGGAGGTTAGTGTAAGCGTATTAAATGAAGGAGGTTGGTGATCAATTGAGTAATGCTGCCGACAACGACGAAAAAGTCATCTTGAAGCTGCCTACCTGGAAGGTATGGTACATGATGGTGGTGCTCTATATCCTCTACCTGCTTGATTTCGCCACCAGGACCGTTATCAGCCCCATGTTCCCCATCCTGCAAAAGGAGCTGGGTCTGACGGATACTCAACTAGGGTGGCTAAGCACTATAGTCCTTGCCATGGTAGGTCTCCTCTCGATACCCCTGTCCTATGTCATCGACCGCTGGCGAAGAAGTAAAATGATCTCGCTGATGTCAATTGTGTGGAGCATAGCTTCATTCTGTTCCGGGCTGGCGGCCAATTTTGGCCAGTTGATAACCGCCCGGGCCGTGCTGGGAGTGGGTGAAGCCAGCTTTAATTCAGGCGGTCAGTCATTGCTGATGGCCTCGATAAAGAAGTCTAGAAGGGCAACCCTGACCGGTATATGGACTACTGCCGCCGCCGTAGGCACCGCCGTCGGTATGATGTTGGGAGGTGCGATCGCAATTAAATATGGATGGCGCACCGCTTTCATGGCTGTGGCCGTCCCGGGCATCCTATTCGGTATACTGGCATGGTTCATACCCGACTACAAAAACCAGCCGAGAAATGCCAACGGGCAAGCCAATGACAAAGCACTCAGCTTCGGCGGCATCATGAAGGATATACTCAAGAATAAGACGCTGATCACTTTATTTATATCTTTCGGCCTTGCCTATCTTTTCAGCATGTCGATCATGTACTGGCTGCCAACCTATTTCAACAGGTTTATGGGCATGGATGTGGCATTGGCCGGGACATTGACCGGAGTCATAATGCTGACCGCCCTGGTGGCCGCCCCGGTGGGTGGGATTGTCGGGGACAGAATTTCGAAAAATAAGCCGCGCAATAAGATTCTTCTGTGCTGGGTGAGTATAATCATCTCTCTCATCTTTTTTGCCGCTGCCGTGTTCTTTAACCTCTGGTGGCTGTTCTTCATCGTTATATTTTGCCAGTTTGCGTACATCCCCGTGCAGCACACAGCCAGCCAGGAAGTGGTTCCATTCTATCAGCGCGCAACTACGTACGGCGCCTATATATTCGCCATGTTTTTCTTCGGTGGCCTGTGGGGGCCGGCGCTGACAGGCGCTGTCTCGGATGCGTCAAACCTTCAAATCGCATTCTGGGTTAATGCCGCCATACTGCTCATCGCTTCCTTCGGGTATTTAATCATGTACAAATTATTCGATTCCGACTACTATCATGCCAGGAAGAGGGAGGAAGGCTTCGACGCTCAGGTGGATTAATATAGTCAGCAACCCGGCTGGTTCAACCGTAAACACCGTTGAACCAGCCGGTGTTATGCAATAAAAACAAGGAGTGATCATGGTACAAGCACTGGAAGGCTTAAAAGTCATCGACATTTGCCGGGGATACCCGCCCGCCTTCGCGGCCATGCATCTTGGCGATTTCGGCGCAGACGTGATCAAGGTCGACCCCGTCGGGTACACTATGGCGCTGCCTATGGAGGCGGCCGCGCAAACCATGTCCGCCTATACCTTTATAGACCGCAATAAGCGCAGCATCAAGATCAATCTGAAATCGGAGCAGGGGAAAGAGGTCATTTATAAACTGATAAAAAAGATGGATGTCCTGGTTGAGAACTCCAGGCCGGGCACGATGGAGAAGCTGGGTATAGGATGGGACACCCTGAAAGAGATCAATCCCCGCCTTATCTTCTGCGCGGTAAGCGGATACGGTCAGACAGGCCCATACCGCGATATCGTCGGGCACGATGCCAACTTCATGGCCATCTCCGGTGCGCTCAGCCTGATCGGCCCCAAGGACGGGCCGCCCTGCTGGCCGAGCAATATGGTCGCGGATTTTGCCGGTGCGGGACTGCATCCTTTGATCGGTATTCTAATAGCTCTCCAGGCCAGGGAAAGGACGGGCAAAGGGCAGCTGGTGGATATCGCTTATCTCGACAGCGTCTTCTCGCTCATCTCCTTTGATACCACCATGTATATGGTATCGGGGGAAAAAAGGCGGCGTGGCTACACGCCTCAGACCGGCGGCGACCCCCACACATCAACCTACCTCACCAAGGACAGCGAATACATCACCATCCAGTTCATCGAGACTCCTTTCTGGAAAAATTTCTGCGAGGCCATCGACCGGCCCGACCTGATAGCCAGGCAGTGGCCGAAAGATGAGGCCGACCGTAAGGAGATGTTCAAGATATTAAGGGAGTTGTTCCTGACCAAAACGCGCGATGAGTGGTGGGAATGGGCCAAGCAAAGGCAGGTGTTCTTCGGCCCGGTGCTGTATATAGAGGAAGCGATGGAGGATCCCCAGTTGGTAAGCCGGCAGATGATCATGGAGAAAGAGCATCCTGTACTGGGTAAGATAAAGCAGCTGGGTAATCCGCTCAAGTTGTCCGACACTCCCGCCCAGTTCAATAAATATTGCCCGCTGCCCGGCGAACATACCGATGAGGTATTGCAGGAGATGGGCTACAGCAAAGACCAGGTTGAGGATCTGAGAAAATCAAAGGCCGTCGAGTAGAAAAATATCCTTATATGGAGGTACTGATATGTTAAATGGCGTAAGAGTTTTAGATGCAGGCGGCTGGGGCGTCGGGCCGATCGCCTGCTGCCTGCTGGGTGCGTTGGGCGCAGATGTAATCCGCTTTGAGCCCCCCAAGCTGGACGGGTTATACCACGCAGGCACCATGCAGGGCGGCGCCGGCACAGCTTATATTACGGCGCATTTCAATGAGCGAAGTATAATCCTCGACCTGAAGAAAGAGGAGGACCGGGAGCTCGCCTTAAAAATAGTAGCCACGGCCGACGTGATAATCGAAAACCATCCGCCGGGGACGATGGCGAAGCTGCGCTTCGATTATGAAAACGTCTGCAAAGCGAACCCCAATATCATCTACTGTGCCAGCTCAAGCTACGGCGCAACCGGGCCGCTGGCCAATTCGCCCAGCAACGATCCCCTGATGCAGCTCGCATCGGGTTTCGCCAGTTTGAACGGCCCTCCCGGCAGCCAGGGCGAGATGTTTCGCTATGTTGCATCGGTTGACTTTACCACCAGTTTGAATATCGTCCAGGCTGTACTGCTGGCGCTGATGGCGCGCCAGGTGACAGGGCGCGGCCAGAAAGTAGAGATGTCCCAGCTTGAAGCTACACTGGCCCTTCAGACCACCAGAATATCCGAGTATTTCGCGACGGGAAAAAGTCCCGTGCCCATGGGCACGGCCAACCCCAATATCGTGCCGTCGCAGGCTTTCCGGACTTATGACAACAAATATATCAACGTCAGCGTTTACCGGGAGGAGTACTGGCCCAAACTTTGCAAAGCGCTGGCGCTGGCCGAACTCGAGAAAGATCCCAGGTTTGCCACCAATACGGACCGCGTCAAGCACAGGGAGGAGCTCATACCCATACTCGAGGAGAAATTCGCCGTGGAACCAGCCAGGTGGTGGATCATTCTGTTACGCCGCAACGGTGTGCCGGTAGGCCCGATCAATACGGTGGACGAGATTTACAACGATCCCCACGTCAGGGACAACAAGATGGTGGTCAACCTGAATACCACCTGGGGGCCGGCGCTTTTCAGCAACTTCCCGCTGAAGTTCAGCGATGCGCCCAAACCGATCAAGATCATCGCGCCGGTCAAGCCGGATAAAAACAGGAAAGAAATACTTGCGGAGATATCCGGTGCGGCCGGAAAACGCAAGAGTAAGCGATAGGAGGATATAAAGATGACACCTCTGAAAGGAATAAAAGTACTGGATTTAAGCGAGGAGATCTCGGGGCCGTTCTGCTCGATGCAGCTCAGCGACGGCGGCGCCGAGGTTATCAAGGTAGAACCTATCGACGGAGATTGGACGCGCAAACTGGGAGAAAAGATCAAAGGTGAAAGTGCGCTCTTTTTGGCCTTGAACCGCGGCAAGAAGAGCATCGCGCTGAACTTGCAGGATGTAAAAGGCCAAGAGATAGTCCGCAAGCTGGCCAAAAAGGCCGACGTGTTGATCGAGGATTTCGGGCCGGGCAGGGCCGATGAGATAGGCATCGGCTACGCGCAGCTGTCTGAGGACAACCCCAAACTAGTCTATTGCGCGATTTCACCTTTCGGGACGGTTGGACCATATGCAAATTTGCCTGCCTCTGAGCTCGAAATACAGGGCATGGCGGGTTACCAGTGGTTCCTGGGTGAAACGGGTGGGGAGCCGGTGCGACTGGGTGTGGATATAGTAGGCACAACCAGCGGGATATGGTCGTTTATAGGCATTCTTTCAGCCCTTTTCAACCGTAAGGAAACCGGCAAGGGTCAAAAGATCGACAGCTCGCAGTTCTTGAACATGATCATGATGTACAGTTATATTATCACCGCCCATTACAATCCGGACCTGCCGGGCGGCTGGCACTTCACGGGTCCATTTGACCACCAGGAGAACGGCTATAAAACGCTGGACAGGGCCCTGATGTTCGGCATGCCGCTCGATGCGGAAAAGGCGCAGAAAGGCTGGGAGGAATTCTGCAGGAAGGTCGGCCTGGACGCGCTGCTCGAGGACCCGTACTTCAGAGAAAAGGGCATGAAGATGGTAGGGATAGGCAGGGACGCGCAGGAGTTTAAACCTGTGATCGAGCCGGCGCTGGAGAACAAAACGGCTGCAGAGATAAAGGCCATCGTTGAGGGCGTCGGCGGGTACAGCGCCGTTTTCAAGACCGTCGAAGATATACTGGGCGAGCCGCAGGTGGCTGCAGTGAACATGGTCCAGGAGCTGGATCACCCGGTCGCGGGCAAGATAAAGACCATCGGTATTCCCTGGAAATTGAAGGATACGCCTCTTAAAATGCAGGGCCCGCCTCCCACACTGGGGCAGCATACGGAGGAGATACTGAAGGCCATAGGATATGACGCTAAAGAGATAAGCGCTCTGAAGGCATCCAAGATCGTCGCTTAATAAACTGGAGGAAAAAGACATGATTGTCGATGCTCATACTCACTTCTGGTTCAAAGGATTCATGCCGACGGCGTTCCACCGCAATACGGCGGAGGAATGGGCTAAAAAAGAGGCGGGACGCAAGCCTGAGATGATCCTTCCTAAAATCGAGGAGGGAGTTACCGATCCCGACGGCGCGGACTATATAGCCAATATGGACAAGGCCGGTGTGGACGCCAGCATCATTATGATGACCGATTTCGGCACGTACTGGACCGGTGAGGAGCCTGCCGTTCCCTACGCGGAACAGGTTGTGCTTTTCGGCGAGTTCCAGAAAAAATACAAGGGCAGGCTTTACGTTTGCGCCTATGTAGATCCACGGCGGCCGGACTGCGCAAAGATCATGACCAAGGCCATCAAGGAATGCGGATTGAAGGGCTGCGGCGAATTTACGACTAAAAGTATGCTGGTGAGCAGCGACGAGGCGAAACCGCTGGTAAAAGTGTGCGCCGACCTGGATATACCGGTGGTCATCCATACGCGCGCCGGAGAAGGCATCAATATGACCGGCGCCGATTTCACCATACCCAATCACAATCACCCCGGGCATATAGCGGGGCTGTTAAAGGCTTATAAGGGATTGAAAGTGGTCATCGCCCATGCCGGTTATCCTAAATGGTGGGAGGCCGCCATACAGGTCGCCAAGGGGCATCCCAACTGCTATCTGGAGCTTTCAAACTGGAACTTCGGCGCCATCAATATGGATGATTTCGTGCCGATATTGGCCTGTATGCGGGATAACCTCGGCGCGGATCACATACTGTTTGCCAGCGATCATCCTTCAGGGAAGCGCTACCGGTCTCTCGGTTTTCTACCCGGCTGGGTGAACTATTTCAAGGAGCTTCCTGAAAAAGCTAAGAGCCTGGGATACGAATTTACACAGGCAGAGGTCGACCTGATACTGGGAGAGAACGCAAAGAAGCTGTTTAAACTTTAATAAATATAGTAAAGGAGAAAGAAAGATGGCTATATTGGTTACGGGAGGAAAAGGTTTTATCGGCGCCAGGGTAATCAAGAACCTGGTGGAGCGTGGGGAAGAGGTGGTCTGCCTGGAGCCAAAGCTGACGCCAGGAAGGCTGGGCGACCTTGCCGGCAAGATCACGATGGCCGAAGGCGATATAGTAAACTACGCCACCATCGCCGACATCCTGAGCAAGTACAAGGTCGACAAGGTGGCGCACATGGTCTTTTTCTCCGCGGAAGAGCGGGGTGTAAGCGAGCGGCCGGAGAAAGCCGGCGATCTTTACAAGCAGATGATGATCATGAACACCGGCACGTTTAACATTTTCGAGGCCGCCCGTCTGGCCGGTGTAAAGAAATTTGTTTACCCGAGCTCGATCCAATATCACGGAATACCCTGGGACGGACCCGAGCCCGTCAACGAAGACTCTCCGGCCAGGCCGAACAGAGGTTACGGCATCGGCAAGTTTTTATGCGAGCACCTGGCCCATGAATACAACAGGCTGCTCAAGACCGATATAGTCACCATCAGGATACCCGGCGTCTACGGGCCGGGTGTGAGAATAGGAGCCAGGGGAGTAAACCTTATAGGCACGGCGGGAGCGCTGGGCAATGAGATTCCCTTCCCATACCCGGCGAAGCAATACATTGTGCTGGCGCATGTCGATGACATAGCCGAAATCGTGGCCAGGATACTGTTTGCCCCGAAACTGCCGCACGAGGTCTACCACATCGGCGGTCACTATACCTCGTACGGCGAAATGGCGGAGATCGGCAGGAAGATCATTCCTGACATGAAGATCACCTTTGACGAGAACGGTCCGTGGGGACACATGTTTCAAATAGATTGCAGCAGGATGATAAAAGAGATAGGCGTGCAGCACCGCAGCCTGTATGACGGGTATTTCGATCTGATCAACCTGACTCGTAAAGAAAACAACCTGCCGCCGATAGAGAAGAAATAGCTTATAGTTATAAGCGGGAGTTGAAAATGAGCGAAAACATAGCGGGTGCAGAGAAAAAGATAATCCCGTTGCAGGAAGGCCTGTTTGCTGTGGGCGGCGACGGCAAGTACCACCTGGTTGCCAGCCGCTGCAATAGCTGCAAATTGACGTTTTTCCCGAAGAGGAAATACTGCGGAAAGTGCGGGTCTGCCGACGTAGAGGTGTTTAATCTGAGCGACCGCGGCAAGGTCTATACATTCAGCCAGGTAGACAGGAAGAGTATATATACAATTATCGAGCCGCCCTACATGGAGGCGGATGTCGAGATGCCCGAAGGTGTCCATATATACACGGTACTCGATAAATGCGACCCTAAGACGGTCGACTTCGGGATGGAGGTGGAAGTCTACGTGGACAAGGTCAAGCAGGATGAAGAGGGCAACGACATTATTGCCTTCAAATTCAAGCCTGCTGCATAAGAATCGAGGCTAAAATAGCTGAGTTTGACGGAGGAAACATAATAATGAGTGAAGTAGTAGTAATGGGAGTGGGCACTCTTCGTTTCGGCAGGTGGCCGAACAAGTCTGTCATCGAGATGGCGGAGGTCGCCATAGAGGCTGCGCTTAAAGATTCAGGCATCCCGTTTAAGGATATTCAGGCCGCCTATATCGGCAGCGAACTGGGGCATTTCCCCGATGCCAGGATGATCGTACAGAACTTCGGCTGGACCGGCATTCCCATCAGCCAGATGCAGCAGGCCTGCGCCAGCGGCTCGGCCGCATTCAGGGAGGCCTATTACTCGGTGGCTGCAGGCAGGTATGACGTCGTTTTAGTGGCCGGCTATGAAAAAATGGGGAAAGGCCTGATCCCGGGCGGTGTGCCTGACCAGGATAAAGAATTCCATCTCCACTATATGGGGCTCGATGTGACGCCGGCCCGCATCGCCATGGCCATTAAAAGAAGGATGCTGACCTACGGCGACACTCCTGAAATGCTGGCTGCCGAGGCAGTCCAGTGCTTTCAGTATGGCCATCTGAACCCGTATGCTCATAATCAGAAGCTGTACGGCATGGCGGAGGTGCTCGGTTCGCCCATGATCTGCTCTCCGCTTACTCTCCTGATGAGCTGCCCTATCAGCGATGGAGCATCTGCGGCCGTGATCTGCAGCAAGAAAAAAGCCAGGCAGTACGGCCTGAGCAGAGCGATTACCGTGGCTGCGAGCTTTGCGGGAACCCCGGATTACAACGATCTAACGGGCGGGCCGGGCCCGCATATCGGTGGCGATTTCAAAGGCGGCAACCTGACCCGCAGGGTGAGCAAGGAGACCTACGAAAAGAGCGGAATAGGTCCCAGGGACATCAAGGTGGTCCAATGCCATGCGCCTTTCGCCGGCGGCGGCGCAATCTGCATAGAATCACTTGGCTTTTGCGAGGAAGGCGAAGGCGGAAAATGGTTCCTTGAAGGGAAAACAAAAATCGATGGTCAGGTAGCCGTCAATACCGACGGCGGTCTGATAGCCAGAGGGCATCCCCTGGGAGCTACGGGCGTCGCTGAGATAGGAGAGCTCGTCCGCCAGCTGAGGGGCGAAGGTGGTGCTTTGCAAATACCCGATAACCCCAAAGTGGCTATGGCACACAATGTAGGACTGGGCTGTCTGAACCTTCATATTCTCAAGAAGTAGCTGCAGTTGAATGCAGGTTATTTCGCCTCGGTACGACTGCCAACAGGGTCAGGTATGCCGGAAATCATATATCGTTTAAGAAAAACGGCTCTGTGATGAAAAACGACGACTATATCAAACAGATATTCCGCGCGGCGACGTTCGACGGTCAAAATAAGGTCGTCAGCCTTCGGGAAGCGCTTGAGAAGAACCTGAAACCGAGTACGTCCATATTTTTAGGCTGGAATGCCAATGCGGCGATCTGCGAAATCATGCGGCAGTATAACAACAGGCAACCCGGTTTCACCGTTGTAATGACCATGACCTGGGACCTGTCATTGAACCTCGTCCACTGCGGGCTGATCAAGAAGCTTATCTCGACCAGTTGTTCGTATGCTGTCCCCAACCCTGCCCCCAGTCATGTTATCCAGCGGGCCTGCCGGGACAGGTCAGTGGAGATCGAAAACTGGACCCTGTACTCCATTCAGCAAAGGCTGATGGCGGGAGCATTGGGAGTGGGCTTTATGCCCACCAAATCCATATCCGGAAGCAGCATGGCTACGGACAATAGCGGTTCTTTTATGGAGATGGCCGACCCCTTTGATAACAGCAAGAGAATCGGCGTGGTTAAAGCTTTGAATACGGATATAGCCATTGTTCACGCGCTGGCTGCTGACCCAAATGGCAACACTATCATGTCACCGGTTTCACAGGATACGCTGTGGGGGGCCAGGGCCAGCAGGGGAGGTGTGGTGGTAACGGCTGAAAAAATAGTCGATGCCGATTTCATACGCCGGCATTCACATCTGGTCAGTATACCGGGATACCTGGTGAAATCGGTTTCACTCTGCCCGCTGGGAGCTCACCCGGAAGGCTACTTCTCCAACATCGCGGGCATCGATAGTTACGGCGAAGACTACGATTTCATGCTTGAACAGAGAAAAGTAAGTGTTGAACCCGATCCATTGAACGCCTGGTTAAAACGGTGGATATACGATGTCAAGGATCATGGAGAATACACCCGCCGGCTGGGTGCGAAACGCGTGTCCGGCCTGAAAAGTATGCTTAAGAAGAGATACTGGGAAAGCGGTATCACTCCGAGCAGCAGGAGGGCTTCGGGCAAAGATGCCGGCAGTACAGAGGTGATGATAGTCGCTGCATCGCGAAAAATCGCCGAGCGGTTCAAAGAAGGCCGGTACCAGGTTCTGCTGGCAGGGATAGGGATACCCGGGCTGGCCGCGTGGCTGGCTTTTTACCAGCTTAAGAGTGACGGCATTGATATAGAGCTCATACTTGGTTCGGGAGTGCTTGGATACAAACCCGGGCCGGGTGATCCCAATTCGATGAGTGTCTACAACGTACTGTCGGCGAAGATGCTGACGGACACCAGCGAAATGTACGGTTTTATTATCTCAGGGGATGGCGCCAGGTGCCTGAGCGTGATAGGGGCCGCCCAAATCGATGAATGCGGAAATATCAATACCACGCGCGTAGGCGAGGATATATACATCAGCGGCTCCGGGGGAAACAACGATAATACCAGCGGCGCAGCAGAGGTAATGGTAGTAACGGCGCAATCAAAAAAACGCTGTGTGGAGACTTTAGACTATATAACCTCGCGGGGCGATAGGGTCAGCTCTCTCATTACAGACATGGGCGTTTTCAGGAAAGGCGCCGATGGCAGATTTGTACTGGCAGACTGTATACTTGAAACCGACGGTGCCGGCCTGGCGCAAAAGATGCTTGAAATCCAGGATAACTGCGGATGGGCGGTGAAAGCAGCTCCATCGGTATCAACCATAGGTTATCCCACTGAGCACGAACTTGCATTGCTGAGGATGTTCGATCCCGGCGGTTACGTGTCAGGAGGATAGGGGTGTCCGTATCCGGTCGAGGGAGGTTATAAACATTTGGCAGAGCAGGATATAAAAAAGATTCTGGATGGAGATGACCGGACTCTGGCTACGATCATCAGCCTTATTGAGAGGGATAGCCCGCAGGTCCCCGGGATAATGAAATCGATAGCCGCCCACACCGGTAAGGCATATAAAATCGGGATCACCGGGCCTCCAGGGGTGGGTAAGAGCACCCTGATTGACAGTCTCACGTCGCTCATAAGAAAGCAGGGTTCCAGCGTGGCGATCCTGGCCGTGGATCCTACCAGTCCTTTCAAGGGAGGCGCCATACTGGGTGACCGCGTGCGGATGCAGAGGCACTACACGGATGAAGGCGTGTTCATACGCAGCATGGCCACCAGGGGCGTCAAAGGTGGATTGACAGGGGCGATCAACGAGATCATCGATCTTATGGATGCCGCCGGCAAGAGCTATATATTACTTGAGACTGTCGGCGTAGGGCAGAGCGAGCTGGATATAGCGGGCTATGTGGATACGGTCGTGGTTGTTCTGGTGCCTGATATGGGTGACAGCATCCAGGCTATGAAAGCCGGCATAATGGAGATCGCCGATATATTTGTGGTCAACAAGTCCGACCTGGCCGGTGTTGATAGACTGGTTAATAATCTGAACATAACGCTTGGTTTAAACGAAGGGCGAGGGGAATGGCAGATACCGGTTCTGAAGTGCCGGGCGGACCAAAACGACGGAGTGGAAGATCTGCTTGATAAGATCTTGCAGCATAAGGATTTGCTTAAAAAGGGAGGACGGCTGGAGGAAAGGCGCGGCCGGCAGCGCCTGCAGCAGTTCGAACAGATGCTGGAGCATAAAATACTGGTGGAGATAAAGTCAAAGATTTTGGACAGCGGCAAGGTAAACGAGTTAGGAAATAAAATTAAGAGAGGAGAGATCAGCCCCTACACAGCCTTAAACCGGATTATGAAAACCGGTATCTCATCCTTTTTAAGTAGAAAAACAAGCGTGAGCACGGATAATAAGGAGTAAGTAATGACCGATGAGTTATTAATCGAACATAAGGATTATATCTGCACGATCACTATCAACAGGCCCGATAAAAGGAACGCCCTGAATTATGAGGTATTAAGCGGACTTTCCAGCGGTCTGGGTGCTCTGGCAAACGATGATAAAACGCGGGTAATAATTCTTACCGGCGCGGGCAACCTGGCCTTCAGTGCAGGTATGGACCTGGTGTTTGTAAATAGCCGGCGGGAGATCGCTGACAAAGCCATAGCCGACGCGCTGGACAGCCTGCTCAATTGTCCTGTACCCATCATAGCCAGGATACAAGCCGACGCACTTGGCGCGGGCTGTGACCTCACGACAGCCTGTGATTTCAGGATAGCCTCGGATAATGCCAGGATGGGTATTCCACCAGTTAAATTGGGCTGGGTATATTATCCCAGGTCCATTCAGCGCTTAATCAATTTGATCGGCGTCGCATACACCAAAGAGCTTTTTTTAACCGCGCGATTCGTGCCCGCTGCCCGTGCTAAAGAGATGGGGTTGTTGAATTTACTGGTTTCACCTGCAGCGTTGGACGAGGCAGTAAACACCCTTGCACAGGAAATTGCCGAAAAGGCGCCGCTGGCTGTACGGGGAACCAAGTACGTCATTAACCAGCTTTTTAATTACCAGAAACTGGGCAGTGGCGTTGAGCAGGAAATCCACCAGCTGATCTGGAAATGCTATCAATCGGAAGATGCTATCGAAGGCAACCGGGCATTTAAAGAGAAAAGGAAACCCGATTTCAAGGGCAGATGACCCGCGCGGAGATCTGTCTGGTATAGCCGTGCGACCTGTAGGGGGCCGGTTTTCAAATCCGCCCGATAGCGGGCGCACCTGAGGGTATGCCCCTACAGCAAATCCTTTGAATCGAATCCTGTGAAGAAACAGGAACGTTCCCCTGTGTGGCAGGTGGGCCCGGCAGGATCGGCCCTGACCAGCAGGGCGTCCGAGTCGCAGTCCTTGGCAATCGATTTCACTCTAAGCACATTACCCGAGGTGTCGCCCTTGTGCCAGAGCTCCTGCCGGCTGCGGCTGTAGAATACCATCTCGCCCTTCTGCAGGGTAAGTCTCAGCGACTCCTTGCTGGCGTAGCCCAGCATGAGCACCGTGCCGTCCCTGTCGTCCTGCACGATAACGGGTATAAGTCCCTTTTCATCGAATTTCAACATATTGTATGCTCCTGTCTGAAAAATCGGCTGGTCAGGCGGGGATGTAGGGTTCAGGATACGGCCAGGGCTTCCTTGAGGTCGATATCGCCCGTATAGAGCGCCTTGCCGATGATGACGCCCTCTACTCCCAGCGCCGCCAGTTTCCTGATATGCTCGATTGAGGATATGCCGCCCGAGGCCACGACCGGTATTTTAAGCTTATTCACCAGCTCGGCCGTGGTATCGTAGTTGGGCTCGGTGAGCGTGCCGTCCCGCTTGACATCCGTGTATATGATGCGTCTGGCTCCGATGGCCGCCATGGCCTGGCTTAGCTCAAGTACGGTCATAGTGGATATCTTCATCCAGCCGTGCGTGGTCACGTAGGAGTCTCGTGCATCGATTCCCACTACGATGGCCTCACCGAACCTCTTGATGATGCGCCTGGTGAGTTCAATCTGTTCTACGGCCACCGTGCCCAGTATGACACGCTTCACGCCCAGCGTGATAAGCTGTTCAACCACATCGGCCCGCCTGATACCGCCTCCCAGTTCCACTTCGAGGCTGGTATTTTTCACGATGTCCTCGATGGCCTGCGTATTGCGAACCTCACCTGCGGCTGCGCCATCCAGGTCCACCAGGTGCAGCCTGCTTGCCCCCTGCTCCTGCCACTTGAGCGCCGTGGCCACGGGGTCGACCGAGAACACCGTCTCCTTGCTGTAGTCGCCCTGGTAGAGGCGTACGCATTTGCCTCCCTTGAGATCGATAGCCGGAATGATATCCATGATATTAGCCCTTTAAGATTACCCCCTTCTGCTCAAGTGCGTCAATCCCGGCGCTGTCGTATCCGTGCTCTTCGAGTATCTCGACCGTGTGCTCTCCGAGCAACGGCGCTCTAACGTTCTTTACCTGTTCAATGCCTGAAGGCCTGGCTGGTATATTGGCAAGCTTGACTTTGCCGACGCCCGGGTAATCCATATCGAAAAATATCTGCCTGGCAGTTACCTGCGGGTCGTTAAGCAGGTCCGGCACCTCGAGCACAGGCGCGCAGGGGACACCGGCCGCCTCCAGCTTCCGTAGTATTTCGCTGCCGGGCAATTGACGTAAGGCGGCTGCGATTCTTGCCACGAGCTCATCGCGGTGCGCCAGCCGGCTTTCCATGCTTGAATATTTGGGGTCACGTGAGAGATCGTTCAGATCCAGCGCTTGGCAGAAGGCCTGCCAGAACTTTTCGTTTGAGACACCCACGAATACATGCCTGTCCGCTGACTGGAAACACTGGTAAGGAGTAAAAGCAGGGTTGGCCGATCCCATCCTTGACATTACATCGCCCGTCAATGCATAACCGGCGATAAAGGGCGCCATGAAATAGACAGCGGTGTCGAAGAAGGCAGCGTCTATCAACTGGCCCCTGCCCGTTTTATCCCTCGACATGATGGACAGCAGAATACCGTAGGCGGCCAGGAATGCCGTGGGGAGACCGATAACATTGGACGGTATACGCACGGGCGGCCCGTCCGCTTCGCCTGTGACGGACATCAGGCCGGACATGGCATGGACCACAGGGTCGTAGGCCGGCTTCTGGCTGTAAGGGCCGGTCTGACCGAAACCGGAGACCGAGCAGTAGATTATTCGCGGGTTGATCTTATCTATATCGCCATAGCCGATGCCCAGCTTGTCCGTTACACCCGGAGTAAAGCTCTCGAGGAGGATATCCGCCGTTGCAGCCAGCCTGTGGGCGATCTCCCTGCCCTCTGTCGCCTGTAAGTTGAGAGCGAGGCTGCGCTTGTTGCGGTTGGAGTTGTAGAAGGCTACGGCGGCCAGGCCGTAGCGGAAGGGGTCACCCTGTGGAGGTTCTATCTTTATCACGTCCGCCCCTGCCTGCGCCAGCATCAGGCCGCAGATCGGGCCGTCACCCGAATGTGAAAAATCAAGCACCTTCAATCCCTGTAGCGGATACATACCGACCTCCTTGTCCGACGAGAAATCGAAAGTATTTATACCACTATATATCGTTGTTTACAAAGTCCCGAACACAGTATATATTATTTTTACCATTGACTTAGAAAAAGGGGAAATGTATACTGAGGTCAAATTAGTAACGGGGGGAATTCTATGAAGCTGTCGTGTCTGCAGGAAAATCTGAATAAAGGCCTCGGCATCATAGGCAGGGCAGTAGCATCGAGGACGACGCTACCCATCACCCAAAATGTGCTGATATCCACCGACGAATCACAGCTTAAGCTGGCGGCCACCAACCTGGAGATCGCCATCAGTTGCTGGATCGGTGCAAAGATAGAGAGCGAGGGGTCCATCACCCTTCCTGCGCGGGTTTTAACCGAGTTCGTAGGCTCGCTGCCCAGCGATATCATCAGCCTTAACCTCAAGCACCACACCATGGAGCTAAAGTGCGGCCGTTACGAAGCAAGGATCAACGGCCTGGACGCCGCCGATTTCCCGCCTATCCCCCAGGTGGGCGACGGCTTCAGCACCAAGGTCAAAGCCGAGGACCTCAAGCAGGCCATCAGCCAGGTGGCGTTCGCCGCCGCCACCGAGGAGTCGCGTCCCGTGCTCACCGGCGTGCAGACCGAGTTCGAGGGCACAAAGCTGATTATGGCCGCCGCCGATGGTTTCAGGCTGGCCGTGCACCGCACGACCTTGGCCGAACCGGTCAAGGAGAAGGTGGCCATGATTATACCGGCCAAGGCCTACCACGAGCTCAACCGCCTGATGGGCGCCGATGATCAGGAGATCGAGATAACTCTCAATTCGCAGAAAAGCCAGGTGCTTTTCAAGCTCAAGGGCATCGAGATGGTATCGCAGCTAATCCAGGGCACCTTTCCCAATTATTCACAGCTCATACCCCAGACCTATGGCACCAAGGCGCGCATCGACGTCGCCGAGTTCCTGCGCGCCATCAAGATGGCCGCCATTTTCGCACGTGACGGCAGCGGCATCGCCAGGGTCATCGTTACGCCGGGTGCCACTGTGGAGGCAGGCAAGATAACCGTCTCTGCTCGCGCCGACGAGATCGGCGACAACGTGGGCGAAATAGACGCGCTGGTGGATGGCGAGGCGGCTAAAATAGCCTTCAACGCCCGCTACCTGGCGGACGTGCTATCGGTGGTCAAGCAGGCGCAGGTATCGCTGGAAGTCACCACCCCCTCCAACCCGGGCGTGATCCGCCCTGTGGGAGTGGACAACTACGACCACGTGGTCATGCCGATGTTTGTTCAGTGGTGATAAATTCTGATGGGACGGCGATCCTAATTTTAGCCATTTCGGGCGTAGTTACCAGTTGAACATCAAGGGCATCCGAAACCTGTCTTTTCTCCTGGAAAGTAAAGTTATTTAAATAGTCCCTGCCCTGCAAAACTAACATTATGGCTGGTACCAAAAGGGGTGAGGACCAACCTTAGACCTATGATTTTTATCATGGATGAACATACATACCGATGTTTGTTCAGTGGTGATAAATTCTAAGGTACCGCAAACGTAAGGCGACCAATTAGAAATATAAGTTGTATGCCGCCCGACGAGAGTGCGCCTATTGAGGCGACAATAATTCTTATTTCTCCGCCATTATTTGCTCATGCTTTATTTTATCCATATCTGCAACATAGGATCGTGAAGCCATAAAAAAGAAAAGGGCACCGAGCACAGCGCCCATGCCTGCAATAGTTAGCGCAGTGCCGAGTGCCTGCGCGTCCTGCCCCAACGCATCGGAGATAGATCCGACCAGATAGGGACTCCAGCCACCGATACCATAAAAACCGAGTATGATGGCACCCCATGCCGTGCCTTTTTGCGCTGCCGGAGCCACGTCCTGTATGATTGCCATTGTAGTGGGGACTGCCATTACGAACAAGAAACCAAATATAATAATCAGAGTCATGCCGATTGGGCCTTTAAGCTGTAAAAATAGGGCTGCCACCAGGAAAATGGGAGCGAGGATAAGAGCAATCGCAGGGACGTAAATTCTCCCTTTGGGGTTTTTCTTGAACCACAAATCTGCCAGATAACCGCCAGCAGGCGATGCGATGATAGCGACCATAGCGATAGGAACTATTACAGCATTGGCTGCTTGCACGTCTACTTGCCAGGCACGCCCGACAAAAGCCGGCAACCAGAAAAGGACTGACTGAAGCGTGATCTGAGCAAGGCCGTAGCCAAAAAATATCCAGACCAAAGTAGGTATCTTAGAGAGGGTCGATACGGTTCGGATGAAGGTGACCTTCTCTCCAGGTTGGGTTTTCTGCGCGGTCTGATAATCCTTCATAAAGAACGCCAGGATACCCAGTATGACGCCAGGTATGGCGAATATGAAGAATGGAGCCTGCCAGCCGTATTGCTTGGCTATTATTCCACCAATTAGTGATCCCAGTGCAAGTCCCAGTGCTGTTGTCATATTGAAGATACCCATGGCTATACCACGTGCTTTCTTTGAGTAGGCTGCACCGACAAGAGCTGCTCCGCCTGGCGTGAACCCTGCTTCTCCCACACCGACAAATGTGCGCGGAATAAGAAGGGACCAGAAATTCCAGGCAAACCCTGTAAGAAGCGTGAATGCACTCCACGCTATTGCCATGATACCAATTGCCTTACGCCTGCTCCAGCGATCGATCAGGTATGCAATAGGAAACGTGAAGATCGCTGTGCTTAATAGGAATATAGTGCCGAGGACACCTACGCTTCCATCGCTTAGACCGAGGTCAGCTTTCATAGGTTCCACAACCGCGGCAAAAACCTGCCGGTCCATGAAGTTTACTGCTAGGAGAAGGGAACAAATAACGAGGACGTAGAGCTTCCCTCCTCCTCCCAGCCTATACTCCTTTTGTATATCCGTACTCTTTGCCATTCACGACCTCCTTATACGACCTCGATATTTGACAGTTGAGATAGAATGAGTGTTCGCTCATTTTAACAATACACTTAACTGTTGTCAATACAGCGATTGAATTATAATAATTGTTACCTAAATGTGATATTGGTGCCTCAAAATAGAGATATCAATGGAATATGAACCGTTAAGGCGTTATACTCTTTTCACGCCCGGTGCCACTGGCCGCATCTATATCCAGGCCGGATTTGACTGTATCGATAGACTCGATACAGGATTTGCAGGATTTTGGTAAGACCATTTATGATGCAACGATGCCCAGATCGGCGACATTTGATTATGACGAAGCACAAAATATTGACAATAGTAAAGTGTGTTGTTAAAATGAGCGAACACTCATTCTTTCTCATACATACATTTTAATTACAATCAAAAATGGAAATATTAGTACATGTTGGAAAGTGCAAGCAGTATACGGGCTTACAGCAGCGATTTAGAATTAATCGCTGCTAAAAGGGCACATATAGCAAAGTGTGCGGCTCGAATATTCGCTAAGAGTGGCTATGACCGTGCAGGTGTGCAAGAGATAGCTGACGCCTGTGACATGGCCATTGGAGCTCTCTATCGATACATCGGGAAAAAGGAGGACATAATTGAACTTGTGCTCGATTATGGATTATCAACATTTACGAATTTGTACGATGCATTTACTGCAAATCTCGATAGTGTCAGCCCAATAGAGGGCCTCCGCCGGGTTATGGAAAAATATTATCGAATGATAGATGATTATCAAGATTTGGTGCTTTTGGCATACCAGGAAATAAGGGTACTTAGCCCAAACGTGAGACAATTAATACTAGATGAGAACAAGCGTATCATAACTATATTTGAGAGGTTGTTGATTAGGGGTTGTGAAACAGGCGAATTCAGGATACATAATGTTCTCGGTATGGCGCATATGATAGTTGTTCTCGGTCATATGTGGGCAATTAGAAAGTGGTTCTTGGGTAAACACTATACATTAGAAGAGTATATTAGTGAGTCAATTGAATTAGTCCTTACTTCTATAACTATAAACAAAGGGGTTTGATTGCTGCTGTACTGGGGAAACCTATTGCTGTAAAAATAGTGGATTTAGCAACGGAGTTCTGGTAGTCGGAGATTGGGAATTCGATAGGATTAAATCATGGCAACGTGTGAAACGGAAGCAATGGAATACGGCAGAAGCAGTTTGGCTTATAAACAATGGTGCAAGTGCATCATGAAAAAGGATACCTCTGAGTGAGCTATTTGAAATTTGTTAAAGGAGCTAAGAAGTATGGAGTTTCAGTTAAACGAAGAACAAGTAATGCTGAAGAAGTTGGCACATGATGTAGCTGAAAAGGAATTTCGCCCGAAGGCGGCAGAGTGGGAGTCCAAGGCAGAGCATATGACTGGGGAGGATATTAAAAAACTTGCAGACTTGGGACTCCTGGGTTTGCCTATATCTGTCAAGTATGGCGGACAAGGAAGAACAGCTTTTGAAGCTTTGTTGGCTATAGAGGAATTGGCACGTGTATCTATAATAGCTGCTGGCCCTGTCTTTGAATCCAGTGTAGGACCTGTCAGAGTGATAGAGCAGTTTGGTACCGAAGAACAAAAACAGAGGTATATACCGGCTGTATGTAGAGGTGAATGTTTGATTGCTGTGGGCATGACCGAACCCGAGGCTGGTTCAGCATTAACCGACTTATCTACCAGGGCTGTGTTGAAGGGGGATCATTATGTTGTGAATGGTATGAAGCGCTTTATAACAGGTGGAGGCAGGTCTGACGTCTATGTGGTGTATGTGAGACTCAGCGACCAAAAAGGGGCCAAAGGCATAGGTGGGTTGCTGATCGAAAAGGGGACTCCCGGCTTTTCATTCGGGAAGCAGGAGCAGTTCATGGGTATGCGTGGCATGCCGAGTTGCGACCTTATTTTTGAGGATTGCCATGTTCCTAAAAATAATCTGGTTATCAAGGAAGGCGATTTCAGAAAACTGATGACTGCATTTGACCTTGAGCGTTGTGGCAACGCAACAATGTGCCTTGGAATAGCCCAGGGAGCTCTTGAAGAGGCGCTAAGCTACTCGCAACAGAGGAAGCAGTGGGGCAAGGATATTTGCGAATTCCAGGCAGTACAGTTTATGTTAGCAGACATGGCGCTGAAGGTTGAAGCATCCCGCCTACTAATATATAGAGCAGCGGTGAACGCTGCTGCAGGTCTACCCATTCCGCTTGAGGCCAATATGGCAAAGTGCTTTGCGAATCAAATGGCAAGAGAGGTTACCGGGATGGCCATACAAATACATGGTGGCTATGGCTACTCCAAGGACTACCCAGTCGAGCGTATGATGCGTGATGCATGGGGATGGGGACTTGCAGGCGGTACTCTTGAGATACAGAAGATCACCATGGCCTCCATGCTTTTACACCGCAGATTTGATCAGAGAAAGTGAGGTGTTCTTCAGAGTAAACATATATTGAAGGAACTTACGATGGAATCTGAATGTAAATTTGTAGAAAAGAAAATAGGCAAAGCTAAAATAAAGGTATATGCTAACCGACCCCAAACCATTTACACGATGTTCCACAATACGGTGCTAAAATATCCGCAACGTCAAGCAATAATATTCGGTGACATCTGTTTAACCTACTCCGAACTCAGCAAGAGGGTTGACGCGTTAGCATTAACCCTCAAAAAGGACTACCGTGTACGCAAAGGGGATCGAGTCGCCGTATTTTTAAAAAACGATGATGCTTTTCCACCGGTCTTCCTGGCCGTCTCTAAAATCGGAGCCATTTCGGTAATACTTAATACAAGGTTGAAGAAACCAGAGCTGGAATATCAATTAAAGCTTACCAGGCCGATAGTGTCTATTGTTGATAACGAAACATGGGACAAGGAGCTGGATGACCTTACAAGATTCAAATTGGAAAGGAATTCCTTGAGCCAAATTTGGGACAAAGGTGGCACCTGCCCACCGGTGGGCTGTGGCGAAGACGACGTTCACAGCATACTTTTTACCTCGGGGACAACGGGGAAACCGAAGGGGGTTAGAATCGTTCACCGCAATCTGATTCATAGTGCTATAAGGCAAGAACAATACGAACAATACTACATGGAGATGCTGGGACTGGGCAATGCCCAGGGAGGCAGAAAAACGCTGATCGTGGCTCCTATATTTCACATTATGGCTCTTCAAGAGCAATTGATTCCAAGTTTGTGGATGGGAAATGCGGCCGTCCTGCTCAGGGAGCTTAGTATCGCAGCCTTCCTGAAAACTGTCGAGAGGGAGAAAGTTGACTTTCTGGTTGGATCTCCAGCTATATACAGGATATTGCTGGGCTCTGAAGATGTTAAGAAATATGATCTAAGCTCGATTAAAATAGCTGCCTTTGGCGCGGCGCCGATGTCTCCGGATTTGATGGCGGAGATGGAGAAGGCTCTTCCAAACGCCAAGTTTTTCCAGGGATTTGGCCTAACAGAAGCATCGATATCCCATGCTGCCCTTCATAAGGAATGCATTGAAAAACCTACATCTATCGGACGCCCCAGCCTTGGTTGTGAAGCTAAGATTGTCGACGATAATATGAAAGAAATGCCAATAGGTGCCGTTGGTGAAATAGCCGTCAAAGGACCAAATGTAACCGATGGCTACTACAACAATCCCGAAGAAACCAGGAAAGCTTTCAGGGATGGATGGGTTCTAACTGGCGACCTGGGAAGAGTAGATGAGGGCGGATTCTTTTATATTGTAAGCAGGAAGAAAGACATGATCAACAGAGGCGGCGAGAACGTCTATCCTGTTGAAGTAGAGAATACAATCTGTATGCATTCTAAGGTCTTCGAAGTTGCCGTATATGGTGTCCCCGACCGGGTTATGGGAGAAAAAGTAGCCGCATCCATAATCGCCGTCCCTGGTACAACTCTCACAATGGAAGAAATAAAGGAATTCTGCAAGGATAAACTTGCCAGATACAAAATACCCGAATATATCATATTTACAACTGCGCTGCCCAAGAACCCCGGTGGCAAGGTGATAAAGGAACAACTAACCTTGGAACTAGCCAGTCAAATCAAGGAAAACAAATGACAGGGATATAATATTTTCGTTATTAAAGTGGTTTAATAAGGGGGTGGTTTGTTATGGCTCAGCGAATGACAGTGACCATGCGTGAAACACAAGACTGGAGACACGGGAAACTCGTAAGAATTGGCTCTACGGAGAGAGTTAAAAATCTAAATCAACAATTTCACGAAACGAGGCCTAACATTTGCTTACACGGTATGAGGGTCTATACCAGGGTTTATAAGGAGACAGAGGGTGAGGAGGAGGTTTTGAGGCGAGGTAAGGCCATTGCTGAAGTGCTTTCCACGATGCCTCCCGTAATAATGCCTTCTGAACTGATAGTAGGTCAACCCGGATGCAGGCTGAGAGGCACAACAATTAAGCCGGCTATGTTGGGCTGGTTGCAATCCATAGATGAGTTTGAGGTACTGGATACCAGGGACTATGACCCCTGGAAGGTGACTCCGGAGCAAAAGAAAGAGCTAAAAGACGAGATATTGCCCTACTGGAAAGGCAAGACGGTCAGGGAAATCTGCACTAAGAAAGCTATGGAATTGATGCCCGATGAGTGGGGGATTCTGATGGATACGGGCGTTGCCAACATATCGAACTACCTGCACAGCGTAGGTTCGCATATAAACCCGCCGTACGATGATATAGTAGTAAAAGGCTTTAAATGGTATGAAGCAAGGACCATGGAAAAGCTGGCGCAGCTTGGTAAGAACGAGTTTGAGAAGGCATTTTTTTATGAGGCCGTTCTTAAGACGATCGGCGGTATCAAGAAATGGAGCGAAAATTATAGGGATCGTGCGTTGGAACTTGCGGCCAATGAAGAGGACCGTGCTCGAGCCAGTGAATTAAAGAAGATCGCAGAGATTATAGGCAGAGTTCCTTATGAACCGGCGAGGACCCTTCATGAGGCCTTACAGTCAATATTCTTTACCCAATGTTTCCTGTGGCTGGAAGGGAGTGGGTGTGGATTCGGCCTCGGCAGAATGGACAGGTTTCTTTATCCGTATTACCAAAGGGATATTGAAAGCGGTGCCCTTACCAAAGACCAAGCGCTGGAACTGATAGAGTGCATGTGGATAAAGATGACTGGAATACACTGGCTAATAAGTAAGATGATTGCCTGGGCCGCTCCGGGCTATTATCCATTCCAGCATGTGCATGTTGGCGGCATTGATAAGGACCTGAAATATTATACTAATGACCTTTCTTATATGTTCATAGAGGCTCTGCTCAATGTACGGACAACGCAGCCGACCCTGTGTGTTCTCTGGCATAGAGATATGCCCTGGGAATTAAAAGCTAAAACGGGCGAGTTGATAGCAGCAGGGATGGGGCATCCCTCTATTTTCAACTATGAAAAACTGATAGAGATGAGAATGAATGACGATCCCGGCGAGAGATGGGATGAGCTTATTTGGGATGCGAAGCCCATCGGATGTGTTGAGCCACAGGGCGCAGGGTGCAGGCAATTCGGCCATACTGCCGCGGGGGCAATAAATGGTGGCTCTATGATAGAACTGGTTTTTACACGGGGTATTAAGAGAACGGGATTTATCCAGGTCGGAGAAAAGGTGGGGCTGGACACAGGCCCACTCCAGAATTTTAAGGCTTTTGACGATTTCAAAGACGCCGTTAAGAAGCAAATGGAATATCTTGTGGACATGACTATAAGGGGTTTATGGATTGGGGAGAAAACTATCGCAGAAAAAAATGAGTTATTGGTACAGTCGATATTCACCGACGATTGCATAGAAAAAGGTGTAGGCTGCGCAAATGGCGGCGCCCGTTATCCGGTTGGTCCTCATGTGCAGATCATAGGGATCGCAGATTTAGCTAACAGCCTGGCATCCGTGAAGAAATGTGTCTACGATAATAAAACAATGACTATGGACGATCTGGCTAAAGCCCTGGAAGTCGATTTCGCAGGATTTGAAGATATTCATACGAAACTCGTCAGGGCTCCAAAATTTGGAAATGACGATGACTATGTGGATGATCTGGCCCGGGAAATGTTCATGCATTTCGCCAAGACTGTGAGAAAATACAGGAATCTGAGGGGAGGCACACCAGGACCCTGTGTGGTTCCGACCAGCGCCAATGTTCCGTTTGGATTTGAGGTGGGTGCTCTTCCGGCTCCAAAGGGTGCCATGAAACCGATGGCTGACGGAGTATCACCACAACAAGGAACGGATATTCTTGGTCCCACGGCGTCATTGAAATCGGTGGCCAAGCTTCCCTCTGCAGCATTTACAGGGGGTACACTAACCAATATATGGCTCAGCGGTGATTCCTTGAAAACGGAGGAAGGTCTCCGCAAGTGGGCGAACCTTGTAGATACTTATGTGTATGAAGGCGGATACCATCTTCAGGTGAACACTATCTCCAAGGATACATTGCTGGACGCACAAATACATCCAGAGAAGTACCCCACTTTGATGGTACGGGTGGCCGGTTACAGTGCGTATTTTGTGGATCTAGCCCAGATGACACAGGATGATATCATATCCAGAACCGAACATAAGTTATAGTAAACGCCTTCTTTAGCTGAATAGCGGATTACATGGAAAACGGAACCATATTCAATATACAAAGAAACCAGATTCATGACGGGCCGGGAATAAGAACGATTGTTTTTTTGAAAGGGTGTCCATTAAGGTGCGTGTGGTGCTCGAACCCGGAAAGTCAGCGCATTAAACCAGAGTTATTCCTTTACAGATCCAAATGTACGTTGTGTGGGAAATGTATTGAAGTATGTCCCAACAATGCGAGCAAGATTATCGACGGCACGATAATCGTAGATAGAGCGATCTGCAACAACTGTGACAGTATCAGAAAATGTGTAGATGCCTGTCCTAATTCCGCCAGACAAATCAGGGGTGAGGAGACATCCGTTAATGATATCGTCAAGCAGGTGGAGAAAGACAGAACTTACTACTTCATCTCAGGAGGAGGTGTAACAATTGGTGGCGGAGAGCCTCTCTTTCAACCGGAATTTACCATGAACTTGCTCCAAAGTTGCAGAAAGAAAGGATTACATACGGCAATCGAAACATCCGGATATTGCCGATGGGCGGATCTTGAAAAAGTATTAAAGTGCACTGATTGGGTATATTATGATCTGAAGCTGATAGATAATCTGAAGCACAAGGAATACACAGGAGTGACTAATGATATCATACTCGCAAATGCCAGGAAGCTTTCTGAGGCCATTGGCAGCACGCAAACTCACCTTACAATAAGAATCCCTATAATTCCCGGTTATACAGATTCTGTGGATAATATCGTAGGTATTACCGAGTTTGTAAAAGACCACGTGAAGGCGGCAACGGAAGTTGAGATCTTAAACTATCACAGCTATGGATTTGGAAAATATGAGGCTTTGGGAAGAAAATATGGTCTTACGGCCATAAAAACTATGCCGGAAGAAAAAATGTTAGAAATCAGAGATTTGATCGAAGCACAGGGTATGAGGTGCAAGTGCGAACAGGAGCATCATAAATTTAATACGGCAGGCGCTACATGAAGCTGCTACTGCTAGGATTTTCGGGCCAGTTTACTTAAATATTAAAGCGGGCTAGTACAGAATGAACGAATCCATAAAATGACCAATGCAGAAGTGATCCCGTGGCCAGTCCTCATCCGGCACAATGGGTCAATCCGGCAGCACAAAGAAGGAAACCAAGGTCGTACCCCTGAATTGCTTCATAGCCACCGCCTACGGCAGCGAAATCGCTGCCGAACTTGATACTCTTCGGGCATTCAGGGATAAAGTACTGCTGAAGAGCAAACCGGGCAACTGGGTTGTAAGCACTTATTATGCTGTCAGCCCTCCAATGGCAGAATATATTGCCGAGCATAAGGAAGTGCGGACAATTGTCAGGGAAGCGTTGCTTAACCCGCTGGTTTTCATGCATGCAAAGAGCCGAGGGTTTTGGTATAACTAAACTTGCCGAAAACAGATAAAGTGATTAAGGCGTTGTTTAAACCTGGTTATATCTTGTCAAGGTGCTTTCAACTTCTAAAATTTGTGGCAGGTATAAAAGAAAAATATTTTTCATCAGTTTTAGCTGAATCAGTGCCTTCGGGACTGACTTTAAAGGTGGTACAATTATCGTGAGCAGGTCAACTTGTTCACACCATAATTGATATGAACTCCACCTTAATTTCATTATGAATCGGTAACAGCAATGGATTTACGTCAGAGATCCCGTCTATCCATTCACAACATGCTTAAAAGAGCACGCTTTGAAGTTATCCCCATGAAAGGTGTGATTGAGGAGGCAGTGACACTACCCGCTGGCTCGGTCGTAACAGTGACTGCCTCGCCCCGCAAGGGCATTGAAGCCACTTTCACGCTTTCTGAGGAACTGGCGGGACGTGGGTTTCGCGTGGTGCCCCACCTCACAGCACGACAGGTACGTGATAAGTCTCATTTGCATGAGATTATAGACAGACTGTCAGCAGGTGGGTTTGAGGATGTCTTCATAATCGGCGGTGATATTACCGAACCGGTGGGGACTTATGATTCGTCAAGCGCGCTTATAGCTGATATGGTTGAGATGGGCAACCGCCCACATCGTATAGGAGTGGCCGCTTATCCTGAGGGACATCCGCTTATAAATCGTGAAGCCTTGATGCAGGCGCTTAAGGCCAAACAACCTTTTGTAAATTATATGGTCACGCAGATTTGTTTCGACCCGCAGATCATCGGCAAATGGCTGGCGGACGTTAGGGCAAACGGTATTACACTGCCTGTATACATCGGCATTCCCGGCATACTGAAGCGCTCTAAGCTGCTGGAGATATCACTCAGGTTGGGTGTGGGTGATTCCACACGGTTTTTAAAAAATCACCTGGGTATGATGGCCAGACTATTGCAACATGATATGTATAACCCCGATAGTCTGGTAAAAAAAATCACAGGATTAACAAAAGAACAGGTTGTAGCCGGATTTCATATATATACCTTCAACCAGTGTCTCTCCACCAGACAATGGCGCGAGAAAGCTTTACAACGCCACAGGACTTAATGATTTTTTTCAGGGATGAATATATTTCAGTGATTCAATCCGTAATGATTCAGTTCGCACCATTGTGTATGTAAATGATTACTTTTATCATGTTATACTTAATTAATACATTATTCGAAGTACAATGGTAGGAGGTAAATAGCGATGGTTAGATTACGCCAAATTACTGTGACTATGTTTGTCCTGCTGATTATTATTGCCGTTATGGTATCCTGTGCTCCCGCTGCCCCCACTGCCCCCACTGCCGCTGCTCCCGCAGTATCGGTCGGCAATGTCAAAGCCCTTAACGCTGCGTTGGAGAAGAGCGAGTGCACCTTGAAACTGGCGCCATTTGTACATGTAGACTTGATCCAATTATACCAGGTTGGCAGGCTGGGTAACGCAGGGGGCAATAATGCAGATGCGCCATATCGGGCTGTGTTTGGCGCAATTCCGGACGATATCGCAATCAAAGATGTAGATCAGATTGCCGGTGCCCAGGCAAAGGTAGACAACTGGTTATATACCACACAGGGGCTGATACAGGGATGGCAGATAAATCCGAATGAAGCGCTTGTTATCGTAACTAAAACACCTCCGGAATGTGTCTATTTCAGCTATTGCGGTTTTATCTTCTACAAATATTATGAGAAGGAGAAACAGCAAAAATGGGTCTGGACAAGCTTCAATGATCCTCTGAATATATCAACCATTAAAACCTCCGGCACACCAAATGGGGAGAAGGGGGATCCTTTTGGCAAAGACACCATCATCATCATGACAGCTGATAAAGGTACTGACCGGCTTGTACGCAATGCTGCGCTAGCAGCAGGGTACACGGAAGATATCATCAATACCTATGTTATCCCGAGTTCGATGGTTAAACTGGGCATTGGTCCGGAGTATGATACCATGGTATTTGGTCAGCGCATGGCGCTTTTTACAGATGACAAAGCAGGGCAGGAATATGTGAATACGGTCACTGCAGCTATCAGGGTGATACCAGGTACACAGGGGAAACTCGATCCATTTCCCATGCCGGACTTACGAGTCAGGGGCACAGGTATAACCGAGTGGGATTTGCAACCTGCGCTCGAGGATCTGCGGACGACTATATTAGCGAAGTACAGCAACCTGGCGGCAGAGGAGTTGGGAACTCGTGTCTGGCTTACCGAGTCTTACGATGCAGTCCAAACGGAGGTATATGTGGCTGGAGAAAGCCGCGATACAAGTTACCTGCGCAGTGATACATTGACACTGGGTAATAATCCCGACGAGTTTGTAATCGCCTATGGTATTAATCATGCCGCCATCGGTAAAGCCACCTACGCGAACTGCAACTACTATGGTGAAAAGGGCTGGAACGGCGTAGCCGGTATTTACAGCACCGAGTACGCAGGTAGCGCCGAGTCATATTTACCGGATAATCCTATGGCTAAATATCTGTACGTATGTAAATTTGTTCGTAACTGCGACTCCGAAAAGAACTGTGTGACAGTTCCAACCGGCCCCGGTGCATTCGGGGTTGGACTTGATGAACCTGCCTTTATCGGATTCAGGGCATATCTGGAACCATCTACCAGAGTTGGACCTATCAATACGGAACTTGTTTACGACAGGGTTATTAAATTCAACACTCGATAACGGCAATGGCTTAGCTACGTTCAAAGCCTGTAATATTTTAAAACATAGTTGAGTCGCTCTTATAAGCATCAGCCCAGTCCAAACGTTGGACTGTAATACCATACGTTACCTAATATATAGTAGTAGGCTTGATCGCCGTCAAACAAAGGTTTACCCACGGCTATTTCTTAACAAATGTTGGTTCTCCTGTGCCTCCGTTTATCAATCCCCTTATTTTACAGTGACCGTCTCAGGAAGACGGCGCGTTAAAATATCTGCCGCTTCCTCCACCATCTCCTCCAGAACCTGCCTGGCAGGTTTGATTTCCTTGATCAAGCCTGATACCTGCCCGGCGAGGCCGCCCACGTAATCGTCCTTCCGGCCTTCGACAAAGCTCGCCAGGAGGGCAGAAGATATCATGGCCTGAATCGGGAAAGGAAGCGGCTCCAGACCTGAGCCGTCCCACAGGTCGTGGTATCTATTGTAGCTCGCCCGCAGCGTCTTGCCCGTGTATGCTTTGCTCACGCGGGTATCTTCATCGGTGGAGTCCAATATATGCTTTTTATTGACTGCCAGGGCTCCACCCTCGATTGTGGCCAGGAAGCGGGTTCCCACCCATACTCCGACACAGCCCATAGCCAGGGCCGAAGCTAATCCCCGGCCGTCGCCGATTCCCCCTGCAGCAAGCACCGGCACCGGCGCGGCGGCGTCGATGGCCTGGGGTAACAGGGCCATGGTACCGATCCGTCCAGTATGTCCTCCACCTTCATGACCCTGGGCGACAAGGAGGTCGATGCCGGACTGCGCCATGCGGCGGGCATTTTTGGCATTCCCGGTGATGCCGAGTACCTTCATTCCCGCTGCGTGAGCCCGGGCAACCATGAAACCCGGATTGCCCAAACCCGCACAGAATAGCGGGACTTTTTCTTCGATGCATACTTGAATGGCTTCCTGGGGGCGGAGGGTCGTCGTATCCAGTTTCACAATGATCTCCACATCAGGAACCTGAAATTCATCTTTCACCTTTTTTATCCAGTCCTGGTAAGGCTGGGGCAGTGATTTCAAGATCTGGCTGATCGGCATTTCTTTGGGGCCCTCCTGCACCAGTCTGTCACCGATATCCAGCTTCTGAGGCAATAGGAGGTCAACCCCATATGGTTTGTCGGTTTTTGATTTGATTTCTCGTATGGCTACTCTCAGCTCTTCAACTGTATAACCGCTCCCCCCGAGAACACCCAATCCTCCAGCTTCTGAGATGGCCACTACCAGGGCAGGCGGCGCCCCGGTCGATTCCCCCATCAAAGTCGGTCCCATTCCCGCCGATAGAATCGGGTATTCGATTCCCAGCATGTCGCAAAGCTTGGTCCGCAGTACTCTTTTTCCCATGGTTTTCCCTCCAAATTACAATTGTCATATTATAAAGTGCATGGTAAATAAATAAAACATATTTGTACATTGAAGGTGATAAATATATCTCCCTGAAATGTGATAAGATACTCGCTGCTGATCGTATTTCCGGGCTTCTACTCTTAATTGAAATGAGAGACGCAACTTACGACGTTATCGGTGAGAGCTACAACAGGAACCGCGTTGCCGACAGGCGGATCCTGCAAACGATCGTTGACCTCTTAAGCCTGCCGGCAGGTAAGCTTATCGTTGACATCGGTGCAGGAACAGGCAACTATTCTAATGCTCTGGCTGAATCAGGCTACAGGTTATTTGCTGTTGAACCATCCGAGATTATGCGCAAGCAGGCGGTCTCAAACGATAATATCATGTGGATCAACAGCATTGCCGAGTCTCTCCCTTTAAAGAATGCCTCAATGGACGCCGCCATCATCATCTTGGCTATACATCATTTCTCGGATCTGGGTGACGCTGCTGACGAAGTAGCCCGTGTTTGCCCGTTTGGGCCGGTGATACTGTTGACCATGGACCCCAGGCAGGGCGAAAAATTCTGGTTTTACGACTACTTTCCTGAAATTGCGCAGCATGTTTTAAAAAATTTCCCACCGTTGGATGAAGTCATAGATATCTTTTCCCAGACTGCACACAGGCAATGTCAGGTTGTTAAATTTCCTTTGCCACACGACTTTAAAGATAAGAACATGTGCGCGGGTTGGAACAGGCCGGAGATATACTTGGACCATCTGATGAGGCAGAATACGTCCGGTTTTGCGCTGGCTTCCCCGTCGGTAGTGCAGAAAGGCATTAATATGCTCGAAAACGATCTCCAATCTGGGAGATGGGATATACTCAACGGCCACTTGAGAGGACGGCAGAGTTTTGACGCCGGATTCAGGTTCTTAGTATTTCGAGCATAATACCGTGCTACTGAGTAGCATTTTGCTGGATTCATTGCAGCGTCACAAGCCGATAATAAGCCAACTTGAGATATGGACACAAGCGATGATTTGAACTACAAAGGGTATAAACTTTTAAAAAGTTAATACGTTTTATATCTTGCAACTGAATAAATAGGAGGATGTATTAAGCATGAAGCATTTCCGTTTGTACTCATTCCTGGCATTACTTGTTATCATGTCACTGGCAGTCACATCAGCCTGCAGCACGGCAACCACGTCGAGTGATACACCTGCTACGACTGAAGTCCCGGCCACGTCGGGGGCAACCACGGCTCCTGTGACGGCGCCTGTTAGCGGAGGAGCCCCTGACCTGGTTATAACCAAGGTCTGGCTCGACGGTTTAATGGTCAGATACTCTATTAAAAACGTGGGAACTGCGGACTCGCCTCAGACTGAGGCGTATATCTATGTGAATGACCTCATGCCGACCATGGGCGGCTCCAGCTTCGTCGACGTTTTGAAACCGGGAGAGGAGCGGTCGCTTGTATTCTCCAACTACGAATGGCCCTACGACCGAGGTTCAAGTATGCAGGAGTTTATAGCCAATGTTAATCCCGCCGGCTATATCGATTTACGCCTGCAGAACAACAAACTCAAAGTGTGCGCCGATGCTAAGAGCGAAGCCGGCGAGACGATTGAGACCAACAACTGCAAGGTTACGCTGGTCGGCATATTATGGGATTACGACCTGCTTCGCGTATCCAACCTGGCCCTGTGGAGAAACAACGACGGGGATATCCCCGACCCGGGAAGCGAGAGGAGTGTGACCGGCGCCCATTTCCAGATACCGAACGCAGACATGGAGACGACGCCGCAGCTGGAGATCATACCGCCGCAGGTGCCGCAAGGTTGGATGCAGGGTACCTATGGCTATTTCTATGCCGACGGTATAAGCAGCTCTCCTAAAATAGCAGCCCTGAAAATTCCTGCCAAGCTGCATTTCGTGGCCAGGGTCGGCCTGACGAGCAACTCAACAGGAAGCGACGGAGTGACTGTCAAGTTCGGGCTTAAGGACCTCAACGATAACGTGACCTGGATAGCCAGCAAGAAAGTTACTACACCCGGAGCTTTTGAGGACTGGGATATCAATCTGGGCGATTACGAGGGGCAGAAGTGCTATCTAGTACTGCGTGTGGAAGCCGGGGCTTCACCTGTAAACGACTTTACCATCTGGAACCAGGCGAGATTGATACAGGTAAACGATTAGCGCCTCTTGAACATTGAGTAGAGGCCCTGATGGGTAAACCCTGGAGGAGATTCGCCTTTTGCAAAGGCGAATCTCCTTTAATATTTACAGTAACACTACTTGCCGGCTGTCAGGTCTCTATTAATTCAAAGGCTATGCGTGGTGTTACAGCGGGGGCAGGTGAAGCTGTTGCTGTGAAAATCGGGGGGTATCTTGAATTTCAGGCCGCAGTTGCAGGTGATCTCCCGGTATTTGTGCATTTTCCATAATACGTCCGAGGCCTCGCGCGCCCTCTCTTTTTCTGCTGGAGTAACGGCTGCGCTGACCTCATCATGTTGGGCTGCAACATCGCCTGAGACCAGCGACGAACGGGGGATGATACCTCCTCCGCCTTTGTGCGCCTGGTTGTAAGCGACTTCGTAACCGGCCAGTGATACATTGCCGGCCATGGCGCGAAGTATGCGGATCCTCTCCGAGATAGGAGGGTGGGTGCTGGAGAGGTCCTCCGCTACACGGCCGCTTTTGCGGAAAGGATTGAGGATGTACATCGGCGCCGTGGCATTATTGGCCGATTTGAGCTGCTCGGTTGAAGCGGCGATTTTCTCCAGCGCCGAGGCCAGGCCTTCGGGATATCTTGTATAGAGGGCCGACGAGGCGTCGGCCAAATACTCCCTTTTGCGGGAGATAGCTAGGTAGATGAATTGCGCCATGATGGGGGCGAAAATCATCAGGGCAATGGCTACCAGCAGGATAATTATCTGAGCGCTCCCGCCGCCGGATGAGCTTCTCCTGGTGCCCCCTCCAAAAAACAGAACCCGTGATCCGTACCAGGCTATTATTACTATGGTGCCCAGCAGCACGCTGCACATGGCCATGAGCAGCACGTCGCGGTTCCTGATGTGGGCCATCTCGTGCCCGACAACCCCCTGCAGCTCATCCCGGCTCAGCTTTTGCAGGAGCCCGGAGGTCACAGCAAGCGAAGCGCGGCTCTTATCCCGCCCGGTGGCGAACGCGTTCATCGCAGGGTCATCGACGATGTAGATATCCGGCATCTTCTCCAGACCGGAGGCGATCTTCATCTCCTCAACTACATTGTAGATGCGCGGCATGTCGCCGGGGCCTATTTTCCGGGCATTGGATAATGAGAGCAGGATGCTGTCACCCTGGAAGTAACCCACCAGCGTCATCACGACCCAGATCAAGAGGGCGAGCAACAGCCCTATAGACCAATCGCCCAGCAAGGTTTGACCCAGGAAGCTGCCGACCAGGATCAGCATAATGCCAAGCGCTGTGACGAGGATAACCGACCTTGTCTGATTATCCCTGATCTGTTCCCACATGATATGGACGATACCCTTTAACTGAAGCTGACTTTAGGGGCCTCGCGCTCGACCGTATCGGTGACCTCAAAGAACTCTCCTGCTTTGAAGCCTCCCATTGAAGCTATGATGTTGGAGGGAAACATCTGTGTCTTATTGTTATACTGCAGCACGGAGTCGTTATAGAACTGCCGGGAAAAGCTGATCTTGTTCTCTGTCGAGGTCAATTCCTCCTGCAGGGCCAGGAAATTCTGGCTGGCTTTGAGGTCAGGATAGTTCTCCGCCACGGCAAACAGCCTGCCCAGCGCCTGGCTCAATTCCCCTTCCGCCCTGGCCTGCGCGGCTACCCCGCTGTCAGCGGCCTTGATTGCCATGGTCCGCGCATTGGTAACGGCTTCAAGCGTACCCCTTTCATGCTGCATGTAGCCTCTGACCGTTTCAGTCAGGTTGGGTATAAGGTCATGCCTCCTTTTGAGCTGTACATCGATCTGCGCCCAGGCGTTCTTGACCTGGTTACGGGCGCCCACCAGCCCGTTGTAAATCCCGGCGATAATCAGGACTAGGATAATGGCTATGGCAAGTATTAAGACGATTGCAATCAGCATGATTAATTACCTCCAACATTATGACTTATCCGGCGCTCCCGGATCGATCTTAAACGTATCCCTGATGAAGAAAAGAGCTTTATACAACGGATCTGCCACAGCAGGCCGATCGATTTTCAGTTGCTCGATAAAGGCACCCGATTCGCCGCCGTCGAACCACAGGCCGTGGCCTGCGTCACATATATCTATGACTATTTCCCGGCCCGATCCGATGTCGATCTTCCTCATCACCCTGCGGCAGATAGGGCATTTCCTGCTTTTTTCCGGCACCTTCTGTTGAGGCAGTTGCATCAGGCTGTTTACGAGTTCCCGGGTAGCTCCCCTGGTTAAAGTATCCAGTAAAAGCTCCAGTTCACCTCTATCGAACCAGATGCCATGGCAGCGGGAGCAATAGTCGAGCTCGATCTTATCGTACTCGACCGCGGTTGTGGATATCTTACATACCGGGCATTTCATGCGCTTTCATTTTCCTGACTTTTGTTTTGCTACATAAACACGTTGTTGAAGGTTACCACCAGCAGAGCTATGACGATCGCCAGTACAAGCAGGCATCCGGCCAGCAGGCCGAATCCAAAGGCAGTCCACAGCTCTTGCACCCTGGTGAACTGCTCAACACCGGCCCATCTCCTGTTCTCCCAGGCCCACCGGCCGCCTTTTATGCCCAGGATGACGGCCATGACTATATTCACTATGGGAAGCAGTGCAAGCAGGGCGATATAAGTCCCGTTGCCCAGTCCCCAGATCCAGGTCAGCAGGAAGGCGCCCCAGTTCCACCTCTTTGCTTCGGACGGCACTGCGGCCCCCTTTGCGTCGCCGGTTGTATCTTTCATAGCTGTACCCTCTTATATTATATGCGGTTTATTGTACCGGCGGGCTTTCCCACCTTTTCCACTGCCAGGAATCCACGTCATTAAGCGGGTAAATGGGACGGGTGATGTTGTTGTATTTGATCTGGAAAACGTCGATATTGGTGGTCCCCGCGCTGACCACGTTGAAGGTCTTGCGGTTGTATTGCAGGAACCTGATGCGGAAGGGGAAGAGGTTTTTGGCCACGACCACATCCGCCTTCATCAGGTCCAGCCCCAGGCTGGTGAAGAAATTGGGGTAGTAAGTCACCGGGGCCTCCTTGGTCAAAATTAGGTGCGTGCCCCTGTTCTTAAGGACGACGGCCCTCCCGCTGGATCTGGCACCTTCCTTGCCTTCCCCCTTGAAGATAAGCTGTCCTGTGAAGGTATACGGCCTGTTGTAAACTTTTTCCAGCTTACCCCCCACCGAGACCGTGACTTCCTGATTTAAGGGCACGTCCCAGAGCTGCTCAACCACTTCAGCGTCCCTCACGGGCACGTAGGAAATCAGGTCGGGACCTTCTTCTGCCAGTGCCTTCAGTATCCAGGTATTCTCTCCGGGGCTGCCCGTCCCCACGGCGTCGGACAGGTCGCAGAACATGGTGGTACCCAGCAGCCTCTCCAGCCAGCTGTCGCGGGCGGCTTTCACCGCCTCCGAGGGCGATAACAGCCTCTGTGTGATCTTGTATCCGCGCACGGACCAGTCGAGGTCTGCGATCTCGTCGGCCAGCTTGCCTGCAAGCTCACTGTTCTTGTCCGTAACCGCCACCGTGCTCCATCCCAGCTCAGGCTCATCCAGGAATGGATGTACAAGGAAATTGGACACACATAGAACGTCCGGCGATCTCTCCATCTCACTCATGCGGCTGAAAATACGGTCCATGGGGGCCAGAAAATCCATCATTGTGCCGCCGCCACGCAGGAGCCGCAGCTTGTCCACCACCATGGTCGGCCGGACCTCGCCCAGGACGGTCTTAACCAAAATTTTGCCGCTGGTGTACCCCGTATTGAAGAAATCGCGGTGCGGGTTGGTCTTGTACCCCACGATAAACGTTGCCAGCGTGGCTTTTTTCTCCGTCATATTGGCGTGCTGGTCATAAGATGTCCCCACCGGCAGTTTATCGCCGAACTCGTCTCTAATAGTCTGCAGGAGGTCTCCCTCGGGATCGATGAGCCCCTCAACCCCCATCGAGCCGTGCAGCGACAGGTAGATGCCGTCCAGCTTGTCGGCAGCGCGCAGCCGGGTCATTATCTCGTCCTTGAAGTGGCTGTAAACAGTCGTTTCAATAGGCCCGCCGGATGCCGCTTTGGCCTCCATGATGGGGACCACCTTGATACTGCCCTTGCTGTAATCCTTGACCGCCGCAAGGAAGCCGGCCACCTGGTCCCTCTCCTCCATGCTGGGGGCTATCATGGCATCGCCGTAATAAAGGTCCCGCGCCTGGAAATCCTTGAGAGTGGTTTTAACGGGGGAAAATATATTGGTCTCCTGTTCCAGGTCAACCACGGCGATAGCCTTCTGGGGTGCGCCCGCCTCAGGAAGTGTCTTATCTGGCGTGCTTGCCGGTTGGATGCATCCCGTGAGCAATAAAAAGATCGCCAGGCCAACCAGCCCGGCAGCATTCTTCAGCATTTTCGGATACCTCACTGCCCTAGGGCCATTATAAGTGCGGATTATTACTCAGTCAATTTCCTTTTCGCATAGTGTGGGGAAACAATATACTATAGTTGTAATAGCCGAATTCGAAGAAACCGAATCCTTGACAAAGCTTCTTCTGCCATATATATTTCACCCCGTCCACGCAATTGTTATTCACTTAAACTCCAACGCTGCAAGCTGACTGATTGAATTATGAACGGTAAAGAGCGGTTCCTCACGGCTCTGTCCGGTGGCCAGCCGGACAGGGTGCCGGTGTGGGAACTGGCTTTTAATGAAGAGTCCATCATCAAGATCGGGCGGCTCTTCACCGACAACGTCCCGCCCGTGAAACTGGTGCACCAGATGACACTGGACGAGAAGCTGACGCTTCTCGAGCTGCTCTACATGATAGCCCGCAAGCTGGAGCTGGACGGGCTGACCTCCATCCACCTGTACGCAAGGGAAGCGGTCGACGAAAAGCACGTAAGGGACGCATGGGGCAGGGTGCTTTACGTGGATAGGGAGGGCGACGGCATCCCCGTCGAAGGCCCGGTAGCCGGCCCGGGAGACCTCAAGGGGCTGAAGATCACTCACCCGCAGGAGACTGAATTCCTCATGTTGATGCTATCGCGGGAGAAGCTGGGACCGGGTGTTGCCCACGTCTTTCACATGACAGGGCCTTTCCGCGAGAGCTGGGCGATGATGGGGGGCATGCAGAAGCTGTTGTACTTCTACGTCGAGGATCCTTCATTCGTCAAGGACCTGGCGCGTATCTGCACGGACTATATACTGGAGGCGATTGATCGTGCTATCGGGTTGGGTGCGGATGCCATAGCGTTGGTAAGCGACCTGGCGCACAACTATGCGACCATGATGTCGCCGGCGCATTACGAGGAATATCTCTATCCATACCATAAAGAGATCACCGATTTCGTGCATAAGCGCGGCCTGAAGGTGATCAAGCATTCTGACGGCAAGCTGTGGCGCATCATGGACAGGATGGCGGACGCCGGCTTCGACGGCATGCACCCCATCCAGCCGCAGTGCATGGATATCGCAGAAGCCAAAGCCAAATACGGGAAGCGCTTCTGCCTGCTGGGCAATATCGACTGCGAGCAGCTGCTGCCCTTCGGCACTGAGGAAGAGGTGGACGACGCTGTGAAAAATACCATCGCCGCCGCTGCGCCGGGAGGCGGCTATATCATCAGCTCATCCAATACCATACACCCGGGCTGCAAAGGGGAAAACTACGTGGCTCTGGTAAAGGCGGCCCGCAAATATGGAAAATATCCCATCCCCGGCCCGGCCTGATCAATTTCAGACGCTCGCTGCTTTGTTCGGGTTCAGACCGCCGCATAAATGAAGATACGGGTCATTTGACCCGCCACTTTTGTTTAAGCCGTTTTGCGGCTGAAGAGCTTGCAGTTATTGCGTCCCTCTTCCTTGGCGAGGTACATTGCTGAGTCAGCGTTCTTGGACAGCGTTTCCAGGTCATCGCCGTCGCCAGGATAAAAGTTATGTTTGATAATAACAAATCTTCAGGTGAATCACTCAAATTGAAAACGGCCCTCGTTGAATATCTTGAGGCAGGCATCGACCCCGACGGGGTCGTAGAGCTTGCCCCTGTTCTGCTTGATCTCATCGAGGGCTTTATCGATGCCCAGTGAGGGCCGGTAGGGGCGGTGCGAGGCCATGGCCTCCACCACGTCGGCGATGGCCAATATTTTAGCCTCAAGCATGATATCTTGCTCCCTCAGCCCGTGTGGATAGCCGGACCCGTCCAGCCGCTCGTGGTGCTGCAACGCTATCTGCGCAATAGGCCCGCCGAAGTCGATGTTCTTTAAAATATCATAGCTGCCCTGGGCGTGAGTCTTTATGATGGACATTTCAAGGGCGCCCAGCTTGCCGGGCTTGGCCAGTATATCGGAGGGGACATAGATCTTGCCGATATCGTGGATGGCCGCGGTGGTGCGGATTATATTTACTTGTGACTCAGACAAACCCATCTCCTGCCCGATGGCGGCTGCCAGCCGTGCCACCTGTAACTGGTGTCCCGCCGTATAGGGATCCTTCATCTCCACGATGGCGCCCATGGTGACGACCGCATCGTTCAGCGTCTTGTGCAGCCTTTCGATGCTCTCCTTGAGATTCTGCTCCATCTGCTTGCGCTCTGTGATATCGATCAGCATTCCCCGCATGCCGGCATATGCGGAACCCTTATATATAGGGGAGGCGTAAATAAGCGCCGGGAATGTTCTGCCGTCTTTGGTTATAGCCGTATATTCACTGGGAGGGAATTGCTCGCCGCTGATCCTCCTGCGGATGCTTTCTACAGCCCTTGCGTGGTCCTCGGGAATAATGGTCTTCAGCACGTGCATACCTGCCGCGACGTCTGCCTCGGTATAGCCGAATGTCTGGTATCCCTGGCTGCTGACAAAGGTGAAATTGCCATTCTCGTCGGTCTCGAAAATGGTCTGCGGCAGCAGGTTGGCCATGTTCCTGAAGCGCTCCCCGCTCTCCTGCAGTGCCTCTTCCGCAGCCTTGCGCCCGCTGATGTCCATGACGACAAATATACTGCCGATCGAATTGCCTTTGCCGTCGAGGTAAGGCACGATGTCAGCCTGTATCCAGATTGCTTTCCCGGTTGGCAATATTACCTGAAAAACCCTGCCCACCAGCGGTATTTTTGTGTCCATGACCTCGCGGCTGCGTTTCAAGAAAAGGGCCGCCTGGTCGGGTAAGAAGAAATCGTCGAACGTTTTGCCCACCACTTCTTTGGGCGGTATTCCGAGAGCATCGGCGCCCGCTTTGTTGATGCGCATAAAGCGGCCGTCGCGGTCTATATAGGTGATGATCAAGGGCACCGAGTCCAGGATGGTGCGGTATTCCTCGCGCTGCCTGCTCAGTGCCTGCTCGACCAGCTTGTGCGCGGTAATATCGGTCATCAGGGCATTGACACCTACGATCTGACCACCTTCATATATAGGGAGGCTGGAGGAGCGCACCCAGATTATTCTTCCGTCTTTGTCCAGGACGCGGAATTCCCAGGGTTCAAGCTGGCCCGCGAGCAGCCGGTCGAAGCTGCCGACAAGGCCCGGCAGGTCGTCCGGGTGAATCAGGGGCATAAAGTGCTGCCCGATCAGTTCGGCTACCGTGTACTTGGTGAAGCGCTCAACAGCCGGACTGGCGTAGGTTATACGGCCCTCGTTATCCAGCGTGTACAGCACGTCGTTGATGTTCTCCACCAGGGTACGGTATTTCTCCTTGCTGGCTGTCAGCGATTCCAGCGACTGCTTGCTCTCCGTGATATTGCGCGCTACCAGCACCGAGCCGGTATACCTGCCGTCAATGATGATGGGAGACATGGTGGAGGCGTAGTGCTGCAGGCCGGCCGGTACCTGGAGGCTGTAATCGAACCCGCTGGCTTCCCCGGCCCTGTTTTTAGCTATGGCAGCCTCGGCCAGCTCATTGAAGTGGGCTGGCATGATGTCGCTGTATTTTTTTCCCATGAAGGTATCGGGACTGGCGTACAGATCCTGCGATGCGCTATGGTAGCTCACGAACCTGCCCTCGTCATCCAGAACGAATACCATCTCGGTCATGGCCGAGAGAATGCTGTTCATCCTTACCTCGGACTGCCGCAACGAATGTTCGGCCAGCTTGCGCTCGGTGATGTCGTTATAAATGGTCACTATCTCGCCGCTTTGCATCCGGTAAACCCAGTTCTCACGCCATGAGCCGGGGTCGCGGCTATCGCGGTAGATGCTGTCATCGAGATACTCGGCCTTACCGCTGCGCCAGACTCGCTGTAATAATTCAAATAGACCGACGGCCTTTACACCCGGGAAGACCTCGCTGACACGCCGGCCGAGTACCTCTTCGCGGCTGATCCGCTCGATCTTCTCGGCGGCCGGGTTGAAATCCTTAATGACAAAATCCTCTCCGTCATCCACCGCCTGGTAAACGGCTACACCGCTGCTCATGTGGTTAAAAAGCTCCCTGTAGCGGGTCTCGTCTGTGGAAATAAATTTGAGCTGGTGAACAGCCTTGCCGGCGACGCCCTCGTCACGGGCATGCTGGCTGGGCGGCGCCTTCTGGCGCTTTTTGGAACTATCGCCTTTGTCTCTGATACCCATTGTAATCTCCGTTACGATACTTCGCCCGGGCCGGGATATAGTCTCAAACCATTTCCATTATACATGGTCACGTCATAAAAGCTATACGACTTTAGTACTGTAACGGCGTATATGTTTGCCCGTGTTGCCGGAGGGCTACTGATCAGAACTGAGCGCGGAACCCCTTACCCTGTCCTCGTCCGCAATATAGTGCTTCGCGCCCATGGTAAAGCAGATGCCGGCCAGCAAGCCGTAGCTCAACATGCAGACGGTCTGTATGGCGCCCAGTTGCGTATCTGATGCCCGCGGTGTCATAATAGCCTCCGTGGCGCCGCTGACTTTACAATTATGAGAAACTCACGCTCAATACACTGCGAATAGTAATTTTATTAAGGGGGTGCGATCATGAACGGTGAAGGCGGTTATGTCTGGTGGAAGCACGGCGTCATGTGCGAGATCTGGCCGCGCAGCTATTACGATACCAATGGCAATGGCTCGGGGGACTTAAAGGGTATAACTGCAAAGCTGGATTACCTGGCCGACCTGGGCATCGACGGCATCTGGCTGGGTCCCATCAATACCTCTCCCATGGTCGATTCGGGTTACGACGTGGCCGACTATCGCAGTATAGACCCGCTATACGGAAGCATGGCGGATTTCGAGGAGCTGCTGAATAAGGCTCACAGTCATGGCATGCACATCATCATGGACCTGGTGGCCAACCATACATCTGACCAGCATGCCTGGTTCAAGGAGTCCCGTTCCTCCAAAGAAAACCCCAGACGGGACTGGTATGTCTGGCACGATAAGAAAAGGGGTGGGGCCCCCACCAACTGGAAGGCACTGGTGGGTGGCAGCACCTGGGAATGGGACAAAGACACCGGGCAATATTTCCTGCATTCATTCCTCAAGACACAGCCCGACCTCAACTGGCGCAACCCCGCCGTGAGGAAGGAGATATGCGATACTATGAGGTTCTGGTTGGACAAGGGGGTGGATGGCTTTCGTTGTGATATCCTCAATTATTTCCTCAAGGATGACCAGTGGAGGAATAACCCCTTCTCGCTGGCAGCCGGGCCATTCAACGGCTTTCAGAAACACCTTTACACCAGGGACCAGCCCGGCATGTATGACATACTAAGGGAGATGCGCGCGGTGCTGGATGAGTACAATGACCGCATGATGGTGGGCGAGGTCTACGTGGCGGAGGAGGGGCCGGCCATGGCCGCGGCCTACCTGGGCGACGAAGGTGAACTCGCCCACCTGTCGTTCGAGTTCTCCCTGGTATTCTCCAAATGGGGCGCGCACAGGTTCTCGGATGCCCTGGCCAACTGGTATTCACTGATACCGCCAAAGGGCTGGCCCTGCAATGTGATCTCCAATCACGACCGGCCGCGCGCTGTCACCCGCTATGCCGCCGGTGAAGACACAGTCAGGCGGGCCAAGGTGCTGGCGGCCATGTTGCTTACCCTGAGGGGCACGCCATTTCTCTATTACGGCGAGGAGATCGGCATGCCCAACAGCAGGATCACACGGAAGGATGTCATGGATACCGTGGGCAAGATGTACTGGCCGCTCGTCAAAGGAAGGGACGGTGAACGCAACCCCATGCAGTGGAACGGCGGCCCCAACGCGGGATTCTCGGAAGTCAAGCCCTGGCTGCCCCTCAACGACGATTACTCAGAGATCAACGTAGAGGTTCAATTGAAGGAGCCGACCTCAGTAGTGAATTTTTACCGGCAATTAATAGCTTTGAGAAGGAGGAAGCTGGCGTTGCAGATGGGCAGCTTCGAGAAGTCGCCGTCGCACAGGGATATAATGTCTTATTACAGGGTATACCAAAACGAGAAGGTTTATGTTATGCTGAACTTCTCGGCAAACAAGCTCTGGCATACATGTGTCCCGGCCGGCAGATGGAGCGTGCTGCTGGGAACAAACCGCAGTGGCGGCGCAGAGTTCGATAAAGAGAGTTTTGAGGTATACCCATATGAGATCCTGGTGCTGGAAGAGTGTAAATAATCCCCGCCTGAGGAGGGAATATACAGATGAAACAGGTTGTTGCCTTTGGTTCAGACCATGTCGGCTTCGAGATGAAGGGCGAGCTTATCAGGCGTCTCAAGGACAGGTACGAGATCATGGATGCTGGCCCGCTGGACTACGACGCCGCCGACGATTACCCTGATTATGCCGAAGCGGTGGCTCTGGCTGTGGCATTGGGGAAGGCCTGGCGTGGTATCCTCATATGCGGCAGTGGGGTGGGGGTCTGCATCGCCGCCAATAAAGTGGCGGGCGTGCGAGCCTGCGTGTGCCATGATACCTTTTCGGCACACCAGGGCGTTGAACACGTCGATATGAATGTGCTCTGCCTGGGTTCGCGGATTATCGGCATCGAGCTGGCCTGGGAGATAATAGTAGCCTTTCTCAATGCTAAGTTCGGCGGTGAGGATAAGCACCGGCGCCGCCTGAATAAGCTGATGGCCATAGAAAAGAAGTCCCTGGCTTACAAGAAGACCTGATACGAGCGGGGACTGACAACCGGTCACAACGGGAGGCAAGGAGATGGTCATGATCAGGATAAAAGGCACTGATTTTAAGGATGATTACGGCAGGACGGTCATCCTGCGCGGCGTTAATCTGGATGCCAAGGTGCCATTCAGCCCGGATGGCTCTACGCATATCAGGGAAGGCTTCTTTGACCACCGCAACGTATCATTTGTAGGCCGGCCTTTCCCCCTGGCTGAAGCCGACGAGCATTTCCTCAGGTTGAAGCGCTGGGGACTGACCTTTTTCCGCTTCCTTGTACCCTGGGAGGCCATTGAGCACGGAGGGCCGGGCATTTATGACGAGGAGTATCTTGATTACCTGTATTCAATAGTCTGCAAGGCCGGCGAACACGGCATGCTGCTGTATATCGACACCCGCCAGGACGTCTGGAGTCGCTTCACAGGAGGCTGCGGCGCACCGGGCTGGACATTCGATACAGTCGGCCTTGATATCACCAAATTCAAGGAGTGCGGGGCCGCCATCACACACCAGGAATACGGCGCGGATTACGTACCCCAGATCTGGGCTACCAACGGGTTCAAAATGGCAGCGGCGACCATGTTCACACTCTTCTTCGGCGGCAACGACTTCGCGCCGGCTACAAAGGTAGAAGGCCAACCCGTGCAGGAATACCTGCAGGGGCATCTTCTGGACGCCTATAAAAAAGTGGCGCAAAGGCTGAAAGGCCTGCCTGCCGTGCTGGGCTACGACACCATGAACGAACCCTTCCGCGGTTACATAGCCTGCCGTGACCTTAATTCTACAGGCTGGTATCACTATAAGAAAGGCGAATCCCCCACAGCTTTCCAGGGTATGCTGCTGGGCGCCGGCATAACTCAGGAGGTGGAGGTCTGGAAAGCCTTCCTACCCAGGCAACTCGGCACCAAACTGCTCAATACCCGGGGTGTAAAGGCCTGGAAAGAGGGCCGGGACTGCGTCTGGAAGGCCAATGGTGTATGGGACCTCGATAAGGCGGGCAAACCTGTGCTGCTGCAACCGGACTATTTCTCTGTCAGGAACGGAAGGGCAATCAATTTTACCAGCGACTACCAGAAGCCTTATTTCGATAGCTTTGCCGATACGATTCACACGGTCGATCCCGACGCGATGATACTCCTCACGCCTCCTAATGTGGACTATGACCCGCCGCCCCTGGGCATTGACAATAGCAAGCACTTCGTTTATAAACCTCACTGGTATGACGATGTGCACTGGATTACCAAGTCCTACCACTTCTTCCCCAATGCGCTGGTGGGCAACGACAAGCTGACCGGCAAGCCCGTGATTGGAGCCCCGGGCACGGTGCAGAAGTCATTTAACGACCAGATGCGGCGCATCAAGGAGCTGGGAAACGGCCTGTGCGGCGGCGTGCCGACAGTTATCGGCGAGATAGGCATCTGCTACGACTTAAATAAGAAGGAAGCCTACCGGACGGGCGATTTCAGCGCGCATGTAAAGGAATGGGGCCGCCTCTTTAAGGCACTGGATGCCAACCTACTCAGCTACAACCTCTGGACCTATGACGCTTTCAATGACAATAAATACGGCGACCACTGGAACATGGAGGACTTCTCAATCTACGGCCTGGACCAGCGGACGGACCCCGCCGATATCGATTCAGGAGGCCGGGCTCTGCAGGCTGTGGTCAGGCCGTATCCCCGCGCTGCGGCCGGCAAGCCGTTGCGCATCTCATTCGATATCAAAAGGCGCATCTTCGAGTTCGAGTTCCGCCACGATTCGACTATTGATAAGCCGACTGAAATTTTTATCCCCGATTATCAGTATCCGAAGGGGTACGAGGTCAAGCTGTCGGACGGCTCAAGCGTGCGGGACGCTGACAACCAGTTGCTGATCTATAAGCATACCCACGACCGCGAGGTGCATAGCATCAGGGTCACTCCGCGGCGCTGATGGAAATTATGATATAAGGCAGATAGCGATGGAAGATAGACAAAAGATCGAAAACAGGTTCTGGAGTGGCTCTTTCAATGTGCGAAGCGGGAGGATCAGCATGTCCCGCCCCGATAATGACGCCCCCTCGGTTGCCGATGCGCTTATCGGGATCAGCTATACAAATCCCGGAGGTAAAAAATTGACGGCCGGCTTTACAGGAGGGACGGTTACAAGCGCCAGTGAACCGCTGGAAGACGTCCATGGCAAAGGCAGGCAGTACCGCTTTACCAGCGCCGGACGTCCGGACGGCCTTGAGCTAACATATCTGGTCAACCTGTATGACGACCGGCCTTTCCTTTTGCTTCGCCTGGAAATAACCAACAGCAGCCGCGGAGGAATCTGCTTGAACGATATCCGCCTGTTGCAGGCTGAGGCTGCCGGCGGCGGGAGTATAAATTTCTCAGGCGGCGGGCCGCTGAATTTCTTCAAGGTGGGCTGGCATGACTGGGTGTATTCGGGGCTTCGGCGCGGCAGCGAACGCGACGTGAGTTCCCTGCCTATCATGCGGCCCTTCATCGGCAAGATGCTGTATAACCCGGCCCTTCCCATAGGCAGGGGCCGGGGCGAATTCTGGGGAGAAGGCTGGGGGCTGCTGACTGACCAGCGCTCGGCCATACTGGCCGGCTTCGCCTCAACGGCCGACCAGTTCGGCATTTTGCACGTCAACTGCAGGGCAGGCGCTCCTGAGCTGACGCTGACTGCGCAGGCCGACGGAGTGCTGTTGGAGCCCGGCGAGAAATTCAAGTCTGAGTGGGGATACCTCCAGATTATCGATCTGCCCTGCGCCGACCCGGCAGCCGATTACGTAGAGGCCGTGGCCAGGCAGATGAAGGCGCGCGTTCCAGCCGTACCCCCGCCGGCACAGTGGACGCACTGGTATCATTTCTTCCAGTCCATTACGGCCGATCTCTTCATCGCCAACCTTAATACCATCGACAGCATCAGGGAAACCATTCCTTTCAAGATAGTGCAGCTCGATGACGGCTACCAGTCGGCCTGGGGCGACTGGACCACCTGCAACGCCAAGTTTCCGCGCGGCCTGGAGCACCTGTCCCATAACATCAAGGAGAAGGGCTACATGCCCGGACTGTGGCTGGCGCCCTTCGTGGTTGACCCGCGCTCCAAAATAGCCGGGCAGCATCCGGACTGGCTGGTCAAGGATAAGAGGGGCAAGCCCATGGTCAGCGGCTTTTTCTACGACTTCTACGGGCATGCCCTTGATCTAACGCAGCCGGTGGTATTGGAGCACGTCCGCTCCCTGCTGGATACAATTGCCCGAAAGTGGGGATACGGCTTTGTTAAAACCGATTTCGTTTACGCTGGAGCCCTCCCGGGCGTGCGGCAAAACAACAAGATGACGCGTGCGCAGGCCTTCCGCAAAGGCATGGAGGCCGTGAGGGCAGGTATAGGGGAGAAGACCTTCCTCCTGGGCTGCGGATGCCCCTTCGGGCCGGCGGTTGGCATTGTCGATGCCATGCGCATCGGCCCCGATACCGCTCCCAGCTGGACGCCCTTCCTGTGGAGCGTCAAATGGGCCACTCCCATCATAAAGAACGAGCAATCCATCGCTGCATTGCGCAACAACATCAGGCACACCCTCAATTTGAGCACGCTGCACCAGCGATGGTGGTGGAACGACCCTGATTGCCTGATGGTGCGCAACTATGATACGACACTGGGCGATGACGAGGTGATCAGCAACCTCAGCCTGGTGGGGCTGTCCGGCGGGCTGATGATCAGCAGCGACGACCTCACCCGGCTGCCTGTGGAGAGGCAGAAGCTGGTAGCGCTGCTCACCCCGCTGCTGGGAGTGAGCGCACGCCCTCTCGACCTGCTGGAACGGGAGATGGCAGAGCTATATGTACTTCCCGTTACAAAGAATGGTATGAGCTGGAACGACGTCGCTGTCTTCAACTGGAGTGACAGCACCTCAGATCGCAACCTCGACCTACCGGGATTAGGATATGCGGCCGGGCAGAAACTGCACGTCTTTGATTTCTGGCGCAAGAGCCACAGTTTGGAGCAGGCCGGTAAATTTGCTCTGGGTAAGATCCCGGCCCACGGCTGCCGGTTACTACGTATTTGCAAAGATGGAGATGGCCCGACCCTGGTGGGGGATACTCTTCACATAACGCAGGGCTGCGAACTGGTATCCTGGCAGGCAACAGGCAAAACACTGGAGATAGCGACTATTGAATTGGGCCGCAGGGCAGAGGGATCGCTCTGGTTGAGTTTGCCCGGCAGGCTTATTTCGGCGAGCTGCGGGACCTCTGCAGTCACCTTTGAAAAGGAAAACGACGATATATACAGGCTCGATCTGGATTTCCGGGGCAGGGCCGCGATAAAAATACAGTGGGAATAGGAGGACCGCTTCCATGACAAAATCCAAATATCCGTGGTTCGTATTCGGGACGTTCTTCGCTTTCATGCTCTTCCAGCAGGCCGAGCGGCTGGTCATCGGCCCGCTGACCACGCCCATCATGGACGAGTTCAAAATAAACCAGGCGCAGATGGGGCTGGTCTTCTCCGGCGCACTGCTCGTGGGCGCCATACTTTACCCCGTGTGGGGCTATTTGTATGACCGCTTCGCCCGCACCAAGCTGCTGGCGCTGGCGGCACTCATCTGGGGCGCAACCACCTGGCTGAGCGCGGCGGCGCGCACCTTCCCGCTATTCATTGTTACCCGTTCATCCACCGGCATTGCCGATTCCAGCTATCCGGGCCTATACAATATAACCAACGACTATTTCGAGCCCAAGGAAAGGGGCAAGATCATGGGGCTGCTGCAGATCGCGCAGCCGTTGGGCTACCTGGTCGGCATGGTGCTGGCGCTCATTATGGGCAGCATGATCGGCTGGCGCGGTGTATTCTACGTTACCGGCGCCGTGGGCTTTGTGCTGGCCATTGTCATTTTCTTCGGTGTAAAGGAGCCGCAGCGCGGCAGCACCGAGCCCGAATTGCAGGGCATAGACCAGAAGGGCGATTACAAGTTCAACTGGAAAACCGCAATGGGCCTTTTCAAGAAAAAGTCGCTTCTCTTCATCTTCCTCAACTGCTTCACCGGAGTCTTCCCCTGGCAGGTGCTGACCTTCTGGTTCTTCCGCTACCTCGAGACAGGTCGTGGCTACGATTCCACCACGGTTCTTATCACCATGGTGGTAGCCGTGCTGATGCTGGCCGCCGGCTACCCCATAGGCGGCATACTGGGCGACTATTTCTTCAAACGCAACCAGCGCGGGCGCCTGTTGGTCAGCGCGGCGGGCATCCTCATCGCCCTGGTGCTTCTGATCTTCGCCATTATGGTGCCGTATGACCAGATTTACCTGTTCGGTTTCCTGCTGGCCTTCACCTGTATCTTCATGCCTTTTGCCTCGCCTAATGTGGTGACCACCATTTACGATATGACGCTGCCCGAGGTGCGCAGCACAGCCAATGCGCTGCAGAACTTCTTTGAGCAGATAGGTTCCTCTATCGCGCCACTGGCCGCCGGTATTATTGCGGATGCCTCATCGCTGCAGAACGCCATACTGATCATCTGTGTTTCTGCCTGGACCCTGTGTTTTATCTTTATTTCCATTGCTGCTTACCTGGTGCCCAAAGACCTTCAGGACCTGCGTAACCAGCTAAAGGAGAGAGCCGAGATCGAAAGGGCGCGGGCCTGAGCGGCCGGAAAACGAGATGAAAAAGGATATCAAATTCGCCGCTGCCATCTCGGCGCTGGGAAACCCGGGCGACCGTTTTATGCCCGGCTATAAGGAGGACCGCTCCGCCGCGGAGATGTTTGCGCTGGCCGCCGCGTCCGGCGTCACCGGGCTGGAGTTCGTCCACGGAAGGGACATCACGGATGAGAACGCCGGCGAGATAAAAGGCTACATGGATAAGCACGGGCTCAAGTGCTGCGACGTCCTGCCCAACCTTTTCAGCCGGAAGGAGTTTATCAAAGGATCGATATCCAGCCGGGACCCGGCCGTGGTGGAAAAAGCCAGGGACGAGATCCGCCGGGCCATCGACATTACGAAAAGGTTGGGAGGCAACCTGGTCAATATCTGGCCGGGGCAGGACGGCTACGATTACCCCTTCGAGGCCGACTACCTGAAGGCCTGGGGATCGATGATCGAGGTACTGCAGGACGCGGCCGACTACGATCCCTCGGTCAGGCTGGGGCTGGAGTATAAATTCAAGGAGCCGCGCGTTCACAACTACGTCGCCACGGTGGCCAAATCGCTGCTGATCTGCGATGCGATTAAAAGACCCAACGTGGGTCTGATACTGGATATCGGGCATGCCATACTGGCCTACGAGAATGCAGCCGAGTCTCTGGCCCTGGCCAATATGTTCGGGGACCGCCTGTTCCTGTTGCACATCAACGACACGCGCCCGGACTGGGACTGGGACCTCAATGTGGGGTCGGTGCACTTCCTGGACACCCTTGAATGGCTTTACTGGGCCGACAAGATGGGTTACGACGGTTACTACACGCTGGATATCTGGCCGGCCCGCATGGACACGGTGGAGGCCATCCGCGAGAGCATCGAGTGGATACAGGCGCTGCGCCGTGCGCTGGATCACATCGGAGGGACGACCATTGAAAACATGATGCGGGAAGGCAACCCGGCTAAAACCATGAAGATTATACGGGAAGCAGTCTTCCGCTGAGCCTGGGATATAGCAGATCGCGGGCAAGCCATGAAGAAGACTATTGACTGTGCTGCTGTGGATCTGGGCGCCTCGGGAGGCAAGGTCATGCTGGGGCGCTTCGACGGCTCAAAGGTCAGGCTGCAGCAGATATACCGCTTCCCCAACGGCCCGCTGCAGGTGAAAGAGCATATCTACTGGGACGTGCGACGGCTGTTTGAGGAGGTCAAGAAAGGGCTGGGTCTGGCGTGCAGGCTTGCACCGCTGGATGCCATCGGGTTGGATGCCTGGGGCAACGACTTCTGCCTGCTGGACAGCGATGGCAGCCTGCTGGAGGATCCCCACAGCTACCGCGACTCCCGCACCGACGGCGTCATGGAGAAGGCATTCCGGAGAATGTCCCGGGAGGATATCTACAACATGACGGGTGTCCAGTTCATGCAGCACAATACCCTCTTCCAGATTTATTCCATGGTGCTGGATAAATCTCCCCTGCTTGAGTCCGCCTCCACCTACCTGATGGTTGCAGACCTGTTCAACTACTGGCTGAGTGGGGAGAGGTACTGCGAATTCACCAACGCCACCTCAACGCAGTTTTATGATCCACGCAAGCGGGATTGGTGCCTGCCCCTGCTGGAGGCCTTCGATATCCCCGCCCGCATCATGCCGCCCATCGTGCAGCCTGCTACAAGGCTGGGGATGCTGCAACCGGGGCTGTGTGCTGAACTGGGCGCCTCGCCCCTGCCCGTGATCGCGGTCGGCACGCACGATACGGCCTCGGCAGCCAGTGTCGTCCCCTACAGAAGGGGCGCACCTTCAGGTGCGCCTGCAGATATGTTTTCACCCTCTGGCTCGGCCTTCCTCAGCTCCGGCACCTGGTCGCTGCTGGGGGTGGAAGTAGGGGAGCCTCTCATCAACGATGCCGGGCTGAGACACAATTTCACCTGCTATGGCGGGGTGGGCGGCGCCTGGCTGGTCTGGAAGAATATCCAGGCCCTCTGGGTACTGCAGGAATGCATGCGCGGCTGGGAGGAGGCCGGGGAGCGGGATACTCTCGAAGAGCTTATATCGCTGGCAGAGCAGGCGCAGCCATTTGCTGCTACAATAGACGTCGACGATCGGCTGTTTCTTACGCCCGGCGATTTCCCTGCCCGTATTGAGGAGTACTGCCGACGCACGGGTCAGAAGCCGCCCGTGGGAAAAGGCGAGATAGTGCGCTGCATCCTGGAGTCCCTCGCGGTCAAGTACCGTTACACCTTTGAGAGGCTGCAGGAAGTACTGGGCAGGAAGCTGGGACGTATCCACATAATCGGCGGCGGCTCGCTTAACACGTTGCTTAACCGCTTCACGGCCGAAGCCACCAGCGTTCCTGTTGTGGCCGGACCAGCCGAGGCCACTGCTCTGGGCAACTTTATAGCGCAGTTGATGGCGCTGGGTGAGGTCGGGTCGCTGTCGCAGGCAAGGGAGATAGTCAGCCGCTCATTTGATACGGTGAGTTATCAGCCCGGTGCTGAGGCTGGATGGGATAACGCCTACGGCCGGTTTTTGGACATAATGAAAATGTAAGATGATATAATCCAGTAGGAAGGGAGTATATGGAACAGATATTATTGTACGAAGCCCGCGAGCTGGTCGCGCAAGTCGGCAAGATCATGCTCGAGCGTAACCTGACCGACCTGGCGGGCGGCAACATCAGCATGCGGGTGAATGATAAAATCGCCATGTCCCCCAGCTACGCTGGTACGCGTAAATTCTGGCAGCTGAAACCGGAGGATGTGCTGGTGCTGGACCTGCAGGGCAACCTGCTGGAGGGCGAGGGCAAGATATCCCGCGAGGCGCCCGTGCACCTCAAATTGCTCAATTCTTTCTATCCACAGGGCCAGGCAGTCATACACGCTCATCCCCGCAACATTATGGTGTTCTGCGCAGCCAGGCAAGTCATTCCGCCCGTGCTGGAAAATACCTGTAAATTCGGCGAGATCAATTTGGCCGAATATGCCCGCGGCGGGGTGCATAACAGGCAACTGGCTGAGAATGTATATAAAGCCCTATGCGGCCAGGAAAACAGGATGGCCGGGCAGGCCGCCGCCGTGATGGTGCCATGGCACGGACTGTTCGCTGCAGGCAAGGACCTGTACTCGGTGCTGGACGCAGTTGAGCGGATCGAGGTCAACGCCCGCTGCATAATAATGGGCAAGGTACTGCTTAACGACGAGGACATGCTTTCCCGCTCCCGTCACGACCTTGCCAGACAGATGGAAAGTTCAGGCGGGGAAGGCGAATAGCCCCGGCTATGATCCTGACAGTCACGCTCAACCCCGCCGTCGACCGCACCTACATGATCAGGGATTTTGCCTGGAACCGCACCATCCGGGCAGAGCAGGTCGTTCCCGGTATGGGCGGCAAGGGTACCGATGCTTCCTGGATACTGGGGGAGCTTGGCTACAGTAGTCGGGCGCTGGGCTTTGCCGCGGGCAGCACCGGCAGGTTGATGGAGAAGATGCTGAGGGGGCGCGGCTGCCGGACGGATTTAGTGTGGGTAGGGGGTGAAACGCGCACCAATATCGTTATCATCGGTGGGGAAGGCCAGGGACAGAGCACGCTGACCGAGCCCGGGTTGCAGATCGGCGCTGGCGATCTTGATAAATTCCGCAGGAAATTCAATGCCGCCTTGAAAAAGACCTCCTGTGTTATCATCGGCGGCACCGTACCTCCCGGGGTGGACGTATCCATATACACGGAACTGGTAAAGAAAGCCAGGGAAGCCGGCCTGCCCGTGGTCTTCGATGTCAGCGGTCCCGGCCTGAAGGCCGGCATGGAAAGCCGGCCCACAGTCGCCAAACCCAACATAGATGAGATCGCCGAGCTTTACGGAAGCCCGGTAAATACCATTGAGGAAGCCTATAAAGCGGGCCGGGAGCTGCAGGCAGGGTACGGGACTTCGCTGGTCATCACGCTGGGCAAAGATGGCGCGCTGGCGGTATTGCCCGGGCGTGCTTACAGCATTCCCGTATTGAAGATACCCATTGTCAGCACAGCCGGAGCGGGTGACGCCGTGCTGGCGGGACTGGCTGCCGCCCTGTCTGAGGGCAAGTCAATCGAGGACGGCCTGCGACTGGGCTTCGCCGCCGCCGCCGCCGTCTGCCTCACCCCCGCTACGGCCGATTGCCGAAACGCTGACGTGCAAAGGTTGCTGCCGCAGGTAGAACTGGTGGTGTACCCGGTATAGTCATTCATTCTTCAGGAATCAAGGACCCCGATTAATTCATCTACATAGTTAGAATCAATTGCTCCATATGCCGTATAATATACGGCGATAAATTGGGCACTTCCAAATCGGCAAATCAGTACAATGAATAATCTGCAGCCGGCCAAAGAGCCGGCCAGGCTCAGGCTATGGAATAAGAACTTCCTGCTGTTGTGGCAGGGTCAGCTCATCAGCCAGATCGGGCAGCGCTACTTCAATGTGGGCATGCTCTTTTATATCAAGCAGGCCACCGAGTCGGCCAGCCTGATGGGTGGCATGATGCTTTTTTCCACCCTGCCCGGCGTGCTGCTGGGCCCCATGGGCGGCACATTCGCTGACCGCTTCTCCCGCAAGAAGATCATCGTCTACAGCGACCTCATCCAGGGCATACTGGTATTCTCGCTGGCGGCGCTCATGTTCTTCCTCATCTGGGCCACCGGCCTGATCACCAACGATCCGCAGGGCAGCTTCTCTTTCTTTTCCTTTGTCTATCTTACTCCTCACGCCAGCGCCATTAATATCACCTGGATGTTCATCGTGGCCACGCTGGGCGCCATCATTTTCGCTTTCTTCACTCCGGCCATGTCCGCGGCCATACCTGACCTGGTGCCCAAAGAGAAGCTCAGCATGGCCAATTCGCTCAACCAGTTCGCCATCTTCCTGGCCATGTTCCTGGGCCAGGGTCTGGGTGGCCTTATCTTCAGCATCACCGGCGCGCCCCTGCTCTTCCTTATCAACAGCGCCACCTACTTATACGCGGCGGGCAGTGAATCGTTCATCAAGATACCTCAGCCGCCGGTCAAGCCGGAGAAGAATCCGGGCGAGGCCTGGAAGAGCTTCATTAAGGATACCAGGGAAGGCCTGGATTATGTGTGGAACGAGAAAGGCATGCGTATACTCTTCCTGGCGGCGGCGGTGCTGCATCTGGCCATCGCGCCCATGCTGCTGCTGCTGCCCTTTTACGTGGAGGATTATCTCAAGCAGAACGCCTCATGGTACGGCTACCTGCTGGCCGCCGTGGGACTGGGCTCGGTGGTCGGCTACCTGATTGCCGGCAGCGTCAATGTGCGCGGCAGGGCTCAGAGCAACCTGATCATACTTAGCCTGCTGAGCGCCTCAATTTCGTTAGGCATCGTGGGATTCATAACCCAGCCATTCACGGTGCTGGGCATCGTTACCGTGATCGGACTGACGGCCGGCATATTCATCGTCAAGACCACCACAGTTATCCAGCTGGCGGCTTCATCAGAGATACGAGGACGCGTTTTCGGACTGCTGGGCACTCTGACCAGCGGACTGGCCCCCATCGGCATGGGCATTGCCGGCGTGATCGCTGATATGGCCAACAAGAATATACCTGTGATATATGCCACCTGCGGCCTGCTGGTGCTGGCCATGTCCATCGGGCTGGCGCTCTCAAAGGAGGCGCGCGATTTCCTGACCCTGGACGTGACGCACAGGGTAGAATCCTGACGGGAAGCTTATTTTTTATGATATACTGCCTTGAGACAAGCCGGGTTTAGCTTTAAATGATGGATGATCTCAGCCTGCTCTGCATCCCCGTTGCCCTATTGCTGGGTGCGATGCCGTCGGCTTTCATCGTAGCAATGCTCGCAGGAAAAATAGACATCAGGGATGAGCCGGACGGCAAGATCAGCGCTGCTGCGGTCTACCGCAGGGTAGGCCTGATGCCTTTTATTGCCGTGGTATTCATGGATATCGGCAAGGCGGCGCTGGCGGTGCTGATCGCCCAGTGGTTGAAGGCCGGCCCGCTGACGGTCATGCTGGCGGGTGTAATGGCCATTGTAAGTCACCAGTGGTCCATCTTCCTGAGGTTCCAGGGCGGGCGCGGCGCCACGGTTATGGGCGGTGTGCTGGTGTGCATTTGCACTGTGCCCACGCTGATCGGGGCTGCGGTTGCCGGTCTTCTGGCATTGATAATCAAAAACTCAAGCTCAAGCTTCGGCATCGGCCTTGTGGCCGTCAGTGCAACACTTCTGGCATTGCCATGGTCAAATATCGCGGTGCCTCCGATTTTAATAGCCACACCCTCGCTGCCGCCGCCGTTCACAGCTTACCACCTGCTTATCATCTATCCTCTGCTGCTTGGCCTGCTGATGACGGTCAAGGCATTGCAGGTTAAATACAGGCCGGGCGCCACGTTGAGGCCCCGGGCGAAAGGGACTGTATGAACTGGATGGTGAGCCAGGCAGTGGGCGGAACATCGGCCTGGAAGGCCATCTGGGTGCCGCTGGTGGCATGGTTCGTGGCGCAGGCGCTCAAGGTGCTGATAAATTTCGTCCATAAGAGACAATTCAATTTGTCTTTAATGTGGAGTCCGGGGGGTATGCCCAGTGCGCACTCGGCCCTCATGACCGCGCTGGCCACCACCATCGGGCTGATGTACGGTTTCGATTCACCTCTCTTCGCCATCTCCCTGGCGGTGGCTTTCATCGTGATGTACGATGCCGCCGGCGTGCGGCGCACCGTCGGCTACCAGTCCACCATGCTCAACAGGATGCTGGATGAGCTTTTCAGGGGCGACAAAGAGTTCACCCAGCGGCTGGCCGAGATCATCGGCCATACCAAGTGGGAGGTCTTTGCCGGGGCCATGCTGGGCATCGTGATGGGCATCCTCTTCACCTGGCCCTGGGCATAATTGCTATATCAGTAACTCTGAAGCAGATCATATTGACACCCGTGTGAGATGGGTTTAAACTTTCCACAACTGTAATCGTCTTCTAGTGGTCAGATAGCGGAGCAGATTAATTATTAAGGAGGTTGAAATTGGCGGACAACAAACCTGAGATCTTGCAGAGGAAGGTGGGGTTGTTTGAGACCGTAGCTATGATAACCGGCCTGGTTATCGGCGCGGGCATCTTCGGGATGACGGCAACGATTACGGGCATGACCGGACCCGGCGTTTTCATAGCTTTCATAGTTGCCTGCCTCCCGTCCCTTTTCGTGGTGCTTTTCGAGATTCAGCTAACGGGCACATTGCCGGTGACAGGCGCCAACTATGTTACGGTAACGAGGGTTCTTTCACCGTTCTGGGGCGGCATAATATCCTTTTCCGCCGTGCTGGCCCTGCTGGCCGCCAATATACTGGTAGCAGTTATTTTTGCAGACTATTTTATTGCCTTCGTCCAGTCATTTAACCCTGCCTTTGCCATGGACGGCAGGATATTGACGATTGCTATACTGGTGCTTTTCGCACTGGTCAATTATTTCGGTGTTTCGCTGGCAAGCTGGTTACAAATAGTCTTTTTCCTGCTGTTTGTGATTGGCATGATAGTCTTCGCTATCACCGGTATGGCTAATTTCGATCCGGCCAAACTGACGCCGTTATTTCCCAAGGGCACTATCATGTTTATCGTGGCGGTGGTGCTGGCGAGCTACGTATGGTCGGGCCTGCTGGCGCTGGCCGATATCGGCGGCGAGGTCAAGAATCCCCGCCGGAATCTGCCGCTGGCTTTGATCATCTCGTTCCTGATCATACTTGTGCTGTATGCCCTTCAGCCGCTGTCGCTGGTTGCAACGATGGACTGGCAGGAGGTCGCCAAGATCGGCAATCCTGCCATTATGATAGACGCGGGCAGGTTGCTGCCGGGCTGGGGCCTCTACATTATCTTTATCGCTGCCCTGGGCGCGATTGTGACGACCATCAACGCGCTGACCTGGTCGGCCTCCCGTGACCTGGTGGCCTGGGCGCGCGACGGCATGTTCCCCAAAGCGGTCGCACACCTGAGCAAATTCAAGACGCCGGACGTAGCCATACTGATCATTATCATCATTGAGGTGCTGGGAGCGATGATCGCAGCCACCATCGATAAATATGCCCTGGCCTCCGTGCTGGCCTCCAGCTTGATTACGATCATTCTGGCCTGGTGCGTATTCCGCATCCCGAAAAAGATGCCGGACCTGTACAAGAAATCCTTGTTCAAATTCAATGACTTCTGGCGCTGGTTTACCTATGTCGGCGCACTGGTTACATCCGGCATCATACTGCTGTCTGGCATTTTGCTCGACATGATGGATGAAAACGGCGACCCGACCAGGTTCCCCTGGGTAGTGCTGATATTTATAGGCTCTCTGTTGCTCGGAACAATCTGGTACATTGCACGCAGGGCCTATCTCAAAGGCAAAGGTGTGGACCTCGACGGGAATATGCGAAAAGTGGCCGATGCCACCCTGGCGGAGGCTGAGGAGAAGCTGTCGGCCTAAGCCCGTTTTAAAAATAATCTGCGCTTATAGCAGGCAATAAACGCCCTGCCGTCGTGCGGCTCTTGATACAGCCGCCGTCCCCGGCAGGGCGTTTTCCATGCCCTCATGTTGTTATCCGGATATACGCAAAATAACCTATTGACAGACTACACGCTATATTTTACAATTAGCCTGTCTATCGAGCGCTTGATAGAATGACGGCAGGTAAAGTGTAAATGGCGAGTAAAGAGCTGGATATGTTGGGAAGCTACAGCGAGGTGGCGGATAAGCTCGGGCAGCAGGCCGGTCACAAGAAGTGGGAGATAGTCAAAGCTGCCGCCGGGCTTTTTATCAGGAAGGGCACCTTGAATACCGGTGTCCGGGATATAGCGGAGGCCAGCGGCATAACGGTGGGGACACTGTATCATTATTTTAAATCCAAGGATGACATCATCACGGCCTTTCTCGATTTTGCTGTGCAGGGCACAAACGAATTTGTCAGGATGACCACCGAAGCGCTGGCCAAACTGCCGGCGGAGGAAGCTATGAGGCGAGCACTAAGGCTCTACTTCGGATATACCAACGAGGCGCAGAGCATAGTACTTTTCTGGCACCAGGAAACCAGGAACCTGCCGCCCGATCAGAGGAAGCGACTGATGGAAAACGATATGGTACTCGCCGCATTATTTGAGAAGTTGATCGAGCTCGGGCGTCGGGAGGGCATTTACAAGGTAGAGGACGCAGCGCTGGCTGCGCACAACATTATTGTGTTGGCTGATATGTGGGCTTTCCGACGCTGGTGGCTGGGCCGCCGTTATACCTCAGAGCAATACAGGGATAAGCAGATTGAATTCATCCTGCACGGACTATCTAACGGCAGCATGAGATCATAGAGGAACTTGACAAGGAGGTGCGCAGGAATCAATAAAATTGCAATCGGTTGATTATGGTTTCAATAAATTATTTTCTTAACGGAGGTTGAAATTGGCAGAACAAAAACCTGAAATTATGCAGAGAAGGGTTGGGCTGTTTGAGGCGGTGGCGATGATTACAGGCCTTGTGGTGGGCGCCTCCATCTTTGTGCTGGTGCCTACGCTGGTGGGGATGACCGGGCCGAGCGTTTACCTGGCCTATGCCGCGGCCGCCATACCCGCCCTCTTCATCGTGCTGGTGGAGATGCAGCTGACCGGAACACTGCCGGTGACAGGCGCCAACTATGTGACTGTGACCAGGGTGGCCAATCCATTCTGGGGCGCAATCATCTCGTTTGCGGCGGTATTATCGCTGGTTACATCCAACATTCTTGTCGCGGTTGGGTTCGGTTCGTACGTTACCGCGTTCATACAGTCCTTCACCCCGGCCTTCACCATCAACCCCCTCATCCTCCCTATCATCATTGTACTGTTCTTTTCCCTGATCAACTACCTTGGTGTTGGGATCGCCGCAGTGGCGCAGGCCATCATGTTCCTGCTTTTCGTGATCGGTATGATAATATTCGGCATCGCCGGATCAGCCAACTACAACCCGGTGAATATGGTACCCATGTTCACGGGCGGCACCATGATGTTCATCGTGGCCGTAGTGCTGGCCAGCTTCTCGTGGGCCGGATTGGTGGCGCTGGCTGATATCGGTGGAGAGGTCAAGAACCCGCGGCGCAACCTGCCGCTGGCCCTGATCATCGCGTTCATTGTCATACTGGTGCTTTATACCTGGCAACCGCTCGCTTTGGTTGGATCCATGGGTGCGGAAGCGGCCGCCAAGGCCGGCACCCCTGCCATCCTGATCGCCGCGGGCAATCTGATGCCTGGCTGGGGCATCTGGATCATCTTCATCGCAGCCATGGGCGCCATGCTCACCACTGTCAACGCGCTCACCTGGTCGGCGGCGCGCGACCTAATGGCTTGGGGTCGCGATGGGCTCTTCCCCAAGGCACTGGCGCGCCTCAATCCCAGGTTCAAATCACCCGGTCTGGCCATATTAGTAATCACCATACTGGAGGTCCTGGGCATTCTGGTGGCTGCCACTATTGACAAGTATGCCCTGGCAGCCGTGCTGGCCCTCATGGTGATCCAGGTCGTGCTGGCATGGTGCGTGCTGAAGATACCTAAAAGATTACCTGAGCTATACAAGAAATCCATCTTTAAGTTCAACGGTTTCTGGCGCTGGTTCACTTTCCTGGGCGCAGTGATAACGTCAGGCGTTATCCTCCTTATGGGCATACTGCTGGATACGATGGATAAAGAGGGCAATCCGACACTGATACCCTGGACTGTCTTCGTATTTATCGCGGTCCTTGTCCTGGGCATCATTTATTTCTTTTTGCGCAAAGCGTACCTTAAGGGCAAGGGTGTGGACCTGAACGCCAACCTGACAAAGGTCGCTGATGCGACGTTGGCAGAAGCGGAAGAAAGGCTATCGATATCGTAAATGGGCCGAGCCCGTTTGTGAAACCAGGGTAATTGAATATACAGGCAACCGGGGCCCGGCGGATTCTTTCAGGAGGATTATCCGGGTCCCGGCGGCAGTCAATTTGAATTGAAAGCCTGGTCCGGGCATATGAACCGGCCAACCTGCCGGGCATCAGATACTGAGAAATACAAAAGTCAGAGGAGGATTACCATGGCGTCAGCACTGGATGGTATAAAGGTGGTGGAGCTTTCCACCTGGTTTGCCGGTCCCACCTGCGGTATGTGGCTGGGCGAGCACGGCGCAGACGTGGTCAGAGTGGAGCCGGTCGAGGGCGACCCGTTAAGGGCGATGTTCTCATCGGGCGTACTGCCTGCGGAGCTCGATATCGGGTATAACTGGATGTGGGAGATGGCCAACCGCAGCAAGCGCTGCATCACGCTCGACCTCAAGCAGGAAGAGAGCCGCAAGATCATGCACAAAATGGTGGAACAGGCCGATGTCTTCCTGGCCAACCTGCGGCCCTCCACACTCAAGCGGGCTAAGATGGATTACGATACTCTCAACAAGCTCAATCCGCGCCTGGTCTACTGTAATATCACCGGCTATGGCTCTAAAGGCCCGGGCGCCGACTGGCAGGCTTTCGATGAAACAGCCTTCTGGACGCGGTCGGGCATCATGTCCACCATGGGTGAGCCGGGCACCCCGGCCGTCCCTCTGCGAGGCGCGATGGGTGACAACACCACCGGTGTTTTCGCGTTGGGCGCTATTTCCCTGGCGCTCTATTCCAGGGAGAAGACCGGCAAAGGCCAACTGGTCGAGCTGTCGCTTTACGGCAACGGGATGTGGGTGGCAGGCATCGACGTGCAGGGCGCACTTGTCTACAACATGGAACTGGGCAGGCAGTCCAGATTCACCGTGGGCAATCCGCTGTACAACACTTATGCGGCCAAAGACGATAAGTGGTTTATGTTCCAGATGTTGCAGACCGACCGCTTTTGGCCGGGCGTGTGTAAAAGCGTGGACCGGGAAGACTGGCTTACCAAGTATCCTACACATGCTGACAGGTGCAAGGCCAGCGTCGAGTTGATCAAGCTGCTGGATGTAGAATTTGCCAAGCATCCTCGCGACTACCTGGCCGGCAAGTTTGATGAGAACGGCCTGATCTGGGCGCCGGCGCAGACCCCGACCGAGGTTATCAAAGACCCGGTGGCTCTGGAGAACGGTTACGTCATAGAGTACGATCATTTCGGCTACGGTAAGGTTAAAGGTATCCGCTGCCCCATCCAGCTCAAAGGCACACCTGAACGTACACCGTTCGGAGCGCCCGAGTTCGGCCAGCATACCGAGGAGGTGTTGCTGGAGCTAGGATATAGCTGGGAAGATATCGGCAACTTCAAGGAGAAAAAGGTCATACTGTGACAGTCTTAAACGTAGGGGCGGGTCTTCAAACCCGCCCGATAGCGGGCGCACCTGAAGGTACGCCCCTACACTGGGACTGAGATAAATCCGGACCGGCCGCCTTATGGCAAGGAGAAAACGATGTCGATTCTCATTTACGAGAAAAAAGACCATATTGCTTATTTCACGCTCAACCGGCCCCCGCTGAATACCATGAGCGTAGAGCTCAGCCGCCAGTTGATCAAGGCGCTGCAAGACTTCGATGCCGATAGCGACCTTTACGTGGGCATAGTTACCGGGGCTGGCGACAGGTCGTTCTGCGCCGGGGCGGACCTGACCGACCCCGAGCACATCGATCTGGGCGTGAACTGGGAGGCCGATTACGACTGGCAACTGGCCAATATCAGGAAACCGCTCATTGCCGCCGTCAACGGATACTGCCTGGGCGCCGGGTTCACGCTGGCGCTGTGCTGCGACATCAGGATCGTCTCGGAGAAGGCGTCGCTTGGCACGCCGGACCAGAAGCTGAACACGGTTGATGCCTACGCCTCGATCATGCTGTCGCGCATGATACCGGCCTCCACGGCTATGGAGGTGCTCATGACCGGCGACCGGTTGAGCGCGCAGGAGGCATACCGGGTCGGGCTGGTCAGCCGCCTGGTCCCTCCGTCTGAGCTGATCCCCACCACCGCCGCCCTGGCCAAAAAAATCTGCGGTAATGGCCCTGTAGCATTGTGGGCCTGCAAGGAGATCAATAAGAGGACCCGCTACATGTCTCTTGATGATAGTCTGGCATTTTTTAAAACCATCACCGGGCCTATCCTGAAGATGGAAGATACCAGGGAGGGCATCACGGCTTTCTTTGAAAAGAGGCCGCCCGTCTGGAAACTTAAATGACGACCAAGGAGGGTAAACATGGTGTTTGAGACTGTAATCTACGAGAAAGTCGAAAATATTGCGGTTATTAAACTCAACCGCCCCAAAGTGCTGAACGCCATCAACGTTCAGTTGACCAGGGATTTCCACCAGGCCCTGGCCGAGGCGGCGCTGGATACGAACGTTAAAGGGGTGATAATCAAAGGCGAGGGCCGGGCATTCTGCGCCGGGGACGACCTTTCTGAGAGCCCGCAGGGGATGCAGGTGGGGGACATATTGCGCTACGTGGAGGTACTGCAGGACACCACGCGCATTATGCTGAATATGGAGAAATGCATAGTGGCCGCCGTCCACGGATACGCGCTGGGGGCCGGCTGCGAGTGGGCTATGAGCGCCGATATACGTATTGCGGTCGAGGGCACCAAGTTCGGCTTTCCCGAGACCAATGTGGGGGCAGGCGTGACCAACGCCGGCACCAAGCTGCTGCCGCTGCTGGTGGGCATAGGCAGGGCCAAGTGGATGATCTTCTCCAATGAAAGGATCGATGCCGATACCGCCGAGCAGTGGGGGCTGGTCAACCGCGTGGTGCCGCAGGCGGAACTCGACACCGTGGCTATGGAGCTTGTTAAGAAAGTCGCGGCCAATTCCTCGCTGTCCATCAAACTGGCTAAACGCCAGCTCAATTATGGGACCTACCAGGACTACGAGCAGCAGATGGAGATGGAGGCGCACGACGTGGTGCTCACGCTGACGGGCATGGAGGCCGCCGTGCGGGCCAGGGCAGCGCTGGATAAGACCAAGCAGAAATAATAAAGCGAGGAGCAGCGAGATGATTATAGATTTCCGGGTCACTGTACCTATACGGGAGTGGGTTGATGACGTCGAGGAAGCCAAACACTTATTCCTGACCAGCTTTATGCGGGGCTATGCGGAGTCTGCTTATGAAGTGTCCGCCCTGTATGATGTGACCGCTGAGAGCATGGTCAAGGCCATGGACGCCGCAGGTGTCGACTGCGCGGTACTGCAGGCGGAATGGGCGCTCGGCGATTACAGGAAGCTGAATGATGCCACCTACAAAATAGCTAAAAAATATCCCAAGAAGTTCCCGCGGTATTACCTGACTGTCAATGCCCTGGAAGATGATGATATGGTCAAAGTAGTTGAGCGGGAGGTCAAGGAGCGCGGCTTCAGCGGGGTCAACTTCCAGACCTGGGCGCAGCGTATGTATCCCAATGACCGCAGGCTTTATCCTGTCTATGCCAAGTGCCAGGAGTTGGGAATACCTGTGACCATCCACTCCTCCATAAATTTCACCATCGATCGGAGCATCGATTTCAGCCGGCCCGTATATATAGACCATGTGGCCTGCGATTTCCCCGATTTGAAGATCGTTGGGAACCACGGCGGCTGGCCGTGGGTGTCCGAGTTGGTGGCAGTGGCCTGGAAACATAAGAACGTGTATATCGAGATCGGCGCGGTAGCCCCCAAGTACATCGGCACACCCGGCACCGGGTGGGATCCCCTCATGATATACGGCAACAGCCTGCTGCAGGATAGGGTGCTCTTCGCCACCGACGACATGATCCCCTGGCAGCGCTGCATCGATGAGCTTAAAGCCCTACCGCTGAAGGACAAGGTCAAGGAGAAATGGCTGGGACTGAATGCAGCCAAGCTGTTGGGGCTTTAGAAAAATCAGACCTTAATATAAATGTTGTTTGAATAGGGTTGAAGGAGGAAACATGAACAATTCTAAGCTAATGGCGTCCCTTGAGATTGCGACAGCATCAGGCCTTTTCTTATGGTGGGTTCTCGTTTTTACCTTGGGCATGGCGCCCGATCAACCGCCTATTGGTTGGCTCAGCTATTCACGTTCTTTTGTGCTGCCTGATGTCCTGCTGGCAGTTCTGTTGATCTGGGCGGGCATACTATTGCTGAGAGGAAGACCTCTGGGCATCAGACTTTCCGCTGTGTCGGCAGGCGCGTTATTGTTCCTGGGTATACTGGACTTCAGCTACAACATACAGAATGGCATGTATGCCGGCACCATAGTAGATACGATATTAAATGCATTCATAAATATCTGGTGCGCGGGCTTGGGGTTGGCGATTGTATTGAACATGAAATCCAGCTCTTAAACAATATATTGTGCAGCAGGATAAAAAGTTCCATAGACTAAGAAAGGAGGTTGAAGTTAGTGAAAAAGAAAATATTATGGGGCGTCCTTGCCGTAGTGGCGGTATTAGTCATCATCCTGGCAGTAATTGTTGCGGACCTGGCTGCTTTTCCCGGCACTATAAAGGAGACGGGGTATGAGAAGCAGGTCGCGACGTCAGGGATTAAGTCGACCTTCCGCGAGGGCGTAATCTACCGCTATCCCGGTATCGTGCCCATGCTCGAGGTGTCCGGAGATTATTATGAGATGGGTCTTCAGTACGGCGTATTATTGCGGCCGGAAATTGTGAATGGCATGGATTCAATGACCAAGATCCTTAAATGGAACGCGGATGAGATGGGTGTACCCTATCCTGCGCTGGTCGGATTGATTAAATACCAGTCCCGCCAGTTAGCCGCCTCTCTGCCGCAGAGATACCAGGATGAGATGAGGGGCGTTTCAGACGGCTCCGGATTACCGTACGACACAGTCATATCATGCTGCCTATTCTACGATGTCGGTATGGGGATGGGCTGCACCGGCGTGCTTATGCGTGGTCCCGACGGCACAATCATACAGGGCCGTAATAATGACACTGCCGCCTTCGGTGGCGAAGAGCTGGCCAAGATGACGGTCGTAGTCCGGTATAAAGCCAAAGGCGCCAACGTCGTAACTCACATGGATCAGCCCCTTTATATGGGGGTGGAAACGGGCTACAACGATAAGGGATTAACTTTCGGCGAAGAGACCCTGTATGTCAAAAAACCGGATCCCAATGGTTTCTCTCTGCCCTACTTGATACGCATGGTGATGGAGGAGGCGTCAACTCTGGACCAGATTTACACATATTTCGATAAGTACCACACCATAGGAGCTTACGGCTGCGTCTGGAGCGACCTGCGTGCAGGCCGCGGCGCAGTGGTTCAGTTGACCCCCACAGCCTGGGTGAAGAATGAGCTAATGGATTCCCTGCTATGGAATTTTAACCGGATCTACGACCCTGAGCTGGCAAAACAACAAATAGCCTCGGTGAATGTCGACAACAGCAATATCGACAGAGAAGCGGTGGCATCCACCTGTCCGCAAAAGCCTGTATATGCGATTGAAGATGTGGTCGAATTTGTACGCGCCCAGACCGGTCCGGACGGCACGGATTACTCATGGTGCGGCACCAAGCGCCCGGTATGCAACTGGGCGGCTTCGCAGATGATGATTTTCGATACGAAAAGCCATGGCTTTTACATGGCGGTCGGGCCGTACTATGCGGCGCGCCAGGATATCTATCATTTCTATGATGATTTCTCCAGGCAGCCGGAGCTTTTCATGCCGGCTGTGCCGATCGAGCCGGTGATAGAAAAGGCGGCCCAGATAGAGAACCGGTTGATCAGCGGCGCAGAGAAGCTTGAGGCTTTCATCGACTTGGCCGGGCAATATAAAGACGATGCCAACGTTCAATTCATGGTTGCCTACAAGGCATTCAGGCTATCCAAGCCGGCTGTTTTTGCGGAATATGCCCGGAAGGCCTACGCCATGGGCCCGTCCAATTCAGAATACCGGATGTATGCGGGCATGGCGGCCTATTGGGAAAGGGATATGGAAAAAGCAGTGAGTCTCCTCGATGGAGTAACTGCCAGGTATCCCGAGCAGGACCTGCTCAGGCTAACAGTGCTGGAGAAGGCAAGTATTGGCATAGATCCACAAAAATCGACCCGGTATAAGGCGCAGAAGCAGGCCGTTATCGATAAAAATGAGGCACAGGCCTACTATGATGCGAAGATACTGCCTTTGGTTGATGCGCTAGGGCGATCTAAATAACTCAATCACCTTTCCGGGCATTCTTTCAGTTGCGTATTCCGGCCCCGCGTAATATCGCGCGCCCCGGGGCCCTGTAAGCGCGTCCGCAGCAGGACACTCCATTTCACTCAATCCGCGTCGCCTCCATGCGCCTTCAGATGTTTAACCGCAGCAGAATTTTAGTATAACGTAGTATCACTTCCGATTATATATATCGATGATGTGTATATCGATATTGACATGTATCTTATTAAAGTGATATTATCCGGTGACATTTCCGTGCTGACCTTGATTATCCATAGGATTGTTCGGCATAAATTTTGTATTGGGAGGTTAAGATGGCTGAGACTAAAAAAAGGTATTTCACAGAAAGCGAAATGAAGGAGATGGGGGAGGAGACGTACAAACTGATTCAGCAGGCGATCGATGCGGGAGATCTGGAAAAGGCGAAAAAGCTCACCAGGAGAATGTACCGCGAGTTTTTTTTGGTACATGAAACCTTGAGGGACTGGATTACTTCATTGCTGACATTTATTCAGCAGCAACTTGGGGAAGAAGCCGTTTACAAATCCATGCACGATGCATTTCAGACGCCGGGGGAATTACTGGCAGATGCGTATGGCAAAGAGGACGCCGGAAGGAAGGCCGCGATGCTGGCGGCGGGATTCCGGGCTCATCTTACTCCCGTAGTTATTGAGGAAGATGACGAAAAATTCACCGTGATGATGTCTCCCTGCGGCAGCGGTGGGCGAGCCATCACCAATAATGCGTATGAGCCGACGGGCAAATTCGCCAGGCTGAAAAAGCCACATAAAATGACGTTTGGTAAAAAGGATTTCCCGATTTACTGCACGCATTGCGCGCTTCAGGATATCGTGCCCATGGAAAGAAGCGGATATCCGGTCTGGGTGATCGATGTGCCCGACAAAGTCGGGGAGTCACCCTGTAAATACTTAATCTACAAGGACCCGGACAATATACCGGCCCGCTTCTATGAGAGATATGGATTGAAAAAGCCGCCGGTAAAATCGAAGAAATGACCCTTATTTAATTAACAGCACTAGTTTACAGGGAGGTGAATAATGACTTTTGCACTTGATGGTGTCAAGGTACTGGATCTTTGCCGCGGTTATCCTCCGGCTTTCGCAACGATGCACCTGGCGGACTTCGGGGCGGACGTGATCAAGGTGGATCCTGTCGGCTATACATCCGCCCTGCCCGGAGGAAATGAGGAAGACAAAATCAGCGCTTATACATTCATCGACCGCAACAAGCGCAGCATCAAGATAAACATGCGCTCCGATGCCGGCCGTGAGCTGCTTTTTAAGCTGGCCAAACATGTAGATATCCTGATCGAGAACTCACGCCCGGGGACCATGGAGCGCCTCGGCATCGGCTATACGACTTTGAAAGAGGTCAATCCGCGGCTGATTTATTGTCAGGTCAGCGGCTATGGGCAGACAGGCCCCTACAAGGACATCGTCGGGCACGATGCCAACTTTATGGCCATCGCGGGCACGCTCAGTATGATCGGCCCCGCGGGCGGTCCTCCATGCTGGCCGAGCAATATCATCGCCGACTTTGCCGGCGCCGGTCTGCACCCTTTGATAGGTGTCCTGATAGCCTATATCGCGCGGGAAAGGACAGGCAAAGGCCAGCTGGTGGACATCAGCTACACGGATGCTGTTTTCTCCCTCACCTCATTTGATGTCACGATGTACCTGGTCACGGGAGAGAAAAGGCGCAGAAGTAAGACGGCGCAGACCGGTGGAGAGCCGTGCTGCTCAACGTATCTCACCAGGGACAGCGAATATATAACGATCCAGTTCATCGAGCCGCAATTCTGGAAAAATTTCTGTGAGGACATAGGAAAACCGGAGCTGATCGCGCGCCAATGGCCTATGAATGACGCGGACAGGCAGGAGATGTTCGGCATCATGAAGGAGATCTTCCTGACCAAAACACGGGACGAATGGTGGGAGTGGGCTAAACAGAGGCAGGTGATGCTGGCGCCGGTCAGATACATAGAAGAGGCCATAAACGATCCCCAGCTTAGAAGCAGGGGAATGATTATGGATAAAGAGCATCCCACGCTGGGTAAAATCCAGCAGCTCGGCAATCCCTTGAAACTGTCGGATACTCCGCCCACGTTCCGCATGTATTGTCCCAGGCCCGGCCAGCATACCGACGAAATACTTGCTGAGTTAAAGCTCACCAAACAACAGGTTGCTGATTTAAAGCAGCAGGGGGTGATTCAGTGAGTTAAACATGAGTTTTTTGAAATAAACCTGATCTGAAACCAGTTAGATTATTTAAATTTATTGAGAGGAGGTTTATATGGCGGTCAAGCAAGATGACAACAACAAAGAAGAAGAAAAGTTACTTCTACCCCTGCCCAAATGGAAATTCTGGTATGTGATGATAGTCCTTTACGTGCTGTACTTTCTGGATTTTGCCACCCGGGCAGTTGTCAGCCCGATGTTCCCGATCTTAAAACAGGACCTGGGACTCTCCGATGCTCAGTTGGGGTGGCTGAGCACGATAGTGCTGGCTATGGTAGGTTTACTCTCAATCCCGCTGTCCTATTTAATCGACCGCTGGCGCCGCGGCAAAATGATTGCACTCATGTCGATCGTCTGGAGCATTGCCTCCTTCTTCTCAGGCTTGAGCGCCAATTTTACCCAGCTCCTGGTCACCAGGGGAGTCCTGGGGGTGGGCGAAGCAAGCTTCAACTCGGGCGGTCAATCGCTCATCATGGCCATGGTCAAGAAGGCCCGCAGAGCTACGGTTACCGGCATCTGGACCACCGCACCTTCCCTGGGCATGGCCGTGGGCATGGTGATCGGCGGCTGGGTGGCGGTTCATATGGGATGGCGCACGGCTTTCATGGTCGTTGCAGTACCGGGAATTCTTTTCGGCATACTGGCCTGGTTCATGCCCGATTATAAGAACAGGCCGAAGGACCAGAACGGAGCTGCCGGCTCATCTTCCCTGAGCTTCGGCAGCACCATGAAGACCATTCTGACCAATAGAACGGCGGTGACGCTATTTATATCTTTCGGGCTTATCTATTTTTTTCAAAATACCCTGATCTACTGGCTGCCCACTTACTTTAACCGGTACATGGGCATGGATGTCACCACGGCAGGATCAATGACAGCTTTGGTTATGGTAAGTGCACTGATAGCCGCCCCGCTGGGAGGCTGGATGGGTGACCTCATATCCCGGAAGAACCCGGCCAACAAGATGCTGCTTTGCTGGATCTGTGTATTGCTGTCAATCGCATCTTATGCATGTGCAATCCTCTTCAACGCCTGGCCGCTATTCCTAGTCACCTGCTTCTTCTCTTTTATGTTTATTCCTACACAGCACACGGCCAGCCAGGAAATCGTGCCCTTCTATTTGAGGGCGAGCACTTATGGGGTCTATATCTTCTGCATGTTCTTCCTCGGCGGACTATGGGGGCCTGCAGTAACCGGCATGGTTTCCGATGCCTCCAACCTTCAAATGGGTTTCTGGGTTAACGGCGCCGTAGCGCTGCTTGGATCGATAGGTTACTTTATCACTTATAAATTCTTCAACCGCGACTATGCAGCTGCCAGGAAACTTGAGGAGGGAGTTGTTCAATAGTCTAGATCAATAAGTTGAAGATATAGTCAGTTAGAACTAATATACCAGCTATCAGGCGTGTAACGGAGCCTTTATTTCCGTGATACTATGATAACAGACGATGGATTATTAACTGCGGGCATCGATGCAGGCGCCAGCAGGATCAAGGTTGCTCTCCTTAGGGGCCGTACATTACTGGGTAATGTGGTCCTGGAAGAAGGTACGGAAAGTATCACGGAGATATCGAAGCGGGCACTGGCCGATACATGCCGGATAGCTGGTATTTCTCTGGACGACATCCGCAAGATCGCCCTTACCGGCATGGCATACAAGTATGTTCATCTGGAAGGGGAGCATATTAACGAGAGCGCCTGCCTTGCCAGAGGCATCGATTTCTTTATGCCCGAGGCAAGGACCGTGATCGATGTGGGCGCGCAGAAAAGCCTGGCCATTAAATGTAATGCCGGGGTGCCACTCAAGATCCGTTACAGCGAGAAATGTGCTTCCGGGAGCGGGAGGTTCCTGGATGTGGTCGCTGCGACGATGGCGCTGGATAAGGCCGAGCTGAGCAGGCTGGGATTATCCACAGAGGATTTTGTCGAGGTGCAGAGCACATGCACCATCTTTGCCGAATCGGAGATCATCACCCTCATTCACTCGGATGAGAAGCCGGCAGAGATCGCGCGCGGCGCATACAGGGCACTGGCTCAGCGCCTGTACGGCCTGCTCCTCCAGGTCGGGCTGGAAGCCGTTGTTTGCGTGGTGGGCGGAGTGTCCGCCGATGCATGTTTACTCGATGAGATGGCAAAGCTTGCCGGCTGCGAAATTAAGACGGCCGTGCAATCGGATATTGTAATGGCCTGCGGGGCGGCCCTGGCCGTGCAACAAGGAGCGATTTAAACGATGCTGCTTGCCGGTATCGATATAGGTTCATCCAGCACCAAGGCGGTCATCATGGACGATCGGGGTATTGTGGCGTCCAGCCTGATACCGACCGGCGCCAGCAGCACGGCCGCTGCTTCCACCGTTATGGAGCTTGCCCTGGCAAAAATCGGGGCTGCTATTGGTGATATAACCTGTATTGTTTCCACCGGGTATGGAAGAGTCAATGTCCCTTTTGCGCAAAAAAATGTCACGGAGATATCCTGTCATGCCAGGGGCGTGAACTGGTACTTCCCGGGCGTGCGTACCGTACTGGATATGGGAGGCCAGGACTGCAAGGCGATTAAGTGCGATGAAGGTGGAAGGGTGATGAAATTTGCACTTAATGACAAGTGCGCCGCAGGCACCGGTCGGTACCTTGAAAGATTATCTAAATATACCGGGGTTCCGCTGGGTGAGATCGGGCCCAGATCGCTCCAGCCCGTTAATGGTCCCGTTGCAGTGGACAGCTTCTGCGCAGTGTTCGCAGAAAACGATGTGATGCTGCGCATCCGTGAGGGCTATCAAATCAACGATATCCTGGCGGGCGCAGTCGATGCCATAGTAGAAAGGATCGTAACCATCATTCAGCGCATCGGGGCAGAGGCGGAACTATCCATAAGCGGAGGGATTGCCAAGAACACGGGGGTTGTATCCAGGGTGGAGAAGCGCCTGGGTATGAAGGCATTGATAGCGGATGAGCCACAGATAATCGGCGCCATAGGGGCTGCGCTTTTTGCCAGAGACCTGGCCGTGAAGTCCGGCAAGTGACTACTGGCGCCGTCCCTAACCTTTGATTCTTCTTTCCCAGCGCTCAAAAGGTTCCCAGGCGTTCAGCACCTCAGGTGTGCGCACCGGCTTCAATTGCCGTGCTCCATGCGGGCACGAAGCTACACAGGCGCCACAGCCGAAGCACTTTTCCGGGTCAGTAACGCTTTTTAATTTACCTGAGCCATCCTTGACAAGCGTAATGGCCTTGAACTGGCAGCGCTTACTGCAGACCTTACAGCCCTTGCACAGATCGGGATTGCTTTCAGCAACATAGCGGCTCTTGAACACGATTGTAGAGAAGGGTATCGAGAAGTTAACGCAATTGCTGAGAGCGATGCAGCAGCAGGTGCAGCAGTTGCACAGGGTCGCCACCCCGATATCGAGGATATGTATCAACCCTCTCTTTTCGCACTGATCGATGATTTTCAGGGCTTCCTGCGAGCTTATGGCTTTGCCCACGCCCCTTTCGATGATGTGGTCGGCGGCACGGCCGAAATTAAGACAGATAGTATAGTCATTGCTCAGCTTGCATGGTTCACCGCCGGCTGCGTTGCATTTTCGGCAGGAGCAATCGGTAACGGCTATACGGGCTGCTTTGGCGTATTCCCGTATGTCTTCATGGGGTTGAATATCGTGATGTGACTTGAGCGCATTAATATGGGGCACTACTCTGGCATATTGAATATCGGTCAGGCCGATCATCTTTGCCAGGTCAGGGTACATCTCCTTTTTCACAAAGTCGTACCAGCTTTTATAAACCGGCGAGGTCTTGGGATCGATGGCCATGTCCGAGAGCGAGGTCATGAACGCAAAATACGGGTCGCGGGCGAAGCGAAGCCCCCGGCGCGATTTGGCGTCCTTATAGTTAACCAGCCCTTTACGAAACAGACTATTGAGGCAGGCATTGACCTTCTCCTGATCAAGGCCGATCTCCCGGGACAATATCGCCGGGGTTACCTCGTCCGTTTTCTCAAGAATCACCACACCGATTGCAGCCTCGTCGGGAGTCAACAATTTTCTGATCAAGGTCTTATATAAGGCGGAATCCGGATATCCATGTTTCTCAGCTATAGTTTCGTAGCTGTCTCGACCTGCCATTTTCTGCCTCCTTATGATTTCTATCGTTATTCCTGTGGCGGCAAATCCCGCCGCCTTAATTGCCACTGCTTAATATTATACAGAAGGATATCATACAATAATATTATTATCAATATCGATTTAGTTGATATTGACAAAAATTTGATCTACGTGATAAGATTAGCGCGATTCTTGGAGCGTGATCCACGCTTAATACATTATCGGAGGTAGTTGTTATGTCAGGGCCATTACAAGGGATCAAAGTACTGGATGCAGGCGCTTTTACGGTCGGGCCTGCTGCGTGCAGCCTTCTGGGATTGATGGGCGCGCAGGCCATTCGTATTGAACCCCCCAATCTGGACGGGCTTCTCTTTGTGGGGACCATAGCCGGAGGCATCGGCACCAGCTATATCAGCAGCCATTATAACAAGAAGAGCATCATGCTGGATTTAAAGTCTCCTCTGGGAAAAGAGCTGGGCACCAGGCTGGTCAAATGGGCCGACGTGCTGGTCAATAACCGGCGGCTGGGCGCCATGGATCGTATAGGATTCGGGTATAAGGACCTGGTCAAAATGAATCCACGAATAATCTATATTGAAAGCACGTCTTATGGGACCACCGGGCCGTGGTCACAGTATGCGGCTGCCGACCATTTTATCCAGGCGGCGTCGGGATTTGCCAGTATAAACGGCAAAGAGGGCGGTGAAGCGGAGATACTGCGGTACGCCACTAACGCCGATTACACGGCGACCCTGACTATTGTAAATGCGGCCATCGCCGGTCTGATCGCGCGTGAAAAGACGGGGAAAGGTCAGAGGATAGATACATCGCATCTGCAGGGCACTATCGCGGTGCAGACCAGCCGGCTGGCTGAATTCTTCGTATCCGGCAAAAACCCGGCGTTGATGGGTAGTGTTAGCAGCAGGATTGCGCCCTCCCAGTCGTTCAAAACGCAGGATAATAAGTATATAAATATCAGCGCTGCCAGGGAGGAATACTGGCCAAAAATATGCAGTGCGCTCGAGTTGGATGCACTGATAGAGGATCCCAGGTTCAGCACAAATGAGAAACGCTTAAAGAACAGGAAGGAACTGGTCAAGTTGATGGAGGAGAAGGTCGGCGATAAGCCTGCCTACTGGTGGATGCTGCATTTCGACAGGTGCGGCGTTCCTTACGGGTTCAATTATGATTACGTCGACTTGATCAGGGACCCGCATATCCAGGAAAACAAGTGGCTTTACGACATGGACAGCAGCTACGGGATGTTCAAAGGGTATGCTGCGCCCTGGGAGTTCAGCAAGACCCCTACGGAAGAGATGACGCCCACGGTTAAATACGATCAGAATAGAGATGAGATTATCGCGATGCTGGAATGAAATTTTATACCAGTAGTAGTGAGAATTAGATTAAGGAGAGAATCACATGACAGAGGTATTGGGCGGTATAAAAGTAATAGATCTTACTGAAGAGATCAGCGGCCCACTGTGCTCGATGTACCTGGGTGACATGGGCGCCGAGGTCATCAAAGTTGAGAGTCTGGAGGGAGACTGGGCGCGCCACATCGGCCCCAGGGTCAAGGGCGAAAGCAATTTATTCATCTGCCACAACCGCAATAAAAAGAGCATTGCCGCTGATCTCACCAAACCGGAGGGCAGGCAAATAGTCTATGATCTGGTCAAAGGGGCAGGTGTCTTCCTTGAGAGCTTCGATGCAGGTGTCGCGGCCCGGCTCGGGGTAGGATATGAGGATATCAAACGCATCAATCACAATATCGTCTATTGCTCCATCTCCAGTTTTGGAGAGACAGGATGTTATAAAAACAAGCATGCTTCGGAACTCGAGCTGCAGGGTCTGGCCGGATATATACAGTTCCTGGGTGAGCCCGGTGAGGAGCCCGTGCGGGTCGGCTCCGATGTGGTGGAGGCATCCACTGCGTTCCATGCCCTGAGCGGCATCCTGGCGGCCCTGTATCACCGCGGCAAAACCGGCGTTGGGCAGAAGGTGGGTATCGCCAAGTTGAGGTCTATGATACAGATGGGCGCACACTGGATACAGGCCTTTTGCAATCCCGATACCTACGGCGGCTGGTATCTGACAGGTCCCTATGATCATGCCGAGCACGGTTATAAAACCAAGGATGGATCGATCGTTTTTTCAGTATTGTCCAGAGCGGGAAAGGGTATCGATGCAGCCCTGGAAAGCTGGGTGGAGTTTCTCAAGAGGGTCGGTCTGGGAGAGCTGCTGGAGGATCCCTGGTTCAAGTACAAGGGGCTGCGGGCGATCGGGCTGGGCCGCGACGCCCAGGAGATGAAAGGCCTGTTCGAAACATATTTTCTTGATAAGACCAGTGAAGAGATGATCACTATGATCGATGAGATCGGCGGAATGGGTGCGGCCATCTATGACTACGAAACGTTGTATGGCGGCGCCATGCACCCGCAGATCCAGGCTATCGATATGATCAAGGAAATCGATCACCCGGTGGCAGGCAAGGTCAAGGTGACGGGATTGCCCTGGACCATGAGCGACACTCCGGCGCAGATCAAAAGCCCGGCGCCATCACTGGGACAACATACCGACGAGATACTGGCGGGGATCGGTTATAAGGAAGACAGGATCAAGAAACTGAGAAAGAATAAGATCATTGCCTGATTTCGTAACCGCCGGCAGTGAATAAAGCAAAGGAGTCCCGATGATTAAGACCAGAATCAGCCAGATGCTAGGCATCGAGTATCCTATAATCCAGGCGCCCATGAACTGGATCAGCGGGGCCGATCTCGTATCCGCCGTGTCGGCGGCGGGCGGTCTGGGAACGCTTGGCCCCAACGCAGGACAGAAGACCCCGGCCAACGAGGAGAAAGAGGTCGGCGAGAGACTGAGAAGCCAGATTAAAAAGGTCAGGAGCATCACAGACAAGCCCTTCGCCGTCAATATAGCGATCGGTATGGGCGATGCTAAAAAGTTCAGCGACGCATTTGTGCGTGTGATAATTGAAGAGAAGGTGCCGGTGGCCGTAGTCTCCATGGGCGCTCCGCAGGTCTATACAAAAGAGTTGAAGGACAAAGGTGTAAGAGTATTTCATACCGTGACCACTGTTAAGCACGGTAAACGCGCCGAGGCGGAAGGGGTCGATGCTGTCATAGCCGAGGGATATGAGGGCGGTGGGCACCTGGGCAATGATGACCATACGACCATGTGTCTCGTGCCCGAGTTGGCCGATGCGGTAAAGATACCGATCATAGCCGGGGGTGGCATCGTGGACAGCCGCGGATTCCTGGCGGCCCTGGCGCTGGGCGCGGAGGCGGTCTTCATGGGGACGAGGTTCCTGGCGACTCGTGAAAGCGATGCGCACCAGAACGTAAAAGACGTGGTATTGAAAGCGTCTGAAGCCGACACAATAGTGCTGGGTAAAAACCTGGGAGTATCTATGGTCAGGGCCGTGAAGAACGAGTTCAGTCAGAAATTTCATGAGATGGAGCTAGGGCATGCCTCTCTGGGCGACCTGTACAACCTGCAGGAAAATCATGCCATGACCAAGCCCGGTTACCTGGTCAGCCGCATGTACCCCACCTTTTGCCTGGGCGACACGGTGCAGGGAGTGGTGAGCGTCAACGACGCAGTGGGATTGATAAATGAGCTGGTTAGCGCCAGACAGGTCATCGAAGATATGGTTAACGGGTCGTCCGTAGTCCTGCGCAGGCTTGAGGATACCGGCATTCCGCACAAATAATCGGTTAGTATTGAATAATGAGAATGCCCCGCCTGATCAGGCGGGGCATTCTTCTATTGCCCAGTTAATTGTATAACGCGGACTACTTGGACTTGGACTTTCTGTTCAGGCACAGGTCGATGAAGGCGTTCATTTCCTCCTCCGATTCCTGCTGGCTCTTGTAGAACGGATCGAGCTGCCGGCCCTCAAGCATCAACGTGGGTATTCCCAGTTCACGCTCGGCTTTTTCCGCGACGAGGCGTGAGACGCCGCCGCTGGCGCTGCAGCCGAGCTGCAGGAAATAAATAATGCCGTCGCATTTGAGGTCCCTGGCCATGTTCACGGTGCTGTCCACCCAGCGGTTGCCCAGCCCGGCCCAGGTATTGCCGTTCAGGAAGCGGGCCATCTCCTCCAGTGGGTTCAGTTTGCGACCGTATTCTGTTTCGTCGCCGAAAAGGCCGTATTCGGCGCCGAACCAGCGGCTCATTACTCCGAACTGCAGGGCCGGCACAGCCACCCCTCTTTTAGCCAGGAGGTCGAAGGGGTTGAAATAGAAGGGACCGGTCACAGCCCAGAGGAATCTGAGTTTCTCATCCTCGAGCACGCCGTAACCCTTTTCCGCCCGCTCGTGCAGCTCCTCTGCGAACTGTTTCCAGTACTCCGCGCCCTTCTTTGGGTCCGGGTACATAGAGGGGATCCTGGGCAGGCGGAAGGCGTCCTGTCCAGCCAGGGGACATGGCACCCTTTTTCTCAGCTTATGTATCTGTTTGGCGCATTCATGGGCGATCGTGTCCTGTTCGAAGGCAAATAAGAGCCGCTCTTCGCTGTATTTAATGCCAGGCACCTTGGCCTCGGCGTATTCGATCAGTTCACCTATCTGATCTGCTACATATGTCAGAGCGTCGTCGCTGGTCTCGAGAGTGGTGTCCACGTGGAAAATTGGCAAGTTATAGTATTCGCCTATGGCTTTGGGCGACACGCACTCCATGGGGCAGGCGAACGAGGTGGAGATAACGAAATTGGGAGGCGGGAAGTTTTTGCTCACGGTGAGAGCGATGATTACGATGGTACGGTCACAGGCGTCGTCAGGAAAGTTATTGGATCTCAATACATTGAAGTATTCCGTCGCCAGCATGGTCCTATCGGCAGCGCCCGTCATGTCTAAGCCGATGCCGCCCATGGCATACACCAGCGGGGGCAGGTGGTCGGAGTTTATCAGCGGCTTGTTTCCTGTTTTCCATGCATCCAGCTGCGCGATCCTCAGATCACGTTCCAGCTCATACAGAAGTTTGTTAGCCTTGATTTTTGTGGCATCGGGATTGGTGGTAATGCGGTCTATCCTTTTTTGATTTCTTGCTATTTCCTGCTCAAGCCAAGTCATATCATTCTCCCTCTAATTATTCGCCAGGCGTCGCATTCAGGCTTTAGACTCGATCATCTCGATGAATGCTCCGACCCTGGTCTTCATCTGTCCCACGTTGGATACACAGTATTCCCTGCGGTAAGACATTACGGGTATCCCGGCCTCCTCCAACTTGCTCCTGAAGAAGTTGGCCCGGAATTCACGGTAACGTGAGAAAGCCTGCGGGAGTTCGATAACACCCTGGATGTTATAGTCGTGCACCCAGTGGACCACCTGGTCGACCTGGTCATCCCAGTTCAGCATCCTGGGGCTGGCTGGCTGCATCAGGTATCTTCTGGCCAGACCTGCTACGATCTCCTGGCGGGTGCTTGGAGAATTCGCTGAATTGATCTCCACGTGTCGCCAGTAGTGTCGGCTCCCGGTATCGAGGTCGTCCATGGCTACAACGCACCCTGCATCTTCGATGGCTGCCAGGTGTCCCGGATTATCCAGACGGTCGCTGGATACCAGTAACCTCGGGCGGGATTTTTCCGCGGATATCTTCCTCTTTTCCAGGTAGGGCAACAGGGCTTCAATCCTATCATTGAATTCCTCTTTAGGCATCAACATGGCTGCGGTGGTTATGCCCAGCATCTCCGCGCCGGTGAGCGCCGGTGACTCTGTGTTCCTGAGCTCATATAACCTTTTCATCAGGTGCCGCGTTCTTTCAAGGACAGCGATACTGCGCTTCAAATCGTCGTCTATAATCGGGCGCCCCGCCAGTTTTTCCATCTCGCCGATAAATTTGTGAAACTGCTTTGTGAGGAACTTGATAGCGGTCTCAGTATTGATGATCGGCACATCTATGATCAGGGTGGTGGGTGTTTTTTCTACATAGCGCCATACGTCCCACAGCCGTACAAGATCCTGGTCCCAGTCGGTCCCCACCACGGCATCCAGGAAATCAAGCTGGTCTACAAGCAGCGCCTCAAGCACGTGATTGCAATAAAGGCAGGTGTCGGCAGGCCTCCATTCGTTGGCGTGCGGAGTGCCGGCCTGCCAGGTGCCGAATACACGCCAGGGCAAAACACCGGCCGCATGGACTATCTCCTCGGGGATGTAGGAGCACAGCAAACCGGCTACCTTTTTGCCCTCCTTCTTCCACTGCAGAGCATATTTAGTCCTATTGGCCTCAAGGCCAAGCGTTGTAAGATCCTTTAAGCCTTTTTCAGAACTCAGTGTCGTGTGCATAAAATCCTCCGCTTTACTAATATTGGATCCGGACTGAAGTTGAAAAATTCAGACTCGAAGACATTTAAATACGAAGTCATGCCCTCTTGCCAATCTCAAGGTAATATTGTATTACAACCGCATAAATTTTGTCAATATAAAATTAATCAGTATGGATATACATAATATTGTAATATATCGATAAGATTTAGATTCCGTTGTATATCTTTGACGTATTCGGTCATATGGTGTTATCATAATTAAAATACTATTAAGAAGTGGTCAGAAATATGGCGAAAGCGAAAAAATCCATTGAAGTCGGGCCCTCACCGGAGCAGATGTGGATCGTGGTTAATTTCGCCCAGTCATGGAACATCTGGGCCAAGGCGCTGGAGAGGAGTTTACGCCCCGGTAAATTAACCGTTTCCCAGGTGACCACATTGCAGGCGCTTTATTATGCCAAGAAACCTTTGAGCCCTACGGAGATATCCCACGTGCTTCCTCTGGAAACTCATTCAGTCAGTCCTCTGCTTGACAGGCTGCACAAACGCAAGATAATCACGCGGCGCAGGTCCAAAAGCGACAGGCGGGCCGTCGAAGTGGAGATGACGCCAAAGGGATTAGCGCTGTTGACAGATCTCGGTGCTGGCATCAAAGATGCCATGGAGAGAGTATTTTACGCTCTAACGCCGGAGGAGCGCGAGACACTGGTTAAATTGACACAGAAAATCAGCAATGCCGCGGTCGATTATCTCGGGGCCAGTAAGGAGCACCTTGCCTCCAATGCAAGGATGATGTCCGGTTTATCAAACGGCAGCGATAGCCTTACCTCGGCAAAATCCAAAAAAAATACGCGCAGAAAAAGCTCCTGAAAGTGTGCCTCAATTAAATCCTGATATATACGAAATAATTATGATATCTATATGTCTTAATATGGAGGCTTTCTGACATGGACAAGACTTATACCTCGGCAGAACTGGCGATTGCCGATATACCGGACGGCGCTGTCATCGCCTTTGGCAGCTTTTTCACCGCGGGCAAGCCAACGGCGCTGACGCAGGCGCTGGCCAAAAAGGGGGTAAAAGACCTCACGGTAGTCGTGCAGCAGGTGGGGACCGGCAACGAGGAGATGCTCGAGTTGGTCACCAACGGCCAGATAAAAAAAGCCATATGTAACTATCCCTTCCCGCGCTCGGCCACCAAGGGCGCTCAGCACCCCTTCGAGCAGGCGGTGCGCAGCGGCAAGATCGAGCTTGAGATATATCCCATAGGCACTTTTGTCGAGAAGCTGCGCTGCGCCGGAGCCGGCATACCCGGATTTTACACGCCGACCGGTGTCGGGACGGTGGTCGCGGAAGGTAAAGAGGTAAAGGTGTTCGACGGTGTTGAATACCTGCTGGAGCTGGCGCTGCCGGTGGATTATGCCTTTGTGCATGCCTGGAAGGGCGACCGCGAGGGTAACCTTATATACCACTTCACAGCGCAGAATTATAACAATGCCATGGCCATGGCCGGCAGGGTGACCGTCGCCGAGGTGGAGACGCTTGTGGAGGTCGGGGAACTCGATCCCAACTGTATCCATACACCCGGGATATTCGTTAAACGAGTGGTGGAGATCGGCAGGCCTGATTTTTACCAGGTGTCCGTATAAGATTCTGTAGTCCGGAGTTTGATATGAGCAAAATGAGTAAAGTTGTCGTACCGGAGATGCCTCCGCTGGAGCGTGAGATGATCGCCCTGCGCATAGCCAATATGCTTGAGGACGGGGCATATGTGAACCTGGGCATCGGCATTCCCACGCTGGTCTCCAACTGGATTGAGGGACGGGATGTCATCATCCAGTCTGAGATCGGCATACTCAAATGCGGGCCACTTGCAGAGGAAGGTGAACAGGACCAGGACCGTATCAACGCCAGCTGTCAGTTCATCCACGAGTTGCCGGGAAGCAGTTATTTTAATGTCGAGACATCGTTCGCCATGATCCGCGGCGGACGCATGGATGTGGCAGTGCTGGGCGCCCTGCAGGTGTCGGCCAAAGGCGATCTGGCCGGATGGAACAACCCGGCCCGCGGCCTGGGCAAGACGGGCAACATCGGAGGCTCGATGGACCTTGCCGTGGGCGCTGTTAAATTGATCATTGCCATGGAGCACTTCACCCCAACAGGTGAGCCCAAGATACTGGACGTGTGCGCCTACCCGCTGACGGCCAAAGAGTGTGTGGATGTTATAGTTACCAACTATGCCCTCATCGAGGTTACGCCTAAAGGGTTGATGCTCAAAGAGGCGATACCCGGCGTTACACCGGAGGATGTGCAGAAGATGACAGCAGCTAAATTGATAGTGGCGGATGATTTCCATGAGATGGAGCTATAGCTCCATCTTGCATCAAGGCTGAATTGAGACTAAAATAATAGTCCGGAGGGATTTATAAATGGCCAATCAGATCGGCAAGAAATACATATGCAGCAAGTGCGGCTCCGAGTTCATCGTCACCAAGGGCGGCAACGGGCAGGTAACCTGCTGCGGTCAACCCATGGAACAGAAGAAGTAAAAAATATTTAGACCTTTACAGGAGAGATAACATGGCAAACCAGCTTGGCAAGAGATTCAAGTGCGAGGTCTGCGGGACCGAGGTACTCTGCACCAAGGCCGGAGAAGGCACCATCACCTGCGACGGTAAAGAGATGGAGCTGCAGAAGCCCAAGGCTCTCCCCTCCTCAGACTGATTCGCAATACTATAATTAGATTAACAACAACGGCTGAGCTTCAGGCTTTTTATCATATTTATAGCCTGGTATTAGGACCTCTCATTACAGGCTGTTTATTAAGCTGATGACTTCGCCTGTATCTACTACAGGTGCCATCATTAATCCCATCCTCTGGCATGCCATATCGGCGGCCTCCATGCTGCCAGCGGCCGACGCATCCCTGACCAGCACGGACAGGTAACCGCGGTCCCACGCGGTGCGTATGGTGGATTCCACGCATTGATCAAGTATGCATCCACATACAATGATCGTTTTGATACCCATGTGCGTAAGATAAGTCTGCAGGTTGGTCCCTTCGAAAGCGCCAAGCGCTTGTTTATGTATGACTATATCTTTGGGCTCTATGACGGCCTTAAGCTCATCGATAATTTCCATATCCCAACTGCCGTCAAGCATAATGGTTGGCACGGCGGTGCGCAGATAGCTGATAAGTGCTTCGAAACAAGTCCCCGGGAAAAGATCCTTACCTTCTGACAGAAACGCCTGACGTATCCAGAATACAGGTATTTCTTTTTTACGACAGGCGACCACGATATTTTTAATATTCCGCACCACGCCCAGGTCCTCTGCTACTTTCCAGGTTCCTAGGACATTCATATTGCCGTCCTTATGCAGCACCTCATTCTGAGCATCCGAAACAATAAATGCCGTGGTCTCTTTATTAACGAATCTTTTCCACTCGATCAGGTCGTAGAATGATTTGCCCGACAGCAGGTCTCCTATCAGCTGATCGAAAGTTGTTTTGTACTCTTTTTTAGCCATTTTCCCTCCCTTTAATAATCATATCCATATAAATTCGCGATTAAAACCGTGATGATGGCGCCCGGTTCAAACTGTGGTTTCAGCCGCCGCCAATCATCAGGAAAAGCTTGACAGAGTCGTTTTCCTTTAAGATGGTGGTGTTCCATGCCGGCTCATCATTAACATGAACAAGCATGGATGCCTGGCGTTCCTTGGGCGTCTCCAGCAGCGACAGCAGATCGCGGACAGTGCACTTAACGGGCACCTCAACTGGAGAATCATTTTTAAACTTTTCCACATTGATCGATTTTCCAGATAGCCTGTCGTAGTGGAGGTTGATCTTCATGATTATTGCCTCTTCATCTTGCCCAGCGAGACCAGCAGCAAAAGGCCGAAGAGGTTTAAGCAGCCCGGGTCGCCTGCCAGCCTCATATTCCAGTTGTTCATGGCATCCTGCAACCCTGTCTCGCCGCCAAAGGCCATCGTTTTGAAAGCTATAGAAGGATCTTTCCAGACTAAGGCCATGTTGTAGTCTTTCAGCACTTTATCCGAAGAGTATTTCCCGTTTTTGAAAATAAAGCGCCTTCCCATCTTTCCGTCTTCGGTCATTATCACAAAGACGAGATTACGGATGGCCATCATCTCCTTGATCGCCTTATTATTTTTAACGGCTCTTCCCATGGAAAAACTGATCATTGAGAGCAACATCGAAAACAGCAATTCACTATCACCTCCGGCTTTCATTCATGCGAAACGATGCCCGGGACAGAGCTTTATTGTACTTACCAGAGATATAATCCCGGTCATTTTCCCGCGCAGGCCAGGAGCGCTCTTTTGACCAGCGTCCTGGCGATGGCCACCATGTATTTATTGTGTTCGAGCGGCTTGGCCTCGGCCACGGCGGCTGCGCCGGCCTCCTCCGCAGCCGCCTCATTGAGGACACGGCCGGTTATGGCCTGCTCCGCCTTGACGGCCCTGTAGGGTATGACGTGGACGGCATTGAGACATATCCGTGCCGCTGAAACCTTGCCGTCCTTGCGGGTGACCATGACCGCGCAGTTGACGATGGGGAAGTCGATGGACCTGCGCAGGGCGAACTTGAGGAATGCGCTGGATGATCCCGCGGGGGGCTCGGGAACCTGTATGCCGGTGACGATCTCGTCGGCCTTGAGCACGGTGGTCTTGACCGGCTTGACCTCGAAGAACTTTTCTGCGTCGATGGTGCGGCTGGAGGTCACGATCTTAGCGTCCAGCGCCACCAGAGCCGGTGCGGTGTCGCTGGGATGGACGGCGAAACAGCCGCCGGATACGCTGCCTCCGAAGATGGAGTGGTAGCGGTTGTCGCCCTTGATGGCATAGCACCTGCCGCCCTTTTTGCGCAGGCAGGAGAACCTGTTGTTCTGGTTGCGGTAATACCAGCACCTGATGTCCTGGCAGATGTTGC
>Ga0268284_1000049_pt1 | contig 114475 bp, 98 predicted proteins | sample saktaG_14_FD_190137 | JGI IMG/M metagenome (GOLD analysis project Ga0268284, IMG submission 190137) | Saline water microbial communities from Sakinaw Lake, British Columbia, Canada - sak_2013_06_06_40m | ecosystem: Environmental > Aquatic > Non-marine Saline and Alkaline > Saline ...
CAGTTGAAATTGGATAACCGGTTTGATTTTACAGTAACTGGTGTCATCGAAGATCAACCTGGAGATAGTTACCTGGAATACGATTTCCTGATCCCGTTCAGGCATGTGGAAGAGATCTTGGGATATGGCACTGATGATACCTGGAATGATTTTGGATACAATACCTTCCTTTTGTTACCTGAAACGATCGATGTCGGAAAATTTAATGCAAAGATTTCTGCATTTCTTGAAACGAAGATCGAAGGTATCGCACGGAATCTTTTTGTACAACGATTACGGGACATTCATTTATATGGACTGGATGGTAGTGGAGTTATCAGATCAATCTTTATTTTCTCTTCCATCGCCCTCTTTGTCTTGCTTATTGCCTGCATCAATTACATGAACCTGACTACTGCCCGGTCGATGCGTCGATCACGAGAGGTGGCCATCCGGAAGGTGGGAGGGGCTACCCGGCGTCAGCTAATTTTTCAATTCTTCAGCGAATCGGTGATCCTCACATTTGTCGGACTGATTGTTGCTGTGGGCCTTGTTTTTCTGGCACTTCCACTGTTCAATGACCTGGCAGGGAAAACATTGTCATTGAATCTCCTGAATCTGCCCATGATCGGGTTGTTGCTATTGACCACCTTGATCACCGGCCTCATTGCGGGGAGTTATCCCGCGTTACTTCTGTCATCGATTAAGCCGATCACGATGTTGAATAAACCCGTGAAACCGGCTTCAGCCATCTTCCGGAAGATCCTGGTTGTATTCCAGTTTGCCTTATCGGTATTCCTGATCATCTGTACAATCTTTTTTTCCAGGCAGCTTGATTTTCTGGGTAATCAGAAACTTGGTTTTCAGATCGATCACATTGTTTTTGTGCCGATGAATGAACGATTGATGGCTAAATTTTCACCATTCCGGGAGGAATTGCTTTCCAGTTCGGCTATTTCCGGCGTTTCTGCTACTTCCAATAAAATCGGCACACGCCCCTTCTGGGGAACGGTTTTGTCGACCTGGCAGGGAAGTTCAGGAGAGGAACGAATGACCCTGAATATCATCTATGCCGATTGTGATTTCCAAAAAACCTTCGATTTACCAATGGCATCCGGACACTATTACGCTTCAGGCTCAGCTGTTGATTCAGCAGGCATCGTGATCAACGAGATGGCTGTACGCCGAATGGGGATGGAGGATCCGCTTGGGAAAACCATGTTCAACGACAGCACACCCATCATTGGCGTATTGAAAGATTTTAATTTCAGGTCGTTACATGCAGGGATTGAGCCCCTGGTGATCATCATTGACCCGCAATGGTTTACAAATATCGGGATCAGGATCAGTTCGGCCAATATTCCCGAAACAATTGCTTTTATTCAGAAGACTGCATTAAAGTTCGCCCCTGAGTTTCCGTTCGAATACAGTTTTCTGGATGATGATATTGCAACCATGTATGCCGCGGAACAACGGATGCGGAAACTCTTCAATTACTTCTCCTTCCTGGCAATCTTCATTACCTGTTTGGGGTTATTTGGCCTCGCCTCCTTTGCCGTGGATCAACGGACACGCGAAATCGGCATCCGGAAAGTGATGGGCGCGACGAATTTCAATATCAGCATACGATTTGTACGGGAATACACGATACTGATTCTGCTTGCCAACCTCATCGCCTGGCCAGCGGCATGGTATGCCATGTCGAGGTGGTTAGAGGGATTTGCCTACAAAACAGACCTTACACTTTGGGTTTTTATCGTCGCCGGAGCAATCACCTTCCTGGTCGCTATGCTGACGATGAGTTCCCAGACCATACGGGCCGCATGCACCAATCCGGCGGATACGTTGAAATACGAATAAAAGGATGAATCATGATCACCAATTTCTTTATTACTGCTTCACGGAATTTCTTGCGCAATAAAACAGGACATGCGCTGAATATTTTTGGACTGGCTATTGGACTGGCAACGGTAATTCTGATTGCCATGTGGGTTTATGATGAGCTAAGTTTCGACAGGTTCCACAACGATCGGCAGGATATCTACGTCCTGGTCAACGAAATGGGAAATGGGTGGTGGTATGCTTCACCATATTTGCTGACTGAACACCTGAAGGAGGATTTTCCTGAGGTAGAGATGACGGCCAGGGTTTACACCCTCAATCGCCTGATTAACTACAGGGAGAACCAGTTCCGGGAGTTCTGCGGGTTTGTGGATCCGGAATTATTTAAGATGTTTAACTTTCCATTGATACGTGGTAACGTGGATCATATATTTGATGTGAGCCGATCTGTTGTGTTAAGTGAACGGGCTGCTTTCAAATATTTCGGGGACGAGAGCCCGGTTGGGAAATACCTGGAAATCGCAAACAGGGGAAAATACCTTGTCTCCGGCATCATGAAGAATTTCCCAGCCAACTCATCCATTCAGTTCGATATTCTCTTCCCCTTTCAGGACATCCTTCAACAGCGGATCGACAATGGCTGGACGCTATGGAGCTATGACCTGAATGCATACATAAAGCTGAAACCAGAAGCCAATGTTGATGCGTTTCGGGAAAAGATGGCGGGAACATGCAATAAATACGATCCCCGGCCGGGGAGTAAAAATTGTGTCAATGACATTCAGCGTTTCGATAGGCAGAGGTTACATATTCTAAATGGGACACCCGGTATCGTTTACATTTATATACTTTCCCTGATAGCTGGTTTTATTCTCATTATCGCCTGCGTGAACTTCATCAATCTTACTACAGCCTATTCCAGCATCCGCAGCAAAGAGATAGGGATCCGAAAAGTGAATGGCGCCAACCGTTCTTCCCTGATCAGGAAATTCCTCGGTGAGGCTGTCCTGACTTCCTACGTTGCCATGGGCATAGCTTTGTTGGTTGTATGGGGTGTATTGCCTGATGTTAATACAATTATGGGGAAGGAGATGTCGCTGGCATCTATGCTCAAATCAGGCTTTTTAGTCATCGTATTCCTGTTGCCACTGATTACCGGAATCATCTCTGGCATCTTCCCGGCATTTGTACTCTCTTCACTGAAGCCAGTAGAGTCACTCTCCTTTTCTTTGTCACCCTCATCTTCGGGAATTCTGCGAAAATCCCTGGTTGTATTTCAGTTCGCTATCGCCATCGTGATCATGATCTGCACCTGGGTAACATACAATCAGTTAACATTCATTCTTAACAGAGACCTGGGATTTACCAAGGAGAATATTTTGGTGTTGCGGAACAACCGGACGCTGGCAGCCAACTTTTCTGCATTTCAGAACGAAGTGATCCGTGATGGGAATGTGGATAAGATCACCTGGGCGCAAAGTCAGCCGCTACAGTTTACAAACAATAATACCGTTTACAAAAAAGGGCAAACCTCCGATGATGATATCATGGTCAACGATACCTGGGTGGGGGATGGGTACATTGACTTGTTTAACATGCAAATCGTTGAAGGAAGAGATTTTTATCCCAGCTTCCTCGGCGACTCGACCAGTTGCATCGTGAATGAGGAGTTGGTGAACCTGCTTGACATGGACAACCCTGTTGGCCAAACGATCTATCATTTTCCGGGCGATACCCTGAAAGTGATCGGTGTGGTCAAAAATTTTCATGCGCAATCTCTTCATGCAGCCATCCCTCCGGTGATTATTCTGCCAAACCCCCAGCCTACTTCGAGGTATGTTTTTATCCGGGTTACCCCTTACGCCGATTCAACTACTATACGTCATATACATCAGTGCTGGAGTCTCTTCTCTGGCAACTATCCATTTGAAATACAGTATCTTACTGAATCGTTTCAACGTCAATACCAGTCTGATGCGCAACTGATCAAGCTGTTTCGTTATTTCACCTTCATTGCCATTATATTGTCACTGCTGGGCTTGGTTGGATTAGCCGCTTTTATGATCAAACAACGGACAAAGGAGATCGCGTTGCGAAAAGTTTTTGGCGCCTCCATTGTTTCCATTAGCAGATACTTATCGGGGAAAATTCTCATCCTTATTTTATTGGCAAACCTGATTGCATGGCCTGCTGCATACATGCTGAGCAGGTATATCCTGGAAATATACGTATACAAGACAGCTATCCAACTATGGATGTTTTTGATTGTCGGCATGATCTCGATGGTTCTAACGTTTCTGGTCATTGGTTTTCATACGTTTAAAGCCGCCTCCCGAAATCCATCAGAATCCCTGAAATACGAATAATCCCCTACCTTTGCAAGCGCTAATTCGGCTTGCATGTCTACCATCCTCACCGTCGATCACCTCTCCCGCAGTTACGGAGACAATGTTTTATTCGACGACATTTCCTTCGTGATCAGCCAGTACCAGAAGGTAGCGCTGATTGCAAGGAATGGCGCCGGGAAGACAAGCCTCCTGAACATTATTGCGGGCATTGAACCATCAGATGGTGGAGTTGTTACCCTTTTCAATAAAGCTTCACTGGGGTACCTGAAACAGGAGCCTGATCTCACACATTCGCATACGGTTTTCAATGAAGTCTATACTACATCAAATGATGTTCTAAAGGCGATATATCTTTATGAACAAGCGATACGGGGTGAAAACAAAGATGAGATTGCAAAGGCCATGGAGCGCATGGATGCCTTGAATGGATGGGAATATGAGACCCGTATCAAGCAGATCCTGTCGCGGTTGAAGATACCTGACCTTGATAAGCGGATCGACGAACTCTCAGGAGGTCAGCAGAAGCGGATTTCGTTGGCAAAGGTGCTCATTATTGAACCCGACTTCATGATCCTCGACGAGCCTACCAACCACCTCGATGTGGAGATGATTGAATGGCTGGAAGAGTATCTTTCACAACGGAGGATTACCTTCCTGATGGTGACCCACGATCGTTACTTCCTCGACCGGGTATGTGATGAGATCCTTGAACTGGACCATACCGGGATTCACCGCTATCGGGGAAGCTACAGTTATTTTGTTGAGAAACAGACGGAACGGCTGGATAACCTGACAAAGGAAACCGAGAAAGCTCAGAATCTGCTCCGGAAAGAATCGGAGTGGATGCGCAGGATGCCGAAAGCCCGGACCACTAAATCGAAAGCCCGGATCGACAGCTTCTATGAACTGAAAGAGACAGCAGACCGTAAGGCGCCTGATGAACGGATGAAAATCCACATCGAAGGCAAACGGATGGGGAAGAAGATCCTGGAAGTAAGCGATCTCTCCTTTTCATGGGGTGACCTGCCAATCCTGAAGAAATTCACATTCATTTTCAAACGGTACGAGAAGATTGGTATCATCGGCGATAATGGTAGTGGGAAGTCAACATTCCTGGATCTGATTACAGGTAAGTTGAAGCCTGCCTGGGGATCGGTCAAAAAAGGGGAGACCATTCAGTTCGGTTATTATACTCAGGATGGTATTTCGTTTAATCCCGACACAAAAGTGATTGACGTAGTAAGGGGGATCGCAGATGTGGTGAAGTTGGGGAACGGCGACACGATTTCGGCCGCTGCGTTCCTGAGCTATTTCATGTTTCCCTACCCAAGTCATCATCAGCCCGTGTATAAGCTAAGCGGTGGTGAGAAACGCCGGCTTTATCTGGTAACGGTCCTGATGCGAAGCCCGAATTTCCTGATCCTTGATGAGCCAACTAACGACCTCGATATTTTGACTTTGAATGTGCTTGAGGAGTACCTCGAATCATTCAACGGGTGTGTGCTGATCGTTACGCACGATCGCTACTTCCTTGATAAAATCGTCGATCACCTGTTTGTGTTTGAGGGCAATGGGGTTGTCAAGGATTTCCCCGGAAACTATACCCAGTACCGTGATCATACCGAACGTCGCAAACGACAGTTGAAAGCCGCAGCAAAACCGACATCCCCGGCAAAACCTGCATATAAGCCAGCCGAACCCGGGAAACTTACCTTTAAAGAGAGGCGTGAACTGGAGAAGCTGGAAGCTGATATAGAGAGCCTTGAACGGGAAAAAAGTGAGATTGAAGCCGCCTTGAACTCCGGGGTTCTTACTGCCGATGAACTTCTGCTGAAATCCAATCGATTTGAGACCATCCTTCAGGAGTTGGAAGCGAAAGGGGATAGGTGGTTGGGACTAAGTGAAAGACGTGAGACGTAAGACGTGAGACGTGAGACGTGAGACGTTGGTCAATACATCGTCGAACGCTGAGCGCTGAACGTTGAAACGCAGAACGCAGAACGCAGAACGCAGAACGCAGAACGCAGAACGCTGAACGCGAAACTGCCCTCTGCTCGCTAAATTATGTACAATTAATTTATATTTTTGGATTAATTATAAAGCTTTCATAACTTGGGAGTGTTTTATAACCGAAGCCTAACTTCTTTAACAATGAAACCACGTACCAACGTTTTTGCGCTGTGCTGTTTTGCCCTTATCGGCTTGGTTCTCTTATTTCCTGCCTGTAAAAAAGAGTCACAGCCTATTCGAGTGGGTATGGTTCAATGGCCTGGTTATGAGTTTCTTTACCTTGCCCAACAAAAAGGTTTTCTGAAAGAGGAAGGCTTGAATATTCAGTTGTTCGATTTCGTCTCCTTGAGCGACTCCAGGAGAGCATTCGAACGCGGACAAATTGATATTGTTACGGGGACAATCGTGGAATTACTAGTTATCCGGGAAAATTCTTATAAACTCCCTCAGGCCTTTTTTGTAACGGATTTTTCGAATGGCGCTGATGTCATTCTTGGACGAAAGCCAATCCAGACTATTTCCGAGCTGAAAGGGAAAAATATTGGAGTTGAGCCTGCATCTCTGGATTTACTAACGATAAATCTGGCATTATTACAAAACCAGATGGATATAACTGACGTTGTTTTGGTTCCTATGGCGCAGAATGGGATGGAAGATAGTTTCGAGCGAAAGGAGGTAGATGCCATCTGCACTTATCCTCCAACATCGGTAAAGATCCTGAATAAAGGAGATGCCAATATCTTGTTCAACAGTACTCAGATCCCCGGGTACATTGTTGATGTTTTGATAGCGGATAAGAACTTTATTGATAGCCGGGCAGAGGATCTGGCAATAATTATCCGCTGCATTGACCGGGCAATTCAATATTCCCACGACTATCCAAATGAGGCTCTTGCTATCATGTCAGAACATGAACAAATTTCGGTAACGGAAATACAGGAGGCATATCGTGGAATGCTGGTAGAACCATTGAAAACCCAAATGGACTATTTTGCTCCGGAAGGCCAGTTATTTAAAGCGTTGGAAATAGCTCTTGAAATTCTTAGGGAAACAGATGTGATACAGCGAAATATCCTGGTATCAGATCTCATTAACCAAAGACCAGTTGCTTTAGCATTATCAAAATTCCAATAGAATGCAACGTGGATCTCCAGTTTCCTTGAAATTATCCTTGAAGTTAAAAATTCTGATTCCACTGATATCCATATCATTTGTGGTATTTATTTTAACTTTCTGGATATTTCACAGATACCTTGTTTCAACCTATGAAACGGAAATTAAAAAAAGAGCTGAAACCATTGCCAACACAATCATTTATTTAAATGATGTTTCCCTGGATCCGAATCAGATTCAGTGTCTTGTCACCACCCTGAACTTAGATCCGGATATTAGGCTTATAGTCACTGTGGCAGGGAGTCCCCCAATAGTTTTTGCCTCTTCCCGCATTCAATGGTTAGATAAAGATATCTCAGCGATTCCCAATCTGCCGGAAAGAGCATTTCTACGTGCATCAGCTAATTCTACCAAGGGGTTTCAGTTTGAAAAACACTTAGACGATTCATTCATTTATATTACTTCTCTGAAAATTACCCGGCCCAAAGGCAATGCTGATATGATAGGCAACGGTGCACTCCTTTTGGAAATCAGTGTTAGTTCAATTCTTCAGGAATTGTCGCGGACAATCCTGGTAATGGCATCGGGATTAGCCTTATCAACGATCGTAATTGCTGTATTTATTTTCCTGATCATTCGCCGCTTTGTTTTAAAGCCTGCCACCGCCATGAAGAATGTCATGATGAACCGGGCTCAGGGGGATTTGCAGGAGAGAGTCCCTGTATATTTTCATGACGAAATTGGATCCATTGCCCGATCGCTGAATGAGATGCTGGATCAGCTGGAACGGGAATCGACAAAACGAAGTCTTGTGGAAAGCCGCCTTCGGGAGTCTGAAAGCAAATTAATGGAATTGAATTCGAATAAGGATAAATTTTTTTCCATCATAGCCCATGACCTGAAAAGCCCGTTTAATGCCATCCTGGGATTCTCAAAATTATTGCAGGATGATTACACGACCTCCTCTGCCGAGCAACATCAATTTTTTATCCGACGTATTGTCGATGGATTATCCAATGTATATAAACTCCTTGAAAACCTGCTTGATTGGTCCCGGATCCAGCTAGGACGTGTTGAATTTCATCCAGAATCTCTGGATATTGGATTAATGGCTTATGAAATCCTCAATATCAATAGATTGAGCCTGGATAAGAAGGGGATGCAACTTACCATTGAAATCCCGGATAACACGATTGTATATGCTGATGAAAACATGCTGAAAACAATCCTTCGTAACCTGATCTCCAATGCATTGAAGTTTTCATCTTCCGGTACAGCGATCAGGATACGCACCATCTCCTCTTCCGAATCGAAAAAAGTACCGCCTGGTTTCGTTGGTGTGATGGTTATCGACGAGGGTGTGGGAATTTCGTCAGCAGATATAAATCTTCTCTTCAAAATCGATGCAGGATTCCATCGGAAAGGAACCTCCAATGAAACCGGAACAGGTTTGGGATTAGTCCTATGCAAAGAGTTTGTGGATGCTCACGGTGGTGAGATATGGGCCCTGAGCGAGGATGGTAAAGGAAGCACCTTCATCTTCACGATCCCCCTCTCTTAAAGCACAATAATGCCCAATGATGTGCAATTACTTAAATCTTCTTCTTCTTTTTAAAGTACATGGCGTCAATATAATACAATACCCTGATGGAGAAGCTGTTGGTAGCAGGCGAACTCAGGGTGTTATTTAGATTTCGGAAATAGCTATAGTCGATCTGACTATCCTGTGTATAAATGGCATTCTTCCAAACAAACGAGATCTGACTTCCGGGAGCAAAATCCCAGATAAAGCTTAAATCGACATTGAAATTGTTGTAGTCTACATCGGGGTTTCCTGAATAATCTGCAGGATCCAGGAAACCATCTGGCCTCAGCTGATAGAAGGATAGATAATGAGCCCACACCCAATAATGCCTCAACCTGAGATTCAGACTAATATTGCTTCTAATCATGTAGTTGCCTTCAATTATATTGGTTATCGTTTGCACGTCCCTTCGGCCAAAAAGGATCACCTGGCTTCCGGTGTTACTAAGAGAATCCATTACATACCCGGCATCATTGTTTAAATGGTCAATGGAAAATGAATAGGTGAAGAACAGCCTGTCTGTAGGCCGGTACCTTGGACTCAAATTCAGTTCATAATAAGAGGTAAGATAACGTGATGAGTAGGCAATGGTCAACCGGGTGTCAAGAGCCAGCTTTTTCCGGTAGTCAGAAGAGGTAAAAGCTTGAAATGCCAGATACCCGGGGGAACAGTATTTCCATCCATCCACGCGTGGCTCATAATAATCATAGGCATCAGGCTTGATATCGAAACCGGCACTCAGTGTCAGGTACTTTCGCGTATTGACCCTCGACGAACCACTGAATATAAAGGAAGTATAATTTAATCCGGCATAGAGCGTATTGTATTGAATAGAGACCTGGTTATACCAATCGAGGAGCTTCCAGAATGGTTCATAGATGTTGTACTCCAGGATGACCTCATTCTCAAAACGGTTATTTAGCTGGTTAAAGCCCATGTCGTTGGGATCGTAGGTGTCATTTTGCACCTCCATGCGGTATGCATATTGAAAGTTGCCACTGATCTTCGCTGCCGTCCATTCAAAGGCAAACCCAAACTCAGGTGCATCGTGGGCATAATACTTCTGGCTTACAAACGCATTTCCGAACACGGCATGGGAGTAGGAGTTGTTGGCAAATTTGAAATCGATACCCGAAACATTGGCGCTGTATCCATTATCGGCCCGGTAGAAGTTCGTATTCAGTATCGAAAAATAAGAGTTGTTTTTCAGGGCCTGGTCAAGCACAAGCATATTGTAATTTGTGAAGCCCTGAGTAAGGTAACTGCGCTCTTCGCCTGTGATTGTATCCCTGATAGTTGCCCAGGTATTTGCCGAGATCCCGTTGAATACACCAATACCAAGTCCTTTGCTGGTGCGGCCCGAAACTTTTGTAGCATTTATAAGCCTGGTTTGCGCAGGATTCTCTTTCACTTCTTCATTGCTGTCGAGTTGCAGGTATACCTCATTGTAATCCTCCGGTGTACTGCCGACTCGCCTGGTATAGAAGATTCCTCCTTTATCGAAAAGTTCGACCCCTTCCGTAAAAAACTGCCTCTTTTCTGAATAGTGAATTTCAAAGGGGGAGAAGTTGTATATCTTGTCATCAGATTGAACCTGCCCGAAATCGGGAATCAGCGTCATGTCAAGGGTAAAACTCTGGTTGATACCATATTTCAGATCGGCTCCGTAATTATAAGATAATTGCCACTCGTTATAGTCGGGATTTTTCTCTACATAACCCGAAACGTACGGTGTCAGAGAAAGTCGTAGGGGAGGTTTGATCCCCTGAATTCCCAGGAGGAGTCCCGATTGGTTTACAATCCCCTGTACCTTCGCATCTATGAAGTTCCAGGAAGATAGTTCCCGCGTCCGCCTAACGTCGCGCTGACAATTCATTCCCCAGGTTTGAGCCTCTGTTCTGGGAAACCGGATAGCAGAGTAAGGGATCTTCATCTCAACCACCCACCCCGAATCACTTATCCGGGCCTTGCTTTGCCAGACGGCATCCCAACTCACATCCGTATTAAAATCTGATTCCGCTGTAACTTTATAATCGGTTTGAACATCTGATGCATAGACCCGGAAAGCAAAAGCATTCAATCCGTCGTCAAAGGGACTCAGCATGAATGTGAAATAGTCGGCGTTAAGGTTATCAGAATCCCTTAATCCAAGCTGCTTGAGAATACTATCCGGCGATGGATCATGCATCAGGGCGCCGATATATAGTCCTGAATTGTCATACAGGAACCGGACTTCTGTAGGCAGTGAGGCCTGGGATCCGTTATACGGCCTTTGTTGAATAAACTCCTTTGCAACAGGTGCTTCTCCCCAGGCTATTTCATCCAGGAAGCCATCGATCTTGATCTGTTCGGTTGTCGAAATTGCAGACACACTCTTTTCCCTAGCCTGGGAAAATCCGGACAATGAATATATTAATAAAATAACGACAAGGACTCGCTGAATAACCAGACTATTTTTGGAGCAAACTGACATACAGAGACCAGAAAATTAAAAATCAGGAAATTAAGGGTACCCAATTACCCCCTCATACTCTCATACTCTCATACCCTCATACCCTCATACAACTTGAAGTTCTCTTCATCAAAGCATACAAAGATAATTTTTTCAGGACAGTTGTTATGCTGAAGATACTTTTTCAACTCAGAAACCGCAATGCGGGCGGCCTCTTTTTTTGGGAACATGTATACACCGGTGCTGATATTTGGGAAAGCAATGGAATGGCATCCGTTATCGCGGGCCAGGTCAAGGCTGTTTCTGTAACACGCGCCTAAAAGTTCCTGCTCCCGGTGTTTACCTCCTTGCCAGATTGGTCCTACAGTATGGATTACAAACCGGGCAGGAAGTAAAAATCCAGAAGTGATTTTGGCTTCACCGGTTTCGCAACCTGCCAAAAGCCTGCATGCATCGAGCAGTTCCGGGCCCGCGGCACGATGAATCGCCCCGTCAACACCTCCTCCACCCAGCAGAGACCGGTTGGCAGCATTTACAACGGCATCAACGCTGAGTTTTGTGATGTCGCCCCGAATAAGTTCGATTTGCTGTTGCATGCCGGCCGGATTAGAAATAGTCTCTGAAATTCTTCAGAAAGGAGTGGTGAACGAATCCGTTTGTTGCGATGATCTCCTTGCCAAAGAGGAAGTTCTCTCCCCCAATGAAATCACAAACCTTTCCCCCTGCATTTCTAACAAGAAGACTTCCGGCCGCGACATCCCAGGGGCTAAGACCATATTCGTAGAATCCGTCAAGCCGCCCGCAGGCAACGTAGGCGAGGTCAGCAGCGGCCGAGCCGAGTCTTCTGATGCCTCTTGTGTGTTGCATTAAAAACCGGAAGAATCCCAGGTATTCATCCAGCCTGCTGTAATCGTAATAGGGAAATCCTGTTGCAAAGAGGCTGGAATTCAGGCTTACTGTCTCTGAAACCGTTATCACATCTCCATTTAGCCTGGATGGGGCATCATGCCAGGTATAGTACATTTCACGCCGACCAGCTTCGTATACCACTCCAAGGATAATCTCTTCGTCTTTCCTTAGAGCGACACTGATAGAATAGACCGGAATACCATGTATATAGTTGGTAGTGCCATCCAATGGGTCGATGATCCAGGTTTGTTCACCTGTAAGCAACTCAGGACTCTCTTCAGCGATAAATCCACTGCCGGGAACTAGTTTTGACAACCCATCAATGATTCGTTGCTCTGCCTGTTCGTCTACGTAGGTTACTAAATTGGCATGACTCTTCTCCCGGATGTCAGCCTGGGTGAACCTTCTGGCTTCCTCGCGAAGAAAACTCCCGGTCTCTTCACAGAGCCGGCAAACGGAGAGGGTTAATTTTTCGAGATCCATATTTCAATTTCCGGTTAATTATTCACGATTTACGATTTACGATTTACACAACATTCCTACATTCCTACATTCCTACATTCCTACATTCCTGCATTCCTAAGTTGAAACCTCCCCTTCAACCACCGAAAATACCAGAATCCCACGCCGCCGAGTACGATAAGCCCTATTGCAATCATCTGGGCCTGCGTAATTTGTACCTCAAAAATTTTATATGGTTTGTTGATCCTGATTTCTTCTATGAGAAACCGTTCTATTCCATTGAATATCAGATATATGGAAAATATGTAACCCGGAGTTTTAATACATTTTCTTATCGCCATCAGAATCCCGAAAATTACAAGGCCCATCAAGGTCTCATAGAATGGGGTGGGGTATACCGGGGAAGGAAGTACAAAACAGTGATCTCCTCCGCAACCCGCAATAGGAATTCCATCGTTGATTACATTATGCGGGTATGTAAAACTCCAAACCCAGTCAGGGAGGAAACTAAGCCATTCGGGCATGGGGTTGGGATTTACGATCCCCCAACATCCGTCACCTGAAAGTTGGCAGCCAATCCGACCTACAGCATAAGCCAGGATCAGTGCCGGGGCGATGGCATCTGCAATGTACGGAAGGCGGATCTTGTTTTTTTGGGTATACAACACGACGGCAATAGCCGCAATGATAAGTCCACCGTAAAATGACAGACCGGCAAACGAAAAAATTGTTCCCAGTGGATCTCTGATCAAATCGTCGATGTGCTCAATGGTATCAAAAATTTTAGACCCGATGATACCGAAGATGGCGGCTACCAACAGGATAGTACCAGTGAGCTGGTAGGGGTGAACCGTCACTTCTTCCCATATCGGTGGGTCCAGGCGCTCTTTTCGTTTTTTATAGTAGGTATAGCTGGAAATTCCTGCAGCGAGGAGTAGCCCACCTAAAAGGCTGCCATTCCAGGAGAGGAAATACTCCTGAGGATTGAGGCTGAAAGTGCTGTAGCTCAGGAGTAATCCAACCCCTTTCCACCCGAGGAGGAATCCAAAAATAGAGGAGGATAAAAGTTCCTGAGCTGTTGCAGGCCCTCCTTTCAAATTTTTTTTCTGCTGCGCTGGTATCAGCCCCTCTTTCTCTTTACGCTTCAACTCGAAGTAAAGAACGATCGCTCCTGCGATAAATGCCATTGCCACCATAAATCCGTAGCTCTGGATCGGAATGTTGAGGTTCGTACCAAATAGGTAATTTATTAAGTCGCTGATTCTTGGAAACATATGTGTAAGTTATGAATTACGAGTTATTTCACTATTTTACTATTTGGCTCCGCCGAACTTTGTTTTGCACCGGTTCACCATTTCACGTTGTAACACATATCCTCATCCAACTCCTCTAACCTCACGCATTTGATCTCGTTCACCCGTGTTGGATCGTAGAGAGTTTTTACTTTGATATAATTTTCTGTGAATCCATGCATCATGCCATTTTTATTATCCGATTCAAACAATACCATGGTTGTTTGCCCCTTGCAAGATTGATAGAAGTCCTTTTTTTTACTATCCGAAAGCTGGTGTAGTTGTTCACTACGGCTTTTCTTCACGGTATTGGGGATAGCCTCCGGTGATTGTGCGGCTAAGGTATTTTCTCTTTTGCTGTATGAGAATACATGCAAATAAGAGATCTGAAGTTGTTCCAGGAAAGCCAGTGTCTCCTTGAAATCTTGCCAGGTCTCACCCGGAAATCCCACAATCACATCTGCTGCAATACAGGCATATGGTAGTTCTTTCCGTATCTTTTCAACCCGGCTGGTATAGTGGGCTGTATTGTATTTCCGTTTCATGGCCCTGAGGGTCTTATCGCAACCCGACTGAAGAGGAATGTGGAAATGAGGCAGGAATTTCTCTGATGAAGCAACCAGGTCGATGATCTCATCATGAAGCAAATCGGGCTCAATGGAAGAGATCCTGATTCGTGGGATACTGATCTCATTCTCAAGCGCGTATAATAACTGGAAAAACGTCTCTTTGTTGTGTTTCCCGAAGTCACCAATATTTACTCCTGTTAATATGATCTCTTTAACTCCTGAATCCTTGATTTCACGAGCTTCGTGGAGTATATGGGCAATGGTGTCGCTACGGCTATTCCCCCGTGCAAGAGGGATTGTACAATAGGAACAGTGGTAGTCGCAGCCGTCCTGGATCTTCAGGAATGAGCGCGTACGGTCACCAACCGAGTAGGAGGGAATAAAGCTGGATACAAGATCATCAGATGCCGGATGCCGGAGACCGGATGCCGGATATACCTCCAAACCCTCTGAACTCCCCGCCCAACCCTCTGAAGGGGGCTTCCCTCTTCCTTCGTCCTTCGTCCTTCGTCCTTCTTCCTTCGCCCTTCGTCCCTCGATCTCCTCCAGCAGGTTAAATTTCCCCTGATGTCCGAGTACGATATCAACACCCTCCATTTTCGAGACTTCACCGGCTTTTAGTTCCGGGAAACAACCAATGACGGCAATTCTGGCATCCGGATTAAGGTTATGTGCCTGCCTGATGGCGGCCCGGCACTTCTTCTCTGCCATAGCAGTGACCACACAACTGCTGATGACGTAGATATCTGCCTTGTCGTGAAACCCATTGAGCTGGTAACCTTTATCTGCGAACTGTCGCGATAGGGTAGAGGCCTCAGCAAAATTTACTTTACATCCAAAGTGGCGAAAGGCAATAGTGGGTGGCTTCATAATGCAAAAGTACGGAAGATATTACTTTCTGAGGTATTGCTGAAGAATAATCCCACTGATAATGAAGCACAATCCGATTACTGTCGAAAGGAGGATCGTCTCCCCAACAGTATAACGGATGATGATCAATGAAATGAAGGGAGATAGGTAGATCAGGTTTGAGACTTTGGCGGTGTTACTTGAATAGTTTAGCGCTTTTAGCCAGAGGACGAATGTCAGTCCCATCTCGAAAATCCCAAGATAGGCTGAGCCGGCAATTCCCTGCCATGATGGGATCAAAAATTCACCCCGGATGAGATAAACGGCAAGGATGTAAACGAATCCGAAACAAAAGTTCAAAAAGAGTTTGCTGACATCCTGACGGGGATCTTTCATATTAAGGATCCAGTATAGAGCCCAGAAAAAAGCGCTTCCAACAGCCAGGACTACACCAAGCGGGCTGGAAAACGAAAGTCCCAGGATATCTCCGCGGGTTGAGATTATCAGCAGGCCGGTAAAACTTATCAGGATAGCTATCAGGCTCCAGGCGCTAATCCGTTGTTTGAGTAATGGGATGGAAAGCAGAACCAATACAATTGGCCAGATATAGTTGAGCGTTCCCGCTTCCTGGGCCTTAAGCAGGTTATAAGCAACCAGCAGGACCATATAGTAAAGGAACGGATTGAGCAATCCAAGAATCGCAGAATTGCCCCAGTCGCGAAGACGAAGTTTCTGCAGCAACTGAAGCTTCTGCTGGGAAACCAGGATACTAAACAAGACAATAACTGCAACCAGGTTCGCAAGCAGGAGTAGCTGGATGAAATCAATGTACCTGAGGGATAGTTTCATGGCAGAGCCAATAGTACTCCAGAAGAGCACGGCACTTAAGGCAAACAGGTAAGCTTTACGCTGGTTTTTCATCCGGGAGGCGAATGTACTCATTTCTAATCATAAAAAATTCCTACTTTTGCCACATATATAGAAAACTATTATGAAACTTGCGGTTGTTGCTCTAGGAGGGAATGCATTGTTGCAAAGTGGTCAGAAAGGCACCATTGATGAACAGGAAACCAATGCAAAAGAGACCTCCGAATGTCTTGTAAAACTACTGAAACGAGGGTATAATATCGTGATCACCCACGGAAATGGACCCCAGGTTGGAAATATTATGCTGGCTAACACTGCCGGTGAGAAAATGTTTGGAATTCCTGAGATGCCTCTTGATATCTGTGTAGCCTATTCACAGGGGTTTATTGGCTATATGATTGAGCAGCAATTGAAAAATGTGTTGGAAGCCCATGACATGGAGCGTGATATCATCACGATCACAACTCAGGTCCTGGTAAATAAAGATGATCCGGCGTTTGAAAGACCAACGAAACCCATTGGACCATATTATACCAAAGAGGATGCTGATCGGATAGCCAACGATACAGGTTCAATTTTTGCTGAAGATGCCCGAGAACGTGGATGGAGGAAAGTGGTTGCTTCACCCACTCCGCTGGTGATCATGAACAAGAAAACCATCGAACGGATCGCCAGGCAGGGGCAGATTGTCATCGCTGTTGGTGGAGGTGGGATTCCTGTTTTTTATATAGCGCCCAACAAGCTGCAGGGTATCGATGCAGTCATCGACAAGGATCTGGCATCGTCGCTACTGGCTTCACAGATCAATGCCGACAAGTTATTTATCCTTACAGATGTTCCAAAAGTTTGTATCAACTATAATACTCCAGAACAGAAGAGCCTTGATCGGATGACGATCGCAGAAGCTAAACGGTATCTGGAAGAGGGACAGTTCCCAGAAGGAAGTATGGGTCCCAAAATCAGGGCAGCGATTCATTTCGTGGAACGTTCGGGGAAAGATACGATCATCACAAAAACCACCATGCTGGGAATTGACAACGGAGGTACCAGGGTCACACTGATTTAGCAAACACCATTTTCTCTACTTCTATCCCATCAATCTTCTTTAGTTCATCCATCAGTTTTACAAATTCTGAGGGATCACCAGAGAGTTCCAGGAGGATCAATCCCTGGGCTGAAGACCCTGAACCCTCATCTTCATTGATTCCCAGCCTGGTTTTGATAGAACAGCCAAATTTGGTCAGTATATGTTGCACCCTGGTTGAATCATGTTCTCTGTTCGTGACTCGAATCCCTAATATCCATTTTTCATTCATGGTAAAGAAAATTACTGGTTAAATAGTTTCCGGATTGGGGTAACCGGGAAATTAATAGTAAAAGCTGTTCCCTCCGTGCTTTCCAAATGAATCCCTCCATTAAGCTGTTCTACCAATAACCTGACAATGAACATCCCTAATGTTTTTTGATCGTCTAGTTGAAAGTCTTTCTGCAACCCTATCCCATTATCAGATATAGTTAGAAAAATCTCCCCATTTGCTTGGCTTAACCTTACTTTAATGGTTCCGCCTTGATTTTCGGGAAAAGCATATTTGATTGAATTTGTCAGCAGTTCGTTGGTTATCAGACCAATAGGAAGGGCTGTTTCAATTGAGACATCCAACGGTTCAAAGTCAGTTTCCAGGTTCGTTCGATGTGAAGAATAGGAGCTCAAGACAATTGTTGTCAATGATTTTAGGTATTCATGGAGCCTTATTCTGTCAAGGTCATCCGATCGGTAGAGATGTTCGTGGATAAGTGCCATCGACCGGATCCGCATTTCGATATCGGATATTACGCGTTTAAGATTCGGATCATCAACCTGCCTCATCTGCATGTTTAACATGCTGATGACGATAGCCATGTTGTTCTTCACCCGGTGGTGGATCTCCTTTAGCATGATCAGTTTCTGTTCAGACGCCTGCTTGAGCTCCTCTTCAATTTTCGTTTTTTCGTTGAATTCGACTAACAAACGCTTATATTGAGCATCCAGCGCTTTCTGGTGAAGGAAGTTCTTCTTATTTAGATTCTGGAATGTATAGGCAATGAAGAAGCCAAGGATAGCCGTCCCAATGATGAAAAAGAGGTTGTTCAAGGCCAGGATAAAATTGTCCTGGAACGAATGGTTCAGTATATTAGCCAGGATATAGGCCGCGAGTTGAAGTAGTCCCAGTGACACAAGTATTGGAAGACGGAGCCGATGGAATGTATAGAGTCCAATGGTCACCAGCATCACCCATGCGTAATAATACTGGTAGCCCCACTCCCTGGTATTGGATAATATTCCGACAAAGAAAATGACGATACAGAGCAATGTATTGGAAATGATAAAGATGGTTGACAACCAGGGACGGCATCTGCGGACAAATAATACTAGAATAGAGACAATGAAAAAGGGAATCATGACTCCGAATCTCATGAAATAATGAAGTTCTGCTACATCTGGAAGAATCAGCTCATTGACTGCCGCAAACGCCAGGAATAGCATTAGATTCACAATCAATCCCCATTTCATAATTGGGATGGATGAATAGAGGTAATAGTCAAGGAACTCTTTGTTGAGTATTTTTCTATCCTTCTTGTCCATCTTGTTGCAGGCTAGAGGTTAAAAACCATCTTTTGCATTTCAATGCCTCTGATTTCATTGAGATCCGCCTCGAGGCGATCACACTCTCCCTGTGTTCCTGATAATTGCAGAATAATGACACCGACTCGGCTACAAACATCTTCAGAAACTTCATGAAATCCCAGACGGGACCGGATCAAGTGAGCGTTTCTGGTAAGGACTTCCTGTGTACGACCCGACTCTTTGATACGATCTCTGATCAGGAGCCCAAGAACTCTGATTTCTTCAGTCATGTTTAAAAATATATATCTCGTTTTCCTTCTTTGATTTGATCGAGTTTGTCTTTGAGCAGGACTTTGAACTTGTCCTCTGGTATCTCGCTCAATTTCTCACGAATCAGTTTATATCCCTTCTCTTTCGTTTCAACAGGAGCGTAATCTTCCAGGTACTCTGCCATCGTCATCAGAGCATTGGGCTGACAGTAGCGTTTGATGAATCCGGGTACCGAAAACTCCATAAAGTGTTCGCCTGTGCGGCCAAGTCTGTAGCAGGCGGTACAGAAAGAGGGAATGAAACCGTGGTCAATGAGTTCCACCATGATCTCATCAAGGGATCTGCTGTCGTTAATCTGGAACTGCTCGAAGTCGATATCCTGAAGTTCTCCTTTTTTCTTCTTAGCATATCCTCCCATTTCGATATTTGTACCTCCATCAATCTGAGAAACACCATATTGCATAATTTCGTCCCGAATAAAAGCAGGTTCACGAGCTGTGAGAATCAGTCCAGTATACGGAACTGCCAGACGTAGAATAGCAACCAAACGCGTAAATTCTTCATCGCTGACAAGATGCGACTTGTCGATTTTAAGTTCAGAAGCGTATTGGAGTCTGGGAAACGAAATCGTATGGGGGCCAACCTGGTATACAGCTTCAAAATGATTGGTATGTCTCAACAGCCCGAGAACTTCAAACCGCCAGTCGTACAATCCGAAAAGCGCTCCGATACCGACATCATCAATCCCTGCTTCCTGAGCTCGGTCGAGAGCGGTCAGTCGCCAGTTATAATCCTGTTTAATTCCACCCAGATGAACTTTTTTGTAAGTCTCTTCATGATACGTTTCCTGGAAAATCTGATATGTTCCGATACCTGCATCCTTGACGATCCGGAAACCATCAATATCCATGGGAGCTGCGTTGATGTTGACCCTTCTGATTTCACCCCGGCCCGATTTAACGGAGTAGACGGTTTGAACTGTGTCAGCGATAAACCGGGCATCATATTTTGGGTGTTCGCCATAGACCAGTATCAGCCGTTTTTGTCCAACATCTTCGAGAGCTCTGACCTGTTCTATCAACTCTTCCCGGGTGAGTGTAACTCGTTTAACGACTAGGTTATCTGACTTAAATCCGCAGTAAGCACAATTGTTGACACAGAGGTTACCAATGTATAAAGGTGCGAAAAGGACGATGCGCTGACCATAAACTTTTTCTTTTAACTGCCGGGCCCCCTCCTTGATTTCGGCAATCAACTCCGGATCGCTGGCATTAATCAGCACAGCAGTCTCTTTCATGGTGAGGCGCTGTTTATCCATGCTTTTGGCGATCACATCCCTGACATGCTGTGGTTCTGAGGTGGTTTGAGTGATCAGATCCAGTATCTCTACAGGGTCGATAAAAGGCTTCATGCGTTGATCCTTGACGGATAGGATTTCGGGGCGGAATATCATTGCAGGAGGTTTCTGGTAATACCTGCAAAAATACAAAATATATGGGTGTTATAGCCGGAGTCGTTTGCGATTCAGCTCTGAGATATAAACCCCGCCAATGACAATGATCATGCCGATGATCTTTTGAATTGTAAACCTCTCATCAAGAATTAGAAACGCGAATATTGCTGTGAAAACGGGGATCAGATTGGAGAAGATGTTGGCTTTGCTCACACCCAGGATCTTGACAGCGTGGGCAAATAAGACAAAGGATAACGAAGAGGCAAGGATAGCGAGAAATAGAAAAGAGGAGATGATCTCCCGGGTTGGAATGACAGTGAATGCCTGCTGTGCTTCAAAAAAAACGAATAGTGGGAGGAACAGGAAAACACCGATGAGGTTCTGTATTGCAACGATAAAAAGAGGTGAATACGTTTCCGCCAGTTTCTTGAGCATGATTGAATACATCAGGGCTGAAAATACTGCACCGGCCAAACAAAAAATACCGATGCCCGATACTTCAAGCTGGAGCCCCTTTGAAAGAAGCATGATGGTGATTCCACAAAAAGAGAGGGCAATTCCAATGAGGTTGAACCAGCGTAGTTTTTCCCGAAATGCTAAGTAACCTGCCAGGGGTGAAAATACTGGGATGGTAGCAATGATCACGGCTGTGATCGTGCTTGTTGAAAACTTCAGTCCATAATTCTCTCCCAGGAAATAGAAAAAGGGGTTGAAGAGAGCACTCAAAAGAAACCATTTAACATCTTTTCGGAGAATACGATTCCTTTTCCGGAAGATAAGGATTATCGCAAATAAAAAGATCGATGAAAGAACCAGTCTAATGAAGATAATGGTGATGGGCTGGTAAGACTTCAGGAGAATAGTGGACCAAATGAAAGACATGCCCCAGAATAACATAGCTGCCAGGGCATAAAAGTAAATGGGTAATGGGAGTTTTTTCAAGACGCGAAATTACATTTTTTAAATACTTTTATAAAAAAGTTGTAACAACGAAAATAGGATCAAGTCATTTGACTAAAATCTTGCCAGTTGGAGCATAACCTGAAATACATTCACCAGGATCTGATTGAAGCCTGCAAACTGGGGGACCGCAATGCACAGTTTAAGATTTACAAGCTATACTACAAAGCGATGTTTAATACCAGCCTGAGAATACTGAATAATACAGCAGAAGCGGAAGACAACATGCAGGAGTCATTTCTGGATGCCTTTCGCAAGATTGATCATTATTCCGGCGACGGTACATTCGGCTCCTGGTTAAAACGGATCGTTGTCAATAATGCCCTGGATGCACTTCGTAAGAGGCGTGAGCTGATCTCTATTGATGATGCCGGCATCGACTTTCCTGATGAGGAGGATCAGGCTTCTGAAGAAGAGATTCAGCTTCAGGTGGAGGAAATAAAGGCGGCTATAAACCAATTGCCGGAAGAATATCGCATCATTCTTTCTCTGTACCTGCTGGAGGGTTACGATCATGAAGAGATCAGTGAAATTCTGAAAATCTCATACAACAATAGCCGTACACGATTCTCAAGAGCTCGCCAGAGGCTGCTACAGATTATCAGCAAGAACAGATTAACTAAAGAGATTAACTATAATTAACCATGAACAACCTCGATAAATTTATAAAAGACCATGCTGAAAAGTTTAACGACCAGGATCCGGCTGAAGGCCATTTCGATCGGTTTGAACAACGGTTGGAGAAGCTTCATGCATCAGGTATCAAACCAGCTCCCATTCGTCTCTGGATGAAAATTGCTGCCGGGATTGTTATCCTGATGACTGCCGGACTAACCATATTCGAGCTTGCAACTCATGATTTTTCGAATCGAACCAACCTGCAGCAGGCTACGCTGGGACTTCCCGACGACTTGATTGAAGTGCTTGATATCTATGAACGCCGGACTGATCAGCAAATGTCAGAATTGAGCCAGTTAGCTCAAAATTGCCCAAATGGCTCCAATCTGGTCAAAACCACTCAGAAAGAGGTGGACCAACTTAACCGGAACATGGATGACCTGGTATATGCATTGAAGGAAAACCCTTCAGACGAGCGTGTTCAGAATGCGATGATCCAGAATTGCAAAGCTAAAGAATCTCTCCTGAGTGATGTGATCCTACAGAAAAAAATGAAGAAATGCAACGAAACAATAAACCGATGAAAAGCCTGAGATATATTATTCTTTTGCTGATCGTTCTCCCGGCTACTCCTTCTATTACCAATGCTGCAGAAAAGAAGGGTATTAAGAAAGTAATCAAAAAAGAGTTTCCTGTTCAACGGGACGCAAAACTAAAACTAAATAACAGGTTTGGAGATATAACATGTAGCATCTGGGATAGGGATGAGATCTCTGTGGAAGTCACTATTTCTGTTGATACCAAATCAGAGCAGACCGCCGAAAAGATATTTTCCAAAGTCGATATTTTTTCAAGTGGATCGGAATCCGAGGTTGAAGTGGTGACAAAGCTGGCTAAAAATTTGAGCTCTAATGGCCATTTCAGTATCGATTATCAGGTGCTGATGCCTGCAGTTGTCTCTCTTGACCTGATCAATAAATTCGGAGATGTCATGATTAAAGAGCTGAATGCCAAAAGTGCCATTCGGGTAGAATATGGGAAAGCATCGCTGGGGAAACTCAATCATGGCGATAATCTCCTTGAGGTGGGATTTGGCAGTGCTTCCGTTGGATCCATGAAAGGAGCTGTAGTGATGATTCAGTTCTCGAGGATGCGACTGGACTATGCCGGCAGCCTGAAGATCAACTCCAAGTACTCTGATATTGAGGCTGGAGAGGTCATCATGATGGAGGGAACTTTTGAAGGAGGAACGATTGACCTGGACCACGCATCTGTTCTTACACTGAAAACCAGGTTCTCGAGTTTTACAATCGGGTCAGTGAAACAGAAGATCAACCTCGACACCGAATTTGGGAGCTTCAAGGTTGAAACGGTTACTCCGGATTTTAAATCGCTTGTGATAGAGAACCAGCACGGCAGCGTAGAAATAGGTATGCCCATGGAGATGAGTTATACTCTTGATGCTGAATCACATTTCGGATCCATCAAATTCCCTAAAGCAAATGCTTCATTCTCGGTGTTAAATGTTTCAGGACAAGATGAACTATACAAGGGAACCGTTGGAACCATACCAACTGCAAATGTGAAAATCAGAAATGAATTTGGCAGTATTAAATTGTAACCCTAAATACTTAAATCATGAAAACAATGAATCAAATCAAAACAATCCTAATTATCTTTCTTTTTTCAGGAATGTCGGCAGCCATAGCTACGCCTGCAACCAATTTCCATAAAAATGAAAGTATAGAAAAAGAGACACGCAATGTTGGCTCCTTTACCAGCATTAAAGTAGGTGGAGCTTTCGAAGTCTTCATTAAACAAACCGGCACACCCGGTGTTGAAGTGGAAGCGGATACCGATGTGCTTCCTTATATTGTGACAGAAGTGATTGGCGGTACCCTGAAAATCAGTATGAAGAAAGCCCCTCCAAAACTCTGGAACGACGTCCACACACTGAACGTGTATATTACAGTTGCTGACCTGAATGCGCTTTCTCTTAGCGGGGCTGTTGAAATCACCACAAAAAACGCTATTAAAGGCGAAAAGCTGGAGATTGAAATCAGCGGTGCTGTTGAAGCTGATCTGAATCTGCAATACCAGAAGCTCAGCATGGATATCAGTGGAGCCAGCGAGATCAAGTTGATTGGTCAGGTCCAGGAGGTTAACATTGAAGCTTCCGGCGCCTCAGAACTGGATGCTTTCGGCCTGGAAGTGGAAGACCTTTCTCTTTTTGCCAGTGGAGCAACGGAAGCTGATGTAAACGCTTCCGGCCAATTGAAAATTTCGGCGTCAGGGGCTTGTGATGTTCGTTACAAAGGAGGTGCCAGTGTGAATGCCCACACATCAGGTGCCTGCAGTGTGAAAGGGGTTAACTAAGGCTTATTCTTCACCAATCATCTGTAAAAATTCTTCTTCTGAAAGGAGCGGGATCCGAAGCGATTCCGCTTTTTTCTTTTTTTCTGGCCCCATGTTGTCTCCAGCAAGAATAAATGAGGTTCTCGATGAGATTGATCCGGTATTTTTACCGCTGTGCGCTTCCACCATCTGCTTCAGTGCATCTCTTGAGTAACGATCAAAGAGCCCGCTGACGACAATGGATTTTCCCTCCAGTTCCGTCCCTTTAAAATTTTCCGTATTGGGATCGATTGAAAAATTAAGTCCGTCTTCCTTCAACCTGAGAATGAGTTCCAGATTCTCTGATTGTCTGAAAAACGCAGTTACGCTTTCGGCAATTTTATCTCCAATTTCCTCCACATCCGTCAACGCTTCAAGGCTGGCATCCATGAGTGCTTCAATGGAATGAAAGTGGAGTGCCAGATTGCGGGCCACTGTTTCCCCAACGAAACGGATTCCAAGTGCATATAAAACATGATCGAAGCTGGCAGATCGTGAGCGATTGATTCCATTGAGGATATTTGCCACGCTTTTCTCCTTGAAGCTCATCTTCCTCTTTTTTCCCGAAGCCGGATCCAGGTATGTCTTTTCAAGTCCCAAGAGATCCTCTTGCTTTAGGTCGTATAGATCTGCAACATTTCTGACAAGCCCATGGTCATATAATATCTCGATCTTACCTTCACCGAGTGTATCGATATTCATGGCTTTCCGACTGATAAAATGTTCAAGCCTGCCTTTGATCTGGGGTGGACATCCCCCTCTGTTTGGACAATACCATGCCGATTCACCTTCGCTGCGGATAAGCGCTGTTTGGCATTCGGGGCAAACCCTTGGAAACGTCACAGTACTTGCTTCATTAGGCCTTTGGTCCAGCCTGACTCCGGTGATCTTGGGGATGATCTCACCGCCTTTTTCCACATAAACGGTGTCCCCGATTCTCACATCGAGGGCTGATATGATATCGGCATTATGTAAGGATGCCCTTTTTACTACCGTGCCAGCCAGCTGAACTGGTTTCAGGTTTGCTACCGGCGTAACAGCTCCGGTTCTGCCTACCTGGAAATCGACCGAAATGAGATATGTCTCTGCCTGTTCTGCTTTAAACTTGTAAGCGATGGCCCAGCGTGGAGATTTCGCCGTGTTTCCAAGCATCTCCTGCTGCCTGAGATGATTAACCTTGATAACAACCCCGTCGATATTAAAAGGAAGCCCTTTTCTCACCTGGTCAATCTCCCGGATGTATTCGAAGATCTCATGAATTGTGGAACATTTGGCGACGTAATCGGAAATATTGAAGCCCCAGCTGCGGGCTGCCTGGAGGCTTTCATAATGTGTTGCAAACGGGAGGTTGGATCCTGGCATGTAATAGAGGAAACAGTCGAGGCGACGCTTAGCAACTTCTCCTGAATCCTGCATCTTCAGGCTTCCTGATGCGGCATTTCTAGGATTGGCAAACGGCTCTTCACCCTCTTCTGACCGCATTTTATTTAACCGGCTGAAGCTGGCATGAGGCATAAAGACCTCACCCCGGATCTCAAAGAAATCCGGGAAACTCTTTCCTCTAAGGTGTAATGGTATGTTGTGGATAGTTCGTACATTAATCGTCACATCGTCGCCCTGTGTGCCGTCTCCTCTGGTAACCGCCTGAATTAAAAAGCCTCGCTGGTAGGTCAGACCAATAGCTACGCCATCGAATTTCATTTCGCAGACATATTCCACCTCTTCCCCAATCAGCTTATGAATACGCGTTTCCCACTCTTCCACCTCCTCAACAGAGTAAGTGTTGCTGAGAGAGAGCATGGGATACTGATGGTTGACCTGTTGAAACTCTCGGGTGACATCTCCACCTACACGTTGAGTTGGTGAGTTAGGGGATATTAGTTCAGGAAACGCATGTTCAAGGGCTTCCAGCTTTTTCAGAAGGAGGTCGAATTCCAGATCGCTGATCTCGGGATTCGACAACGTGTAATAGGCATGATTATGGCGGTTGATCTCTTCAGTCAACTCCCCGACCACTCTTTTTGCCTCCGCCTGATGCATGCTTAGAATGTTCCAATCCACTCCCAATAGTAGGTTCCAATCTCTACAGGATTGATACACATGACAGGGATCTGTGCATCGTTGAACATCAGGCGTTCATCCCATCCTGAGAGGCTGAAGCCCGGTAGATCGATGTTAGGCCTTGTCATGATCATGATCATGTTTGCATTGTTAGTGACGGCATAGGAGAGAACCTGATCGGCATAATCCGTTGTTTTCCCTGCAATATTCACAGAGTATTCCAGCTTAGATTCATCGAAGATGTCTGTGATTTGCCGCGTAATTATATCAAGCCGGTTATTCATTACCGGATCCTTTTCCAGACTCTGGAAGATGATCACTTTTGCATCGAATAGTTTGGCCATCAGTTTTGCCCATTGCACCTTTTGCCTTGGCTCAACGTCGTTGCTAACCGGGAAGACAATCTCTTTGTACCCATCACCAAAACTCTTCTTCTGAACAACGATTACCGGAACAGGAGATTCCAGGACCACCTTGAGGGCAAAACTTCCGAAGAGATGCTGTAACCCTTTTTTACCATGGGTTCCCAGTACCATCATGTTTGCTTTGATGTTGATGGCGACCTCATTGATAACCGAAAAGATACTTCCCTCTACATGCATTGTATCTATTTGCACTCCGGATCCGGTTTCATATCTCTTCTTGTAATCTGTCAGCTTTTTTTCAATGTATGAAATGTCCATGTCTTCCTTTTTGAGTTTGGATTTTGTCTCTCTGTTAATGACATGGAGAATGGTAACCTTATATTTCAGCGAGCGGGCAAGTTCTACGCCATGGTTCACGGCGTTGTCACAAACCTCGGAGAAATCGGTTGGGATCAACACAATGTTGTTGAATTTTGTTTCGTTTTTTGCTTCCATATATAAAATATAGTTTGTTTGGTTATGCCTTTTTTGAGTTCGTTAATGCCTTGATTGACTCCAGATTTTTTATTTTTCCAACATTTCTTAATTTTCTAGCAGTGTCCGACAAGTAGTTGTGGTTTTGCAGAAACTCCTCCTGCAGCAAGAACCAATCGGAGAGGGAATAGTTTTTTATCCCATTGAGTTGCCATTCAAGTTTGAGTTGGAATGAGTTTATGAAATAGTCATCTCTGCCCAAATAATCCAGGTCAGCATCGCACAGGATTTTCCCAAGAGTGGAAGAGGCCGACTGGGGTAACCGTGTGTTGAGAATCAAGTCACAGATTATCTCTATCTGATCTGCCGTGTAGTCAAACTGTTTTAGAAAATCAGCAGCCATCCGGGCAGAACTCTCTTCATGATTCTTGTATCCGGTTAACATTCCTGCATCATGGTATAGTGCTGCTGTTTCAACCAACCGCTGATCCTCCTCAGTCAGTTCTTCAAGGTTCGACAACTCTGATGTGACTCTGTATACATCAACCGTATGTAGGTATGAGTGATAAACCAGCCATTGATCCAACTCATGTTCAAGCCGGTGCAGAATGTAATCACGTGCAGCTGGAAAATTCATTCCTACAATTTTTCGTAAAAGTACAAAATTAGCGAATAACGATTAGCAATTAGGGAAGAGGGACGTGAGACGTGAGATGTGAGACGTGAGACGTAAGATGTGAGACGTGAGACGTGAGATGTGAGACGTGAGATGTGAGACGTGAGACGTGAGACGTGAGATGTGAGATGTGAGATGTGAGATGTGAAGAGGATCGTGTACTGCCCACTGTCAACTGCTGTTAGCAGTGTTTCAAAAGATGGATTGATTCAGTGGGATCGGGGGATCCGAAGACAGTATTTCCGGCGACAAGGATATCTACGCCGGCATCAACGAGTGAGCGGGCATTTTCCAGTGTGACACCTCCGTCAACTTCGATCAGGGCATCGGACCCGTGATCCAGAATCAGTGTTTTCAACTCCCGGCTTTTACGATAGGTCTGTTCAATGAACTTTTGGCCTCCAAATCCAGGATTGACAGACATCAGTAGGATCAGATCGACCTCGTTTATAATCTCCTTAAGTAGCAGAACCGGGGTATGTGGGTTGAGAGAAACCCCGGCTTTGGCCCCGGTTTGTTTGATTGCCTGGATTGTACGGTGCAAATGTGTACAGGCTTCGTAATGAACTGTGATGATAGAGGCCCCCGATTCCCTGAACTTTTCCAAATACCTGTCAGGGTCAACAATCATCAGATGGACGTCCATCGGTTTCTCGGTTACTTTTTTAACCCTGTTTAAGACAGGAAACCCGAATGAAATATTGGGGACAAAAATACCGTCCATGATATCCAGATGAAGCCAGTCAGCTTCACTCTGATTCACCATAGCAATATCTTCCTCAAGTCTGAGAAAGTTGGCTGATAATAAGGAAGGAGCTATTAGGTGTGCCATTACAAATTAAGGAATTGTCGCTTGTAGGTTTTGGGTTTTGGGTTGCTGGTTACTGGTTGCTGGTTACTGGTTACTGGTTACTGGTTACTGGTTTTGGAATAAAGCCCGTGGTCTCACGTCTCACGTCTCACATCTTACGTCCCTATCCCAGGTAGGTCTTAAGAATCTTGCTCCTGCTGGTATGTTTCAGCCGGCGGATGGCTTTTTCTTTGATCTGGCGGACACGTTCCCTTGTAAGGTCAAATTTTTCACCGATCTCTTCGAGAGTCATCGGGTGGCTTCCGTTCAATCCGAAATAGAGTCTGATTACATCGGCTTCACGCTGCGTGAGCGTAGACACTGCCCGTTCGATTTCACGCTTCAGGGATTCATATAGTAGCCCATTCTCAGGGGTTGAATTTTCTTCTCCTCTCAAGACATCATACATTGTATTATCTTCATCCTGAACAAGTGGGGCATCCATGGAGACGTGCCGTCCGGCATTCTTCATCGACTCTTTTACTTCGTTCTCTGAGATCTCAAGAAGTTTGGCAATCTCTTCAATATTTGGTTCCCGTTCGTATAGTTGCTCAAGCTGAGCATAGGCTTTATTTATCTTGTTAATCGATCCGATTTTATTCAGTGGCAGGCGAACGATCCGGGATTGTTCGGCCAGTGCTTGAAGAATCGATTGGCGGATCCACCATACGGCATAAGAGATGAACTTGAAGCCCCTGGTTTCATCAAAACGCTGAGCGGCTTTGATGAGCCCGAGGTTACCTTCATTGATGAGATCCGGCAGGCTAAGTCCCTGGTTTTGATATTGTTTTGAGACGGAAACCACGAAACGCAGGTTGGCTTTGGTGAGTTTCTCCAGTGCTGTATGGTCTCCCTGTTTGATTCGCTGCGCCAGGGTTACCTCCTCGTCGGCAGTGATCAGCTCAACCTTGCCAATCTCCTGCAGATATTTATCCAGAGATGCTGTCTCACGGTTTGTGACCTGTTTAATGATTTTTAGTTGTCTCATCCGGATCTCTTTTATTTCAAAACAATAATGAAGTATCGGTCTCCTTGTTTACGGAAAACAGGAGGTTGGGGTTTCAACGACCCTTAAAATTTTTTCGGTCGCTGATCCTGATAATTCTCCGGTTTTTCAAGAAGCACCTTCCTTGAAAGTTTCAGCTTCCCGGTCTTGGGGTCAACATCAATCAATTTCACTTCCACTTCGTCGCCAACTTTCAGGGCATCTTCTACTTTATCTAAGCGTCTCCATTCAATTTCGGAGATGTGTAACAGTCCGTCCTGTCCGGGTAGGACCTCGATAAAAGCGCCGAAAGTGGTTATATTCTTCACTTTTCCTTTATAAATCTCGCCTACTTCAGGAACGGCACAGATCCGTTTTATCTTTTCAACAACGGCATCTTTAGCCTCAACATTACTGGCAACAATATCGATGACGCCAAAATCCCCAACCTCTTCGATGACGATGGTAGTGCCAGTCTCTCGCTGCATCTCCTGAATCACCTTCCCTCCTGGTCCAATGACGGCACCAATAAACTCCTTAGGAATTTTTATCTGGGTGATTCTCGGAACGAATGATTTGAAATCGGCTCTGGGCTCGGAGATGGACTTCATCATCTCGCCCATAATGTGCAGCCTTCCGGCTTTGGCCTGTTCGAGTGCTTGTTCCAGGATTTCATAAGGCATCCCGTCAACTTTGATGTCCATCTGGCAAGCGGTGATACCATCACGTGTGCCACAAACCTTAAAGTCCATATCCCCGAGGTGGTCTTCGTCACCAAGAATGTCTGACAGTACGGCGTATCGTTTGGTCCCAGTGTCAGAGATCAAGCCCATGGCGATGCCTGAAACCGGCTTTTTAATTTTTACCCCAGCATCCATCAGAGCCAGTGTCCCGGCACAAACGGTAGCCATGGACGAAGATCCATTCGATTCGAGGATATCTGATACGATACGTGTGGTGTAATGGTTGTCTTCTGAATTGGGAAGGATAAATTTGAGCGCGCGTAATGCCAGGTTCCCATGCCCAACTTCACGGCGGCTTGTCCCCCGAAGCATCTTAACCTCACCCGTTGAAAAGGGAGGGAAGTTGTAATGTAGCATGAAATTTGACCTTCCTTCGATTATAGCTCCATCGATGATTTGTTCATCCAGTTTGGTTCCGAGTGTGACAGTGGTCAGTGACTGGGTCTCTCCACGGGTGAAGATGGCGGATCCATGAGCGGCTGGGAGGTAGTCAACTTCTATCCAGATAGGACGAATTTCGTCAAGCTTCCGTCCGTCAATCCTGATCTTCGAATCGAGGGTTGCATTCCGGATAGCTTCGCGTTCAATGTCGTGGTAGTACCTGGAGATCATCATCTTCTTAGCTTCCTTTTCTTCATCACTCAACGATTCAACAAACGTTGTTTTGATGGAGTCCAGAATTGTCTTTCTCTCCTTCTTATTGGCAATCCCTTTGACGGCCATGTCATAGATTTTCTTGTAGGTGGCATTGTGCATAGACTCTTTGAAATCCAGGTCGTTCGTTTCGTGGCAATACTCCCGTTTGGTCCTGGATTTCTCAACCATCTCAGCGAATTCAATCTGAGCCTGACATTGAATTTTGATGATTTCGTGAGCGAACTTTATGGCTTCTACCATGTCTTTTTCGCTTATCTCTTTCATCTCACCTTCCACCATCATGATGTTCTCCCTGGAGGCGCCAACCATGATATCAAGGTCTGAATCCACCAGTGAAGAGGCTTCAGGATTGGCGATAAATTTGCCGTTTACTCTGCCAACTTTCACTTCTGAAATGGGTCCGTTAAAAGGAATATCGCTGATAGAAATGGCTGCAGAAGCTGCCAGACAGGCAAGCGCATCGGGTAAAATATTTTTATCAGCTGAGATCAGGGTGATCATAACCTGTACATCGGCATGGTAATCATCCGGGAATAGAGGACGTAATGCCCTGTCAACTAGCCGGGATGTAAGAACTTCGCTATCGGATGGACGTGCTTCCCGTTTAAAGAATCCACCAGGAAATCGTCCTGCAGAGGCGTATTTTTCGCGGTAATCAACACTGAGTGGCATGTAGTCTACGTTTTCACCGGCTTCAGTTTTGGCAACAACAGTGGCAAGCAACATGGTGTCGCCCATTTTTACTACAACAGCTCCGTCGGCCTGACGGGCAAGACGGCCAGTTTCCATGGTGATCTCGCGACCATCCGGAAATTGGATTTTTTTAATAATTCCATTCATATCTTTTGTGTCTGTAATGTTTCTTGAATTGCAACTGATAGATGCTAAAAAAGGCAATCCGGGAATTGCCTCTTTCAGTTCAGTCAGAAGGATAATTTATTTTCTAAGTTTTAGTTTCTTGATGATTGTACGGTAGCGTTCAATATCTTTCTTCTTTAAATAATCCAGCAGGGAGCGACGCTTTCCAACCATCAGAACCAATGATCTCTCTGTGACAAGATCTTTTTTGTTTCTTTTCAGGTGCTCGGTGAGGTGCTGGATCTTCATGGTGAATAGGGCAACCTGTGCTTCGGTTGAGCCTGTGTCAAATTCTGATTTTCCGTACTCTTTAAATGTTGTTTTCTTAACTTCAGGAGCAAAATTCATTGTGCGATAATTGTTTAAAATGGGCTGCAAAAGTAATATTTTTCTTTCAGAACCGCAAATAATTTTTAATCTTCTATCTTTACATTTATTTTCATGGGATATGACTCAGGATATTCACAGAAACCTAGAGAACCAGCGGGTTTTTTTCAATTCGTTCCAGACACGGGATATCGACTTCAGGATTGACCAGCTCAAAACTCTAAAGAAAGCAATTCTTGCCTATGAAGAGACTATCTATCAGGCTCTTTGGCAAGACCTTCATAAATCACGTTTCGAGACCTATGTGACTGAATTAGGCATGGTACTGAAAGAGATTGCCCTGCATATTCGAAAACTACGACAATGGTCTCGCCCCGAGCGTGTTCCAACAAATCAGTTGCTTCATTTTTGGTCATCCAGCCGGATCCTTAAGGAGCCTTATGGGCTTGCATTGATCATTGCGCCATGGAACTACCCGTTTTTGCTTTTATTTGGTCCGCTTATTGGAGCCATCTCAGCAGGAAATTGTGTTGTATTGAAGCCTTCTGAGCAAGTCCCTCATACATCTGATGCTATCAGGAAGATGATCACTGAATTCTTTCCGGATTCGTACATCTCGGTATACCAGGGGGATGCTGATGTAAGTCGGGCGCTGCTTGCTGAAAAGTGGGATTATATCTTTTTTACCGGAAGCCTGGAGGTGGGAAAGTTCGTTATGGAAGCTGCTTCCCGGAATTTGACACCTGTCACGCTGGAGCTTGGAGGGAAGAATCCATGCATAGTTGATGCGGATGCGAACGTGAAACAAGCTGCCGCGCGTATTGCCTGGGGGAAATTCATAAATGCCGGGCAAACCTGTATTGCTCCCGATTACCTGTTTGTTCACAAGCAGGTAAAGCGTGAATTCCTGAAATTACTGGAGAAAAATATCCGAAAGTATTACGGAGATAATGCAAGAGATAGTATCGATTATGTGAGAATTGTCAGTATTCCTAAAACAGAGAGGCTGGCCGATTTTCTTAAAGGGATGACGACCCATTACGGAGGAGATGTGAATTTTGCTGAGCGCTATATCTCACCAACCATCCTCATTGATGTTAACTTTGATGACCCAATCATGAAGGAAGAGATCTTTGGCCCCCTTTTGCCGGTGATGGAGTTTGAATCCCTTTCGGAGGTGATTGGGTTTGTGAATGAACAACCAAAACCACTGGCATTATACTATTTTTCTCGGGATAAGAAAAAACAGGCGCTGGTTCTTGGGAAAACTTCATCAGGAGGCGTATCCATCAACGATGTCGTCGTGCATTTCGCCTCCGATTCCATGCCTTTCGGTGGTGTCGGAAACAGTGGCATGGGAAGTTATCATGGAAAATACAGTTTTGAGATCTTCTCACACCGGCGTTCCGTACTGAAAAAGGCAACCTGGATCGACATCCCATTGAGGTATCCTCCGTATAGAAATAAACTGGCATTCGTAAAGTGGTTGTTGAGATAACGTGAAAAATTCTGATTATGGAAAAAGAGACATTTAAAGAGGAATTCAAGGTAAAAGGTGAAGAGTTGATCAGCAAGATCAAAGAGCTCATTCATGAAGGTAATGTCAGGCGTATCATCATCAAGGATGAAGAGGGCAAAACCTTCCTGGAGATTCCTATTACGATTGGTATTATCGGCGCTTTGGTTGCGCCAATCCTTGCTGCGGTAGGAGCTATTGCAGTCATGGCAGCAAAATTTACGGTGGAAGTGGTTCGCACAGAGGAGAAGGAGAAAGAGTAAAGATGTGGGAGGTGAGACGTGGGACGTGGGACGTAAGGCATATGAGGGTATGAGGGTCGAGGTGACAGGGTCGAGGGTCGAAGCAAATTCCGAATAGAGTGTTCAAGAATGCTTCGCATGTGGCTCCACCGAGCTCCGCTTCGCTCCGGTTCGGATGTCGATTTACGAATCGAAAATTTATTCGAAAATCTGAGCCACAATAAATTGCGGCTGTACATTCATGAATATCCCGTAACCAGAATCTAGGATCCAGCATCCAGAAAAAGCTGAAGTGCCATCTCAGCCTGGAGATGCAGCATCTTTAGTCCAGATTGCACCCTGGCGCCCTTCTCTCTGCCGTATTTTATAAATAGAGTCTCTTCCGGGTTATAAACAAGGTCGTAGAGAAAGTGACGGGGAGTGATCAGATGGTAGGGAAGGGGAGGAAATGAATCCGGGGTTGGATACATCCCGAGTGGTGAAGTATTGATGATGAGCGAATGATTTTCCAGGATCTCAGCGTTTACATCAGAGTAACCAATGGTATCCTCCTCTCCTGTCACTCTGGAAACCAGGGTGTATTTAATTCCTGTTCTTTTCAATGCCCAGGTTACCGCCTTAGATGCTCCTCCTGTTCCAAGTACCAGCGCTGACCGGTGTCCTGAAAAATCAGCTGACCGTATAAATCCTTCTGCATCGGTATTATACCCTGTAAGCTTTCTTTCCGAACCCAACCCATGAATCAGAACCGTATTGACAGCTCCGATCTCATCCGCTTTCGTGTCAAGGGAATCGAGGTAAGGAAGAATCGATTCCTTATGTGGAATCGTCACATTCAGACCACAGAGATTCGGGGTTCTTTCAAGGAGTGGAAAAAAATTATCGAGCGACTCCAGGGGAAAGAGCAGGTAGCTAAAATTTTCTAACCCATGTGACTGAAACTGCTGTCTAAAGTAGGAGGGTGACCATGAATGGTCGAGCGGATAGCCGATCAATCCAACGATTTTTTCCATAGAGCAGTAGGCCTGGACTATTTACGGTAAGAAGCAATAATATCAATAACTGCAGGATGTTTGCCGGCATCCGGGAAGGTCACAAACAACCGTTTATACCCTTCCGGATCAATATCCATGGCTTTGTAAAGAGACTCATGAGCTTGTTGCGATCTTCCATGAAGAAGCAGAAAATAGGCCATACTGTAATAAAAATCAGCATGATTCTCATGATGTTTCAGTCCATCTTGAAGCGTTTGGAGAGCCATCTCGTAATGTTTCAACTCCGCATGCGCATTGGCCAGGGCCAGCCAGACTTCCGGGTCTGAGGGATCAAGTTCGATCACTTTCTGGTACGAGGAGATACCTTCGGGATGCTGTTGCAATTTGATCTGCAGATCGCCAAGGATAAACCAGTATTCGGGCATGGTGGGGGAGAGGCGGACAGCCTTTCTTACATAGGCATAGGCTATATTAGGTTTGTCCAATTCATCAAAGCACATGCCAACAGCAAGCCATGCATCGGCAAATTCAGGGTCCAGGTTGATCGCTTTCTTATATTGCCCGATCGCAAATTCAAACTGATGCAGTTTCTCATAGCATTCTGCAATGTAGTAGTGCGTCAGAGCTTCAGGATCTTCATAAAGGAAGGTCTCCATGTAGGTTTCAACAGCCTTGTTATACTCATTGATGTTAGCATAACAATTGGCTTTGTTGAAATATGCGGAAGCAAAGGTTTCATCGATCGCCAGCGTGAAATCATAAGCGTCGATTGCCTTCTCAAACAGTTCCAGGTTGCTGTATGCAATCCCGAGATTGAACCAGGCAGCCTTATTATATGGATGATGATCGAGGAATTGTTGAAGATACCCGATAATCCTCTCCGTTTGCTGATTGATTTCGCAGCAAAAAGAGAGTTCAAACAGAACAGATTCGTTTTCAGGGTTATGGTTAAGTGCCTTGATCAGATAGTCAATCGCATGATCAAATTTCCCAAGGTTTTCATACTCATAGGCAATGCTGGAGTAGACCTCATCCAGATCATCAGTATCGTGTATCCCCTTGGTAAACGCATCAATAGCACGCTCATATTTATTGAGCTGACTATACAAAGCACCTCGTAAAAGATGAGTTTCGTAGTCATGTGTCAGATATTGGTCAGTCTCTTCCAATAATCTTAACGCCTGCTTCTCCTTGTTGGTGTTGATGAGAAACTGTACTTGTTTCAAAAGCAACGATATATTTCCAGGATGCTGTTTTAACGCTATATCCAGTGTTTTCTGGAATCGGGAATTCTTATTGTGAAATAGGTAATAATCCAGGATATCCTCAAACTCATCCAGGTCAAAGAATCCATGCTGACCGCCACCGGTAACCTCTTCATAGCGGTGGATCAGGTTTGTGATCTCAGGATCTGAATAAGGATCAAAAGGATTCTCCATAATATGCTTTCCGTTGCAAAATTAATAAATTCCGTTATCTCTGAACCATTTCGCAATGTGTGCGAGATTTCAATAGTTTTCAACATTCCCGATGATAACGTAAAAAATACTTTACATTTGTTCCAAATTCCGTGGTATGACACTGATTAAATCCATTTCCGGCATACGTGGAACAATAGGGGGGAAGCCAGATGAAGGATTGACCCCACCTGATATCGTCAGGTATATTACTGCATACGCAAGTTTTATTAAAGATCAGTCTCCGGATAAAAAACTGAAAGTTGTTACCGGCCGGGATGCCAGGATATCCGGAGTTATGGTTAATAACCTGGTTTGCGGAACCCTTCTCGGGATGGGTATTGATGTGCTTGATATTGGCCTTACTACCACCCCAACTGTTGAAATGGCCGTTACCGACAGTGATTCAGATGGAGGGATTATCATTACAGCCAGCCATAACCCCAAACAATGGAACGCCCTGAAGTTACTGAACAACAAGGGAGAGTTCCTTTCTGCCAGGGATGGTGAAGAGCTGATGAAGATTGTTGAACAGGGGGAGAGCTCTTATGTGGATGTTGATAAACTGGGAAATTATAGTACCAGTGACACCTACTTGCTGAAGCATATCGACCATATTCTTGATATTCCCATAGTAGATCGTGATGCCATTAAAAATGCTCACTTCAGTGTGGTCGTGGATGCAGTAAATTCAACAGGAGGTGTCGCTATTCCACTGCTCCTTCAGGCGCTTGGTGTGAGTACGATCCATCGATTATTTTGCGAGCCTACCGGCCAGTTTCCGCACAACCCCGAACCACTCCCCGAACATCTGGCGGCCATCTGTGAAGAGGTAGTCAGGCAAAAAGCAGATGTGGGATTTGTTGTCGACCCTGACGTTGACCGTCTGGCCATTATCAACGAACTTGGCGAGCCCCTTGGTGAGGAGTATACTCTCGTTGCCGTAGCCGATTTTGTGCTTCAACAAAAGGTAGGGAACACAGTATCTAACCTCTCCTCTTCACAAGCGTTGAAAGACATTACTGAAAAAGCAGGAGGCCAGTACTTTGCCTCGGCCGTTGGGGAGGTTAATGTGGTAGAGATGATGAAGAAGAAAAAGGCTGTCATCGGTGGTGAAGGCAACGGAGGAGTGATATATCCCGACCTTCATTATGGCCGTGATGCCCTTGTGGGAATCGCATTATTCCTCACGTATCTTGCGAAATCGGGGAAAACCTGTTCCACACTAAGAGCAGAGTATCCCAATTATTTCATTTCAAAGAATAAGATTGAATTTGGACCTGACATAGCGCTGGACGATGTGCTGAATAAAATTGCAGAGCGATATAAAGAGAATGATATCATCCGGATCGATGGAGTGAAGATCCATTTCGACAAATCCTGGGTCCATCTCCGGAAGTCAAACACTGAGCCGATCATCCGAATTTATGCTGAAAGCGACATGCCTGAAAAAGCAGATCACCTAGCCGGGAAAATACTCAACGACTTCAAAGAGATCATCAACGGAGAGTAGTTGGTATGCCACGACCAAAAGCTAAAAAGAAACGCAAGCCAATACGGTACAAGAGCCTATCAATCACGTTGACTGCGCGCCAGAAGCGCTCCCTCGAACGCTTTGCAAAGTCCAGACGAACCACACCAACCAAACTCATCAAAAAAGCGATCCGCCCCCTGCTCGAAAACTATGCCGACCTTGAAGTTAGTGTCAATAATGAGAAGGTGAATCAGTTGAAACTGTTTGATTCGCTTCGCGAGAACCCTTGAATCCAGTTGCCCCTAAACCTCCTGCTTGCCCCTAAATCCCCTGAAGGGGACTTACTCCCCCTTTAAGGGGTTGGGGGCAAAATTTCGCTACCTCGCTATTTTGCTACCTGATAAGGCGTTCGGTTCAGGATCGACCTCCCAAGCGTTACCTCATCCGTGTGCTCCAGTTCGTCGCCAATGGAGATACCGCGGGCGATCATGGAGATCGGAATCTGGAATGGATTCAGTTTTTTAAAGAGGTAAAAGTTGGTTGTATCCCCTTCAATAGTGGTTGGCAGTGCCAGAATCACCTCTCGTAACTCACCCGATGAAGCCCGCTCAATCAGGGATCCAATATTCAGATCCTGTGGTCCGATTCCCTCTATCGGGGAGATGATCCCGCCCAGAACATGGTATACTCCGGAATATTGAGCGGTATTCTCTATTGCCATCACATCCCGGATATCCTCCACTACACAAACCATGGAGGCATCCCGTTTCGGACTGGCGCAGATATCGCACAACTCTTTGTCGGAGATGTTCCTACATCTGGAACAGTAAATTACTTCGTTCCTCATTTTGATCACTGCCTTGCCAAAGGCTTCGACCTCTTCAGGGGGAGTGCGTAGCAGATGCAGCGCCATCCGAAGGGCGGTCTTTCGTCCAATCCCCGGTAGTTTGGCAAGTTCATTTACAGCATTTTCAAGCAGTCGCGACGGGAAGTTGTACATGGAATAATCTGTGTAATCTGCGTAATCTGCGGTGAATTTTGTTTACTTTGCAAAGATAACCATTCATCGACATGTTGAAAGCCATTCTTGTTTCGGTTTGTTTCATTTTCTGTACCGCCTCATTTGCTCAGGATACCATCAACCAGGTGGATGCCCAGGGCAGGAAACAGGGATTCTGGCGAAAGATGGACAAGGACAATTTGAGGGTCTATGAAGGACAGTTCAAAGATGATATTCCGTATGGCAGGTTCATATACTTTTATCAGAATGGGAAGGTCAGAACAATATCAACGATTTCCAATCAGGGAAGTATTACCCGCACCACTTCCTGGTTCCCTAATGGCAAACTGATGGCCAAAGGCAAGTACCTCGACCAGCAGCGTGATTCACTCTGGCAGTTTTTCTCCGAATATGACGGCTCTTTGGTGTCGGAAGAGGTTTACGAGAATGGTAAGAAGCACGGACTTGAAAAGATCTTTTATCCCGGGAAAGGCATCTCTGAGTCCATCACCTGGATTTCTGGCATGAAAGATGGCAAATGGGAGCAATTCTATGATGACGGAGCTACGAAACTAACAGGCTCTTACAAGAACAACGAGAAAGATGGCATCCTCCGAACCTTCTTTGTGACCGGCAAATTACTTGTTTCGGGTTTTTACACAAATGGTCACCAGGACAGCACCTGGGTTTATTACGATGACAAGGGCAATGTAACGCTCAAGGAGTACTACGATGAGGGGATACTGTTGAAGACGGAGGAATTCAGTGGGCAGTAGGCAGTGGGCAATGCGCAGTAGGCAGTGGATCAGCTTCAATCCCTTGATTTTTGTGATTGTGACCAAACAATTAATTGCAAAATTTCTTCAATAACCGTGTAATATTAAAATATAATATTATATTTACACGGTAAAATTACACCTTATGTATTATTCGAGGAGGCTTGAGAGTGAAGTTATCCGTGGGTTGGAAAACAATCCGGTTACAGCTATAATTGGTCCACGGCAATGCGGCAAATCAACGCTGGCAAGGCATATCACAAGCGCTTTTAAAACTAAAGTTGTTTATCTTGACCTGGAAAGACCACAGGACTTGAGCAAACTGGACCAGGCTGAGTGGTTTTTAGGCCATCAACAGGGAAAGTTGATTTGTTTGGATGAAATCCAGCGCAAGCCAGAGTTGTTCCCCCTGATTCGAAGCCTCGTTGACGAATGGGGAGGCAATGGCCATTTTCTGATTTTAGGATCTGCCTCACGGGATTTGATCAGGCAGGGATCGGAAAGTCTGGCAGGGAGAATTACTTATAAGCAACTCTATCCCTTTTTGTTTGAGGAACTTCATGGTGATTTTCTGATTGAAAACTATATGCTCAAAGGTGGTTTTCCCCGAAGTATACTAAAGGAAAAGGATACCGCATCGTTTGAATGGAGGGAAGACTTTATTACCACGTTTTTGGAACGTGATTTATTGATGTGGTCGGGGTTTTCGACAGCAACCATGAGAAAACTCTGGCAAATGCTCGCGCATTTAAACAGTCAGGTTGTCAATTTTAATCTGATCGCTAATTCACTTGGAATTAGCCCTCCTACGGCAAAAAATTATATCGAACTACTCTCTTCCACATTCATGGTGAAGTTATTGCCTCCTTTTCTTGCAAATACTGGTAAACGATTGATAAAATCACCAAAAGTGTACTTAAGTGATACAGGGATCTCTAATGCACTGCTTGGGATTTCAGATTTTTCCCAGCTTATGGGACATCCCTCTGTTGGTGCTATATGGGAAACCATGGTTCTGACTAATCTTTCGAATACATTTCCAAAGCTGGAATTCTCCTTCTACAGGACAAGTCATGGATCTGAAATAGACTTTATCATTGAATCAACAAAGGGTCTGGTTGCCATTGAATGCAAATCTTCCACAAATCCATCCTTGTCAAGAGGCACATATACGGCAATACATGATGTTAATCCAAAAGCCACCTTTGTCGTTGCTCCGGTCAAATCTGGCTGGCCTATTCAGCAGGGGGTAGAAGTTGTAAATCTTCCGGAAGTCCTTAGCAAGGTGTCCAATCTTGTATAAATCAACTTTTTCGGCCTTGATTATTTGATCTCCTCAAACAATTCCAGCAACATCTCTCTTTTTCGGGAGGCGACCGGGACTCTGGAACCGTCGACCATTACCACATAACCTCCATCGGCTTTGTCGAGGTGACTCATCTTGTAGATGTTGAAAATGTGGGATTTGTGGATCCGGTGAAAGCCGTGTTCCAGGAGGGTTTCCTCGTACTCTTTGATGGATTTGGTGACCACGATCTTTCGTCCATCCTGCAGATGAAATGTGGAATAATTGCTGTCTGCTTCAATCCGGATGACATCGGCGATGTTGATCACATGCACCTGGTCGCTGGTTTTCAATACGAGACGTTGCGCCAGTTCCAGATCCCTGATGCTTTCACCCAGTGCTTTCTGCTGCAGGTTCTCTTCAAAACGGATCAGGTCGGCGGCTTTGTTAATCGCCAATGTAAGTTCTTCGTCGTCGATGGGTTTAAGGATGTAGTCCACCGCATTGAACTTGATGGCTTTGACGGCATAATCGATGGAGGAGGAGATGAAGATAATCTTAAAGAAAGGTTTGTCAAAATGCCGGATCAGGTCGAATCCGCTTCCATCTTTCAACCGGGTATCCACCAGGACCAGGTCGGGCTCATGTTCGTTGATCGAACCCACACCTGCAGTAACGCCATCAATCCGTGCGACCAGGGTCACATGCGGACAGCAGGTCTCTACTACGCGGGCAACCGTCTCAGAGATATGAGCTTCATCCGCAACCAGTAAGATTTTGATCATCCAGTTGTTTTCCACGAAGATAAAATTTATTTTTGTGTTGGACAAGTCGGGCTTATCAGCCGGGATACCAGAAATACCTTCATACTCTCATACCCTCATACCTCCACTTACTCCCTGCGCTCTGCGCTCTGAGCCCTGAGCCCTGAGCTACAACTTCACCAATCGTTTCACAACAACCTGATCCCCCACCTGCAGCCGGCAGAAGTATATCCCGGATGCCAGATGCCGAATGTCCAGGCTATTCGTGTATATTCCTGATGGTAGAGTCCCAAGGTCTTTTGTCCATACGATATTTGCAAGAGAGTTCATCAGTTCGATCGATACCCTTGAAGGGTTGGTTACCTCAAATTCGACACTGACCTGATCGGAAAAAGGATTCGGGTAAACCTGAACCTGAAAACCTGGATCTTGGACCAGCTGATCTGTCCCAACTATTCCGCCATTGCTTGTATAAAGAATAATGCAACTGTCTCCGCAGATCCAGCCGTGGTCCAAATCCCCGAAAGAGACGCTGTGTAAACATAGATTGGTTCCGCTTTCCTGGTACTGCCAGTCTAAACCTCCGTTCGAGGTATAGAGAATGGTTCCGCTGTCACCTACAGCCCAGCCGGTAATGGAATCCACGAATGTGATATCATGGAGTACCGGGATTGTATCCGAAATCTGTTGCTCCCAGGTTATGCCACCGTCGGATGAAAAAGAGATAAAACCAGATGATTCATATCCTCCTGCAATCCACCCATGAAGTATATCCGTAAAAAATACAGATTGAACAAGCTCTCCGCTGATAGATGCCAAAGACCAGTCGTTTCCCCTGTTGTTTGTGAAAAGAAGACCTGCCCAGCCAGCGACCCAACCGGTTGTGTCATTAATAAAATAAATGGCGCTTAAACCACCACTATGACCCTGGTATTGAATTTCCCAGGTATTACCTCCATTCTTTGTAGAAAGTATAATGTCATAGGCCCAGGTGATGTAACCATCTTTCCACCCGACAGCCCAGCCTGTCAGAGAGTCCACAAAAAATATATTTTCCAGGTTATAGTCGGTCCCGCTTTCTTGTTGCTCCCAGGTGGCAAAAAATCCGATTCCTCCATCATCCGTATGCCATATCCCCCCATTATCTCCTGTCGCCCATCCGTTGAATTGATCCGAAAAGTGTATGCCGTTCATATATTCGATTAACAAAGGTTCCCATGTTGATCCTCCATCAGTCGTTCCTGAACCCCATTCGGATCCTACAGTCCACACATGGTACTGATCAAGGGAAAAGATGTCCTGAAAATATCCTTGTTCCGGGAAGTAGGGATTCTGCTGAATCCATTGTGCTGACAGGGAATGAACTGATAATAGAATCATGATGATAATCGAAAACTTTTTCATGGTGTTTTTTCTTACAAAGTAACAATCTGAGGACCTGATGGGGGAGACAGATACCTGAATGCCGGAAGGTTTTGTGTGAACGTATGGGATTCTTGGACAAACGCTGGGATGAAAATCACCGGGATTTCAACATTCGTTCATATTCTTGCAGATCCCACTGCAGATTCATCTCCTCGAACATGGATCTTGCCTTTTCGAGATAATCGTGTCCGGATAATTCGTTGAGTTGTTTTTTACCTGATTGGGGAGCAGAAAGAAATTTTCCCAGCTCGAAATAGGTTCGTGAAAGCTCGACCCTGGCGCCATACCATTTGGCAAATTCGATGGATTTTTTGAAATATTTCATGGCTTTTCCAGGTTTGCCTGAAAGTACAAATGAAATAGCCCTGAAACGGAAAGCCTCGGTCTTGATGCAATTTACTTTAGAAGAAACAGAGACAAGCAAGTTTGTGGATACAGATAACTTTGCCAACACCTCTTTTCCGGGATTTTGGCTGGACAACTGTATCTCAGAGAATTCAATAAAAACCCGGGTTAAAAGGGTTATTGCCTGATAATACTTCAAAAACAATTCTTTTCTTATATCTTCGGCCTTTTCATAATAGAATGTTGCCTCTTTCAGATCCCCATGAATACAACAAGCCATCGAAGCAAGACAATAATTTACGAGGAGCAGGCTTTTATGGTCCGTATTTATGATTGATGGAATATAGTTGTGCGCATTTCCAACGACTTCCTCAATCCTTCGGTATTTTAACAAAAACGTTTGTCGGGTCCTGTAGTACAGAACGAGACTTAAACTATTTTCCAGAGTAGTCGCCAGTTTCTCGAGGTTGTCAGTGACTTTTTCCGCCTGAACTTTCATTCCCATTTCTGAATAGGCCATTGACTTGTAAGTATGATAAAAAGTTGGGGCCCAGACCTGTCCCGATTCCATACATAAGCGAAATACTTCCTCATCTTCTTCATCGACCGAAAGTTTACCAGCAAAATAATCAAACATGGCATTTGTATATTTCCTCGACAACCAGGTCACAAGAATCTGGTTGTCCATGATACCCGAGGAAAAGTTTTGTAGCATTCGCCCATATCCTATCGCTCTGCCAATCCAGGGGAAAATAACGCTTAATCCCAAAATGGCTCCTATTCCATAACTTGATGTAATCAGTACCTGGATGGGGAAATGGCTAACGAGGATAGATGTGCGAAAAAAGGTCTCTTTTGGCGAAAATGTGGCAATGGCTTCTCCGTTAAATACAACCATCTTCAGTAACCGCGTTTCACGTTCAGAAGCTTTTTTCGGATTTTTTTTATTCCAGAACAGGATCTTGAGTCTAAGCCGGATCAAACTTATTAAAACGTTAAGAACAGTAACCAGCCGGTTCTTAGAAATGCTCGGTAAGTTATTTGTGCTTAAAATTTTATTGAAAAGATCAGAGGCTTTTACATTTTGCCCGTTGGCATAATAGGCATAAGCCAGTTTTTCTTCGATATCCAGGATCTTTTGAGGTTCGAACGTTTGTATCTCCCTGTTTCGGATCCGGGTTAATGCGGCTGAATAAAAATTTATGGCTTCAGATGATGCAGCTGTCCGCATCGCCTCATCTCCCGAAAGGATGAGATACTCTGTTGTTTTCTCAGGATTCTCACCCTGTTCATAGTGGTATGCTAACGTCCCGTAAAACTCATTCAGGTTCCCGGCAAAGACTTTCTCAATAGAACGGGCAATTTTGAGGTGGAGTTCTTTTTTAGAATTTTGCAGGATCGATTCATAGGTGGCTTGCTGAGCCAGCGCATGTTTGAAGAGGTATTCGATCTCCTCTTTCTTCTTGCTTTCGCTGATCAGTTGTACCTCTTTCAGGTACTCCAGCCGGTCGTCGATCTCTCCGATGGTATCGGCTGCCTCTTCCAGCACCTTGTAATAGAAATTACGCCCGATCACAGAAGCCGTTTTCAGCAGCTCACGGGTCTTTTCGTCGAGTTTGTCGATGCGTGAAAGGATCACCTCATTGATGCTTCCCGGGATATTGATCAGGTGAATTTTTTCTGTTACATGAAACTTGTTTTCATGGAACTCAATAATTCCTTCATCAATAAAACTGCGGATCACCTCTTCGATGAAAAAGGGATTCCCTTCTGTTTTCCGGATAATCAGATCGTTGATATCAGAGGGCAATGTATTGTTATGCAACAGATTGCCTATCAGATTCTCAGATTCATTCTTCTCCAGCGGTTCAATCTGAAGGATGAGATGATTTTCTGGAAGTTTTTCCGCCTGATAATTTAACAGGTAATCACCTGTCTCCTCAAATCCAAGCCTAAAGATGTTTATAAACAACACCGGATGATTAGCTGCCAACCGGAACAGCGATTCCAGGAAGAGGATGGAGGAGTTGTCGGCCCAGTGCAAATCTTCGAGAATGATCACCACCGGCCTTACTATTGAAGCCAGGGTCAACAGGTCGCGGAGGTTTTTCAGGATCAGTTTTTCCAGCGCTTCCCCTTCGATGCCGGCAATACGGTCTTTGTATTTACCAGTCAAGGGCAATCCCATCATGGTGGCGATGAAGGGGAAGATCTCCTCCGACTGCTCTTGTGAAACCCTCCGGATTGAGTCATTGAGTTTTTTGGCGGATGTGGTCTGGGAATCCTCTTCCCGGATGCCACTCCACGATTTGATGAGCTGGATGATGGGATGGAAGCTGAGGTTCCGGCCCATCGACTGTGCTCTGCCTTCCAGCACTGCTGCTTTCTCCATCCAATCCTGGGCTTTTATCTCGGCGATCAGCCGGGATTTTCCGATGCCAGCTTTGCCTACAACATTGACAATTGACCCTTTTCCGGAGATGAGTTTTTTTACCTGCTCTTCAATAAGGTCCATTTCATGCCCGCGTCCCACCATCTCAGAACCGATTTTTCGCTCCGAACCAGTCTCGTGGATCACCTTCTTTCGTTTTCTGCCAAGCAATTCATAAACAGCCAACGTCTCTTTTGATCCGCGGAGAGGAAGAGGTTCCAGCTTGTTGAATTCGAATCGCTCTTTGGTGGCTTCAAAAAGAGATCCGTTTGCCAACGTCTGGCATGGTTCTGCAAATCCCCGTAACCGACCGGCGAAATTCACCGCTGGTCCCATGACAGAGATCAGCTTTTCTCCATGAGTAACTATTTCACCAATTGTTCCTTCACCTGAGGCAATGCCAGCTTTGAACCTGATATTGATGGGTAGCTTCTTTTCTGATAGGGATGCCTCCAGCCGGTCCCTGAACTCAAAGATCGTTTCCAGTCCCTGTTGTGCCTGTTGGGACGTTGACTTTTCATCAGAAAACACTGCTTGAAAGACATCGCCTGAAAAATGAGTAAGCACTCCGTGGTGCAAACGGATTGTGGCATCAGCGATAGCATGGATTTCGGAAAGCAGCACATTGAACTCTTTGGCGGGGAGTTTGCCGGATAATTCAATAAACCCAGGCAGTTCGGCAGAAAGAATGGTGACGGTTTTTGACTCCATCAGGAAGCTTGGTGAAGAAACAAGGTACTAAGTTATAAAAAAACTCTGAGCTCTGTGCCCTGAGTCCTGAACCCAAGTTCTTTGAAATATACATTTAGGTTCCCGGCAGGTTGGAAAAACCACATTAATGAAGAAAGTTCAAAAAGCTAATTCAGAGAAAGCTCTTTGGCTTAATGCTGATAATCCTGATGACAGGGAATTACTAAACCAGATAAATTCATCGCGGGCAATTGAATTATTTAAACCACAGTCGCTAGTCATCATTGATGAGGCTCAACGACTGGAGAACTCGGGACTGACATTAAAAATTATTCATGACAGTTGTCCGGGAATTCAGTTGGTTGCTACCGGTTCAAGCGCTTTTGAATTAACAGATAAGATCAAAGAGTCACTGACTGGAAGAAAGTGGACTTACACACTTTTTCCTATTTCCTTTCAAGAGTTGGTCAATCATACCAATAAACTTGAATTGATCAAAATGCTTGATACACGGTTGATCTATGGATCCTATCCTGAGGTGATCAATCAGGCAGGAAATGAAAAGGAGATTTTATATGAATTAATCTCCGATTATCTGTATAAAGATATCTTTCGAATGAAAGAGATCAGAAAGCCAGATCTTGTTGAGAAGTTGGTGAAGGCATTGGCATTCCAGGTTGGCAATCAAGTTTCGAACCGGGAACTTGCGAATATGTTACAGGCTGATAAAGAAACGATAGAACGATATATTTATCTTCTTGAAGAGGCCTATGTCATTTTCCGGCTGCCATCTTTTTCGAGGAATCTGAGAAACGAACTCAAAGCATCAAAGAAAATATATTTTGTTGATAATGGAATCCGAAATGCCGTCATCAACCAATTCAACCCGGTCACTTTGCGTAATGACATAGGCGTTTTATGGGAGAACCTGATGATAACAGAACGTCGTAAGACAAACGGTTACAAAAGACAATTTTATAACACCTATTTCTGGAGAACAACACGACAACAGGAGATTGATTATCTGGAAGAGGCTGATGGAATCCTTCATGCGTATGAGTTTAAATGGCAATCAGCAACAAAGGTCAAACCTTCACTGACTTTTCAATCAGCATATCCTGATACTGATTTCAAGATTATTTCGAAGGATAATTTCTGGGAGTTCATTTAACTTCGCCACCTCCTGACGATGAAGCCCCGGCAAGAAAGCAACTGGCCAACCTGGTCGGCCAGTGCCTGGGATGACAGGTCTTAAATTGGCAGGGAAATGGACCACTATTTATTCTCAAACACCAACCCGCCATCCTTCACGTCCACCACAATCTCCGAATCCTTATCCACTTTTCCCTGCAGGATCATCTTGGAAAGTTCGTTGAGCACCTGCTTCTGAAGCACTCGTTTGATTGGCCGGGCGCCGTATTGGGGATCAAAACCAATGTTGCCTATAAATTCGATGGCTTTTTCTGTGGCTGATAATTTGATGTTGTTTTTTCCCAGCATCTTCTCCACGATACCGAGCTGAAGCCGCACCACATCCATGATCTCCTCTTTGGTAAGAGGCTGGAACATGATGATCTCATCCACCCGGTTCAGGAACTCCGGACGGATACTCTTTTTCAGCAGGTCGAACACCTGCGTCCGGGTATTGTTCAGGATCTCTTCCCGGTTGCCCTTGTCAATCTTCTCCAGATTTTCCTGAATGATGTGCGACCCGATGTTGGAGGTCATGATGATGATGGTATTTTTGAAATCGACCGTTCGGCCTTTGTTGTCGGTAAGGCGGCCATCATCAAGCACCTGCAGCAGGATGTTGAAAACATCGGGATGCGCTTTTTCAATCTCATCCAGCAGCACCACGGAGTAAGGTTTCCGTCTGACGGCTTCCGTGAGCTGACCGCTTTCATCGTATCCCACATACCCCGGAGGCGCTCCTATCAATCGGCTCACCGTATGGCGCTCCTGGTATTCCGACATGTCGATCCTTACCATACTGTTTTCGTTGTTGAAAAGAAATTCAGCCAGCGCTTTGGCAAGTTCGGTCTTTCCAACGCCGGTAGTTCCCAGGAAGATGAACGATCCGATCGGACGGCGGGCGTCCTGCAGTCCGGCCCGGCTGCGGCGGATGGCATCCGAAATGGCGCCGATCGCTTCCTCCTGGCCGACTACCCGCATGTGGAGTTCAGTCTCGAGATCCATCAGCTTCTCCCTTTCGCTCTGCAGCATCCGCGTAACCGGGATGCCTGTCCAACGGGAAACAACATCAGCGATCTCTTCGGCGCCTACCTCTTCGTTCACCATTGGTGAGTCCTTCTGGATCTCAGACAATTTTGATTTGGACTTCTCAATCGCTTTTTCTGCAGCAGGAATTTTGCCGTATCTGATCTCTGCTACAAGCCCCAGGTCTCCGTTGCGATCAGCCTGGTCGGCCTCCAGCTTCATATTTTCAATCTCTTTCTTTGTGGTTTGGATCTGTTCAACCAGCTCTTTCTCGGCCTGCCACTTGGCTTTCATCTCATTCCGCTCATCGCTGAGATTCGCTATCTCTTCATTCAGCTCTTTCAGTTTATCCTGATCGTTTTCCCGTTTGATCGCTTCCCGTTCGATTTCCAGCTGGCGGATCTTACGTTCGATCTTCTCTAACTCTTCGGGGAGGGAATTTATTTCTAGCCGGAGCTTAGAAGCGGCTTCATCGATGAGGTCGATGGCCTTATCCGGGAGGAAACGATCAGAGATATAGCGCTGGGATAATTCTACGGCTGCAATGATAGCATCGTCTTTAATCCGCACATGATGGTGGGTCTCATAGCGCTCTTTCAGTCCGCGAAGGATACTGATGGCATCCAGGGTATCCGGTTCATTGACCTTTACCGGCTGGAAACGCCGTTCCAGGGCTTTGTCTTTCTCGAAGTATTTCTGGTACTCTTTTAGCGTTGTAGCCCCGATGGCTCTTAACTCTCCACGAGCCAGGGCCGGTTTCAGGATATTGGCTGCATCCATGGCTCCTTCGGTCGCCCCGGCGCCTACCAGGGTGTGGATCTCGTCAATGAAGAGGACGATCTCTCCGTCGGAACCGATCACCTCTTTTACGACACTTTTAAGTCTCTCTTCAAATTCGCCACGGTATTTGGCTCCTGCCATGAGTGAGCCCATATCCAGGGAGTAGATCTGCTTGCTCTTCAGGTTCTCCGGCACATCCCCATCGATGATCCGGTGAGCTAGGCCTTCAGCGATAGCGGTCTTTCCAACACCGGGTTCCCCGATCAGGATCGGGTTATTTTTCGTGCGTCGACTCAGGATCTGGAGCACACGTCGGATCTCCTCATCCCGACCGATAACCGGGTCGAGTTTTCCTTCCCGGGCCATCTCGTTGAGATTACGGGCGTATCGGTTCAGGGCGTTGTAATTCTCTTCGGCCGACTGACTTTTGACATTGCTGCCCTGTCGCAGTTGTTTGATGGAAGCCATCAGGTCTTTTTCTGTTATGCCGTTGTCCTTCATCAGTCGGGATGTGGCATCATTTACAGCAAGGATTCCCAGCAGCATGTGTTCGATGGAGACGAAGTCGTCTTTCATCTCCTGGCTCAACGCCACGGCTTTCTGCAGCGCCTGGTTTGCCTCCCGGCTGAGGAAGGGCTCTCCACCTGAGACTTTTGGGTAAGATTCAATGATCTTGTCAAGCGCCTTGGTAAAGATCGGCACATTGACATTCAGTTTCTTTAACAGGTAGGGGATGACATTCTCATCCACCGTCAGCATCCCTTTCAGCAAGTGAGAAGCCTCGATTGCCTGGTTCTGGAACGCCTGGGCAATCTCTCCGGCTTTCTGAACCGCCTCCTGTGCTTTGATTGTGAAATTGTTGAAATTCATATATTTAAAGTTCTAATGTTCGTGATTATTTTTTCAGATTACAGATCCTGGATCCTGGAAGTCACTTGCCGATAGTTTTCGGGGTTGAAGTTAAGGAACTTTTGACAGTTAACAGGCTAAAAACAGGTCTTTTTGTCTCAAATCACGGCCCTTTTTCCTAATTTCGCGTTAATTATTTCACAATGGAAAAATCCACTCTTGTCGTCGGAGCCAGTGCTAATCCTGACAGGTATTCTAATATGGCGATCCAGTCGCTGGTTGTCCATCATTACAAGGCGTTTGCAGTGGGACTTCGGGAAGGCATGATACATGGAGTACTCATTTCAAGACCCTTTCCCAAACTGGAGCATATTCATACGGTAACGATGTATGTGGGGAGGAAGAACCAGCCCTTTTACTACGATTATATCCTCTCCCTCAAACCCAAAAGGGTCATTTTTAATCCGGGAAGTGAAAACGAGGAATTTGAGACGATGCTCAAGGAGCAGGGGACGGAGGTAATCCATGCTTGTACACTGGTGATGCTGCTGCAAGGGAGTTATTAGTGAAATATCTTTCCCTCTCCCTCGTTATAGATTTATTCGTATTTTTACACATTCAATCGAATCATTCCGGATGAAACGAATTCTCCTTCTCTTATCACTTCTGTTGCCTCTGTTAGCCGTTAGCCAGTTGAACTGCGTGGTCACTCCTGCCGACACCCTCATGTGTACTCGCGACAGCATGGCTTTTGTAGCCACCGTTCAGGGTTCCGGTCCCACGTCATTTCAATGGCTCAAAAATGGTCTCATCATTCCTGAAGCTATGAATGATACGTTTGCTTTGCCGAATGTTTCGGAGAGTGATACGGGTCTATTTAGTTGTGTTGCTACTCGTGGTTTGGAAATTGATACCAGCAATAATGCCACCCTTCGAGTGCATCCTGCCATGAACATCAGTGAGTTAACGAGGATCAACGAGATTGGTTGCCGGCTTTCCCGAAATGATGATGGATCCTACTCGCCTAATTGTAAAGCACAATTCTTAGTTGGAGTTAATGGCGGTGAGAGACCATTGACCTATTATTGGGGTGGGGGATACATGCAGGATTCCCTGGTACTGGGGTTATGTCCTGACCGTAGTTACACTGTCAGAATAACAGATAATAATGGGTGTAAGTTGGACTCTGCATTTTTTGTGGATTACCTCAAGACCCCTGATGTCCCTTTTCAGAAATACCTGAGAGATTACGTCGCTCCCCGTGATACATTTTATCTGACAAACCCAAATGTGACGGTAAAATTTCCGGACGAGTACCTTGATTCGATCGTAAGTTGGGTGTGGCGGTTCGGTGATGGTGATACCATTCCAAATCTCAACCCGGCAACGCACACTTATGATAAAAATGGTGAGTTTCTTATCACCCTCAAGGTGACCGATCTGAATGACTGTGACACGACAATCCAGGACTCTGTTACCATTCGTACAGCTTTGTTGAAGATCCCATATGCTTTTACTCCTAACGGCGATGGGAAGAATGATAAGTTTGAGATCAAGATTTTAAGGGATAACGATCCGGCCAGCACCAACTATGACAACCTGGAGTTTCAGGATGCCTACCTCGGGAATGAATTTCTTGTATTTGACCGGGCCGGCAAGAAGGTCTACAATGTGATCAATTACAAAAGTGGTGACTGGGATGGAAGGAACCTTCCGGATGGAGTCTATTTTTACATCCTTAGGTGTCAGGGTCAGTATGCGGATGAAGTCTACCGTGGTGCAATCCATATCCTTGGAAGAGGACTCTGAGGATTATCCGCCCATCAGCATTTTCAAGTAAAACAACGGGTTTCCCAATTTTTTTCTGATTTTCGCATTGGTAAATCCGGAAGCAAGGATCTTCTGAAATTCCCTGCTCTTGTTTGCTCTTCTGACTACAAGGTTGAACATCCATGGATACCTTGCATATCGTTGCATTGCGGCACTGGTGCTGTGTTCGACCCTTGTACGCCGATCAATCCGGTGGTCATAATCTGAGAGCATAACCGAATTATAATTGCCGGTTTTAGCACATTCCAGGATAACAGCGCCAGCCGATTCGGCACTGGCCATGGCAAATCCGATTCCTTCTCCTGAAAAGGGATCTACCCCTAGCGCAGCGTCCCCCAGCAATAAGTATCGGTCGCCCGAGAGATCTTTCAGGTTACGATGAACCGCCAGCCCACGTGCCTGGAAGGGGGTCACCTGATTCGCGTTGGTAAACCGTTTGGAAATAACCGGATCGTTTGTGATCAAATCTTCCAGGACTTGCTTCAGGGATAGACGGTCGCGGATTACCATGGGGTAGGGAAGTCCCAACCCTACGTTGGCACGGCCCTCTACTTCCGGAAAAATCCACAGATAAGCAGGCAATAAATCCTTGAGGTAATAGAGGTCAATAAAGTTCTGCGGATGAAATCCCGTCACACCTTCAAAATACGCCCGAACCGCCAGGCAGTAGTATGACTTGTCCAGGGTCCGGATACTGAGACTCTTTCTGACCAGCGACCGGATGCCATCGGCTCCGGCAACCAGTTGAGCCCTTACAATTCTGTTAGTTGTCCGTATCTCAACAGCATCAGACAGCCTGTTCACAGCAGTCGCTGCCTCACCCTCAAACATGTTAATGGAAGGATACCTGGAAATCCGCTCCTGCAGAAAATGGTCAAAAGCCAGCCGGGGACTGATGTATCCAGGAGGATCTTCATCTCCCGTTTGGGCAGTCAGGTATGGAAGTTCCAGCGGATGGTTCCCTGGGGAATGAAACCGGATGCCCCAGGAAGGCGTTTTGGGGACATCCCGGAGAAAATCATGGTAAATATTATCAGGCATCCGTCTTAGCACATTCAGCACTTGTCCGCTCAAAGCATCCCCGCAAATCACATCCCGGGGAAATCGCGCTTTGTCAAATACCGCAATTCTCAACCCGGTGTGGGCAAGACTCAATGCCAGTGTAGCGCCGGCGGGGCCTGCTCCTATAATAACAATATCGAATTCATGGTGAGTCATCGGGAGCAAAGATACAAATAGAAGAAAGTGAAATGGTAAAACGGTGAACCGGAGCGAAACGGAGTTCGGCGGAACCAAATGGTGATAAAGCGAAGAGCGAAGAGCGAAAAGCCTTAACTTTGCTGAAACCAACATGATGACGAAGAAAGAGCGATTTGAACAGGTGATCCTGTATTTTCAGGAGCACAATCCGGATGCTGAGACCGAACTGCATTACACTGAACCGTATCATTTGATCGTGGCAGTGATCTTGTCAGCACAATGCACGGATAAGCGGGTAAATATGATCACGCCTGCATTTTTCCGGAAGTTTCCAACAATTGCATCCTTAGCTGAAGCGCCTCAGGAGGAGGTGTTTGAACGTATTAAAAGTTGTTCCTACCCCAATAACAAGGCTAGGAACCTTATCGGTATGGCAAAAACGTTACTTACTGAATTCAACGGTGTGATGCCTTCTGAGGTTTCTGAACTGCAAACGTTGCCTGGCGTTGGGCGCAAAACGGCCAATGTGCTTGCTGCCGTGTTATTTAATAAACCTGTCATGGCTGTCGATACACATGTACATCGAATATCGGCCAGGATTGGATTGACCACTGGCGCCAAAACTCCGCTCCAGACCGAGATGCAACTCATAAAATATATTCCGGAAGAGTTAATCCCTCTTGCACATCATTGGCTTATCCTGCATGGACGGTATGTGTGTGTCGCCCGGAAGCCTAGATGCGAGGCGTGTGGACTGATCATGTTCTGTCGATACTATCAGAAGGAACATTCCTAGGTTGTTGATAACTCGCTTCCCGAAAATCAGCGCCCTGCACCAGAATTTTATATTTTTGAATTCAAAATTCCTGTCAAATCAAATTTTTTTTTAAAAACACGTATTACCTTTTGACCTAATTCCGGATATAGAGAAGAAAATCATCCGGGATTATGGAGCATGGTGTAAGAAAAAGAACCACACGCAACAGATCCTGGCAGTATTAACGTAAAGACGAGGCATGCCTCGTTTCCACGGGCAACGCTTGAACTGCCCATAAAGAAAGGAAAAAAATGGCAAAAGATGTTGAAGAAAACAAAGAAAAAATGAAAGCACTGCAACTAACGCTGGATAAGCTGGAAAAGACGTATGGCAGAGGCACTGTTATGAAACTGGGAGACTCACCGGTAGAAAAGGTAGATATTATCAAGACAGGGTCGATCGGGTTGGATGCAGCTCTTGGTATTGGTGGATTGCCGAGGGGGAGAGTGATTGAGATCTATGGGCCTGAGTCGTCGGGCAAAACCACATTGGCACTTCACGCTATTGCGGAAGCCCAGAAAACAGGCGGTATTGCGGCTTTCATTGACGCGGAGCATGCATTTGACCGTTTTTATGCCCAGAAGCTGGGAGTTGATGTGGAGAACCTGCTCGTTTCACAACCCGACAACGGGGAGCAAGCTCTGGAGATTACCGAGAACCTGATTCGTTCCGGTGCGATAGATATCATTGTGATCGACTCAGTTGCTGCACTTACGCCTAAGAGTGAGATTGAAGGTGAAATGGGTGATTCTAAGATGGGATTGCAGGCAAGGCTAATGTCGCAAGCCTTGCGGAAGTTGACTTCCACCATCTCAAAAACTGCCACCTGTTGTATTTTTATCAACCAGCTGAGAGAGAAGATTGGTGTCATGTTTGGCAATCCTGAGACTACTACCGGTGGGAATGCATTGAAGTTTTATGCATCGGTGAGGCTTGATATCCGCAGACAATCCCAGATCAAGGATGGGGATGAGGCAGTTGGTAACCATGTGAAAGTCAAGGTTGTGAAAAATAAAGTGGCCCCACCTTTTCGGAAAGCTGAGTTTGATATCATGTTTGGCGAGGGGATCTCACGGACCTATGAGATTATCGATCTGGCAACTGAACTTAATATTATCAAGAAGAGTGGTTCATGGTTTAGTTATGGAGAAACGAAACTGGGTCAGGGAAGAGATGCCGTAAAGAAGATTCTGCTTGATAATCCAGAACTTGCCGATGAACTGGAAGGCAAGATTATGGAGGCACTGAAAGGAGGTGTCTAGTATGAAGATTGGGTTTGCTGTTATTTTTCTGTGCTTCGTCCTCCTGTTCACACGATGCAACCCTTCACAACCTGAGCAGAAAGAGGCTTCATTAGTAGATTCGGTGGATATTTACCTGAAGGAACTAAGCCAGGCGATTACAAATAACGACAAGGATCCTGATCTCTACAATCAACGTGCAACGCTTTTTCTGCGTGATCATGAATTTGACAAGGCTCTAAAAGATATCAACAAAGCGATTTCGCTGGATGATAAAAATCCGGACTATTACCTAACCCTTTCCGATATTCAGCTGTTGATGGGGCAGACAGATAATTGTCTGACAGCGCTGAACAGGGCGGCTGCGCTCGATCCAAACAGCCAGGAGGCCAGGTTGAAGATGGCACAACTATTTCTCATCCTGCGAAACTATACAGCAACTTTCCGGGTGATCAATGAGCTTGTCACGCTGGATGATTACAATCCACGTGCATATTTCCTGCGGGCGATTGCATACCTGGAAAAGGGGGATACTGCTAAGGCAGTAGGGGATCTGATGAAAGCTGTAGACCAGGATCAGCAATTTTATGATGCATACATGCAACTGGGAGAGCTATTTTCCCTGCGAAATGACCCCCTTGCTGAAGGTTACCTGTCCAATGCCCTGCGTGTGAAGCCAGAAAACAAGCAAGCGCTCTATTTGCTTGGCATGTATTATCAGAATACAGAGCAGTTTGAGAAAGCACTTCAGGCTTATCAACGGTTATATATCAAGGCACCTGATTTCAGGAATGCCCCTTTTAATAAAGGATATATCTACCTGGTGTACTTAAATGATTTCCCGAAAGCCATCGAAGCCTTTACAGATGCAATCAACATAGACTCTAACTATGCAGATGCCTTCTTTAACAGGGGGTATGCTTATGAATTGAATGATCAGCCGGATCAGGCTTATAACGATTATAAAACAACTCTGAGACTGGATGTGAATAATCCACGCGCGATTGAAGGATTAAATCGTTTGGATCAAGGAGGATATGTCAGGTAAAATCTTTTTTCAAGTCGTTCAACTCCACAACCAGAGACTCTGTTCCTTTTTTCAGGTCATCAAATAGCTCCAGCAAGCCATTGTTGTCTTCGTGTTTGGCTTGTTCGTCCAATACACGGGAGAGTTCGATGGTCGCAGGGTCCATAAAGTTGGCTATCACTCCTTTCAAGCTGTGTGCATTGAATTTTAATCTAGTGAAATCATGTTCAGTTATATTTTTCTGGAGGTTAGTCAGACGCTCTTTATATTCACCTAAAAAAATATCGATAATCTCAACAACAACCTCTTTATCAAGGTAAACAAAGTTCTCTTTGAATCTTTCACGATCAATCATAGTCAAGGATTTGAGTATACAAATATACTCTTTTCAGAGAATATCTATATATTCTGATTCAACTCCGCCTGAATTTCCTTCCTGGAAAAGAAGGTAATGTATGGCTGAATGGCAATTTACAAGTTTGTAACCATATCTGGTTTCAAACAAATGACGACACTCTTTGACTGCATTCTCCTGAAATGCGATCTGGGGTTTCTGAATGATAAGGAGAAAGTCCTTCAGATCCTGGTAGATATCTGTGATGCCTTCGGCGATGCTGGCACGGATGGTATCGTGCTGCGTTTTCTCATGTAAATCAATGAAATAAAAGATATCTTCCTGCCCAAGTTTAATTCTGATCATATTAAATAACGCTCCCCATTGCTCTTCAGTGACATAATGTTCGATCGCATCGTCATCAGTCACTTGAATTTCAGGTAACAAAGAGGCTTTCAAATAGATAACTGGCAGGACTCTCTGAAGGTAGATCAGAATCTGATCCCGGGTATAATCTTCTGCTTTTTCGATAAAGAGTGTAAAATCATTGGCAACAGTCAGCATCTCCAGCACCTGCCTGGATTGAAGAATAGCTTCCTTGCTTGTGGACTCTTTTTGCATGAGTTAAAGATTTTAACAAAGATACATTTTTAGTTTCTCATCGTTTGGATATATGGGGATGTTGGGCCAAACCCCCTCTTTTCGATATTGCTGGTTTCGAACAGATCAAACTGGACAAGTGGAACCCCTGGAGTTGTAGGGTAAACAAAGCAAGAGACCATAATGGTAGGAAAAATAAGGTTATCGTTTTTAAACATCAAACCAACACCGATTCCTGTCATGAACCTGGATTCCCAAAGAGACTTCCCTTTCGGAGCTGACATTCCTGCCCAGATTGTTCCCTGCAGGGCAAACCGAAACCCGTAAAAGTACCATGGGGCATAAGCTACGGTTGATAAGGAGAGAATAGCGACCTGGCTTCCATTGAACAGAGAGTCGTTATTCACTGAGTTGATTTTTGCTGCCTCAGCGAGATCGTAATAATCCTGGTTATTTTCAAGTTCATTAAACAAGTAGTTATAACGACAGGTTATATAAGATCTGAATTTAAAACGTTTAGTAGGAGAAAAATAGAGGTAACTCATATAGAGTGCTTCAATCTTGAGCAAACCATCTTCGAAGGTATCCCGGTGGAGGTAACTTCCCAGGTTGAACTGGCCATAAAGATATCCAAACCTTTCAATAAAATTTCCTGCCGACGCCCCAAGATTCATATAAAACCTGGTATAAAAATCAGTGATCGCAGGGCCAACCGTAATATGCCCAAGAAAACCGTATGGAAATGACTCAGTTTTCCCGAATTGCAGGATGTAGTCAGTATTGTAATACTTGTTTCTTGATATCTGCAGGCTGGTAAGTGCGGTTGTCGTATTAGAATACCCGATGTTGGAATCAATCGTCACTTCAGGTCGACTTAAGTAATTGCGAAAGAGCACACTCTGAGCTATAACCAATCGAGTGTAAGGAGCTGACTTGTTGATAGGTGATGAGAGACCCAACCATGCCCCCTCCTGGTGGTATGTAGCAATCTGAGAACGTACATTATTTAATGGAGCTACGGTTTTTGCCAGGGTGAAGTTTATCCCTCCTGCCAACCGTGTTGAATAGCTGTAGAATGGTCTGGAGAGTCCGGCATAGAGTGTTTCGTTGCCATCATCGTCTTGTGTTAAGGTGATGGTACCATCGATAAACGATCCGCTGATATTGGTAAAATTATAAGAGAGGCCGTCAAAACGAAAAAAAGGAGCTCTTGAATAATTCGTGGACCAGAAAAGGGAAAAGCGATCACCACTGCCGAGAAAGTTGGCATCATATAAGCTGCCACGTAATCTTGTAAGATCAATAATAATCAGTGTGCCACCAATCGACCAGTTGTCCTTGGTGATAACAACAATGTCTACGGTATCACTTCCGGGGTTGGTTTCAGTCATCACGATACGGGCATCAGCGATGTAGGGAAGTTCCTGAAGTATGCGCATATTATCAGCAATCTTATCTGCGTTTACATGTTCTCCGGATCTGAACATCAGCTGATTTCGGATTACGCTTATCCGCGTGTTCATATGAACCATGTTGCCAAATCGGCCTGCTCCTGTCTGTACTTTTCCGGAAGTATCGAAAATTGATATCCCGAATGGACCCATTGATTTGATATCAACCTCCCGGATGTACATCCCCTGATAGGGGAGAAACGGGATCTCAATCTTTTGTGTTTGAATACTATCCGGGAGTGAGCTTACCTGAGGTGCAACAAAAGCCAGGTTATAAAGCAGTTTCGATAACCTGCTTCTCCCAAATTTCTTGTAGATTGTATCATAGAGAGTTTGTGTTCGTAACTGGTTAACCTCTTCAGCACGTAGCTTTCGTACTGAGGCGATCACGACAGTGGTATCGTTAGGGAAAATAAAATATTCTGTAGGGCTTGTAAAGTAGATACCGGATTTAAAATGGATTGTGTCGTATTTAAGAAGATCCGCTTGGATGCCACTCTTTTTGTTCCTTTCCTGGCTGAAAACCAAGAGAGGAAAAGTAACGATGGCAAGATAGAGGATAAGTGAATGAATAAACGAACTTCTTGACATCTATCTCAGCTTCATAGAATGGATGATTCCTTCGATTTTGTCATCCAGAAAGCTATTAATATGGTCGAAATCGCTTCTCTGCTTCAGGGGTGCCCTCACACCGAAGTAGTACTTGATCTTTGGCTCCGTTCCGGAAGGCCTGATGCTAATTACACTTCCATCTTCAAGGATGAACTGAAGGACGTTGGAAGAGGGAAGATGAATCGGTGTAACAGTCCCTGTTTCAAGATTTTTCTCTTCCAGAGTAAGGTAATCTTTCATCGAGGTGACCTTGATGTTATTGATAAATTTCAAGGGATGATTTCGGTAGTTGACCATCATTTGTTGGATTTCCTCGGCTCCGGCTTTTCCTTTCCTGGTCACAGAGAGGAGACTCTCTTTGTAAAACGAGTAGGTCATATAAATCTCAACGAGCAGGTCAAAGAGTGTTTTTCCCTTGTCGGCCACCCAGGCGGCGGTCTCAGCTATCATGGCACAGGCGCTCACGGCATCTTTATCTCTCACAAAGTCACCTATTAGATAACCGTAACTCTCCTCTCCTCCTACGATAAATGTCTTAGAACCCTCATGCTGCCTGATCACGTCGGCGATAAACTTGAAGCCAGTAAGTACATTGAAGTACTCCAGGTCAAATGACTGTGCGATATCGCGAAGAAGTTCGGAAGTTACAATGGTTTTAATAATAAACTCATTTCCAGTGAATCGGCCAAGTTCCTTCCAGCGGCTAAGAATATAGAAAAAAAGAAGCGCTGCCGTTTGATTGCCATTCAATAAGATAAATTTTCCCGACGGGTCTTTCACAGCGATCCCAACACGGTCGGCGTCGGGATCTGTAGCCATCACCAGATCTGCGTTTTTCTTTTCAGCTAGCTGGATTGCCATACTTAGGGCATCGTGCTCTTCCGGGTTTGGCGAGTGGACTGTTGGAAAGTTACCATCGGCAGTACCTTGTTCCTCAACCACAATTACATTAGTGAATCCAAATCTTTTGAGTATATCAGGAATGATAGTCCTGCCCGTACCGTGTAATGGCGTGTAGACAATCTTAAGCTCTCGTTGTCGGGTTATGGCATCAGGCGACAATCGAAGGGCAAGAACCTGTTCCAGGTAAGCTTCGTCGATCTCTTTTCCGATAGACTCGATCAACCCAGGATTGCCATGCCATTTTACCTGATCGACAGATGTAATTAGGTGGACCTCTTTGATCACATTTTTATCATGCGGAGCAATCATTTGTGCCCCATCATCCCAGTAAGCTTTATATCCGTTATACTCCTTGGGATTGTGGGAAGCAGTTATCATGACACCACTTTGACATCCAAGGTACCGGATTGCAAAAGAGAGTTCAGGTGTGGGCCGGAGGTCATCAAATACGAAAACTTTAACCCCGTTTGCTGCAAGTACTTCCGCAGTGATTTGTGCAAAATACCGGCTATTATTCCGGCTGTCATAAGATATAGCCATGCTGATCGGAGCAACATCCGGGAACATTTTCTTCAGGTAATTGGCCAGTCCCTGAGTAGCCATGCCAACAGTATATTTATTCATGCGGTTTGTCCCAACTCCCATGATGCCACGTAAACCGCCGGTCCCAAATTCCAAATCACGGTAAAACGCATCAGTAAGCGTAACCGGATCCTTCAAAATAAGCTCTTTTACCTGTGCTTTTGTCTCTCCATCAACATTCCCATCCAGCCAGGCTTGTGCACGATTAAACACGGTCTGATCTATATGTTCCATATTTAGTCCTCAGTTGGCAGTCTGCAGTTTTCGTTAATCTATTTCGTCACTTCCATCACTTCCATCATTGCCACGTTGCTCCGCTCCTCGCAACAAGCCTCATGACCTCATGACCCTTCTTCCTTCAACTTCAGGATACAATCCAGCAGGCTATCACGCCAGTAAGGGATTGAAATGCCAAAACGGTTTTTGATCCTTGTTTTGTTCAACACACTATAAAAGGGCCGGGGTGCAAGTTGCAGGTAGTCCTTCGATTCGATTGGAAGAACCTGGCAATGTATTTCAGCTAATTCTACAATGGCTTTGGCAAAGTCGTACCAGGAAGCAACGCCTTCATTGGAGTAATGGAATAGCTCCACCCCCCAGTGATCTTTAAGTGCAGGAATGATATCCACAATAGCTTTACAAAGATCCCTTGCATATGTAGGTGTTCCAATCTGATCAAAGATCACATTGAGGCTGCCACGTTCCCGGCCGTATTTCAGAATTGTTTTTACGAAATTTTGCCCAAAGGATGAATAGAGCCAGGATGTCCGGATAATGACTCCGCGGTTTGCATGGCTGAATACTGCCTGTTCCCCTTCGTATTTGCTTTTCGCATAGGTTGAGATGGGGTTTGGCGGTATATCTTCCTGGTAGGGAGTACATGCAGTGCCATCGAACACATAATCGGTTGAAACATGCAGGAGGATGGAGTCAGTTTCGTTGGCAATTTTGGCCAGAATTTCCACAGCGGTTCCATTGATCAGGATCGCTTTGTCAAGATCTCGTTCTGCATTGTCGACAGCGGTATATCCGGCACAATTGACAATGATATCCGGCTTCTCCTTTCTGATCAGGCCTGTTACAGCAACGGTATCGGTAATATCCAGCTCATCTATGTCAGTAAAGAGATATACGTTTGAGTGATCACTTCTGGCAATAACCTGGAATTCATTTCCCATCTGACCTTTCGAACCAGTTATCAGAATCTTCATGGTAATGGTTGATATGCGATCTTTTTAAAATAGGCAATCGTCCTTTTCAATCCCTCCTCAAGCGGGATCTTGGGCTCCCAGCCGAGCTCCTTTTTGGCGAGATCGATATTTGGTTGCCGTTGGGTTGGATCATCAGCAGGGAGAGGCATGTATACGATTTTGGACCGGGATTCAGTAAGTTTTAAGACCAGTTCTGCCAGTTCCAGCATCGTGAACTCTCCGGGATTGCCAACGTTAACAGGCCCGATGAAATCATCACGCGAGTTCATCAGACGGATCATCCCATCGAGGAGGTCATCCATGTAACAGAAACTGCGTGTTTGCGAACCATCACCATAAATCGTGATGTCATCACCGTTAAGTGCCTGAACGATGAAGTTGGAAACCACCCTTCCGTCGTGGGGATGCATGCGGGGGCCATACGTATTGAAGATCCGGATGATCTTGATCTTTACTTCATTCTGCTTATGATAGTTGACGAATAGTGTCTCTGCAACTCGTTTTCCTTCATCATAACAGGACCGGGGGCCAATTGGATTTACATGGCCCCAGTACCCTTCTACCTGAGGATGGATCTCCGGGTCGCCATATACTTCACTGGTAGAGGCCTGGAGTACCTTTGCTTTGATTCGTTTCGCCAGTCCAAGCATATTTATAGCCCCCATCACGGATGTTTTCACAGTTTTGATTGGGTTGTACTGGTAATGGATTGGAGAGGCTGGACAAGCGAGGTTATAGATTTCATCCACTTCAATAAAAAATGGCATTGTCACATCATGACGGATCATCTCAAAAAACGGGTTTTCCAAAAGGTGAACCACATTGGACTTTTGACCAGTGAAGAAGTTGTCGAGGCATACAACCTCGTTTCCCTCCTTTAGCAAACGTTCACAAAGATGAGAACCGAGGAAGCCAGCTCCCCCGGTGACCAGAACTTTCTTTTTAATCATAGAAGCGCTATTTATCAGTGTTGACGCCGATACAGAAATAGTCGAACCCTTTTTGTTTCAACTCTTCGGCGTCGTATATATTCCGGCCGTCAAATACAGCATTTACTTTCATCAGCTTTTTAATCACCTTCCAGTTAGGGAATTTAAATTCGGGCCACTCTGTAATCATCAGCAGACAGTCTGCATCAATAAGGGCATCATATTGATCGACGGCATACTCAATTGTATCGCCCACGACTCGTTTCGTTTCATGCATTGCCACGGGATCGTAAGCTCTTACCTTTGCACCGGCATCGAGAAATTGCCGGATCATCACCAGCGCAGGAGCTTCGCGCATATCATCAGTCTGGGGCTTAAAGGAGAGTCCCCAGAGGGCGATGACTTTCCCTTTCAGGTTTCCTTTAAAATATTTCTTGATTTTATTGAACATGACTAATTTCTGATCGTCGTTGACAGCTTCTACTGCTTTGAGTATCCGCAGGGAGTGGCCAAATTCGTCTGAAGTTTTAATCAGGGCTTTGACATCTTTCGGGAAACAGCTTCCACCATATCCGACACCGGGATAGATGAACTTTGTGCCGATCCGGCTATCAGAACCGATCCCCCTGCGCACCATATTTACGTTTGCTCCCACAATTTCGCATAGGTTGGCGATGTCGTTCATAAAACTAATTTTTGTGGCAAGCATTGAGTTGGCTGCATATTTGGTCATCTCGGCTGAAACAATATCCATGAAAATGACCGGGTGCCCATTTAGTGTAAATGGTTTATAAAGGGTTGACATCAGCTTTTCAGCTTTTGGAGAGTCGCATCCGACCACAATCCTGTCGGGTTTCAGAAAGTCATCAACAGCGGCGCCCTCTTTGAGAAATTCGGGGTTAGAGGCAACATCAAATTTGAAGTCAACACCCCGTTTGTCCAGCTGATCTTTGATTGCTTTCCGAACCTTCTCTGCAGTCCCAACCGGAACAGTACTCTTCGTCACCATGAGCATGTAATCTTCCATGTACTTACCAACATCACCGGCTACTCCCAGGACATATTTCAGGTCGGCGCTGCCATCTTCATCCGGAGGTGTCCCCACAGCGCTGAAGATTACTTCACAATCTTTCAGGGCTTCCTGAATGCTGGTAGTAAAATGGAGTCTCCCTTTTTTTACATTTCGGTGAACCATCTCTTCAAGCCCTGGTTCATAGATAGGAATTATTCCTTCGTTGAGGTTGTTAATTTTTTTCTCATCGATGTCCATGCAAGTAACATCGATACCTATTTCAGCAAAACAGGTGCCCGTAACCAGGCCTACATAACCGGATCCAACAATCGCAACTTTCATATGGTCAGTGTTTAATATTTGATATTTAGCTTTCTTACAACGTAAGGCAAATATATCAAATCGAAGGGAAACATTGCAAGCGATTTTCAAATATTTATCGGCGATGGATTGTTGATATCTATAATTTCAACTTGGTTTGGATGATTTTCACCTCCTCCCGTAGCTTTTTTACACTTTCGGCCAGGTAATAGTTCTCTGCGTTTGGATTCTCAGGAACTTCCTGGCTGATGTAGTTTACGAACTGCCATATTTCACGGATATCTTTGACTTCCATATCGTAAGGTTCGTAAAGTGGGTTGAGGGAGTGAAGGATCAGTTTCCCTTCACTCTTTATGAGGTTTTCCACCACTTTAAATACGATCCCTTCGTCTACCGTCAGTATGATATATGCATCCTTATCGCGGATGGAGGTCCAGTCCTGGATGAAAACACCGGTCACATAGGCTCCGTGGGGGATGGGAAGCATGGAGTCGCCGTTGATCTGAAAGGTACGGTATTTTTTCTGCTTCGAGAGAAATGGGAGCCTGAAGGTAGGAAGGATGCTGATGTATTCAGGGTCGGCAAAGCCGCTGCTGTAGCCAGCCTTTGCTTTCTCCGAAACCAATTCGATATTCTCTTCATTATCGGGACCAACGGTGGATGCCATGATTCTGAGGTTTGACCCTTTCAGGAAAACATCGTAGCCCCGTTCAACCTGACGGATCTGGCTTTCGGGCAGCTTGGTGAGTTCGACCCGGATCAGGGTGTCGATTGCAATCTTGTAAAAATTCGAAAAGGAGATCAGTGCCTCCATCCCAGGTTGTGCGATGTTATTCTCGTACCCACTTAAGGTCGAACGTTTCATTCCCAGGGAGCGGGCAACGTCATCCTGGGTAAGCCCCCGGCGTTTCCGGAAGAATTTAATGTTTGAACTGAAAAACATAATAAAAAGTTTTGGTACTGCAAATATAATGATTATATTGTAATCTTAAAATTGATTAATAATACGTCAAATATAATATAAAAATCGAGGTAGCGAGGTAGCGAGGTAGCGAAAAAAATAAGAAAGTGAGCATTTTGGTATTACCTTTTGGCATAAAGCCGGATATATAGGCAAAATAGCCAAATGGAAAAGTATGATGTCAATGAATTTAATCAGGTCATGCGGGCAAGGACCCGAAACTTCGCAATCCGAACTTTTAAAATGGTCAGTATGTTAAAGCTGAATGAGATTAGCCGGATTCCAGTAAAGCAATTGGTTAAGAGTTCTTCTTCAGTTGCTGCAAACTATTATTCTGCAACAAGGGGCAGATCGGAAGCGGAGTACTATTCAAAGCTATGCATTGTAGTTGAAGAGTGTGATGAGTCAATATTCTGGTTTGATTTTCTTGTGGAGGTAAATGTTTTAAGTTCTACTAAAACTAAGGACTTACTGGCGGAAGGCGAAGAAATACTGAAGATATTTTCCAGCATCAGGAAAAAAATCAAGCTCAAAAGAACTCAACCTAACTAACCTCATTTCGCTATTTCGCTATCTCGCTACCTCGCTACTTATGAAAGCCTCCCGCAACATCGTTCACCTCGACCTCGACACCTTCTTCGTGTCGGTGGAGCGACTTGTCAATACGGAGTTGGAGGGGAAGCCGGTGATCATCGGAGGGATTTCCGACCGGGGTGTGGTGGCTAGTTGTAGCTATGAAGCCAGGAAATTTGGAGTACATGCCGGGATGCCGATGAAGATGGCCCGACTGCTGTGCCGCGATGCGATCTTTATCCGGGGCGATATGGAGCTCTACTCGAACTATTCACATACGGTGACAAATGTGATTGCCGAGCGGGCTCCGTTGTACGAAAAGGCTTCCATTGATGAGCACTACATCGACGTGACGGGAATGGACCGTTTTTTTGGCTTACTGCAATGGTCGCAGGAGCTGCGGCAGGCGATCATCAGGCATACCGGATTGCCGATCTCGTTTGGGCTTTCCGTGAACAAAACCGTTTCGAAGATCGCCACTGGTGAAGCGAAGCCCAACGGCGAGCTTTTTGTGCAACAGGATGGGGTGAAGCCGTTTTTGTCGCCTCTTTCGATCCGCAAAATCCCGATGATCGGGGAGAAAACATACCGGTTGCTTCGTTCGATGGGCATTGTTACCATCGATACCCTCAGCCAGATGCCAGTGGAGATGATGCAGCGGGTGATGGGAAAGAATGGGATCGTGATCTGGGAGAAGGCTAACGGCATCGACCACACTGCCGTTCATCCATACCATGAAGCCAAATCGGTGAGTACAGAGAATACCTTTGAGCATGATAGCATCGACATTGTGCGGATGAAGGAGATCCTGGTGAAGATGGTGGAGAAGATATCTTATGAGCTGCGGGACAAGCAGAAACTTACCTCCTGCGTCACGGTGAAGATCCGCTATTCGAACTTCGATACCAACACGTTGCAGAAGCAGGTGCCTTATACGGCATTCGATCATGTACTGATCCCGGTGGTGAAAGAACTTTTCGACCGGCTCTTCCAGCGTCGCATGCTGATCCGGCTGATCGGCGTCCGCTTCAGCAGCCTCATCACCGGTACCCCGCAACTCAACATGTTTGAAGACAGCACCGAGATGATTAACCTCTACCAGGCACTTGACAGAATGCGGAATAAATACGGCAGAAAGATCGTAAGGAGGGGAGTGGCGTGTGAGGGTGTTAGGGTGTGAGGGTAGGGAAATAAATATCTTTATATTTGTAAGGTGTTCTTCATTTTTCAAATCACTAATCCTTAAATCCATGAGTTCAACCGATATGCCTAAGAGAAAGCCATTATTTCATTATGGCATTTACATCCCATTAATTTGTTTCATCATTTTCTCTGCAATAGATGTTGTGAATGGTGAACTGAAAGAGTGGGCTAACTATGTTTTATCTAATTTGCTTGTGATTGCTTTGGGTTATCAGATTTTTTTCATGGGGTTTTTACATGTGTTTTTTGGAAAAAAAATGGCCGGATATATCGGATGGGAAACGGGTAACCCATTTCAATTTGAAGTGGGAATTGCAGGCATGGCAATTGGAGCGCTTGGAATTTTGTGTACCTGGTTTACAGGAGAATTTTGGTTGGCTACGATTATCGCCGCTTCCATTTTTATGTGGGGATGTAGCATTGGACATCTCAGAGATATGGTCAGGAAAAAGAATTACAACCCTGGATCGGCAGGCTATGTGTTTTACTGGGATACCTTGATGCCCGTCGCTATGATCGTTTTATACATCCTATCCTCATCCGGAGAATCAGGATAGGATGTTGATTATTTCAGAAAAATATTGCTACTAAACAGTTTAGAGCGCTTATTTTTGAATGATAAGAGTCTGGGTTTCAATCAGGCCATTAGCCTTGACAGTTACGATATATGCACCGTTAGGGTAGGCTGACAAGTCAAATGTACTTGCTACACCAACCAGCATAAACTGGTCGAGCATCCTTCCCGACATATCAAAGATCTCCACAGTACCGTCAACCGGTGCGTCTGCGCAGATGACTCCTGTAACACAAGCAGGATGGTTGGGGTGACAGTAGTCCACATAATTTTCGTAGAAAACGTAGTCCATGTCAATGGATCCCTGAGAGATATAGGGCGTGAGATCATAGTCAAACCATTGGGCAATCGCTCCCGGGCACCAGCCGGCCCGATTATGATACCAGGTCCCGTTTTGAGGCTGACATCCGTCGGGATTAGGATTACAATCATACCAGTTATGCTGCTCAAAAGTTTGGGTACCGTTAACCCAGATGTGGTGGGTGGCTTCATAGAACTCGGCAGCGGTAGAGGAGGTCTCTCCCTGTTGATTCAAAATCAGGTTATCCGTTCCATAAATGCCGGGATACAACATAGTATCTCCGTTCGTGGGGAAAGATGGCGGTGTAAAGGAGATAGGCCCGCCGTGCCCGTAGGTATTTTGCACCTCCCTTCAGGACGGAATACTCAGCAATGTCCATCGGATTAATATCGCCGATCGGATTACCCCAGTCAACTCCTCTTCCAATACTTGTAAGGCCGGGTGTATTTTCCAGCTGTCACGACCACTTCTGCCAATTCATTTGACAACATCATCATGACAATACTGAACTCAGTCTCTTTGCCAACCGGTATTTCCTGTGTTTGATACCCGATATAGCTGACAGTCAATGTATCAGTCTCCCTGATGCCGGATAAAGAAAAGATGCCGTCAACATCAGTTACCGTTCCAACAAGGGTGGTCTCAACACTGCCTTTCACAACAATGGATACACCAGGCAGGCCCAGGTCGTCTTCCCCGGAAATGATTTGTCCGGAAATGGTTTTCTCTTGAACTAGGACTGATGAAGCAAAGATGAATAGGAGGGAGAGGCTAAGTAGAATTTTCTTCATCAATAATGAATATGAGTTATCACTATCAAAAATAAACTTTTTTATAAATCAATGTTCGTTGATTCTTTTCTTTTGCTTTTTAATCATTGATTGATTATATTGTCGTCGAAATAATGATTAAAATTTAATCAACAGGTTTGGCCTTTATTGCACACATGTTTTTGTTGATAAAAATTGAGGGTCCGGATATTACCTTTTCCATTGAAACCCGAATATTGAATCAGGCTGTAAAACGTAACATTGAGCGATTTCCCAATGAGTTTATGTTTCAGGTTTCTTATGAAGAGTTTCAGAACTTGATATCTCAAACTTCGACTGCCAGTTGGGGCGGACGTCGAAACCTTCCATTTGTATTCACAGAACATGGAGCATTGATGCTGGCCTGCGTATTAAATAGCAAAGCTGCCATTCAGGCAAGCATATATGTAGTGCGGGCATTTGTGATATTAAGGGGAATCTTGTCGATGAATAAAGAGTTATCCGACAGGATCAACGACCTTGAGAGAATGGTTTCTGATAGATTGGAAGAACATTCGGAACAATTAATGCTGGTTTTTCAAACCTTGAGAGAATTGGTTCAACAAAAGGAAGAACCCCGAAACCCTCTTGGCTTTCAAATTAAAAAAAATATGGATAAATAATTTCACTATGTACCTGAACTGCCACTCTTACTTCTCCCTCCGCTACGGCGCCCTCTCCATCGAACAACTGGTGGAACAGGCGGTATCATGCGGAATCGAAGCCCTGGCCCTGACTGATATCAACAACTCCACCGGTATCATGGACTTCGTGGCAACCTGTAAAGAAAACGGGATCAAACCCATCGCCGGGATTGAGTTCCGCCGGGGAGACCAATTGTTATATACCGGGCTGGCAAAGAACAACGAAGGCTTCTGGGAACTGAATGAATTCCTGACCCATCACACCCTGAGGAACCAGCCGCTCCCTTACCGGGCACCGGAGTTCAACGATGTGGCGGTGGTATACCCACTTCAGTTAGCAGTTAGCAGTTTGCAGTTGGCAAAAAGAGGTAGCGAAAAGCGAAAAGCGAAAAGCGAAATTTCGCTACCTCGCTACCTCACTACCTCGCTACCTGATACATATATCGGCGTGGTTCTTTCCGACGTCAATCCCATCATCCTCTCCCGCTATCGTCACCTGCTTGATCGGATGGTCATCATGGCGCCGGTTACAGTCGCCGACGAGCAAACGTGGGAGTTGCATCGCAACCTGCGGGCGATTGATCACAATATCCTGCTCTCCCGGCTGGAATCCCACTACCTGGCATCATCCGACGAGGTGATGAGACCGCTTGACGAACTGCTTGAAACCTTTCAGGAATACCCGGAGATCATCCGGAACACGGAGAAGCTGATTGAGGCCTGCAGCATCGACTTCGACTTCAGGGAGTGCAAGAACAAACGGACCTTTACAGGCGATGTGTACGACGACCAGGTACTCCTGGAGAAGCTTGCCCTCGACGGACTGGATTACCGCTATGGGAAAAAGAACATTGAAGCCCGCAACCGCATCACGCATGAGATCGGGATCATCTGCAAGATGGGATTTGCTGCCTATTTTCTTATTGCATGGGATGTCATTCGCTACTCCATGTCGCGCGGGTTTTACCATGTGGGAAGAGGGAGCGGAGCCAACAGTATCGTGGCTTATTGTCTGAAGATCACCAATGTGGACCCGATTGAACTCGATCTTTATTTTGAACGGTTTATCAATCCCAAGCGTACGTCACCTCCCGACTTCGACATTGATTATTCGTGGAAGGACAGGGACGAGGTGCTAGACTATATTTTCAAGCGGTACGGACATGAACATACGGCTCTGCTTGGCGCCATGTCAACCTTCAAGGGCAACTCGATCTATCGTGAGCTGGGAAAGGTACATGGATTGCCCAAGGGGGAGATGGATGCGTTTTTGAAGCATCCGGAAGAGGCAGTCAACCGGAGTAACATCATTGAGAATATCAGTAAGATAGGGGAGATGATGGTCGATTTTCCCAACATCCGCAGTATTCATGCCGGTGGTGTGCTCATCTCTGAGAAGCCGATCACCTGCTATACGGCGCTGGATCTGCCGCCCAAAGGGTTTCCAACAACCCAGTGGGATATGTATGTGGCGGAAGAGATTGGTTTTGAGAAACTCGACATCCTGAGCCAGCGGGGAATCGGGCACATCTTTGAAACCGCAGAGATTGTGAAGCGAAACCACAATGTGAACGTGGATGTCCATCAGGTTAACCAGTTCAAACAGGACCCCGAAGTAAAGAAACTGTTGCAGAGCGCCCGTACCATCGGCTGCTTTTATGTGGAGAGTCCGGCGATGCGCGGGTTGCTGAAAAAACTGCAGTGTGACGACTACCGGACCCTTGTGGCGGCCAGTTCGATCGTACGACCTGGCGTAGCCCGGTCGGGCATGATGAAGGAGTATATCTACCGCTTCCACAACCCGGGAAAGTTCAAGTATCTTCATCCGGTGATGGAGGAGCAGTTGAAAGAGACCTATGGCGTGATGGTATACCAGGAAGATGTCCTGAAGATCTGTCACCATTTTGCCGGGCTCGACCTGAGTGAGTCGGATGTGATCCGCCGGGCCATGAGTGGTAAATACAGGTCGAAAAAGGAGTTGAAACGAATTATCGATAAGTTTTTCAGCAACTGCAAGAAGTTCGGCTATCCCGAAGAGGTGACCAAAGAGGTGTGGCGCCAGATAGAATCGTTTGCCGGCTATTCCTTCTCCAAAGCCCATTCGGCCTCCTACGCCGTGGAGAGTTACCAGAGTCTCTTCCTGAAGGCCCACTACCCGTTGGAGTTCATGGTGGGAGTGATCAATAACTTTGGCGGGTTCTACCCATCATGGGTCTATATGAATGAAGCAAAGAACTGGGGAGCCGAGCTCCACCTTCCCTGTGTGAATAATGGCGACTATCATACCTGTTTGCGTGGTGTGAAGGATATTTATGTTGGCTTTATCCACATCGCAAACCTTGAATATCAGATTGGAATAGCGATCAACGAAGAGCGAATCGGAACTCGGCTGAGCTCGGCTGAGCCACAAGCGAAGGACGAAGGAAGAGGGTCGAAGGATGAGGGTCAAGGGTCGAAGCAAGAGAGGCCATATACCAGTCTTGAAGATTTTATCCAGCGGGTACCGGTTACACTGGATCAACTGGTCATTCTGATTCGCGTCGGTGCCTTTCGTTTCACGGGTAAACCGAAAGCTACCTTACTTTGGGAGGCGCATATGTTGGTGGGAGGAACGAGGGACGAGGGACGAGGGACGAAGATCAAGGTCAAGATAACAGGGTCGAGGGTCGAGGCAGGGGAGGGGGAAGAAGGAAGAGGTTTCCCCTCCTTGAGAAGGAGGGGTGGCACGAGCGAAGCGAGTGACGGGGTGGTTGCTCTGGGAAAATCGAAAATCGAATCAATCGGAGGTTCCCACGTCTCACGTCTCACGTCTCACGTCCCACGTCATACCTGCTTCGACCCTCGACCCTCAACTCTTTTCGAAACTCCGGTAAAGCGCTTCGAACTTCCTACCCTCTGGCAATCGCAGCTTGAGGAGGTTTACGATGAAATCGAACTCCTCGGATGGCCGGTGACTCATACCTGGTTCGACCTTCTTGAGACCTCTTTCAGGGGGGAGATTATGGCGAAAGAGATGAATCAGTATATCAGAAAGAAGGTGCGGATGCTGGGACTGCTCGTTACCATTAAATATGTTCGTACCGTAAAAAAGGAGTGGATGCACTTCGGTACCTTCATCGATGTGCACGGACAATTTTTCGATACGGTACATTTTCCACAGGTCGTTAATAAATATCCATTTCGCGGAGATGGAATTTACCTGGTTCTAGGGAAGGTCGTTGAGGAGTTTGGTTTTCCCAGTCTGGAAGTACAAAAGATGGCAAAGATGCCGGTGAAATCGGATCCAAGGAGTTAGATATTGGATAACTGGATGTACCTGTAAAATATATATCTTTGATTGTTAAATCTTGAGAACTTGTAATTCGTAACTCATAACTCGTAATTCGTAATTCAAAATGTCTTTACCAATTTTTCAGGTCGATGCCTTCACCGACCACCTTTTCGGCGGCAATCCGGCTGCCGTTGTCCCACTGGAATTATGGCTTCCTGATGATATTATGCAGCAAATTGCAGCCGAAAATAACCTGGCTGAGACTGCTTTCTTTGTAAAAGAACCGGAAGGATATCATATTCGGTGGTTCACCCCCCTTGCCGAGGTGAACCTTTGTGGTCATGCCACCTTGGCATCCGCTCATGTGTTATTCAACCACTTGGGTTTTAAGGGGAAAGTACTCGAGTTTAGATCAAGAAGTGGAATCCTACGGATAAAAAGGGAACGAGAGCGTCTAACCCTCGATTTTCCAGCAGATACAATGGTTCCGATTGAAGTTCCGGAAGATCTTTCCGGGGCGATTGGACTGAAACCATCACTGGCATTTAAAGGGAAAACCGATTATATGCTGGTCTACAAATCCCAGCAGGATATCGAACAGATAAAACCTAATATGCACAAGTTGATTGAGACAGAAGCACGAGGGACTATTGTGACAGCACCTGGCGATGAGGTGGATTTCGTATCCCGTTTTTTTGCTCCTCAGGTTGGCATCCCTGAAGACCCTGTAACCGGATCAGCTCATACAAGCCTCATCCCATACTGGTCGAAAAGGCTCGGAAAAATTGAACTTTCCGCCAGGCAGCTCTCTAAACGAATTGGTGATTTGCGATGCAGATTTAATGGTGATCGTGTGGAGATATCCGGAAAAGCGGTGACCTATTTGAAAGGGGAGATATTTATCGACACCTGATACCGGATGCAGGATAATGGTCAAACAACTCTAACTTCAACCCGGGTAATCGGCGACGTTCGACTTTTGCTTGCTTCATGTGGCCGTAGTTGGTCGCAGTAAACAGGATGGGACTCTTCAGGTTGCCCAGCAACCTCTTGAGAAAAGAGTATTTTCGGTAGAACTTGGTTCTTGCCATGATTTTTCCAATCTGCAATTCAAGCGGTGACATATTTTGCGGGCTAAACACAACTGTGTTATGGTCGTAATATTTCCAGTTGTCGGTTAAAAGCCGCTCGGCACGTTTCAGATCATCGTAGGTTTTGGTTCCGGGATATGGCGTTAGGATGTTAAAGGAAACTGTACTGATTCTTGCTTTAATTAGAAATTTTACAGTTTCCCTGAACACCTTTTTTGTGTCTGTGTCAAAACCAAAGATCATAGAAGCATGAATAAGAATCCCCATTTTCTTGATCTTTTTTATGGTTAACTTCAACTCCGCATTATCCTTCAGTGACTTCTTCAACGTCTTCATTTGGACCTCATTAACACTTTCCAGTCCGATGAACAGGACTTTACATCCACTGTCGGCAGCCAGTTGCAGCAACTCCGTCTCCTTCAGAAAGGATATTGATGCTTGACCAACCCATTTGATTTTCAATGGGATCAATGCTCTAAAAAGCTCTTTTGCATATTTTTGATGTCCAATGATGTTGTCATCCAGGAACATGAAATTCCTGGAGCCTGAAACTTTTATATCCTTAATGATATTCTCAACCGGAATGTGACGTATGGTTTTCCCAAAAAGATTGGTGACACAACAGAAATCGCAATTATATGGACAACCTCTGGAGGTCATGATCGGAACAATGCTGAACAACCGTTTCTTGATAATCTTTGTAAAATCCTTTTTCACATAACGTGACAGGTCGGGAGCGGGATCGTGATATCTTTTGCTTAAATTTCCGGCTGCGAAGTCTTCCAGCAGTTTTTCCCAAACCCCTTCAGCTTCTCCAACAACCACTGAATCTGCATGCATCAACGCTTCATCAGGTAAAATAGTGGGATGGACACCACCCATCACCACAGTTTTCCCTTGTGCTTTGAATCCCGCCGCCACCTCATAGGCCCGGGGAGCGTTGGCTGTCATACAACTGATTCCCACCAGATCGCAGGGCTCTTCAAAGTCAATGGACTGCACCTCTTCTTCAATAATCCTGACGTCGTGTATCTCTGGAGTCAGTCCTTCCAGAATGTACAGAGCCAACTGAGGCATCATCAGCTCTTTGACTGTCCGTTTCGATTTGCTGACCGCAGGTGATATCAGGAGAATCTTCATTGTCTAGTTCTTGTGAATAGTAACAAATGGATGCCCGTGAACGACTTCAATCTGGTGTTTTATCAGCTTATGGATGTTCTGTAAATAGGATCTTTCATTTCCTGAGCAGAATGAAATGGCAGCGCCGAGTTGTTCCGCTCTTCCGGTACGTCCGATACGGTGTACATATGTTTCAGCCTCTTCAGGGATTTCAAAATTTATCACATGAGAAAGTCTATCCACATCGATTCCCCGTGAAGCGACATCCGTCGCAACCAGTACGCGGATACTATGGTTCTTGAATGCTTTCATTGCCTTTTCACGGGCATTCTGAGATTTATCACCATGAATTGCATCGGCTTTAATTCCCTGGCGGCTCAAATCCTTTACCACTTTTTCAGCTCCACGCTTTGTCCTTGTGAAGACCAATGCCTGTGTCACCAACTTATCTTGCAAAACAAAGGCCAGTAGGAGTTTTTTATTCTCTTGGGAAACGTGGTAAACCTTTTGTGAAACCAATGAAGGAGGAGAGGCAACAGGGGCCAGATTCACTGTGACAGGGTTATTTAGTAATGAACCGGCCATGTTTCTGACTTCCGGTGATGAAGTTGCAGAGAATAGCATCGTTTGTTTGCGGGAAGGAAGTTTTGCAATAATTTTCTTAATGTCGTTGATAAAGCCCATGTCGAGCATGCGATCTGCTTCATCAAGTACAAAATATTCGATCCTGTTCAGGTTGATGAATCCCTGCTGGATAAGATCGAGAAGGCGCCCGGGGGTAGCGACCATCACGTCGACACCTTTCTGAATCGCCTGGGTTTGCGGCCGTTGGGATACTCCTCCGTAGACCGTTACCAGCCTAATATTGAGGGATCTGCTGTACAGAAAGAACTCCTCACTGATCTGGGAGGCCAGTTCGCGGGTTGGGGCAAGAATAAGCGCCCGGATCGCCCTTTTTTGGGTACGGTCTCTGTCGCTGGTAAGTAGTTGTAAAATAGGCAGTGCAAATGCAGCCGTCTTTCCGGTGCCCGTTTGGGCTATGCCGAAGAGGTCCCGGCCCTGTAAAATGGACGGAATCGCTTTTTCCTGGATTGGGGTAGGGTACAGGTACCCTTTCTTATGGATAGCTTGTAATAAAGGTTCAATAAGATTCAATTGTTCAAATTTCATTTAATCGTTTGGTATTAGAATGTATATAATAATGTTGCTTCGGAAGGGAGTCCATAACGGAGCCGCTCCGAGAAGCTTTCTAAAAACTGTAGGACGTGCTGAGTTGTAAAGGTGGGGGGATTACAAACAGATTGAGATACAATCTTTCAAAAGGATCTGCAAAAATACAACAATTAAATGGATTTACGCTTTTTATTTTTAATTAACGAATTGCGAATAGCGATTAGGGATTAGCGATTAGGGGTTAGGGATAATGGATGAGCTTTATACTTCTTACGTCTTACGTCCCTCGCTCTTCATCCCTCGTATCAACTGCACCCCCGAAGGCGTCGTTAAAAGTGAGATATCCGTTAATCCGGCTTCCAGCATCCAGTATCTGAGTTCCTGTTCGGTATAGGTATCCCCATGCTTCGTTCCCACCAGCATGTTGATGGCGAAGATGGCGCCGACAGTCGGCTCAGTGCGGTCTTCGCTCATGATATGGTCCAGGATCACCAGTTGACCTCCCGGATTCAGGGACTGTACTCCCTTTCGGATCAGCAATTGGTTCTCATCCGGCGAATTGATATGGATGATGGCTGACATGAAGACCAGGTCGAAGCCGGTGCCGAAATCGTCTTTCAGATAATCTCCTGCCTTGACCGATACACGATTCCGGATCCCGGATGCCAGATGCCTGATACTCCCCTCCCTTATTGGGGAGGGGGCAGGGGGTGGGGTTATAAACCGTTTCGTAATCGGTACAATCCCCGGCAAATCAAACACCACTCCCGTCATCTCCCTATTGCGACTGATAAATTCTATGGTAAAGGCTCCTGAACCCCCTCCGACATCAAGGACTCTTTTCACATGAGTTAAGTCCAGAGCATCTGCTGCTTCGATAGCCTGTGGTCCGGCCCGCCGATGCATGGCAGCTATGAAATCCTCCTGCCACTCCTCCGGCCGGTCGTTGATTGGGTCCTCAAAATAGACGGTCGTACCCTCCTTCACAGCATCTGTGAGTGTGCTCCAGGTATTCCACGTATGGTTGGTCAGGGCAAGGCCACTCATATAAGCAGGAGAGGAGGAGACCAGGAATTTTTCAGAAAATGGGGTATTGGTAAAAACGCTTTTCGCTTTTCGCAGTAATCCAATGGATACCAATACATTCAGTAAACGGTCGGTTGCCCGTGGGTTTGTGCCGAGAAGGGTGGCAAGTTCGACTGAAGAGATCCCTGTACCATTCAATTGATCAAAAACCTTCAACTCTGCAGCGGAAAGAATGATCCGGCTGACGCGGAAAGCATTGACAAGTTCAAGTAGCTGACCGGGTTGTGTGATATCTTGTTCTTGATTGTTCATGTTGTAAAATGGTGAGACTTGTGGCGAGGAGTGAAGCGACGTGGCCCTGGTGAAATGTGAATTGTAAAATGCAAATTACGTCCTACGTCTTACGTCCTTCGTCCCTCGTCCTTCGTCTACTCCGTCAGTCCCAACACCGTCACCCCCTGATCATACACAATATCCACCGGGATCTGTTTTGATTTGAGCAGATCCAATTCCGATTGGAGTTCAGGGTTGATCACTCCGTTGGCTACCAGGAATTCAGTAGCGCCATCATAATTGCCATCACCTTCAATCGTTAAAACAAATGACGCCCACTCGTTCATCGCTTCCCGGATCTTTTCAAAATTTACCTTGTAGGTTCCTTCTTCTGTCCGCTCAAACGCACCCTTCTCACTGAAAAAGTTAAAGCACATCATGTTAGCTTTACCGTGAGCGCTGGCTGCTCCAAACCTGACCGAACGGAACATCCCGGCCATGTATGTCACAAAACAATCTTCTGGAGTAATCCCTGTGATTTCACCCATTTCAATCAGTTTCACTCCAATGAAGAGCCCGAGGACATCTGCTTTGGCCTCTTCAAAGGCGCTGTACTTCTCTTTCAGCGCTTCCCTGATCGTTCCTTTCCCGGTGATGGTTTGTTTGATGCCCAGCCCATGTCCTACTTCATGGAACATCACATTGCTAAAGAAAGCATCAAATTTGATATTATCCCGCTGAGATGAGTCAATCAGGATGCCAGCTATCGGGACAAGGATGTTATCGAACTTGGCCCGCATGGCATTCTTCAGCTGCAGACGACGACTTCCCTTTTGCATCTGGACCAGTTCATCGTTTGGTAAATTAATGGCAATGGTCTTGCTTCCACCATTCATATCCCCGGCGCTGTAAATGATATCATAGGCATTGAGGTCAGAATCAGTACCAGGCTTCTCTTTTTTGTATTTGGCATCAACAGGTAACTGTTCCTGCAACATGGGTAGATAGGCAGTAAATTTCTCAAGTTTCTGGCTCCACTCTTTGTCTTTTACCAATACGGCACACTCATAAGCGGTTTTGTAGCCATAAAGTTTATCTTCGTAATTCTCTATCGGGCCAATTACAATATCGATCGTGTTGGTTTTCATCTCCATCCAGGCAATATCTGAATCATAATACGAATCAGTAACCAATGCTTCAGCTCTAAGTTCCAGGTACTTCTTCAGGCCTTCGTCTTCTGCCAGGGTTGCCGCAGATTTCAGCAGTGTGGCTGCCTTTTCAAGCTGCTCCTGAAATGCCTCGTGATACCATACGACTCTCAGGCTACCATCTTCATTCCTCCAGATAAGGGTATATTGACTCGTCTTATCCCGATTATCCAACATCTCGAACTCCTCCTTGGACATGTTTTCGGGGTAAAAATTTGCTCCGGCTGGTTTCTCTCCATAATCAGGGAGAAAAGGTTCGTTTCCGCTCAATCTTTCCCAGGGGCCATAATTTATTTGTGCGAATGTACGGGCATCAGCATTGGTCAGGCTGTCGAGGAAGGTTACCCTGTTTTCGGCGAAAGCTTGTTGCCAGAAAAGGTTGTCCATGATCTGGGCTGCTTCAATCAGTATGGGGATCATTTTTTTCTCGTTCTCAGTAAGAACAGAAAGGTCTGTTTTAAGCTGGACTACAGCGAATTCAGCCACTTTTGCCTGCATCAGGGAGTCGAAAGTAATTTGTTCGACAGTTCGGGTCTCCTGGTTGCAGCCTGTTAGTAACCCTACCGCCAGCATCATAATAAAGAAATAAGGAAAGAAAGTTTTCATAGGAATTAATTTTAATTGGGTTCAACGAATCTGTTGCTTGAATATTTCTATATTTGTATGTTTGCATTAAAAATTAATGCAAAGTTAGTGTAAACCCTTCAAAACCCAATTAAGTATGTCAGGAATTGCATGGGCAATCATTATTGCCGTTATCCTCCTTCTGTTTTTTGCCGGCATCCGGATTATCAGGCCAACCCACAGAGGTTTGGTCGAACGCTTCGGGAAGTACCATCATTTCGCAAACCCTGGGTTTTCATGGATCATCCCGGGTATTGACAAGATGTATCAGATCAATATCACCGAAAAAATGATCGATGCCGAACCTCAGGAGATCATCACCAACGATAACCTAAATGCGAAGGTTGATGCCCAGGTCTATTTCAAGATCAAAGACGATGAGGTGAGCGTGAAAGCTTCACAATACAATGTGAACCGGATTGAATACCAGATTGTTAACCTGGCCCGTACAACATTGAGAAACATTATTGGTACGATGACGCTGAAATCAGCCAACAGCGAGCGGGGGAAGATCAACAAGGAGTTGCACGGTACCCTTCTCGATGAAACGGCACATTGGGGAATCGAGATTGTTCGTACCGAGTTAAAAGAGATTGATCCGCCAAAGGATGTTCAGGAAACGATGAATAAGATCGTCAAAGCCGAGAATGAGAAGATAGCCGCTATCGACTTTGCCACAGCCCAGGAAACCCAGGCCGACGGATTGAAGCGTGCTGAAATCCGGAAGGCTGAAGGGATCAAGATAGCCGCTATTCTTCGCGCGGAAGGTGATGCACAGGCAATCCAACTGGTGAACGAAGCAGCCGAAAAGTACTTTATCGGGAATGCACAATTACTTCGGAAAATCCAGATGGTAGAAGCATCCCTTCAGGATAATGCCAAGATCATTGTGCCGGAAGGATCCGACCTGGTGAACGTCCTGGGCGAGATGGCAGGGATTGTTCCTTTGAAACCGAAGAAATCAGAAGGATAAAACACCCTGAGCTGATACTAGCCTGGGTTTTGTTTGATCATCTCCTTTAACCTGTTTGTAAGCTCTTTGGCTGTACTTGATAGTTCTGCTTTCAGTTTCGTCAGATCTGCTGTAAGGGAATCATACCCTTTTTGCAAACTTCCTTTAAATGCCTCATACTCCTGATGCAATTCCTGATGCCTGATATCGTGTGATGCCTGTTCTTCTTTTATCAACTGCTCAATATTCTGAAGTCTTCCTTCTATCTCGCCCGATAATTTCTGAACTCGATTTTCTGCGTCTTTCCTTGAAATTTGCACTTCTGATCTGATTGCATCATGCTCTCTCTTGAATGTGTTTAATTGATCATCAAGTCTTTTGGATAGTTCATTCAACCGGTCATCGAGATGGCTAAGCATTGAAAGGGTGCGGTGTCTGAAGATGATCAACCAAATCAATAAAAGGAGGAATAAAAGGAAGAGACCAACCGGAACCAGAATCGCAATAAGTGTGCCTGATTTGCGCTGGGTCAACAATCGGTCATCCAGGTCTGATTGAGCGGACTCCAGTTGTTTAAGAACCTCATCCTGAGAAGTAATCTTCTCCGATTGCAGAGCAACCAACTGGGCGAGACTGTCGTTTGCCTGAACTTCAAACAGGAGCATGCTCTTTAATTCCTGGTTGTTTTTGTTCAATCTGTAGATGGATTCCACAAGACGTTTCTTTTCTACCTGAAAATCCTGCTTTGAAAGGTATTCAATATCCTGACTTTTTGCATGCCATGGGAGGATCAGGATCATTCCACATAAAAATAGAAGTTTCTTCATTGTATGTATTTTTTCGGGTTAAATATAAGACTTAATTGGTTGAATGCCAATTTTTAATTAATATTTTTAAAGATTTCCTCTTTTATTTACTTTTGCTTTAACAAACAAATATCTCACCCGTATGAAGAAAACGATTGTTTTTGTAATTTTTATAGCTTGCATTGCTGGATTCTCCTCCTGCGAAAAAGTCAAAGGAAAAGGAGAGGTGGTTGCTCAGACTAGAAATGTTAGTGGTTTTACTGGGATTAGCCTGGCAATTGATGCAACTGTCTATTTTTCACCCGATTCCAATTTTTACCTGGAAGTCAGGGCCCAGCAAAATATGCTGGATATTCTGGAGACGGTCATAGGCTCGAATAATACATTGATTATCAGGTATAAAAAAGGTGTAATTATTGGGAAACATGAACCGATCAAGATTTTTATCGCAGCTCCTGACGTGCGGTCATTGACTCTCAGTGGCTCAGGCGATATCCTTGTAGACACTCCCTGGCTGAACCAATATACGGAAGCTTCTATCAGCGGCAGCGGAAACATCAATATCTCTGAACTGAATGCAAACGAACTTCTAATAACTATCAGCGGATCGGGGAATGTACAGGCAACAACAGGAATGGTGAACTCCCAGGAATTGAAGATCAGCGGAAGTGGAAACATTGACCTGGAAGGAGTGGAATCCGATACTACATTTGCAAACATCAGCGGCTCTGGCAGCATCATGGTTTGGGTGAACAAGCTGCTTGAAGCTACAATCTCCGGAAGCGGTAATGTCAGTTATAAAGGAAACCCCGTGATCATTGTTCACATCACTGGCTCTGGCTCCCTGAATAAACTGTAATCATGAACAAAGTATTCCTATTCCTGATTGGCGTAATGATCACTGCCGGCGCAGTCGGAGATAATTATTACAGAAATGACAGGGAGAAGAATTTGCCGAATTCCTGACTACTTAATAATTCCTTTTTCCATCAGGGTCTTTCGGATTGTCTGTAAGGCCTCTTTTGCTGCCTTGATCCCAGCTTGAAACATCTTATCATTGTCTTTGCTGCTCATTAATGGCATCCCCTTGAGATCGGGAGAGATTAAAATATCTGCCAGTGGAAGCCTCTCTTCTTTCAATTTGTGAGAGGCAACTGAGTAGGCGCGTACAATGACCTGTTTTTTGTTCTTGAAAACCGGAACTGTGTCATAATCGGCCATCACATCCACAGCGATGATGACAAGAGGATGGTAAGTGCTAGCAATATCTGTTGCAACAGCATCGAGCACACCTCCGTCGGAAAAGATCGTGCCGTACATTTTTACGGGTTCAAAAATGTACGGGATAGCACATGAGGCATTGACAGCAGGAGCAATAGGTCCGGCCGCAATAGCAACACTTTTTGCATGCATCATATCTGTTGTCACAGCAACAAATGGAATCGGAAGATCTTCGATGTTTGAATGATGTAAATTTTTCTTTAGATAATCTTGCAGGCGTTTGCCGGAAACAAACCCCTCACTGGAGCGGAAAAGAGAGAAGTCAAATACATCTTTTTCTGTCGTAGCGTTCACCAATGGTACCAAAGAATCAATGTGTGGATAATCGGCATAGAGTGCACCCACCATGCTTCCGGCACTGGTTCCAACGATCAGGTCAATGGGAATTTTTTCATGTTCCAGTACTTGGAGGACCCCTACATGTGCCATCCCGTGAAAAGCTCCTCCACCCAATACAAGCGCTACACGTGGAGGATTTTCCAGGATCCTTGCAGGCGGTTGGACAGAAGGATTTTCAACGACCATAAACTTCTTTGAACATGCAGCCATGGTTACGACTATTATACTTGCAAAAAGCCAGAAGGAAGACCTGCCGAGGAGAAAAAGGTGTGGATGTTGAGACATCATAGTGATTTTAAATCAAGTCAAAAATACGAATTTATCTATGAGGAGACCAATGAAATTATCAGAAGTGTTGAATGTCATCTTCTCTATATACTATGTGAAAAAATTGAAGAGAAAACAAAATGTTGAAGAATAACTAACGTTATACCTAAAAGAACTCGTTACTTTTTCTCACAGTTTATTTCAAGGTATGTCCCGACAATTGCTTATTTGCTGGATGCTGGTGAGCCTGGTTTCTTCTCATACATTTTCCCAGACATGGAATGCAGACTCTATGGCTCGTTCAATTCCTTCTCGGATTACAGGGGCACCTGAAGATTTTGCACATTACCTGAAGGAGCATTTTTCGGGAGAAAAAGAGCGGGTAGAGGCTCTCTTCTCATGGTTGGGTTCCAATATATCTTATGATATTAGCCAGGTTGAGAGCATGAGCCAGTATGAAAGCATTGATAACCTGGTCTCGTATACGCTGAAAAATAAAAAATCGGTTTGCCAGGGGTATGCAGAGGTATTTACCGCTGTTTGTAACAGGATGGGAATACAAGCCCTTACAGTTCATGGCTACAACAGGATTGATGGCCGACTTAAAACCGAATTGGGACATGCCTGGAATTTAGCAAGGATTGACGGGAGATGGTATCTTTTCGATCCAACCTGGGGGAGTGGTTATTTAGAGAATGGAAGATATAAGAAAAGTTTTGATGCATTCTTCTTTATGGCTCCTCCCGATAGCCTGATTGAATCCCATATGCCGTTCGATCCTATCTGGCAACTTCGGGAATACCCTTGTACACACAATCAGTTCATCGAAGGAGGAATCCATGGAAACATCTATTATAATTTCAACGACAGCCTCAATCTCTATTATTCCATGGATGAAGTAGGAAGAGCTGAAAGTACATTACGAAGGGCAGAGGCTTCGCATGCGAATCGGAAAGAGATCCTGAGGATGTACAAGAAGTACAACGATTATGTCATCAACATGAAGTGCAATCTCGAGATCAACCGCTACAACGAATCCTCAGCCTCACTCAGGGATGCAATCGATCGTTTTAACGAATACCAGAATCTCAAAGGTAAACGAAGTCCTGACCGGTCCCGGCAGAAGGCCTTTCTGGAGGATTCCCATTCTTTGGTTCAACAATCTCTCTTACAGGCCCGGAGGATCGCTCCGTGCCAGTCGCTCTCCATCCAGGAGATCCAACGACTGATCAAACAAATCAATGAGGTGGAGAACGCCGTATCTAACTCAATCAGATCACTGTAAAACAACGTTCTTTAGTTAAGTTGTCCTTTATTGCGCGTTTTTTAACACATTTTCCCCTTTATAAACGCAACCAGAGGTGCAGAAAGGATATCAGTTGTTTTTTCGGAAAAAACGAAATTATATCGAACTTGCTTAAATAGTTTGTAATTTTACCATAATGTGAAAATGTCCGTGAGGTTTATAGACTGACTGCCGTTAGATCCAAAATTTATAATCTATGAAACAGAAAATAATACAGCGATTTATAGAGTATTTTAATAAGCTCGAGATTTTATTCGCATTACTAGCCTTAATAGGATTAATCCTGTATTTCTTTCATATTGCATATTCTCATATTTTTCTCATACTTGGAATTGGGGCCTTAGCCGTTATGTATTTTCTAAAAGGGCACTTTGTGTCTTACAACAAAGATATTTTACCATTTGAGGTTTTCGTGTTGACGTTATTATTTTGGAGTTTATCGCTTACCGGTTTAGGAATTCTATGCTTTCTAAATAACTATACAGTTCCAGTAATTTTTCTTTTTATTGGCCTATTGACGTTGTTTTCCTGCAGTATCATTTTCTTGTCGAAGTATTACAAGTATAAGCGTGTAAACACAAGAGGCCAAGTATTAAGAATTATTATTTGGTTTGCTCTTGGCTCCTATTGTCTATTAAGTTGGTATTCTATAATTTAATCTCTATCGTATAAGGGAAAAAATAAGTCTTAACACATCTTGGTTCGTATAATATAAATTAAATTTTTTTCAGGGATTTACTTTAACCAATAATAAACACAACCATGGGAGGGGATTTATTAAACTTAATCATTCCTGTTATTATCTTAGGCTTTATAATAGGGGTTGTACTTCTTATAATTTTTTCTAATAAACATTTCAAGACAAAGAAGAAAGATCACATGTAGATATGAAAACAATAAGGAACTGGATAATATGAATATTGGCCGCAGTCTCTAAAGGATGCAGGTAAATTTTAACTTTAAAAATAACATAATATGGGAAAACAAGGAATTAAAATCTCATCCGTTGATGTAGAAGACCTTTTAAAAATGTTAAATGCAGCACTTTCAGAAGAATGGCTTGCATATTATCAATACTGGATTGGTGCAAGACTAATGGAAGGTCCTATGCGAAGTGAAGTTGAGCCTGAACTACTAATACATGCAGACCAGGAATTAGGACATGCTCTTTTAGTTGTTAACAGGATTATTCAATTAGGTGGCACACCAGTAATAAATCCTACCGAGTGGACAAAACTAGCTCGTTGTTCATACGATGAACCATCTGACCCTTATATTGAAGTAATTTTAGAGCAAAATTTAAAAGGGGAAAGATGCGCAATTCAAAGGTATCAGGAGATTGCCGATTATACAAATGGTAAAGACCATTCAACACATCAAATGGCTGTTCAAATCCTAAATGAAGAACTTGAACACGAAAATGACATCGAAGATTGGATAAATGACATTACTCGAATGAAAGAAGAATGGAAAAAAATTAGAACGTAATTTAGAAACTGTTTTATTTCTAAGTTCAACTAATAAGTGTAAAAGGCTGTAAAAGAAAAACCGCCTGTAGTGGCGGTCTTACTTGATTTTCCGTGATTTTCAGTCTTATTTTAGTGACCCGCCAGGGACTCGAACCCTGGACCCCAGCCTTAAAAGGGCTATGCTCTACCAACTGAGCTAGCGAGTCAACTTCGTTTGAGCGTGCAAAAATACAACTCTAAACTTTAAATGCAAAATTATGAGTTTAATATATGAATGCCGTATCCCCCAATCCTTCCCTGACAATCACAGGCTCTTCACCGGTAAAGTCTACGACAGTTGAAGGGATAACGCCTCCATGTCCTGAATCGATGACCATATCAACCAGGCTCCTGAATTTTTCAAAGATCTCTTCAGGATCCGTCAGGTAATCGATGATCTCATCTTCATGGTGGAGAGAAGTCGTCATGATTGGATTTCCAAGGAGTTCAACAATATCAATGGGGACACGATGATCAGGAACACGGATCCCTACAGTCTTCTTCTTGCTCTGAAAGAACCGTGGAACATTATTACTGGCATTCAGGATAAACGTATAGGGGCCAGGCAACACCCGACGCATGATCTTATAAAAATGGTTGTTGATAGGACGTGTATAGTCAGAGAGCTGGCTCAGAGAACTGCATACTAAGGAAAAATTGGCTTTCTCCAGTTTGATCCCTTTTATCCGTGCCACCCGCTCAACAGCACGGATTTGCGTGACATCACATCCAAGTGCATAAACCGTATCTGTGGGATAGATGATTACCCCACCGTTATGGAGACACGTTTGAATGATCTTAAGATGCCGCTCCCCAGGATTATCCGGATGTACCCTTAGTAACATTTATGAATTACGAATTACGATTTACGAATAATTCATCATTCTTGTTCATTAAAAAAGGGCAAGTCGTTATATCGCACCGCTCGACCATCGTACCCTTGCTTCCTTCCGAACCTGGGGGAGTTAGACAGGAGCTGGTCGTATAAGACTTACCCGCTGCAAAGGTAGAAAATTTAGAGGCTTGATTTCATCTCAATACGGTTTTTTTTGTATGTTTGCTTTTATGATTATAAAAACAGAATAAGATGGAAGAAAAACAAAAATCAGTAACGATGAACGGCCTTACCTGGGGTATAGTTGCCGGCGTTTTAATGATCCTCTACAGCCTGATCCTTTACCTTATGGATCAGAATCTTAACTCCAGCATCAATTGGATTGGTTATCTGTTCCTTCTCGGAGCGATGATCTGGGGTGCCCTGGAATACAGGAAAAAACTTCCCGGTGGTTATATGTCTTACGGAAAAGCCTTCTCGGCAAGTTTTATGATTATCCTATTTGCTGCTATCCTGGCAGGAATATACTCCTATCTGTTTTTTCAGGTAATTGCCCCTGAAGCGGTCCAGGATGTTTATGAAATAAGTCGTCAACAGGCGATGGAAAGAAGTCCTCAGCTATCCGATGAGCAGATTGATGAGGCAATGCAGATGAGCTCTTTCTTTATTACACCGATAGGGATGGCAATCATGGGATTTCTTTCACAAGTTATTATAGGATCGATTATCGCCTTGATTACCTCTATCTTTCTTAAAAAAGAGGATAAATCACTAACTTCATCGGCTATTTAACCAAATCTGAATGGATCTATCCATTATCGTCCCACTGCTTAATGAAGCTGAATCTCTTCCCGAGCTCTCAGAGTGGATTGATCGGGTGATGAAAGAGCATGGCTTGAGCTATGAGCTGGTTTATGTCGATGATGGAAGTCGGGATGACTCATGGTCTGTGATTACTAAATTGGCTGCAGACAATCCCAATGTCAAAGGGATTAAATTTCGCCGGAATTATGGCAAAGCCGCTGCTCTTAATTGTGGCTTCGCAGAATCCCATGGTGATGTAGTGATCACGATGGATGCCGACCTTCAGGATTGCCCGGATGAGATTCCCGAACTCCGGAGGATGATTGTGGAAGAGGGGTTTGACCTGGTCTCCGGATGGAAAAAGAAGAGACATGATCCGATCTCCAAAACTGTTCCAACCCGATTTTTTAACTGGACAACCAGGAGGATGTCAAAAATCAGGTTGCATGATTTCAATTGCGGGCTGAAAGCATACAGTAGCGATGTGGTGAAAAGTATCGAAGTATTTGGAGAGATGCATCGGTATATTCCTGTGATTGCCAAATGGGCAGGCTTTACTAAGATCGGGGAGAAGGTGGTGCAACATCAGAAACGGAAATACGGAAAGACAAAATATGGTCCCGACCGCTTTTTCAAAGGCTATCTTGACTTGCTCTCCATCACGTTTACCTCCCGCTTCGGGAAACGCCCCATGCATTTTTTTGGATTACTGGGAACCCTGCTTTTCCTGGCCGGCTTTGGCATTGCAGGGTTTCTGGCTTATGACCGGATCTTCTTCGAGGGCTACAAGATGACCGAGCGGCCACTGTTCTATTTTGGAATGCTCGCTATGATCCTTGGTACCCAGCTTTTTGTAGCCGGCTTCCTGGGAGAGTTGATCTCCCGGAGCGCTCACGACCGAAACGCCTACTTGATCGAGACAAAAAAGAACCTCGATCAAGGCTAAATCAGGAAGAATGAAGATAGTGATCCTGGGTTCCGCGCATCCTCTCCGTGGAGGACTTGCTGCGTATAATGAACGACTGGCCGCTGAATACCAGCAACAGGGAGAGGAGGTCATCATCTATTCTTTCACTCTTCAGTACCCGTCATTTCTTTTTCCCGGGAAGTCACAGTACTCAGATGAACCAGCGCCTGATAATCTGGTAATTCATACCCTGATTAACTCGATCAACCCATTCAGCTGGATCCGGATAGGAAATAAGATCCGAAAGCTTCGACCCGACCTTGTGGTCGTGAAGTTCTGGATGCCATTTATGGCTCCTTGCCTCGGGACAATCTGCCGTATCATCCGCCGAAACAACCATACCAGAGTCATCAGCATCATCGATAATATCATTCCGCATGAGAAGAGACCGGGCGACAGAATGCTTGCCTCCTATTTTGTCGGTTCAGTGGATGGATTTGTTGCCATGTCCCGGTCGGTATTGAAAGAGTTGGAGCAATTTGATCAACACAAGCCGAAACTATTTTCCCCGCATCCGCTTTATGATCATTTTGGCGATCGTATTCCAAAATCGGAAGCCATCAGCAGGTTGGGATTAGATGCTGACTGGCATTATGCCCTCTTCTTTGGTTTTATTCGCGGGTACAAAGGGCTCGACTTATTGCTTCATGCTTTTTCAGATAAAAGGATACGTGATCTTAACGTGAAGCTGATTGTAGCCGGTGAATTTTACAGTGACGCTGAACCATACCAAAAGATCATTGAGGATCATGGACTTGGGAATCTGGTGATCATGAGCAATGATTTTATCCCTGATTCAAACGTACGAGACTACTTTTGTGCAGCTGACCTGGTTGTACAACCTTATAAAAGCGCTACCCAAAGTGGAGTGACGCAAATCGCTTTCCACTTCGACAAACCAATGATTATAACGGATGTAGGCGGACTGGCAGAATTTATCCCCGATGGCAGGGCAGGGTATGTTGTACAGCCTGCTCCTATTGAGATTGCAGGTGCAATCGTTAAATTTTACGTTGAAAACAGGGAACAGGAGTTTTCAGCAGCCGTAGCGATTGAGAAAGAAAAATATAGCTGGAGTCATATGATTAAAGCAATTGAGACGTTAGAGATAAGAGGTAAGAAGTAAGAGATAAGAGGTGGTTTTTTGAATTTCAGATTTCAAATTTCTTTTTAAACAATGACCAATAACCGAATCATACGTAGCAAGGCCCCGCTCCGTCTGGGACTCGCAGGAGGAGGAACTGATGTGGCCCCCTTTTCCGACCTCTACGGAGGAGCGATCCTGAATGCTACTATTAGTATGTATGCGATGGCGACAATCAGGCCCCGGAAGGACGGAAAGATCATTCTTAATACACTTGACAGGCAGGAGGTGCTAGAGTTTGATGCCATAGATAAGCTGCCGCTGGATGGTCGACTCGACCTGATCAAGGGGATTTACAACCGGGTTGTCAGGGATTTTGAGAAAAAGCCCCTTTCGTTTGAGTTATCTACTTATGTAGATGCACCTCCGGGCTCCGGATTAGGGAGCTCTTCTACCTTGGTTGTCGCGATCTTGGGAGCTTTCGCCGAATGGCTCAACATACCCCTTGGAGAATATGACCTGGCTCATCTGGCGTATGAAATCGAACGGGTCGACCTGAATATGTCAGGGGGGAAACAGGATCAGTATGCGGCTACATTTGGAGGAGTGAACTTTATGGAGTTCTTCAAAGATGATAAAGTGATTGTTAATCCCTTACGCATACGAGAGAAATATCTGGATGAACTGGCACATAACCTTATCCTGTATCATACAGAGACAAGCCGGTTATCCAGCGCCATTATCGAAGAGCAACAGAAAAATGTAATCGCAGGAGATGAGAGATCCCTTGAGGCGATGCATAAACTGAAAGAGCAATCAGTCATGATGAAGGAGGCCATGCTTAAGGGCGATCTTGACAGGATAGGGGAGATTCTCGATTTTGGATGGCAGTTTAAAAAGAAGATGGCAGTTGGGATCTCAAATCCAATGCTTGATGATATCTACAGTGCGGCAATAAGAAATGGTGCACTCGGCGGAAAAGTATCCGGAGCAGGGGGCGGCGGATTCATGTTTTTCTATTGCCCCGGAAATACCCGATCAAAGGTGATTGAAGCTCTTCGGGAGTTCGGAGGACAAACGAAAAGGTATGAATTTGCAGGAAAAGGGTTGAAGACATGGAGTATTTAATGAGTAGCGAAACGAATGAAATATAATTTTTTATGAGAGTTTCTGAATCAATCAAAGATAGTATAGAGGTCAAACAGAAGATTCTGTCCGACAGTTCTCTGGTGGACCTCATCAGGGAAGTTGCCCGGCACTGCACCGAGGCCTTTTGTAATGGGAATAAGGTTCTTTTTTGCGGAAACGGGGGAAGTGCTGCCGATGCCCAGCATCTGGCAGCAGAGTTTTCAGGCAGATTCTATTATGACCGGCCACCCTTGCCTTCGGAAGCGTTGCATGTCAATACTTCATATCTCACGGCGGTTGCTAACGATTACTCTTACGATGAGGTCTACTCACGAATTGTTAGGGGAAGTGGTAAAGAGGGAGATATATTAATAGGGATTTCCACCTCCGGAAATTCTAAAAATATTATCAAAGCATTTGAGGTTGCGAATGAGCTGGGGATGATCACGATTGCCATGACAGGGGAGTCGGGAGGTAAAATGAAAAATCAATGCGATTACCTGATCAACGTCCCTTCGTCAGATACCCCCCGGATCCAGGAATCGCATATCATGATCGGACACATCATCTGTGAACTGGTCGAAACTGCACTGTTCCCAAAAGATTAAACGAGAATCCCATGTATATACATCGATCCAAAACTGCCTACTGCCCACTGCCTACTGCCAACTGAAACAATGGAAGCGATCATTCTAGCAGGAGGATTTGGAACACGGCTTCAGGAAGTGGTCAATGACCTGCCGAAGTCGATGGCTCTGGTCAATGGAAGACCATTTCTGGAATATCTCCTGGATTATCTCAAGGTGGCAGGCGTCAACCATGTCGTTCTCTCGGTTGGCTACAAAAGGGATGCGATTATGAATCACTTCGGTTCGGCCTACCGGGACATAAAGATTAACTATGCTGAGGAGGAAGAACCGATGGGAACAGGCGGAGGGATTCGGCTGGCGTTGTGGAAAATTGAAGGTATGCGGGCTTTTGCCTTGAACGGCGATAGTATGTTTCGGGTTGATCTAAACAAGATGATGGACGCTCACACAAAGAAAAAGGCAGATATAACAATTGCGTTGAGGGAGTTGCCGGATACAGGCAGATATGGACGTGTAACAATAAACAAGAACCACCGGATTAAGGGGTTCGAAGAGAAACAGAAGGATGCGGGACGGGGGTATATAAACGGGGGAATCTATGTCATTGAAAAGACGTTCCTGATGGAACCGGAATTCCGGGGAAGGTTTTCCATTGAGAAAGATTGTTTTGAACAACATTTCGCCATTTCCAGGATGTTCGGATTCCCTTCAAAAGCATATTTCCTTGATATTGGTATCCCCGAAACGTTTAAACAGGCACAGGATGATTTTAAGCGATTTATTGATTGACAACAGATGGTCGTTGTTCCTGGATCGTGATGGCGTGCTGAACAGGCGGATTGTGGATGGATACGTGACACAGTGGGATAAGTTTGTTTGGTTGCCCGGGGTGATGGATTCCCTGAAAATCCTGTCTGGAATTTTTGGGCCTGTGGTTGTGGTAAGTAACCAGCAGGGTATTGGCAAAGGGATTATGAAAGTAGATGAGTTGACTAAGGTCCATTCAAATCTCATCAACGATGTCAGGAAGCAAGGGGGGCGCATCGATGCGATCTATTATTCGCCTCACCTTGAAAAGGAGGGGGCGTTCATGCGAAAACCTAATGTTGGCATGGGCCTGAAAGCTAAAAAAGAGTTCCCTGCAATCCGTTTTCGCCAATCGGTAATGGCTGGTGACTCTCTCTCCGACATGTTATTTGGTCGCCGACTCGGGATGAAAACGGTCTTTCTTTCTGAAAACAAGTCCGACCTGCGAAAAGGCTACAAACTCATTGATTTCGCCTTTCCCGATTTGAACGCTTTTACTGAGTCCGTGATCCGTTCGCGCTCCATAGCTGGCAGTATGCAATCAAAGGAAAATCTCTCTCCACCTCCCCATCTTACCACCTAAAAGGCATGACTCCATCCCTGATCCTAACGATATTCCTCGCTTACACAGCATTACTCTTTATTATCACGTTTATCACTGCCCGACGCGCAACCAACCGGTCATTCTTTATCGGAAATAAGGAGTCGCCCTGGGTCGTGGTAGCCTACGGGATGATCGGTGCCTCCCTCTCCGGAGTTACATTCATGTCGGTTCCCGGTTGGGTAGGAGATACGCAGTTCTCTTACATGATGGTTGTATTCGGATACCTCATCGGGTATGTCGTTATTGCAACGGTGTTGTTGCCACTCTACTACAAGCTGAACCTAACCTCAATTTATTCGTACCTGGAGACCCGTTTCGGCTTCTGGTCATACAAAACAGGGGCTTTCTACTTTATCCTCTCCCGTGTGATCGGAGCATCTTTTCGGATGTTTTTGGTAGTAAATGTGTTGCAAATCTTTGTGTTCGATGCCTGGGGAATTCCGTTCTGGGTGACCACCTCGATCTTCATCATCCTGATACTTCTTTACACTTTCAAGGGCGGGATCAAGACAATCATCTGGACCGATACCGTGCAGACAACATTTATGCTTTTTGCCCTCGGACTCTCAATCTACCTGATCGCTAAAAATATGGGCATGACATTCGGTGGAATGACCAGCGCCGTTTTTGAAAGCGATTACTCAACGATGTTCTTTAACGAGTGGGCTGACAAAGGGTATTTTCTGAAAGGAATACTCAGCGGCGCTTTCATCGCTATCGTGATGACCGGGCTCGACCAGGAGATGATGCAAAAGAATTTGAGTTGCAAGTCGTTAAAAGATGCCCAGAAGAATATGTTCTCCTTCTCGATCGTATTGATGTTTGTCAATTTCCTCTTCCTTTTTTTGGGTGCTTCACTCTACCTGTTTGCAAAATTCAAAGGATTGGAGATGCCTGCACGCTCAGATGATCTCTTCCCGATAATTGCAATTCAACACCTTGGGCCTGTGTCGGGAATCGTCTTTATCATCGGACTAATCTCTGCCGCTTATCCAAGTGCTGATGGTGCATTAACGTCCCTGACTACTTCTTTCAGCATCGATTTTTTAGGCATGGATAAAGAGGGTTTACTCACGGAGAAAAACAAAGAGAATATCCGTTATTTGGTTCACATCGCTTTTGCCATCATATTGTTGCTTGTTATTGTACTTTTCAGAGCGATCAACGACAGAGCTGTCATCGACAAACTTTTTACTATTGCAGGTTATACTTATGGCCCCCTGCTAGGTCTTTACGCATTCGGCCTCTTCATGAAACGACAGGTAAAAGACCGGTTTGTCCCATTGATAGCGATAATTTCACCTATTATCTGCTATGTTCTCAGCACCTATTCCAGTGAATTATTATTTGGTTATAAGTTCGGTTTCGAGCTCTTAATTTTAAATGGATTAATTACATTTGTGGGATTATTTATTGTATCGATTCGCGGATCTCAGACCGTGGGCCAAAGAGATTTACAACATTAAATTTGGAGCGATAATGAACAACATACGTTTTATAGCCTTACAGTCAGCCATGTGCCGGTCGAGAAAGACTGTTGTCTTCCCCGACAGGAGGGCTTCTGAATATTTTGGAGAACTGACCTTCAATAATATTGCTATGCGGGAATACCTGACTGAGGAGGCTTTCCGGCAGGTGATGAATGCAATAGAAAAAGGGATTAAGATCGACCGTAGGATTGCCGACCAGGTGGCTGCAGGGATGAAATCGTGGGCGATAAACCTGGGTGCAACCCATTATACACACTGGTTTCTGCCACTTACAGGAGCGACAGCAGAAAAACATGATGCATTTATCGACCCAGTAGAAGGCGGTACAGGAATTGAGAAATTCAGGGGTATTGAGCTGACTCAGCAGGAGCCTGATGCTTCCAGTTTCCCAAGTGGTGGCATCCGCAGCACATTCGAAGCAAGAGGCTATACCGCATGGGATCCTACTTCTCCTGCCTTTATCATGGATCGGACACTTTGTATCCCAACGGTATTCGTATCCTATACCGGTGAGGCTCTCGACTTCAAAACGCCGTTACTAAAGGCACTGTATGCTATTGACAAAGCAGCTGTGGATGTTTGCCACTATTTTGATAAAGATGTGTCAAAAGTATTCGCTACCCTCGGCTGGGAACAGGAGTATTTCCTGGTGGATGAGGCGCTTTTCCAGGCACGGCCTGATCTGATGCTGACCGGACGGACGCTGTTTGGGCATTCGTCTGCCAAGGACCAGCAGTTGGAAGATCATTACTTTGGAACGATTCCTCAACGTGTAATAACCTTTATGCAGGACTTTGAACTGGAAGCACATCGACTTGGAGTTCCGGTAAAAACCCGCCATAATGAAGTAGCCCCCAATCAGTTTGAATGTGCACCGGTGTTTGAAGAGGCTAACCTCTCAGTCGATCATAACCAGCTTCTAATGCACCTGTTAGAAAAAGTGGCAAAGCGCCATGATTTTAACGTACTTCTTCATGAGAAGCCCTATGCAGGGGTTAACGGTTCGGGAAAGCATAACAACTGGTCGTTAGCGACCAATACAGGTGAAAATCTTCTCTCTCCGGGTAAAACGCCGAAGAGCAACCTGCGTTTCCTTACATTCCTGGTGAATACCATAAAAGCAGTTCATGAGCATGCAGACCTCATCAGGGCAATCATCGCTTCTCCCGGGAATGATCACCGCCTGGGCGCCAACGAAGCGCCACCAGCTATTATCTCAGCTTTCATCGGGGCACAACTTACGCAGTTGCTCAATATCATCGAGAAGAGTGATAAAAAGATCAAGATCAGGACTGATGGCGATACCGGATTGCTAAAAAACTTTCCAAAGATTCCGGAAATATTGCTGGATAATACCGATCGGAACAGAACATCTCCATTCGCCTTCACCGGAAATAAATTCGAGTTCCGTGCTGTTGGATCATCCCATACTTGCGCTCCGGCCATGGTAACCATCAACCTTATCGTAGCAGACCAGCTGAAAAAGTTCAAAATAGAAGTAGATGGCCTGATCGCAAAAAAAATAAAGAAAGATGATGCGATCTTTCAGGTGTTGAAACGGTACGTTATTGAATCTAAGAACATTCGCTTTGAAGGGAATAATTACGGCGAAGAATGGATGAAGGAATCGGTTAAACGGAAACTCTCGAACTTCCAAACTACACCCGAAGCTGTAAAAGCCTTCGTGTCTCCTAAAACGAAGATGCTTTTTGGAGAGAACAAGGTGCTTACGGAAAGGGAACTGGAAGCCCGGTATGAAATTCGGTTGGAAAACTATACAAAAAAGATCCAGATCGAATCACGTGTCCTTGGCGATCTCTCCACCAACCATATCATCCCGATTGCGATCAAATATCAAAACACATTGATCGAGAATGTAAAAGGGTTAAAGCAGGTGCTTGATTATCAAACGTATGGTAAGCTATCTCACAATCAGATGGAGACCATTACCGAAATCTCGGAACATGTAGATAAAATTAAGACCTATGTGCATAATATGATTGAGGAGCGAAAAGTAGCCAACAAAATAGAAGATGTAGAGACAAAAGCAAACGCATACTGCTTTGACGTTTTCCCCTATTTTGACAAGATCCGTTATCATGTTGATAAACTGGAAATGCTTGTCGACGATGAACTATGGCCTCTTCCGAAATACAGGGAGTTACTGTTTATGCGTTAATCTTAAAAACTTGATATCATGAAGAATACGGTATTTTATCAGAGATCTATACTATTCATCGGTCTGTTAATTTCTATCCTTTCTCAAGGGCAGATCAGTGTTTATCATATCAACCAATCGGCGGTACCCATTTCCCAGGAAGGGATTTTTTACGCTCTTCCACGAACTGTTGTGAATATAGAGGTGGTGATTGACCGGGTCGAAAATTATAAGGGTCCATATTCAGAATATGCCCTTCGCTATCTTGGATTGCAGAATGTGGTTATAGCTAATTCCGTGGAATACAGGATCAGTGGAATCAATATCACTACCTCGGCTGAACCAGATCCGGAACAATACTACTTTGTCGTGCTGGGAGAGAAGCTTTCCAAGACTGAAAAAGCTGGACTGTTAAGCCTTAATGAATCCGGACTGATCGTTGGAACCCTATCCAATGCAGTAGATGCCACAGAAAAAATCATCCACATTCTCAACGATAACGATGGGATTACCCTCTCTGAAAAGGATGTGTTCCCGGAGATATTTAAGTATTATGCCGATATCAGCGTATTTGAAAAGGTGGATACCATTATCCGAAAGGTCAGTATTGATACGCTTACGCTCGAGCGTCAATATTTGAAACGGACGATAGTTGAGAAATCGCCAGAACAAAAAGCCAGGGAGGCAGCAGATTTTATTTCCAAGATCAAGGAAAACAGGTTCAACCTGCTTACCGGATATCAGGAAGTAAGTTATAATCAGGAGACACTGGAATACATGGATACCCAGTTAAAGCTCCTGGAAAAGGAATACATGAAGTTATTTACTGGGATCAGTATCCAGAAGAGCCATACTTACGAGTATAAGTACATTCCGCTTCCTAATCAGATCAATACAGATATCCCGATATTCAAATTCTTGTCGAATCGAGGCATCATGGATCTGGATGAGATGGGAGGCAGGGCCGTCACCATCAACGTTCAACGTATTGGGAATACCAACCAGGTGGCCAGTTACCTGAACAGGGCACAGGAAGAGAATAAAACACAGGGGTTCTATTATCGGATCCCTGAATTGGCAAGGGTTAGCGTGAAACAGAATGATGGTGCAGCGACTGAGACCCAATGTCTGATTAACCAGTTGGGTGTTGTTACTTATCTACCGGCTTCAAAGTGGAAAGTAAACTTTCATGAGAAAACCGGTGGAATCAAAGAGATTTCTATTGACTGATCAAACGGAAACCTTAAAGTGCTTTCCTGATCCTCACAAGTGTTTCAACCACACTCTCAAGTAAATCCAACCTGAGCATGTTGGCACCATCGGAACGGGCCTGGGCCGGGTTTGGATGGGTCTCAAGGAAAATACCGTCGGCACCGGCAGCGATGGAAGCACGTGCTATTGTTGAGATGAGATCAGGCCGCCCTCCCGTAATCCCACTCGTTTGATTGGGTTGTTGAAGCGAGTGGGTGACATCCACAATTACCGGGACATCAAACTTTTGCATATCAGGGATGTTGCGGAAATCGATAACGAGATCGTTGTAACCAAAGGTTGTCCCCCGCTCAGTTAACATCACTTGCTTATTCCCTGTCTGGTAAATTTTTTCGATGGCGAACTTCATAGAGCCGGCCGACACAAACTGACCTTTTTTAATATTGACAGGCTTGCCTGTTTTTCCTGCTGTAATCAATAGCTCTGTTTGACGACAGAGAAAAGCAGGAATCTGAAGGATATCAACAAATTCAACAGCGATCTCCGTCTCCTTCTCTGTATGGACGTCGGTGATTACCGGAATAGTTAACGTCTCTCCAACCTTCCGGATCACCTTTAATGCTTTTTCGTCTCCGATCCCCGAAAAAGAGTCGGAACGCGAGCGGTTTGCCTTTTTGTAGGACGCTTTGAAAATGAATGGAATCTTGTAGGTGTCGCAGATTTTCTGGATCCTCTCTGCTATTTGTAAGGGCATGGTTTCGTTTTCAACGACGCAAGGACCTGCAATCAATAAAAAGTTGCCGCTATCGGCAAACTTAATTTTCGGGATATCAAGGAATACCATAATGGTAAAATTATCAATAATCAAATTCCAAATAACAAATAATAAACAATCCCCAATTCTCTAACGATCAAAAAACGATCAAGTACAAACCTCTTCCCTTTTACCTCCCTCAATATTTGTAACGCTTTCCCCATAACGCTTTCAAGTGGGTTCTGAGTTCTTTTTCCCTCGGATTCTCCTGAGGGCTATAAAAAGTCGTTCCTGAAATCTTCTCAGGAAGGAACTCCAGATCTACAAAGTTCTGATTATAATCGTGTGCATACTTATAATCTTTTCCGTATCCGATATTCTTCATCAATTTTGTAGGGGCATTGCGGATGTGCAGTGGAACCGGAAGGTCTCCATGTGTTTTCAACGTGTTAGATGCTTCCCTGATAGCCAGGTATGATGCGTTGCTTTTAATGCTACATGCCAGGTAGATAGCTGTTTGTGACAGGATCAGATCGCATTCAGGATAGCCGATTAGATCAATGGCCTGGAAACACGAGGTAGCAAGTAAAAGCGCATTAGGATTGGCATTCCCGATATCTTCAGATGCAAGGATCACCATACGGCGGGCGATGAATTTGGGGTCTTCTCCAGCGGCAACCATGCGGGCAAGCCAATAAACTGCAGCATTAGGGTCACTACCCCTTATGGATTTGATGAAGGCTGAGATGATATCGTAGTGCATCTCGCCACCTTTGTCGTATATAGCCAGGTTTTGCTGAATGATCCCGAGGGTAAGTTCATTCGTGATGATAACTAACGAATCTTTCCTGGAAGCGGTAGTTGAAACGAGTTCCAATGCATTCAGTAGTTTTCGTGCATCCCCACCTGAAATTCGCAGCAGAGCTTCAGTTTCATCAATCCGTATGGTAATGCCAAGCGAATGCTCAAGCCTCTCTTTTCCCTGGTTCATCAAGCGGATCAGCTGCTCTTCCTCAAGGCCTTTGAGGATATAAACCTGACAGCGGGATAGGAGGGGAGAGATCACTTCAAACGAGGGATTCTCGGTGGTCGCCCCAATGAATGTCACAATCCCTTTCTCGACAGCCCCTAGCAGGGCATCCTGCTGGGATTTACTGAAACGGTGTATCTCGTCAATAAATAGGAAAGGACTCTCTCTGCTCTTTGTGGCGCTGGAAATGATCTCACGCACATCCTTAACGCCCGAGCTAACGGCACTGAGAGTATAGAAGGTCCTGTTTAATTGCTTTGAAATAATATAAGCCAATGTTGTTTTACCAACACCGGGAGGGCCCCAAAGAATCATGGATGGCACATTTCCAGCCTCAATTGCTTGACGTAGAATAGCATTATCCCCAACGAGATGTTCCTGGCCCAGGTACTCATCCAGGTTTTCCGGTCTCAACTGCTCTGCAAGAGGGACTAACATACTGTAAAACGTGACATGTAATTGCCAAAAATAGGTATTTTAACTCAAATAATGTTAAAAACTAATCATACTATAAATCAGCTAATTACATGAAAATGTTAAAAAATGTTAAAAATAGTAGCCCGAAAATTTGGAGCGAACCCCTTTGAAAGAGTATTTTTGCAACGAATTCAAAAAATCTATAACAGATGAAAAAAATTGCAACCTTATTAGTAATTGGTGCTGTAGCTTTATTATATGCTTGCGGCCCCAGTGCAAAAGAACAAGAAGAAACGAGAATCGCTGACTCAATCCGTGTTGCTGACTCATTAGCAATGGTACAGGCAGAGCAGCAAAGAATTGCTGACTCCATTGCAATTGCCCAGGCTGAAGAAGCACACGCTGACTCAGTTGCTCAGGGTTTGATCAAGGAGTAACCCAACCACTATTAAAAAGCAGGGGCAACCGGATCGGGGGCCCCTGCTTTTTAATATCCGGTTACGCCTGCTTATTTAACCCCGGTTCCAATTCATTTGTAATTCGATAGCTTCTTCCTTATAGTTTAGTATACATTGGATTTAAAGATTCTTTATCTCTGCTATAAGTTTCTGCATTGAAGCTTTCGCATCTCCGAACAGCATCCGGTTTTTAGGGTGATAAAACAGGTTATTCTCAATGGCTGCATACCCTTTGGCCATACTGCGTTTCATCACGATGACATTTTTTGCCTCCCAGGCTTTGATGACGGGCATCCCATAAATAGGACTGGCAGGATCATCTTCGGCTGCAGGGTTTACTACATCATTTGCCCCAACAACAATGACAACATCGGTACTGTTCATCTCTTTATTGGCATCCTCCATCTCCGTTAACTTCTCATAGGGGACATCGGCTTCAGCCAGAAGAACATTCATGTGACCTGGCATCCGGCCGGCAACTGGATGAATACCGTATTTCACCTCAACTCCCTTACTGGTTAGGAGGTCATCCAGCTCATGGCAAAGGTGTTGTGCCTGAGCAACTGCAAGGCCATATCCGGGAACAATTAATACTTTTTGGGAATAGCTTAATAGAACAGCCGCATCGCTAAGAGAGATCTCTTTAACGGTTTTATCACCATTGTCGGAAACACCTGCTGTACTTCCACCAAATGCCCCGATGATGACATTCAAGAGAGATCGGTTCATAGCTTTGCACATCAGGATGGTTAGGATAGTTCCGGATGAGCCAACCAGAATCCCTCCAGTCAGCATCGCCTGGTTATTGTACAGAAAACCTCCGAATGCAGCAGCAACCCCGGTAAAGGAGTTCAAAAGCGAGATGACCACAGGCATATCAGCCCCTCCGATAGGCATTACAAATGTGATCCCATAAACAAGAGCAAGTGCAGCAAACAGATAGATCCAGATCATCTCAGGCTTCTCTGGCATTAACAAGATAAAAACGATCATTGCGACCAGGAGGACAAGAAACGCCAGGTTAAAATAGCGCATCAGTTTAGTCTTGATGTCTCCAATTTTATCGTCCAGCTTCCCAAAAGCAATCATACTTCCTGAAAAAGAGACACTTCCAATCATCAAACCCATAAGGATCGTAAAGGTTTCTCCATTGAGCATTCCATGGCGGCCAATTAACTCTGCAGGGATATGAGGAAATTCCATCAGGGAGATAAGGGCAGCACAGGCGCCACCCATCCCATTAAAAAGCGAAACCATCTGCGGCATCGCTGTCATTTTGACTTTTTTCGCAACAAGCCACCCAACCACTGTTCCGATGAAAAGGGCTACTAGAATCCAGTGAATATTCCCGATATGCGCCCCATCTTTTTTATGGAAAAGAATTGTGAAAATGATTGCCAGAAGCATCCCGCCTGCTGCCCAAAGGTTCCCATTGCGGGCAGTTGCAGGATGGCTGAGTTTCTTCAATCCCAGCACAAAGAGGACAGAGGCCAGGATGTATGACATTTCAAGTATGCTGATCTGTGATGAGAACATTTCCATGGCTGTTAGTTTTTAGTTTTCCTCTTTTTAAACATCTCAAGCATGCGGTCGGTCACGACAAACCCGCCAACCACATTTAATGTCCCAAGTACTACAGCAATGAAACCCAGTACCATGGCGAGGATGTTATCTGCATGCCCCATCACAATGATGGCGCCAATGACAACTACGCCATGTATTGCGTTTGCTCCCGACATAAGCGGTGTGTGTAATACGGCAGGGACATGTGATATGACCTCAATGCCTAAAAAGATCGACAGGATGATGATAAAGATCGCCTCCCTGTTGTCGTAGAAAAATCGTAATGCGTCATCCATTGTTTCAATGTTTATGAGTTCATAACTTCCTTAACCCGCTCATGAACAACCTCTCCATCCCTGGTCACACAAGTCCCACGGATCAGGTCGTCATCCCAATTCAGTTGAAATTCATCCTTGCTGTTATACATCAGCTTCAGAAAGTTAAATACGTTTTTGCCAAACATTTTACTGGCGTCTGAAGGCATACTGACGGGGAATGAAGATTCGCCGACAATTTTAACGCCGTTGTGATCAATAACCTCATTATCCCTTGTCAATGCACTGTTTCCTCCCGAAGATGCAGCCAGGTCAATGATTACACTGCCTGGCATCATTCCTTCCAGTGTGTCTTTCGTGAGAAGTACAGGGGCTTTTTTACCGGGGATCTGAGCCGTACAGATCACAACATCCGATTTCACAGCATGATCATGTATTGCCTGTGCCTGTTTCTCCTTGTACTCTTTCGTTTGTTCCACCGCGTAACCACCTGCTGCCTTGTCATCAGTCGCACCACCCACTTCAACGAACTTTGCCCCGAGGCCCATAACCTCTTCCTTCACAGCAGCACGTACATCAAATACCTCAACTACAGCTCCCAGTTTACGGGCGGTTGCAACTGCCTGAAGCCCGGCAACTCCCGCTCCGAGAATCAATACCTTAGCTGGTTTAATCGTGCCAGCAGCTGTCATAAACATCGGGAAAAATTTTGGCAGAAGCTGGGCCGCTGCCAGGACTGCCTTGTATCCTGATATGGTAGCCATGGAAGAGAGAATATCCATCGCCTGGGCACGGGTGGTGCGGGGAATGACATCCATACTGAAACTGATCACTCTCTTTTCAGCAAGCTTACTTACAAGCTCTTTGTTGAAGAGTGGATTGAAAGCAGCCAGGAAAATCTGGCCATCTTTTAACCTGCCAACCTCCTCCTCCGTCGGAGCATTGACCTTGACAATCATTCCTGCTTTTTCCAGAACTTCCTCTTTTGAAGCGAGCTGAGCCCCTGCCAGCTCATAGGCATCATTCGATGCATATGCAGTAAGTCCTGCACCTGCCTCAACAAGAACCGGGACATTCATCTTGCAGAGTGTAGCCACTGTTTCTGGAAGCATGGATACCCGGCGTTCGGGAAGTTCCTCTTTTAAAATGCCTATGATCATAATGAAAGGATTTATTTTAACTGATTATTAATCTGTAAAACCGATCCGCGTAAAATGAAGTTTTGACAAAGATAAAAAATTATTTATTTTTATTCTAAATAAATTATATGAAAACTTTTGGACGCTATTAATTGGCCGAATGAAGTACAAGGTGATCCAAAGGATGTCCGACAAAGGATACAAGAAGAAAGAAATTGGCGGATGTCAAAAGCCGCTGGTTTGTAACTTTTCTTTCAACTTGTCAGCAGTGATGACAAATGCTTTTTTCCCGGCTTTTGAAAAATCGCTTCCACCTCCTTTGACCTGATCGATATGAGTTTTAAATACTTCGTCCCCTGAAGCCTGCTCGACGATCGAGAGGTTGGCATCAACAAATGAGAAATAGATGCCATTATACACATTACCGGTAGTTGTGGAGGCTTCAACATGAATCGTATAATCGGCATCGTCAGGGATGCCAGTAAAATAATATCCTTTGTCGGAAAAATATTGTTTTATCACAGGCTCAATCGTTTTTATCTCCAATGGGTATCTGCCAAGAATCTCATTGCTTATAAGATAAATGAGCTGGTGTTCCATAGTGATCTGGAAGGAGGCCGGAAGAATAGTGTTTTGTTGGTTAACAAGAGCATAGAAGGCTGTATTTGTGTCAAGGTCAGCAAAGGTGGCAATATCAACAAGGGCATCGATTTCAACAATGGGCGAGCTGGCTTGAATTCCAGGCAGGAATCCTTGTGCCACGCCCTGCTCATTACTATTCCCATGGCAAAGCACTTTCCCAGTCTGTTTTAAAACAAATTTAACTGGCACATTCGATAAGGGTTTCAGAGCGCTATTTTCCATAACCATCACCTGTACTTCAAGCGGGGAAGAACTTGCTTTGCCTCGTTTTTCAGTTTGGCTGGCATTGATTGCTTTAAGTTTTATCTCTTTCAATAAGTTAATCTTTTCCATTTGAGAAGGGACATAGCTAATTTTTTCACCCTTAAGCCAAACGATAGGAATGGTCCCCTGTGAGACTGCTTGTATCTCTCCATGCCTGGTTGCACGCGCTTGAATTCTTAGGTTATCACCTTCCTGCCAGTAATTTCCTCCCACAACAAAGCCGTTTTCGGTAGATGTTGAAATATCTTTAATGGTATACTTTCCGGCTTTTACCAACGCATCTGAAAGGTCATCTTGCCACTTGGAACTGAATGAGCTGCTGAGATCAGTATTTTCATACGAAAAAGGGCTAAGAGATATCCAACTGTCAATCTCCTTTATTTGAACAAACAAGCCATACGCAACGAAATACGCTGCTTCACTCATATTAAGCTCTTTCGATTGTTGGAGTGCATGGATCTCTTTATTGAGTTCTCGCCTGATATTCATGACTGCTCCCATATCCTGATCTACCATCATCTTTTTATTCAGGGCAATTAGCAGCATCTGTGCCTCCTCAATCTGGGATAACAACGGCATCCCTTCATAGAAACTCCGTAATGCATTTTCTTTATCGCCAGTACCGAGATATTCTCTGCCTTCTTGTTGCTTTTCCTTCAGCGTTATGAGGTTAGAGCTAATCAAATTCTTATAGTAAAAAACGAGCTCTTTTATATTTACATATACCAGGGCATAAACCTGGTTGTTCTTCTTATCGTAATATCGCGCTGATCTCAAACCGTTGATCTTTGCTTTTGAAATAGATACGGTTTTTGAGAGAAATTCCTCGTTTGATTTTCCATTGACGTTGGATGCAACATATTCATTATTGGTTTCAATACTGACGATGATGCTTTGAAGTACTTTCTCTTTCGCCAGGGCTTCATAGCTATTCATCAACTTTTCCGGATCTTCGTTCTTTGTATTGGAACCGGATACAAAACCAACAAGAAATTCTAATTCAGGATATTTCAATTGTCGTTGTTGATAATCCACCCATCCTGGCTGTTGTGCCTTGATGTTTGAAATGGATAAACCAGTAATTATCGAAAATAGAAGAGCGATTCTGGTGAGTACGTTCATGCCAGTTTGATTAACTGATTACTTGATATCTGATTTGTGGACAAAGCCCATTTGGCTGCCCCTGAGCTGGACTTTGATAAAGTTTCCACTCTGCTCGATCGTTTTCAACTCTATTCCTCCTGGAATTTTCGCAATAACTTCAGAGTCCTTGTCAGGTAATTCATAGACCATGACTCTGTCGGCGCTGCTGCCTTTCATCTGCACCCGGTCAACCAGGGCATCTGAGTCTCCCTCAAAGGCGTAAGGCTGAATGGGCCTTCCTATATTATCCAGATATTCAGCCAGTTGAATACCTACTTTGGCCCGTTCAGCGGCCTTCTGATATTTTACATTGGTGTAGTCAATTTCATATGCAATCGTGTAATATTCAAGGGCATCCTGATATGCACCTACCATTTCATAGAGCGCTCCCAGGTTATAGGCTGTTTTAGGGTTGTAAGAATCTGCTTCAAATATAGCATAGGCAATTGGGAAAGCCCTGTCAATATCTCCGTTTTGAGCGAAATCGATTGCCTCCTTGCTCTGCTCCTTGAACTCTTTCAGTTTTACCTTCTCAAAATCGTAAGTAATAAATTCGTAACCTGGCGTAAAGTAATCAGTAAACTCTCTCGCCAACTGTTTCATGCAAGACTCAGCCAACTGATCAGCCTTTTTCAGTCCCGACCGCTGATCATCGCATTTCCTGTCATAGAAGGAGGCCTGCGCATTTTTCGTTCCAACAACCTGGGCAGTCTTTACTGATACGATTTTCATCGTGCCATTGGCGGTTACGGTGCGTTTCAGGCAATTAGAACTGGTGCTTGTAGTGGTTAAACTGAGTACATTGGAGCCTTTTTCATCCACATGCGTATAGGTGATGTTCCCCATGATAATCACATCCAGTCCAAGTAGCTTGCCGACCTCAGCCGCGGAGTTTTCATCCAGCGCTCCGCTTAATGAAAATCGCTGCTCGCGCAAAACTTTTTCTATCTGCTCCCGTTCAACAACCTGGTAAAAATCTGTTTTTACACCCCGCACAAATGTCTGGCCATCTTTTCCTTTTTGTAATCCCCAAAGTTGGCTCTGTCTATCATAGATCCCACGGAATTGATCCAGCAGGTCCGCCACGATATAATCGGTCATGATTTTGTTCATTCTGGAATTGTTGGTACAGGAGAATTCTAGAACACCTATCTTTTGTATATCGTAAAACGGTTTTTCCGGAGCTTTCAGGACAAAACACTCTACTTTTTGAGTAAAGCCAAAATGTCCGGATAAAATAACTAAAAGAAGAATAAGTGCGGTACGTAAAGAGGTCATATAGGAGTAGTTTTAGTGAATAATGATTTGCTACCGCAATTTAAGGGAAACCTAAGAACCTACAAATATAGTACCCATGTTTTCCTTTCAATTTATAGTGATTACAAATAATAAGGAAAATCTGGTACATCAGCATAATGAAAATCCATCCTGTTATTCACAATAAATACAGAAAATTTTATTTATATTAATTCTAAAAACTTTCAAATCCGTCACAGGAGTGGCGTGCAGGCCAATTAATTTCTTAGATTTGAGAAAAATATTCAATAATTATTAATCTTTAACAACAAAAAATATGAAAAAGGGCATTACGATCTTCTGTTTTCTTCTGTCGTTTTTATTTATCGCACCTTCCATTGCACAAGACACGAAAGAGATCAAGAAGGAGATTCAACAAAAAGCGCTGAAAGAAGCTCGCAAAGAGGCAAAAACACTGAGTAAGGAAGGGTTTAAAGTCAGCCCTGGCCAGAAACCGATGGACAAGCAAATTGAAGATGCCTGGATGACGAGATATCAGAAGGGCGCTGATGGATACCCCGCCTACTTTGTTGCAGATGCACGGTCCACTGGTGAGTCGCACTCTGTTGCTAAGTTACAGGCAAATGAAGTGGCCAAGATCAACCTCGTAGGGCAGATTGGGACAGAAGTAGCCGGACTTGTTGAGACAAACCTGGCCAATTCACAACTTAGTTCAGACGATGCGGTTTCAATAACGGAAACTGTTGGGACCTTTAAATCAATCATTGGATCAAAACTGGGACGTACACTTATTTTGTTCGAGGCATCAAAAAGTTTGAAAGATAATACGGAGGTATTTATCACCATTGCCTACAGCTACGAAAAGGCAATTGCCATGTCGAAAGATGTCATCCGCCAGGAGTTAAAAGAAAAAACAAAATTAAACGCTGAAGCACTTGATAAAATTCTTGACTTTTAGTGATGTTTAGAAGAATATTTACTCTGACTATTATTGGAACTGCATTCTGGGCTACCTCTTCTCTTAACGCTCAGACATTTGAAGATTTCAAAATCCAGATCCGGGAGAAGTACAATAAGTTTGAAGAGGAGACACAGCAGAAGTTCGACGACTTTGTGACACAACTAGATAAGGAGTTCGCTGCATATCTAAGTGAAAACTTTTCTCCATATAAGGTCGAAGAGAACACTTCTTATATAAAACAACCTAAACCTGTCGATCCGCCGGTTGCAGAGACTCAGGAAATTGTAATCATGGGAGATGAGATTAAATATACACCTCCCAGGAAGTCATTTACCAGCCAACAGGGCCCTATCCTGCCTGCAATCAATAAACGTGAAGCTACTGATTTTAAAACAGTTTCTATCGATATCGATTTTTTGGGACGACACCTGAAGATTGACATGGATGAAAAGATTAAAGTGCCACCCATTGTATGTATTAATGCAGATGAGATTAGCAACTACTGGTCAAAGCTGAGCCAAACAAACTACAACCATCTGATATACCAGTTTAGTGAGGCGAAACGGAGCCTAAACCTGAATGACTGGGCCTATTATCAGCTACTCAAATCATTTACGGAGAAGCTATACCTGGATAATGAAACGATGCAAGCCATGCTTCAGTGGTACCTGTTAACCCGCTGCAGGTACAAATCAAAAATCGGATATCAAGGGGATAAGGCATTTTTATTATTACCTGCATTGTACCCAATTTATAATAAGGAGTATCTCCATATAAATAACGTGAACTATTACATCATGAGTGGGGGCGGAGGGAAGATTAGTACCTATGATAAGGATTTCCCGGAAACAGATATCTTGATGGATTTGCGCATTCTTAAGCCATTTACCTCACTTGATGAACCTATCGGGAAACCATTTCAGTTTTCCTGTGAAGGAACTAATTACAAATTGACTCTCGCTTACGATCCGGTCATGATTCAATTTTACCAGACCGTTCCACTATCAGATGTCACGATCTATTTCAACTCTGTTTTCAGTGATGCTGCCAAAAATTCGGTCATTAAGGCCTTCAAACCTATCCTGGAGGGTAAAACAGCTATTCAATCTGCAAATATTCTACTGAGTTTTGTGCAACAAGCATTTGAATATAAAACCGACCAGCAGAGCCAGGGCCATGAACGTTATTTTTTTGCTGAAGAGCTGTTCTATTATCCTTTTTCTGATTGCGAGGACCGTTCAATCCTTTTTTCAAGCCTGGTGAAGACCTTGTTAAAAATTGATGTCATTGGACTTGGATTCCCCGGGCATATGGCAACTGCAATTCACTTTGACCGGAAACAGGAAGGCGATTTTTTAAGTCTGAACGGGAAAGAGTATGTCGTTGCTGATCCTACTTATGAAGGAGCTCCCATTGGCATTCTTATGAACCAGGTCAAAGGTGAACGTGCTGAAATCATTCTGGTGGATAGCAGGGAACAGCTTTCTGAAATTAACAGTGAGATATGGCAACTCGTTAATCAGGGAGGTGGTTTCAAAGCAGATATCCTTGATGATGTAGTGATTGATAAGGATGGGAATATCTACGTTTGTGGTTATTTTGTTGATCAGGCAATATTTGGAGATATTCAACTAAGTTCTGCAAGCAATAGCCGGGATCTCTTTATCGTTAAGTTCAACTCTAATAAGGAGACTGTTTGGGCTAAAAAAGCGATAGGAGTTGGCAATGATGTAGCTTTTAGCCTCGCAATTAGTCCATTAGGAAAACTCTTCATGTATGGCAGCCTGGAAGGCATGTTGGATTTTGGCGCATATCAGCTGATAGCCGAAAATGCTCCGGATGTATTTGTAGCTCAATATAATACTAATGGTGATCTGGTATGGGCCCAAAAGGCAGGAATTGATAAATTAGACCATACGTCTGATTTTATGTTTGCCGCGAGATTTAATGATAAAGGAGAAAAAACGATGGCAAAACTATACAGCCATGCCGAAAACTTTGATCATTATGGTCTGACGGTTGACGATTCTGGGAATGCGATTATCACAGGTTCATTCTATGCTACTACAGGCATGAACCAGCATGATTTTGTTAATTATGACCTGGGGAATGATTTCAACGCATTAACTGTGCTGAAGACTACAAATGATGAACTTGTCCAAAAAAATTACGAGAAAACAATTGCCGGGCTCTTTGCTGCAATGAACTTACTAAAAGCTAACACGTTAGAGTTAAAGGGAGTGCAAATTCAAGAGGTGTTTGATAAACATAACCCGGAATTTGCGGGATATGCAGGAGTTTTTTATAAGAGTTTTGGAAAAATGATGTTCATGAAAAACAATAGTGGCATCATTGTGATCAAGACAGCCTCTGAACAACCACTGATATTCGACAGGTTTAAGGTGAATGATAACGCGAGGATTAAAATCATCAAATATGAAAGCGGTAACGTGGAGGTGAAAATATTCTCCGGAATCTACGTTGGATCGGCAAGCAATTGGCTGTTATTGAATTCTGTAAAACTGTTTAAGTCTAATGGAGACCTGATGCTTGATTTTGATGATGATCATACAACAAGAAAATTGAACCTGAAGAGTGAGATATTAAAGAAGTAACCCAGATCAAGGTTGAATATCTGTTTATGGAAGTCTTAACAACATTGCGAAGGTTGACCACATTGTCGCTTGCTCCCCTGTTTCTGGCGGTTTCACTGATTAGTATCGCGCAGGAAGAGTTTGAGGAGGAAATTGTTGAAGAGGAAATTGTTGAGAAGTCACACATGACCTTGAAAGAGTTGTTCAAACAACTACAAGGTGATGAAAGCGAATGTTTCTTTACGGATGTTGAGTTTATTGCTGCAGAAGAGGATGACGTGTTTCTTGAAAATAAGGAGGGGTTAATTTATATCTATACACTGAAACCGGTGAATCCCTCCCCAAAGTTTATCTATTTCAACGATTGTATCTTCAATACCGGCGTGCAGTCCCAACTTGTTTTTGAAGGGTGGGATTTTAAGAAGCTTAACATGCTTGGCTGTGAAACAGGCTCGAAACTTATTTTTTTAAATTGCACGCAGTCAGGTAACTATCCTATTCATCTTGAAAATTGCATTCTCGGAGACGATCTGGTTTTTGACAATGAAGAGGTTGTATTGAATAGGATTGAGGTAGTCAATAGCCGTTTCGATAAAACTTTCATAGTGAATGCTTCAATAGGAAGCTTGATCATAAACGGGTCTGTATTCAAAGGAGATCCTGTTAAATTTCAAGCTGAAGATGAAGAACTGACTCACTATCAGCTAGCGCTGAGTGAAAAAGAATTTGGAGAACTTATTGTCAGGAATTGTAAGTTTTATAGCCAGGGGATTGCCACCCTTTTTTCTATGAATCTCTATAAATGCTCCATTGATAAATTGGTTTTGTTAAACGATTCTATGCATAGCTTGAATTTTACCGATGCCACAATCAACAAGTCTCTGCTCATCGATTCTATCTATGTGAGAGATTATATTGGCGTTCAAAATTTTGATTTTCCCGAATCGAACACAAATATCCCTTGGTATAATCTCTCTGGAGAGAAGCTAGCTATTTTTTATACAGAGCAGTCCCATCTGGTTATCCCGTATCAGGCAAAAAGTGAAGACCAAATCACCAAAACACTTATGTTCAATGACCTGATAAGCGCTTACAATAAATTTAACTCGATGTACCACGGGAGGGGAGATATCGGTTCGGCAAATGCTTCTTACGTCGAAATCAAAGATATCGAAACCCGTCGCCAGAAGTACCTTGTTAAAACACAACCTACGCTGAATCTATATCTTAATTATAAACTCAACATCATTCTTAGGTTTTTCTCTGATTACGCCACTAACCCGGGGAAGTCCCTTATCCAGTCCTTGTGGGTGCTGGTTATTTTTTCAATCATTTATATGTTTACTTTTTCAGAATGGGATGGATTGAATTACGTGTATTTTAAACGACAATTCATCCTATTCTCCAGATATATGAAAACCAAGAAAAGTCTGAAAGAGCTATATACAAAAGATATTGAGAAAGAGGAAAGCGATTTTTTACGATTCAAGGCCAAATATATTGATTCGGGGAAGAAACTTCCACGGATTATTCGGCTGCTTGGGAATGTCATTTTTCACATGGGGTTACTACAACTTAGGTTTACCCCTTATGTTTACGAGAAAATTGATTTTAAGCGTAGTAAATGGGTGGAACTTTCGCCGGTTAGAAAAGCGATCCTGGGCCTGTTTGTCTTTTTACTCGTAGTTTTTTACCTGCTTTTTATTATGGTCCTGAAGTTTATCAATGGCTTTATTCTTAGCCTGAATAGTTTTGGCTTTATCAATGTTGGCACACTCCCCGATGGGGGAATAGCCATGTATTTTTCTGTGATTGAAAGTATTACAGGCTGGTTTCTGTTGACGATTTTTACCATCACCCTCCTGAGTCAGATCTTACAGAGCGGATAATCCTGGTGGTGGACGTACAACTTTATTAATGGGAGAACGCTGCAAAAGAACTTTATAGCTTGTAATTCAATTAATAAGCGTATCTTTGCAGCACAATTTACATTTATATTTACATTTTTACATCATTACATCACATCATTACATCATGAACAAAGGAACAGTTAAATTTTTTAATGAATCGAAAGGATTCGGATTTATTAAAGACGCAAATTCACCAAAAGAGTATTTTGTACATTCAAATGGTCTCAAAGACAGTATCAGAGAGAATGACGAAGTTACATTCGATTTGGAAGAAGGCAGAAAAGGATTAAATGCAGTTAATGTTAGACTAGCATAGTTTAAATATTATTATCATTTAAGATTTTTGGTCCCGTCAATGACGGGACTTTTTTTATGTTCCTGACTTCCTTTTCCCTGGTTGGCAAGTAAAATCCCGATCACTTCGTGGGAGGTTCATTCAGCAGGAGCCAGTATAATCCAAGCTCTGAAACGGCATCCATGAATTTATCGAAATCAACCGGCTTGACGATATAACTGTTTAGTTCAACTCAGGTTTAGGATCAGTCAGTTATGGATTCAAGGTACAAATGGGGTACAGATATTTGCTTAAAAATGAGATTATAATTCCGGTTTTCAAACGGAATAACTTGGATATTGTACAATATTGCAGAATAAATGCAAAATTGTACAATCGAGAGAATATCATTTTTAATGTTTTGAATATCAATTGATCACGTCAAGGATAGTAATTGTCAATTACAAATTATCGCACGAATATTTGAGGATATTTACATTTATTTGCACGAAAGTCTTTAATGCACAGATTATCAGCGCATAATATCAATTTGTCAGGCACTCCCCGACGAATTGGTAAGTATGGATCCCTGCCATTTATTATTTCTTACCCTTCTTTTTTCCTGAACTGCTTTTGTCAACAATCTTTTTCACCTCTTTGTCAAAATCAGACTCGTATAACTGATTCTGCACGATCCTGAATTTCTCGTATTCCTGCTCGGCTAAGGTTTTGGCCACTTCATGCGACACGGTCCCGGAATCCTTCAGAATTTGATATTCGTTGAACTGCAAAAATGCATCAAGCTTTTTCACCCAGTCTGCCATTTTCATCGGAATTTGGCGAGCAGCCTGGTTTTCTGCATAATCAAGATACATATTTACGATTCTGTTCAAGCTGCTGATCTCTTCCTCGTTCAGATAGTTCTTCGCTATTGAAACATCTGTTTTTAAAACTTTACCATATGGTGCATTTTTCCAGGTTGTCAAACCCATATGCGGTAATGAGGCATTTGCCCGTACCGCAATAATTTGTGAAGCGGTTTTTCCCGTGATCGCCCAATGTAGCTTGTTTTGAACAGTCTTGAAAAAGACCTGGGTGATTTCCGCATCCTTATTATAATCGATACTGCACTGCTGATAAATATCCGTAATTTTTTGATAAAACCGTCTTTCACTGGCCCGTATATCACGGATACGTTCCAGAAGTTCATCAAAGTAATCTTTTCCGAAACGTTTTCCTTGTTTCAGCCGTTCGTCATCTAGTACAAAGCCTTTAACGATAAACTCCCTGAGAGTTTTGGTGCTCCAGATACGGAATTGGGTCGCCTGGAAAGAATTTACCCGGTAACCGACAGCAATAATCGCATCCAGATTGTAAAAATCAATATTCCGTGGAATGCTACGGCTACCCTCTTTTTGAACTATTCGAATTTTTCGAATAGTTGAAACTTCCTGAAGCTCACCGCTTTTAAAAATTTCTTTCAAATGATAGTTAATTGTATTGACTTCTACCCCGAACAACTCACTCATTCTTTTCTGGTTGAGCCAAAAGGTTTCATCATTAAAAAAGACTTCAATGCTTACATTGCCCTCGGGGGAGGTGTAAAAGATAATATCTGAATATTTGGGTTCAAGTTCGTTTGTCATGTTACACTCTCCTTAAAATCTTCTCCATCTTTTTGCCTTTTGCTAATTCGTCAATTAACTTGTCCAGATACCTTGCTTGTTTCGTTATTGGATTTTCAATTTCCTCTATCCGGTATCCGCAGATCACTCCTGTGATCAAGTGTGATCCAACCAATCTAACCGAAAATCAGTGGAAAGTTATTGAAAATATTTTGAACGATAACCGTAAACGAAAACATGATTTAAAAGAAATTTTCAATGCAATATTCTATCTATTGAAAACAGGTTGCCA